>TARA_B110000008_G_scaffold105978_1_pt1 | contig 20152 bp, 17 predicted proteins | sample TARA_B110000008 | Tara Oceans TARA_B110000008 (sample SAMEA4396496) | marine metagenome | biome: Westerlies Biome; feature: [DCM] deep chlorophyll maximum layer (ENVO:01000326); material: water (ENVO:00002006), including particulate matter (ENVO:01000060) such as... | depth 40 m
TGCTGACTTGTTTGACGCGGTTCCTGAGTTGGAAAAATTACTTTAATCGTTTAAAGTATAATCAACTCAAAAAAAGCCCAGCCTCGCTGGGCTTTTTTTTACCTGCAATTTATCGAGAACAGCTAAAATACGCAGCAATACTCTTGTCATTTTCGTCAGTTAAGGTAGTTTAAAGCCAATATTCACAGTGCGGCTGTTTAACAACACCGTCAAAAGAACAACAAGATATAATAATGCAAGAAACGCTTGAACAAGACATTCCTAATAGCGCCGACCTTGAGCAAATTAATGTGCAAGCTGACGTGCAAACATCTCTCGTAATTCCTCGCCTGCCGTTCTCTTTCGCGAAACGCTTTGGCATTGTTTTAGAGAATCGACCTACGGGCTTTGTGGCAGCGCATAAAGAGGGCTTACTGCCTCATGTGCTGTTGGAAGTTCAGCGTTTTCTTGGCAACCATTACATATTAGAAGCAGTTTCCGATAGCGACTTTGAACGTATTCTCGGTCAGGTATATCAAACCGATTCATCTGAAGCGATGGGAATGGTCGAAGGCTTAGGCGACGAGATGGATCTAGCCAGCTTGGCGGATTCAGTGCCTGAAACAGAAGATTTATTAGAGCAAGAAGATGATGCTCCGATTATTCGCCTTATTAACGCTTTATTGACCGAAGCCGTTAAAGATAACGCATCCGATATTCATATTGAGACTTATGAGAAACGTCTTGTCGTTCGTTTTCGTGTTGATGGTGTCTTGCGTGAAGTTGTGCAGCCAAAGCGCGCCTTAGCGCCGTTATTAATTTCTCGCATTAAAGTCATGGCCAAGCTGGATATCGCAGAAAAGCGTGTTCCACAAGATGGTCGAATTGCTTTGCGCATCGGTGGTCGCGAAGTCGATGTGCGTGTTTCTACCATGCCATCAAGCCATGGCGAGCGCATTGTAATGCGCTTGTTAGACAAGCAAGCAGGGCGTTTGAACGTTCGCCAACTAGCAATGGCCAATGCCGATCTTAATAATTTACTTTCGGCCATTCAAAGACCTCACGGCATTATTCTGGTTACCGGACCTACTGGCTCGGGTAAAACCACGACCTTATACGCCTCGTTGAGTGAGCTTAACGATAGTAGCCGAAACATATTGACCGTTGAAGACCCGATTGAATACAGCCTCGCGGGTGTTGGGCAAACGCAGGTGAATACTAAGGTTGAAATGACCTTTGCGAAAGGCTTACGGGCCATTCTGCGACAAGATCCTGATGTTGTGATGATTGGTGAGATTCGAGATTTAGAAACCGTTGAAATTGCCATTCAAGCCTCCTTAACAGGTCACATGGTTTTATCAACACTGCACACCAATACCGCTGTTGGCGCGGTCACTCGATTACAAGATATGGGCGTTGAACCGTTTTTACTGTCTTCAAGTTTAGTCGGTGTCTTAGCTCAGCGTTTGGTGCGTGTATTATGTAACGAGTGTAAGCAAGCAAGCATCGCCAATGAAACAGAGTGCGCTTTACTTGAAGCGGATATTCAGAACCCCCCGACTATTTTTCATGCCCAGGGTTGCGATAAATGTAACCAGTTAGGGTATCGTGGACGACAAGGTATTTATGAAGTCGTTTTGATCGATGAGAAAATGAAAACATTGATTCATGATCGCGCCGGTGAACAGGAGCTTGAAGCTCACGCTCGTACTCAGTGCACATCGATTCAACAAGATGGTATCCGCAAAGTATTGCAGGGCACCACGACCATTGAAGAACTATTAAGGGTGGCGAAAGGCTAAGGCCTGTAAATAGCTATGGCAGCATTCGAATATCAGGCATTAGATAATAAAGGCAAGCAACACAAGGGGGTATTGGAAGCGGATAGCTCGCGCCAAGTCCGTCAACAGCTTCGAGACAAAGGCTGGATGCCATTATCGGTAGAAACAAGTAATGAAAAGCAGGCAAAACGCACGGGCTTTTCTTTATTCGCACGTGGGCCCTCGCTAAGCGTTCCTGATTTGGCATTAATCACTCGCCAACTAGCAACCTTGATTGCCGCGGGTTTACCGATTGATGAAGCGTTAAGAGCCGTTTCCGAGCAAAGCGAAAAGCAAACCGTCAAAAGCATGGTGCTCTCTATTCGAGCCAAGGTGCTTGAAGGCCATACACTTGCAAACGCGCTAAAAGAATTTCCCCGAGCCTTTCCTCACCTATATCGTGCAACCGTTAGTGCAGGCGAACACGCAGGTCATCTTGATGGCGTTTTGAATAAACTCGCAGATTATACCGAAGCCCAGCAAGCGGCTCATACCAAAATCAAACTGGCAGCCATGTATCCAATTATTCTTGGAGTAGTGGCCTTAGGGATTGTTATTGGTCTACTGACTTACGTTGTTCCCGACATTGTTGAAGTATTTGTGCGCAACGGCCAAGAACTGCCAGGTTTAACTCAAGCGATGCTAGACCTGAGTCATCTAATTACCGACTATGGTATTTTTATAGCCATCTTCTTAGCATTGCTGATCGCCAGCTTTACCTACGCATTACGCAATCCAAAGTTCAAATACCGTTATCATTTATTTTTGTTAAACGCCCCAGGTATTAGTGGTTTTACCAAAAGTGCCAATACCGCACGTTATATTAGTACGCTCGCCATTCTTACCAGCTCGGGCGTTCCTTTAGTAGAAGCGATGCGCATTGCCGCCAAAGTGGTGGAGAACTTACCCATTCAAGCAGGTGTCAAAGAGGCAACGGTATCGGTAAGCGAAGGGGGAAGCCTAAGCAAGGCGCTGACCGCAACAGGGTATTTTTCTCCCATGATGCTGCACATGATTGCCAGTGGCGAGAGCAGTGGCGAGCTGGATGACATGCTAGCGCGCACCTCTGCACAACAACAAGCCTCATTAGAAGCAACCATTGAAGCTTTGGTGAAAATGTTTGAGCCTATGATGCTATTGGTTATGGGCGGAATGGTGGCTATGATTGTTGCTGCAATCATGCTGCCGATTTTAGAACTGCAGAACATGGTTCAATAACATTCATACGTTTTTAAAATATTAAATAGATCTCGTTAACTAGAAAGGAAATAGGACTAAAAATGCGTCAACTAAACAAGAAAATTGCAAATGCTAATCCGCTAAATAAGCAAGCGGGCTTCACTCTAATCGAAGTCATGGTAGTACTGGCCATTATTGGCGGCATGCTAGCATTGGTTGCCTCAAATGTTATTGGCAACGCAGGTGAAGCTCGCATTAAGACAACCAAGAGTCAGATTAAACTCATTGAAAACTCCCTCGATCTTTATAAATTAGACAACTATACCTATCCAACAACTGAGCAGGGCCTTGAAGCACTGATCGAAAAACCAAGCGGTAGCCCAGAACCTAAAAACTGGAAATCCGGTGGTTACCTAAAAGGCAGCAAGTTACCGACCGATGCATGGGGCAATGAATTTATTTACTTCTATGAGTCGGGCTCTTACGAAATTCTATCACTAGGGGCCGATGGCCAAGAAGGTGGTGAAGAAGAGCTTGGTGACATCAGCAGTAACGATTAATGAAAACTCCGCTCCCAAGAAAACAGCAGGGCTTTACCTTACTTGAGATCATGGTGGTATTAACCATTATCGGCCTCATGCTGGGTATGGCTACCCTAAGTACTGGGGGCAACGAACAAAAGCATGAAGCACAACAGCAAGGGTTGCGCTTCATGGCGCAGTTAGATGCTTATCGCAACGAAGCCGTTTTTCAGAATCTAGACCTTGGCTTAGCAATGGATGAGCAAATCACTCAACTATTGACCTACATTGATATCAATAGCGCGACCCAGATTGATGGCAAAGAAAAAGAAGAGCTTGCCCGCTTAAAGAAAAACCCGTGGGCGGCTTATCAAGGAAGCTTAAAGCAACAAATTGAACTTCCTGAGTATTTAGCCATGAGTTTATTCATTGAAGATAAGTTGGTTGATTTCGCAGAACTCATTGATGATGAAGAGGGCGCAAAGCCTGCTTTACTTTTTTTATCATCCGATGAATATAGCCCCTTTAAGCTTGTAATTGAGCACCTTAACGACGAATCTTTCAGCATTATTATTACCGGTGATGGTTTCAGCCGCTTTGTCATGAAAGTTGATCAATATGAACAATAACGTATCGCAGCCAATACCTATAAACACACACCCATCTCGATCTGCGTCATTCGGCTTTACCCTCATTGAAGTCATGATCGCGCTATCGATCTTCGCCGTGATGGCCGCAGCAATAAGCCGAACCGCCAGCCAAAATGCCGATACAACACTATATTTAGAAGAAAAAACCCTCGCATCTTTTGTCGCAGAAAATCGCCTCAATAAACTCAAGCTTGCAGGATTTCCCGCGACCGCGCAAACAAAAGACACTGAAGAAATGGCAGGGCGCGAATGGCACATTACGACCAAGGTAGAAGAAACGCAATTACCTAACTTTCGTCGCATCGAAATTAAAGTGGCTAAAAATATTGATAAAGAAAATCCCCTGGTCAACCTAACAGGCTTTATGGGGAAGTATTAATGTTTGTGCCTTTTCATAAAATAAAGCAACAAGGTTTCACTTTACTTGAAGTGATGATTGCAATATCAATCACTGCATTAATTGGTGTGGCATCAACGAACTTGCTTAGCAACATCATCGAAACAAAAAATGTTACCGATAAACGTTCAGAGCAGCTGGTTACATTACAACGGTTTAACCAGTTTATTAGTCGCGATGTTGAGCAAATCATTAATCGCGGCATCAGAGACCAATATGGCGATGACCAAGCCGCCATCATTCTGGATGATAGTGATTACCTTGCCCAATGGTCTCGACTCGGTTGGCGAAACAGCCCAATTAACGACGACCCTCGAGCAGAAATTCAACGAGTGGCTTTTCAGATTTTCGATATTAACGATGAAGAATGTGAAGCGGCTAAACTGCGCTTAGAAAGCTGGGGGAAATTAGCACCGGAAGGCTCCTGCCTAATTCGCTTTTTCTGGCCTATGCTTGACCGTGCAAGTGAAACGGAAGCCAAAACTCAAATCCTATTGGATCTCGTAGAAGACATAGAAATTGAATTATTAGCGACGACCCAAACCCCGGTGGATCAGGAAAGTAAAACAACACCGGAACGAAATTGGTATACCCAATGGCCAAACCTACAGACAGGGGATACCAAAGAAATACCTACGGCGATGCGCTGGCGCATCACATTGCCTGAAATAGGCCAGATAGAACGTTTATGGTTGCTGGCTTACGATGATCAATAAATACTCCAACTCATACAGTTTACCGTCGCCAAAGCATCAGCAAGGCTTAGCGCTTATTTCAGTGCTACTCATCTTTGCCATTGTGGCCGTGCTTGCAGGCTCAATGATTGAACGCCAAAGTTTGGATATTCAACGTAGTGGAAACCTACAAGCCTTGCAACAAGCACGGGCTTACTCAACAGGAATTGAATATGCCGTAAGAACCGGCTTACAGCTAGATTTTGAAGATAATAAAACCGTTGACCATCTTTTAGAAGAGTGGGCAAAGGAGCACACATACCCGCTAACCCCAGGGTTAGCGCATATTAAAATATTCGATGCGCAAGCACGCTTCAACCTCAATAGCCTGCATCCTTCCGCCAGCAATAAAGACGTTCAACTGCAACGCTTTAGAAATTTATTAGCCGAGCTGGGGCTTGATGAAGGTATTGCGATGAATACGGCAAAATTTATGGACAAAGACAGCCAGAGTGATGATGAATACTTATCCGCGGAAGTACCCTATCGCTCCAGTTACAATTTATTCAAACACCCATCAGAGCTGCTATTAGTCGCGCTGGTTGATGCCGATAGCTATCGACTGTTAATGCCTTATATCAGCACACTGCCAATTACGGCAACATTAAATGTGAATACCGCGAGCAATATTGTGCTGTCGACCCTTTCAAATAACTTATCGATTGAAGAAGCCGACAAAGTGATTTCCGCAAGAGGGGAAAAAGGCTTTCAAGACGTTGATGAATTTTGGGCACTTCAAGAAATTGAGCCTTTTACCAAGCAAGATTCTAATCAAGGTGACCAAAATCAGGAAAGCAAAAATCAGAAGGTCGTCTGGGATAAAACTGATTTCAGTGTAAACTCTGAATATTTTGAAGTATTTGCTAAAGTAGAGCTCGCAGATCGCATCGCTACCATCGAAATGCTGCTATACCGAAATGCTGAAACGGGTAAAATGCGCACCTATTACCGAGATTTTTCTCGAACAGAAGCAAGAGTCCCTGCAACAAGCAGTACCAACAATTCTAATAATGGCAATCAAAGTCGTGCTAATAACGGCAGTAATCCTTAGGCTAATAAAATGGAAACAGTAAATATTCGATGGAACGTCGAATTAGAAACATGGTTTGTTGCCGAGCTTGAACAAAATAACGAGACAGCAACAGAAGCCCCGCAATGGCTACCGTTCGATGAATGGGCTTCTAATCAAAGCGATCTATCGGCCTATCGCTTTATCTTAAGTGGTGAAAACTACGTTTGTCGCTGGCTTACCTTGCCAGGGGTTCAGCCTCGCCATTTGAATAAAGCACTGCCTTTTGCTCTCGAAGAAAGCTTTATTGAAGACGTCAGCCACTACCATATTGTTAATACGGCAAAGGTAGGCAAATACACGCATCAAATATATTGTGCAAAAAAAGATATTCTAGAGCGCCTACTTGAAGCATGCGCGCTGCATCACATCCAGCTGCGCCAATTAATACCGGAGACAAGCCTGGCACCCGCTAACGGTTTATTGCACAACCATGATTATTGGTTCATTAATATTCCAGAAGTAACCGAAGCCAAGATTCACCAATCAGCACTCAGCGCCTACCTTGAGTCCATCAGCGCACAGCTAGGTGAAGAAACATCGGTTGAACGGCTAACCATCATTGATAAGAGCTTAGACTCTGCCAATTTACTTAAAATGCAAATTGAGACCAGTTTCAATCATGTCTTTAAAAGTACTGATGTATTGCACGGTGGTTTCGCAAGCATACGTGACAAAGCGCTCGAGAAAGATAATAAAGATTTATTAACCGATCAATTTAAAGCAACAGAAGTTAAAGTTGATAAGCCTGCCGCGTGGTGGAAACCTATTGCAGTATTAGCGGCTTGCTGGGCACTGTTTTCTTTTACACAAACAACGCTGCAAAATAACCAACTGATCGAACAAGAAAAACAAGTTCATACCGCGACGATCAGTCTTTATAAGCAACTCTTTCCAGGGGAGCGCATTCGCTTTCTAGAGCGTCAAATACGCTCTAAAATAAAAGAGGGTAGCGATACGAATACGGCGGGCTTTATGATGTTACTCCATGAAACCAGTCGTATTTTTCAGAAAACCAATCAAAAAAATCAAATTGAATGGCAAAGTCTGAGATTTAACGACCGACAAAACTTATTGGTAATTGATCTAACAGCAAAAACCATTGCCGATATTCAAGAGTTTAAATCCGCTATGGAAGCAAACAACCTGAGCGTTGAAATTGCCTCTGCAACCAATGACAATGACAAAGTGAAAGGTCGTATCAGAATCGGTGGCCAATCATGAAAAAACAAGCACTTAAAGCTCAACAAAAATGGCAAACATTACTCGCGCGCGCGGAAAAGTTACCGGCATTTGCAGCAAGTAAACAATGGTACTTACGACAAAGTGAGCGTGATCAAAAAGTTTTAATTGCCCTAAGCGGCTTTATTGGTATTTGTTTAATACTGATAGTATTTGTTCAGCCGTTTTACAGCAAGCAGTCGCTACATGAGAAAAAACTGGATAAATCCATTGCTATTTATGAGCAGCTAGCAAAAAACGCCCATAAATTTCAAGGCCGAGTCAGTAATAGCAGTAGCAGCAAACCGATACTTGCCCTTATTACAGAACAAGCAAAAATCGCTCAAATTAACCTTAAGCGCTTTGAGCCTGATAACGAAAATCTGCGGATATGGCTAGATGATGTATCGTTTGATAATGCGGCGCGCTGGTTAGAAACGCTTACTCGTGAACATGGCATTAATGTTAAGCAGATTAGTATCGAGCGTAGCGAGAAAAATGGCCGGGTTGATTTAAGAGCAACGCTTTATAAATAGTGCTAGTTCATAGAAACAATCCATCGGCTAGATAGCTTTAATTTACTTAACCTATTTTCTGAACTGTTCTAAACTTTAGATATCTTATTAAAGCCCCTGTTTTATGAAACTGCTAGGGGCTTTTTTTATACGCAAATATTTTGGAGATTCACCATGCAACATTTTGATCTAGTCGTAATCGGCGCAGGCTCAGGCGGAGTACGCTCAGCCCGCATGGCCGCTGCTCAAGGAAAAAAAGTTGCCATCATTGAAAATCGTTATTTAGGCGGCACCTGTGTAAATGTTGGCTGCGTTCCCAAAAAGATGTTTGTTTACGCCTCTGAATACCGTGAAAAAATGGAAGAAGCAAAAGGCTTTGGTATTAATGGGCAAATTAATGATTTTCACTGGCCGACATTACGTGATAACAAAAGCAATGAAATCTCTCGCCTAAACGGTATTTATCAGAATTTATTGACCGGCCCTGGCGCAACCATTTTTAATGGCACTGGCAGTTTAGTGGATGCCAATACGGTTCATATCAACGGCCAAGACGGAACAGAGCAAGACATCAAGGCAGAGACGATTTTGATTGCGACCGGCAGCTGGCCTTTTATTCCCGATGTACCAGGCGCAGAGCATGCCATCACCTCGAATGAAGTTTTTGATCTTGCTGACGACCAATTTCCAAAGCGCGCCTTAGTGGTTGGTGCTGGCTATATTGCGGTTGAGTTTGCAGGCATTTTTAATGGCCTAGGCGCTGAAACTACCTTGGCGGTTCGTAAAGACTTAGTATTACGCGGTTTTGATGATGACATCCGCAGCTTTGTGCAAGAACAGATGATCGAGAAGGGTGTTAATATTCGCCCAGAAACTGAAGTTTCGAGCATTGATAAGCAATCTGACGGCACCTTATTAGTCACTTATACCAGCAATGAACAGCAAGAATTTGATCTTGTACTTTATGCTACGGGAAGACGCCCAATGACAGACGGGTTGAACTTAGAGAAGCTAGGGATCGAACTGAATAAAAATACGACGATTAAGGTTGATGATTTCTTCCAGACCAGCGTGCCTTCTGTTTATGCACTTGGTGATGTTATTGGTACGCCGCAGCTCACCCCAATCGCACTAGCTCAGGGAATGAAATTCTTAGCGCATCAATATCACGATGATAAAGTTGCCATGAAATATGACAATATCCCAACGGCGGTATTCTGCCAGCCAAACATAGGAACTGTCGGCCCAACTGAAGATGAGTGTAAAGCCAAAGGGATTGAGTTTGAGGTTTATGAGTCTAATTTCAAACCGTTAAAGCATACTATCTCTGGCATGAACGAACGCACGTTAATGAAGCTGATTGTAAACAAAGCCAATAATAAGGTGATTGCAGCGCACATGGTTGGCCATGATGCTGGTGAAACCATTCAAGGGATTGCGGTCGCGATTACTGCGGGCGCTACTAAAGCGGATTTTGATGCTACGATTGGGATTCACCCAACGTCTGCTGAAGAGTTTGTGACAATGAGAACGCCAAGGTCTTAATCAAAGATCTGTCGGACTAAAGCCTCGACCTACCGTAATAGAAATAGATCATTCTAAATGTAGGTCGTACTTTAATGCGACAACCGCAAATAATATCCGGCCTAGCCATCCATGGCTAGTCGTAAAAAGCTTCGCTTTTTACCCACAAAACACAATACGGATATTATCCATTTTGTAATTTGCTTGGCTAATGGCCTGCAACAACGCTTCTTTTTTCTGTTGCAATAATACAATTTCACTATCGCGAATATTGCGATTGGTCTTTTGTAATTCTTGCAAGCGCGCTATTTCAGCATCAAGCTCACGAGACATGTTATTAGCACCAATTTTTAACTGCTTTGGCAACTCCGCTTCCGCTGCGCCTTTAGCAATTTTCAATGCCTTTTTAATGCCCGTCTCAACTCGCTTAACCAAACCAGAAGCCGTAGAACGTTTCAAATCTTCAGGGAAGTCTAAATAATCAGGCTCGAAGAACTCAACCTTACCTTCAGGATCTACCGCAATGTGCAAACCTTCAGCAGGCAAATAACGCTGAATTTGCAGCGCCTTTGGTGCTTGGCAATCTAGCGTATATTGAGCTTGAAAATAAAAGTCACCGGTCGAGAAATTATGATTCTCAACATAAGCAACGTTCGAATTACCATGCTCTTCCGACAAGATAAGATCCAAAGCCCCTACAATTAAAGGGTGTTCCCAAGTAAAAAACTGCACATCATCACGGGCAACAGCCACATCACGACGACAGGTATAGGTTAAACCATCTTCCGGTAGGTGAGGGAAGTAGCTGGTTAACATATGATCGCCTGGGCGAAGAATAAAGCAATGATTACTGTGATCTTGCTGAATGATGCCGTACACATCGCATACTTGCTCTAAGAAGCTCGGCAATACTGCTTGATCCAATTTATCATCAGACAGAATCTCATCCATCAATGCTTTAGACTTCTCAGGATCACAAGACTGCAATTCTAATAGGCGATCTCGGCCTTGCTCTAGAGCTTGCTGCTGAATTTCACGCTCGGGAATCAAAGCATCGACTAACTTATGCAAATCAGAAATGCTTGCACTTTCAATGGCTGTAACCATCTGAGTATGGTGATGATTCAATAACGACTGAGCCAATGGGTTTGGATGGCTGAATACATCAACTCCCATATTCAATAACTCAAACAAACGCTCAGAACTGTGATCTTCAAAATATGGAATGTGAAGTTGAATATCATGTTTCTGACCGATACGGTCAAGACGACCAATACGTTGCTCAATTAAATCGCAATTATCAGGCAGATCAAACAAAACCAAGTGACGAGCAAATTGGAAATTACGACCTTCACTGCCAATTTCACTACAAAGAAGAATCTGAGCACCACCTTCCTGTTCAGCAAAATAAGCGGCGGCGCGGTCACGCTCAATCATATCCATATCTTCATGGAATACCGCACACTGAGTACCGTATTTTTCCCACAAAGCGCGCTCAATTTGCAGAACCGTTTTCTGCTGATGAGTAATTAATAAAAACTTCTCGCCCTTGTTCGCTTTGATTAACTCATTGATCCAATCAATACGTGGATCAACATCGGTCCAATCATCAATTTCGCGCTCAGGGTATAAACCCTCCATGCCTGTCATCGCTTTATAAGCTTCAGGCAATAAGAAAGGCTGCGCAATTACTTCTCGATTTGGAAAACCTGTCATAGCGCTACGCGTATTACGGAACATGACTCGGCCGGTGCCGTGCTGATCAATTAACTGCTTAATCCAAGCTTGAGATTGTTCAGTATCTGGCTGGGCAGGGACATCGGTATTTAACAGGGCTTGCAAAGCATCACGCTCAGTTTGATCAAGCTCATTGCCCGACAATAAAGACTGCGCCGCTGTGACCACTGGCTGAAACTGAGATTGCTCTTGAATGAACTCTTCTAAGCTATGAAAACGCTCTGGATCCAATAGGCGTAAGCGGGCGAAGTGACCTTCCATACCCAATTGCTCAGGTGTCGCTGTTAGCAATAATAAACCAGGGCACTCATGAGCCAATGACTCAACCAAACCGTAACCTTCATCGTGAGACTGAGGCGACCACTGTAAATGGTGAGCTTCATCAACCACAACCATATCCCAGCCAGCCGATAATACTTGTTCGCGGCGTTTAGGGTCGTTTGCGATGGCACTTAGAGGAGCCAAAACCAACTGTTGCTGTAAATAAGGGTTGCCACCGTCTTCTTGGTCTTCAAGCGCTAGGCAACGACCTTCGTCCAAGACACTGAAACGCAAATTGAAACGACGAACCATCTCAACTAACCACTGATGCGTTAATGCTTCAGGTAATAAGACTAAAACACGCTCAATCCGCTCACTAATCAGTAAACGGTGCATGATCATGCCGGCTTCAATGGTTTTACCTAAACCAACTTCATCGGCTAATAAAACACGTGGCGCTTCACGACTTGAAACTTCATTGGCGATGAATAACTGATGTGGCAATAGGGTGGTTCGACTGCCAACCAATCCATAATGCTTACGTGCTTCCAGCTTGCTTTTCATTTGCAAGGCACGTAAACGTAATTCGTAGGCTTTACTATTATCAACCTGACCCGCAAGCAAGCGCTCTGATGCTTGGCTTAACTGGATGTGACCACTTAGCTGTGTTTCAGGAATAATACGATCGGCATCACCATAAAACAAAATACCGTTCATTTCTTGAACTTCAGTAATCGTTAGTGTGCTTTCATCTTCGAGTGTGACTGTATCTTCAATACCGAACTTGATGCGGGTAAGAGGGGCTTGATCCTTGGCATAACGCCTAACTTCATCCGCCGCGGGATATAATATCGCCACCTGACGAAAATCGACTTCTTGAACCATCCCTAGGCCTAAATCGGATTCCGTATCACTGATCCAACGCTGACCAACTTCAAACATACCCACACACTCCCAAAACCGAAAAAATTATGCGCGCATTTTAAAGGATGCGCCGCTGCAAAGACAGGGGCTTAAGGTCGTTATTGGTTAATGAGGGGCAAATTCATCAACAAATACGTTTTATAACAACTGTTTTCATGAGCTAGTCTTAACAATAGGTTAAAACAGCGCATTTGTTTGAGGAACCAGTATTGAATAACGAAACTGAACAAAATGATGCTCACGACAGTATTTGGCGGCAAGAAAAGGCAATAGAGCGCCTCGGTGGCGAGAAAGCATTGCTACAGCGGCTGGCTAAGTTATTTTTACGTGATACGCCTGGCTTACTCGAAAGTGCCAAACTTGGCATCGAGTCGAAAGACTATGACGCAGCGTTTGTGCCTTTACATTCAATTAAAGGGACATCATCAAGTTTCTGTGCAGACGATTTTGAAAGATCGTGTGAATGCACGCTGGAAGCTTTGAGTAAAAGAGAGTGGCAGCGCGCTAGAGATTCCAATAATGAGCTAACAAAGCATTACAAGGATTTTAAAGCCACACTAGAAGCTTTCATCCTAGACGCATAAAGAGAAAAGGATGAAAGATCTAACAAGATAGATATTATTAAACAGAGCATTACTATGAGCATTATTGGCGTAAGGATTTAACGTTTGGATTATTAACTAACTAATAATTAACGTTGCAATACAACCTTATATTTCCGATAATTGTTATTATCGGAATAATTAGAAATACCCATTTAATCTATAGCATTCACCGATTTGAAACTTTCTAGCCGACTTCATCTTCAACAAAAAAATGTAACTTATTATTAAATAACAACAAGTTACATTGATTATGTAATGTTAAATATAGATAGCTGATCGATGATCTATGCTAGATCTCAGTAAGTTCTAAATCGCTTTCATCTCTACCGATCCTCTAATATTGAATCTCCAGTTGATGCCTAAATTGACGTGCGATGGTCTGTTTTATATTTCCGATAATTGTGAGAGTATTATTAATCTGATACGTCAACATAACTAATCTACTATGAATCTTCTATCAATACCGCCAGATCCAATGTTCGATAACCTCCAGTATTTGGCTAGCCCTTTCAAAGAAGCCGACTTGATATACGCGAGGCAAAATAAATCGACACCCAAAGAAAGCAAAGAAGATCTTTATCACTGCCTTACCTTCTTGCAAAGTTACAATGGCAGTCAGGCAACCTTTAATAGTTATCGCCGTGAAGTTGAACGATTAGTGCAATGGTCTTGGTTTGTTCAAGAAAAAACACTGCCTGAGCTTAGGCGTTTGGATATCGAAGAATATCTAGAATTTTGCCAGCACCCCCCTTTGTCGTGGATTGGAACCAAACAGGTCGCTCGCTTTAAAAACTATCAAGGGCAACGGGTTGCTAATCCAGACTGGCGCCCTTTTGTTAGCCAGATCACCAAGATTGAAAGTCAGCTTGGCTACTCGCCTGATACAAAACACTTCAAGCTTTCACAAAAGAGTCTGCAGGCGGTATTTTCCATACTCTCCACCTTCTTTAATTATTTACTGCAAGAAGATTATGGTGAGCTAAATCCTGTTGCGCTTATTCGCCAGAAAAGCAAATATTTGCAAACCCACGCTTATAAAGAGCCGATTAGACGTATATCCAACTTGCAATGGGACTTTGTCTTAGAGACGGTAGAAATGAATGCCGCTGAGAACCCAGGGCAGCATGAGCGCAGTTTATTTATCATGAACTGTTTATTTGCAATGTATTTACGGATATCTGAATTGGTCGCCGATGAACGCTCTACTCCGACTATGGGAGATTTTCGAGCTGATGTTGATAATAATTGGTGGCTGCAAGTAACAGGCAAAGGGAATAAAGTCAGAATGATCACTGTATCTGACGATATGCTTGCGGCCCTTAAGCGCTATCGCACACATTTAGGCTTATCCGCCCTGCCTCATGTTAGTGAAGCTACGCCAATGATTGCAAAAATCAAAGGCACCGGCCCAGTAACAAGCACAAGACAAATTCGGTTCATTGTGCAAGACTGCTTTGATCAAGCCTATCAGCGCATGTATGAACAAGGTTTAAAAGAAGAAGCTCTCGAACTAAAGGCAGCCACCGTCCACTGGCTAAGGCATACCGGAATTTCAGAGGATGTAAAACATCGTCCAAAAGAGCATGTGCGAGATGATGCAGGTCATGCCAGTATGGCCACAACCGATCGCTACATTGATACTGAAATGCGAGAGCGCCATGCCAGTGCCAAGCATAAAAAAATCAAACCTGAATGATTTTTACACACGTTAACAAGTATTAATGGCCCTCATGCGAATGATGCAATAAACCATATTTTTCGGACACTTTATCCATTTCGCCCGAGTTTTGCATATCGAGAATACCCTCATCAAGTATTCTCTTTAACTCATGACGATAAGCCAGTTTTTTTGAAATGAGCATGTGATAACCCTTGCTTGCTAAACCAGGAATGATGCTGTGCTTTAAATTCATGTCTGCAAGATAATCATGCCCTATCATCTTAAAGCCCGGCAGAATTTTATAGCCTTCAATGAAAAGATCACAAATCTCAGGTCTTTCGTGCAATACGTGTATAAGTTGACCGTAAGTTCCAAACGACAAATTCACTTTTTGAGTATCTACGCCGGCAGCCCCATAGGAATATCCTCTGAGGCCACAGATTTTATAATTACTATTGAGATCATCGATATCTTTCAAAACCAGGCCGTTCGGGTACTTTTTGGCCGAATAAAAAATTACGTGCTGCAATGAATAGTATGATAGCGAATACAGATAGTCTTCTTCTCGCTCTTTGACATAAGAGGAGTTTAAGATGAGTTGGTTTTTCTTGCCGCCGGCCACATTGAATAGCGCCCGCTTCCAAGGCAATAGCTCAATCGTAAATTTAATGCCTGCGCGATGAAGTATATGACTCACCACATCAATAGAGAAACCCTCAATTTCTTGAGTTTTTTTACCCTTTAAGCGTTTGTAATAGGTATAAGGTGGCCATTCAGCCTCATCATCCACAATATGGATAACCAAATCCCCTCTTAAGCCTGTAATCTCAGAGTTATCTGCATGAGAGATGATTGCACTCATCATCATTACTGCAATAACTATGTTTAACACTCCCATACGGCTCTCTTTATGATTTTAATAATTGACCTTGCAATGCAAGTATAGACGTCTTTAGCTCCGCTAGGTCGTTGCTTTCGCTCATTTTTGTTTCCAGTTGTATTTGCAAACCTTGATACTCCTTTTTTAGCGTGCCAATGCTTTCTTGTGCTTCGCTTAATGCAAATTCCAGTGATTGCATTTCATGTTTTTGCTTAACAATTAACTGCTTATCTGAATGTAATTCTTGAGTCAGTGCACTCACTTTATTCGCCGATGATACTTGTAATTCTTTAAGCTCATTGCGTCCCTGATCAATTAATCGCATCAACCGATCCTCTGACAATTGAGAGGCTTCAAGCAGTTCTGATTTTTGCTGAGCAAGCTGTTGCTTTGCATCCGATGTCAGTTGATGAATTTGCTGCTGATGAAGCTCGCTCGCTCGTACAATTTCCTCTTGCTGATAGCGCTTTTGTTGTTCAGCAGCCGATTCGTAAAAAGCTTGCTGCTCTTGTAGGCGCTTAGCCAATGAAGCTGACGCATCCTCTGCAACCTGCAGCTGTAAGGACGCAACCTGCAGAGCCTGACTTTTTTCATTAAGGTTATGTTCTAAACGTGACAGTTCTGCTTCTAAATCATGATTTGCTTGCTGACTTACTTCCAGCTTGTCTGACAGTTCAGATTCAACGCGCTGTAAATTGCTTGAAATAACCTCATTTACTTCCAGCAACGCAGACTCCCTTTCGCTATCTCGGGTCTCGACCTGCTCAATGTAGTCTGAAATTTGCTGCTCTAATAAAGTAGCTACTTGAATTAATAACTCTGCGGGTACAGAGGGAGCAACCTCGCGCACAGGCTGTAATTTTCGCCAAGCCTGAATAAGAGGATCAATAACGCTAAAGCTCCCGCCGCCAACCAAGGAGCGAATATCATCCCTATTCCAAGGACGATCTTGAAGCTCCAATTGCTCGCAGGCTTCAAACACAGCTTTTGGGGTGGCTTTTTTCATACTCATAATCACAAACCAAGGCATTTAGCCGCTAAATATCATATTAAAGGCAGTTTAAAGTATTCATTCTGTATTTGTAAGGTTTAATGTGTATGGTAAACCTTACATAATTAGTTATCTCAGTAATAAATTCATGATTAACCCTATTATCATGAATTTATAATATTTAAATGATAGAATTACGCTTTAGAAATGGATCTAGCAGGCTACAGCAGAATAAATATGAACCTGATACACCAACAATACCTACAACCCTTTGAATCACTTCAGCTGCCAGAGCATTTAACCGGCAACCAAGGCAGCAATCGTTATGAAACTAAACACTGCCAAATCAGTGCAGATAACGATTGGCAAGCTATTCAGTGCTGGTTAAATGAGTTCTACGACTCCCCTCAGACGTTAAGAAACTATCGAAAGGAAGCTGAGCGGTTATTACTGTGGTCAATTAATCAACGCCACAAAGCACTTTCGGACCTAGGCCGCGAAGATTTTCAGCGCTACCAGGAATTTCTAGCCAATCCGCAACCCAGCAATATATGGTGCGGCCCACGAGCCGAACGAACGAGTCTCGCATGGCGTCCTTTTAAAGGGCCATTAAGTGAAAACAGCCAGCGCCAGGCGCTTATTATTATTAACGCCCTTTTTAGCTATTTAGTGGATGCCGGGTATTTAGCGGGTAATCCGCTATCCCTGATACGCCGACGTAACCGGAAACTGCGTCCGCAAACAGATCAAGCCATCAGTCAACAGCGCTATCTTGACCACAAAACGTGGCAGTTGCTGAAGGATCATCTGACAAATCAACCTAGGGAAACAACCAAGCAAGAGAACCACTTCCAGCGCAACCGCTTCTTATTTCATTTGTTGTACTTAATGGCGCCGCGCGTCAGTGAAGTCAGCAGTCATAGCATGAACAGCTTTCGCTTATATCGAGGTCAATGGTGGTGGTTTGTACTAGGTAAAGGTGAGAAGCAAGGCAAGATTCCCGCAAGTGATGAGATGCTATCTGCTCTTATGCAGTACCGAGAACACCTAGGATTAACCTCGCTACCAGAAGAAAATGATAGCTCTGCGTTATTGCGCAGCATCAGTGGCGGCAAAGGCATCAGTGCCAATATGGTTTATCGGCAAGTGAAAAGCGTGGTTAAAGAAGCGGCGGAAGCGATTCGCTTAGACAACCCCATTCAAGCCTCTATTTTAGAGAAGGCTTCAACCCACTGGTTCCGCCATACCTCGGTAACCCATGGCGATGATGCAGGGATTGATCTAAAATACCTAACTCGCTCTGCTCGCCACGAAAAAATAGAAACAACCGCTATTTATCAACATGCCGAAGATGATCTGTGGCACAAAGCCTGGCAGAAACTTAAATTCTAATGCATGTGTTGGCCGCCATTAGCCGATATATCCGTTCCGGTAATAAAACCCGAATCATCCGATGCTAAAAAGGTAACCACGCGCGCAATCTCTTCCGGCAAGCCAAATCGACCAACAGGAATTCCTTTAAGGATTTGCTGGCGAATGTCTTCAGGTACATTTTGTATCATTGAGGTTTCAGTATAACCAGGCGATACCGTATTTACGGTAATGCCCTTGGCAGCCACTTCTTGAGCCACTGCTTTGGTAAAACCATGCATACCTGCTTTGGCCGCCGAATAGTTAGCCTGCCCAAATTGGCCTTTCTGCGCATTAACCGAAGAAATATTAATGATTCTGCCAAAACCTTTTTTTAACATGTCGTTAATGACTAGGCGGGTCATATAAAAGACGCTGGTCAAATTTGTAGCGATCACGTCATCCCATTGCTGAGGCGTCATGCGCTTAACCGTGGTATCTTGGGTGATGCCACCGTTATTTACTAATACATCAATGCTGCCAAACTCTCGATTGATCTTTTCGATACATTCTTGGCAGGATTCCCAGTTTCGAATATTTCCATAAGCCAGTGCAATGTCGTAACCCTGCTCACGCATTTCTACTTGCCATTTCTGAGCTTTTTCATGCTGTCCCCCAGAATAGTAGCCTGCGATTACCTGGTAGCCTTCCTTAATCAGCGCCTTGCAGATTTCGCCACCAATACCACCTGTACCGCCCGTTACTAAAGCAACCTTACTTTTCATAATCAACTCCATGATTCTGCTTAATTATCGATCTGGAGTATCAGACTGATACCTAAATGTGACAGTAAAATGAAATAAAGACTGAACGAATGATCATTATTTTTATTAAATAATGCGGCATCAACGCCAACCCCATGCAAACTCAAAGTGCACTGCTCTTATTCTGTTAACTTAATTCCTAACAATCGCGTATAATCCTCAGCCCACATTGATCCTGATCGCTAGCATCAGCAAGAAAGAGCCGTTTATGAAGTTTGTAGCCAAGTATTTTCCCGAAATTATCATGAAAAGCCGCCCTGTGCGCAAACGCTTCGTGAAGCAGCTGCAAATGAACATCCGAAATCTGGTCGCCCGCAATGGCTTCAAAGCTGACGTTCAAGGTCAGTGGGATAATTTGTACGTCGGTATTAATAGCGAAGATCCTGCTATTCGTCGCGCAATGATTAACATTCTGACTCATACCCCTGGCATCGCCTTCTCTTACGAAATTGAAGAGCACGACTTTGATACTATGGACGATGCTTATCAGATTATTAAGTCGGTTAATGGCCCTTCTTTAGCCGGAAAAACCTTCTGCGTTCGCGTTAAGCGTCGCGGCACCCACGATTACAATAGTAATGATGTAGAGCGCTACATTGGTGGTGGTCTATTAAAAGAAACCGACGCTGCTGGCGTGAAGCTTAAAAACCCTGATGTTGTTGTGCAAGTTGAAATTAAAGACCAAAGCTTATTCGCCATCAAGCATCGCTTCGAAGGTTTAGGTGGATATCCGCTAGGCTCTCAAGGCGATACGTTATCCCTTATGTCGGGTGGCTTTGACTCCAGTGTTGCCAGCTACATGATGATGAAGCGCGGCATTAAAACACACTTCTGCTTCTTTAATTTGGGTGGCAGCGCTCATGAAGTCGGCGTTAAGCAAGTTGCTTATTATTTATGGGACAAGTACGGCGCATCTCACAAAGCTCGCTTCATCAGCGTTCCGTTCGATGGCGTTGTCAAAGAGATTCTAGAAAATGTAGAAGATGGCCATATGGGCGTTGTATTAAAACGCATGATGTACCGCGCAGCGGAACTGGTTGCTGACTCTGTTAATCTTGAAACGTTCGTTACCGGTGAATCCATTGCTCAGGTATCCAGTCAGACGTTAACCAACCTAGCGGTGATCGACAAAGTAACTGACAAATTGGTGCTACGTCCGCTGGTTGTTATGGATAAGCCTGAAATTATTAGCCTGGCGCGTAAAATTGGTACCGAGACATTCGCAGCGACGATGCCAGAATATTGCGGTGTTATTTCAGTTAAGCCGACGACCGAAGCTAAAATGGCTCGCGTATTAGCTGAAGAAACCAA
>TARA_B110000008_G_scaffold279531_1_pt1 | contig 20132 bp, 10 predicted proteins | sample TARA_B110000008 | Tara Oceans TARA_B110000008 (sample SAMEA4396496) | marine metagenome | biome: Westerlies Biome; feature: [DCM] deep chlorophyll maximum layer (ENVO:01000326); material: water (ENVO:00002006), including particulate matter (ENVO:01000060) such as... | depth 40 m
ATGTCCATCCGGTTCCGCCTCCCGTGCCGTGCGACTGCCAATCGTTCCCCCTGCACCGGAGATATTTTTTACCACAATGGGCTGGGGACAAAGTTTATTCCTGCGAATGGAATCCTGAAAGATTCGAACGAACACATCACTTCCTCCTCCTGCCGCAAAAGGAACGATTACGGTGATTGGTTTACTAGGAAAGGTATCTTCTGCTGATAAACTAAGGTTTGAAAAAACCATACCAGCGAGCTGAAAAATGAGAATCGCTCGCAAGAATCGTAACATTCTAGGCGATTAATTTCTTTACTGGATGGTGTGGTTCCACCCCGGTTAACCGAAAGTCAAGACCTTGGAATCGGAATGAGAGTTGGGTGTGATCAATGCCCATCAGTTTTAAAATGGTTGCCTGAAGGTCATGCACATGAACCGGATCCTCGGTTACATGAAAGCCCAGCTCATCGGTCTTACCCACGGTGATGCCAGGCTTGGTTCCTCCTCCCGCCATCCACATGGTGAAGGCTTGTGGGTGGTGATCGCGACCGCCGCTGCGGTTGAGGGCGGCACTGGCTTCCACCATGGGGGTGCGTCCAAATTCACCACCCCATACAACCAAGGTATCTTCTAGCATGCCCAGTCTCTTCAGATCCTGAACCAGGGCCGCACTCGCCTGATCCACTGCTTTTGCCTGTTTTGTGACATTCCCTTCCACATTACTGTGAGCATCCCATCCGCTGTGGTAAAGTTGAATAAAGCGAGTGCCCCGTTCGGCGAGGCGACGGGCAAGGAGGCAGTTACTGGCGAAATTGGATCTTCCTTTCTTCACCCCGTACAGATCGAGGGTTTCCTGGCTTTCTTTTTCAAAATCTATCAACTCGGGTGCCCGTGCCTGCATACGATAGGCCATTTCATAGGCTTCAATACGGGCATTAATTTCCGGATCTCCCATTTTTCCATGAGAACCACGATTTAATGTATTTAAAAGATCGAGGGTCTGACGCTGAGCGGTGCGGTCGATCCCCTTGGGGTTGGCTACATGGAGAATCGGCTCCGCACCTTCCCGAAACGGCACCCCCTGATGCTCGGATGGAAGAAAGCCGGAGCCCCACATCGCCGAACCACCACTTAAGTTGCCCCCACTGCGCATTACCACAAATCCGGGCAGGTCATTGGCTTCGCTTCCAATCCCATAGCTCAGCCATGAACCCATGCTGGCACGGCCAGGGATGCCACTACCGGTGGTCATGAACAACTGGGCAGGTGCGTGGTTAAAGTGATCGGTGTGCATCGACTTGACGATGGTCAGGTCGTCCGCGATTTTGGATAAATAGGGGAGGCGGTCGGAAAATTCCGCACCGGACTGGCCGTGTTTGGCGAAGGGAAAGCGTGGTCCGAGAACGGCGGCATCGGGTTGAATAAACGCATACCTTTGTCCTTTGATTACGGACGGGGGAATGGGTTTACCTTCAATTTCCTGGAGTTTGGGCTTGTTATCAAAAAGTTCCAGCTGGCTCGGAGCCCCTCCCATAAACAAATAGATTACTCTTTTCGCTTTAACCGGAAAACGCATGAAGTTTGGAGTGCCGGTTGCACCGAAGGTTTCATTGGCAAGAAGCGAGGCGAGGGCGATCTTGCCGACTCCAATTCCACAATCCTGAAAGAAATGGCGACGGGTACGATGAAGTAATGGATGTGTGATCATGGTTTGGTGATGGCTTCGTCTAAGTTCATAATCGCCCGGGCGAGGAGTATTTTACCTGCGAGTTCAGGAGTGGCCTTGGGGGTTGCGGTAATATCTGAAGGTTTGATCTCTCCCTTTTCTAGACGTTGGATTTGCTGTTCGTAATAAGCTCGCAGGGCATCCGTTTCGGATTGTTTGGGAGGTCGGGTAAGAAATCGGCGAAACAGGGAATGAATCGGATCATCTTTGGTTTGATGAACTTTCTCTCCTGCTGAACGGGCAAGTTCAAGATACATCTCGTCATTGAGGAGGGTAAGGGCCTGAAGTGGAGTATTGCTACGGTCACGCTTGGCCAGACAGTTTTCGCCTGAAGTTCCATCAAAGGTCATGAATCCAGCAAAGGGTGCGGTGCGTTTGATAAAGGTATAGATCGAACGACGGTAGCGGTCTTCTCCTTTGGAAGCGTTCCAACTCTTGTTGCCGAAAGCGTGGGCCAGAACAGTAAGCGGTTGCGGAGGATACACTCCCGGCCCAAACATTTTGCCGGATAACTTTCCACTGGCTTTGAGCATGTGATCACGAATTAATTCACCAGATAAACGGAAGCGGGGTCCACGGGCCAAGAGTCGATTTTGTGGATCTTTTTCAAGAAGGGAGGGGGATGCCTTGGAATCCTGACGATAAGTGGAACTGGTGACGATCAATCGATGTAACTTTTTCAGGGACATTCCCTGTTTTCTGAATTCCATGGCCAGCCAGTCAAGAAGCTCCGGATGATCGGGAGCCGGTGCCTGGGTGCCGAAATCACCACTTGTTCGAATCAGACCATAACCAAAAAAGGATCTCCAGGCCCGGTTGACAACGACCCGGTCACCTATCGGGTTATCCGTGCTTACCACCCACTTGGCAAATTCCAGTCGGTTGGTTGGTTCCTTGCGATCTTGTAATTCAAAAATCTCGGGAATACCCGAAGCTACTTCGTGTTTGGGGTTGGTGTATTCGCCCCGGTGTCTCAGTTGGGTGGGGCGGGGATTATCCTTTGGTCGCTCGAGCATCACCAGGGTATGATTGGGGCGGGGCATGCGATTCCGTAACTGAGTGATCGGGTTTGGTTTCTTGGCAGACTTTTCTTGTGGAAGGTTAAGGGTTCCCCATGGGCCGTCTTTGTATTTTCCTACAACAATGGCTGGCATTGCGTCGGGGAGAGACTGGGTGTGCCAGTCCTTCGACTGCGGATTAGGCAGTTGGCTGAGATGTTTCCAACTAGCATCGGTTGTTATGTATTGGTTTTTCCCTTTTTTTGAATGGAGCGTGAGTTGGGCAATCAAACCAGCGGGTCCTCCATTATTCGAAGCAATCGCGGTGAGATAGTTGGTGCCTTTGCGGAAATATTTTTTTACCGATGTGGTGACAGGCTTACTCCACAGGTCGGTCGAACCAATGGGATTTCCATTGAGGAAGAATTCTACTTTGTCATCACAGGTGAAAAATATCTCTGCAGTTTCAGGAACATTCTTCAGATCAAATTGCTTGGAGAAATAAAGAGTCTCTTGTGGGCGGTTCCCTTTGGCAGTCCATATCCATTGCGTATTTTTCTGAATGGCTCCAGGTTTTGCGAGGGAGGGCTTTTCCAGGAAGACTTTTTCAAGATAAATGGAACGCAGTTGAGATAAGTCTGCTGTGGAGGCTTGCTCCCTTAGGCTCAGGATATGTTCAGCTTCCACTCCAATCTTCGCAGCTTTGGGCTGTTTTTCACTTGAGGTTGCGGAGATCCGGAAACGTCCGAGGCTGGCCACAAAGTGTCTTTCAAAAAGCAGGGAGATGGATAGGGATTGATTTGCGGGAAGTGGCTTAGTGAGCGGAAGGACAAGATGGTTTGCTTGACCAATAGCGGAACTCCATCCGGAAGACCCATCCTGATCGATAACTTTCTCAGCACCATTACCTCCACTGGCGATGGGTTTGCTAAGTGGAACTTTAATTCCATTTGCTGTTTTGACTTCCACTTCACTGAGAAAGAATGTTCCTTTCCTGCCCTCGTAGTAACACCTGCCAGGTCCATAGCCGGGTAGTCGGTCATCGGTTAATGCTTCAATACGAAGGGCAGTGATAGGCTGATCGCTTGTGAAATTCAGGTCGAATACATCCCGCTTGGTCACATCACCTGAAGAATAAACGGATCCATCTTCCATGACTTCGAGTTTGGCCAGGTTTGATTTCATGGAGGTTGGACGGATCGTTTTCCACGAAGTTGCTTTTTCTTGCTCGGATTTATGCCATTTTGAAAATTCCAGTTCGAAGACTGTGTCGTTTTTTTGGAGATCAACGATTTGGGTAGCGATTTGTTTTTCCAAATCGGCTTTAACTTTTATTTGTTCGTCCGAATAAAGCAGCAGATCGGGTTCTTCAATATTATCGAGAATGCTCATTAAGCCGAAATACTCATCGTGAGTGATGGGATCATACTTATGGGTATGGCACTGAGCACAACCAGTGGTCAGACCCATCCAGACCGTACCCGTAGTGGCCACCCGGTCGACAGCGGCGTAGAAGCGAAATTCAAGGGGGTCGATACCACCTTCTTCATTGAGCTGGGTGTTACGATGAAAACCAGTGGCAATTTTTTGATTGTCGGTGGCGTTCGGTAGCATATCTCCGGCAAGCTGTTCGATGGTGAACTGACCGTAGGGCATGTCGGCATTGAGGGATCTAATTACCCAGTCGCGGTAGGGCCAAATAGTACGGGGGCGGTCTTTTTCGTATCCATTGCTGTCAGCATAGCGGGCAAGATCCAGCCACTCTCTTCCCCATTTTTCTCCGTAATGAGAAGACTGGAGTAATTGATCGACTAAATTTTCGTAGGCATCAGGACGGTTATCAAAAACGAAGGCATCGGCCTGTTCGGGAGTGGGGGGCAAGCCAACGAGATCTAGATAAAGTCTTCTGACCAGAGAATACTTATCCGCTTCTGGAGATGGTTCCAGGTCATGTTTTGCATGGTTGTTGGAAATAAACGCATCAATGGGGGTACGGTTCCAGCCTTTGCGACCCGTGGGTACCTTGGGAGAACTGGGTGGAACAAAAGCCCAGTGCTTGGCATATTCCGCTCCGTCCTTGATCCATTGATCGAGCAATTCTTTTTCCTGCTTAGTGAGAGTGGCATGGGATTCGGGAGGAGGCATGATTTCATCCGGATCATCCGAATGGATGCGGTAGTGGAATTCACTATCCTCGATTTCACCAGGAACAATCACATCATTCTTGAGTGCATCTTCACGAATATCCAGCCGAAGTTTCGCCTTCCGACCCTCCTCGTCCGGCCCGTGGCAGGCATAGCATTTACTGGCGAGTAGGGGACGTACTTCGCGGTTGAAGTCTACTTTTCCAATTAAAGGAGAAAGAAAAGAAAAGAGAGCGAAAAATAGGGGAGTAATAAATTTCAAAATAATTATGATCTTTGTGTAGTATAATATATTACCCTAGAAATAATTTCACAACATATTAAGAGCATACTTTTGTATTTTACTCATTAGCCGTACTTGGTGATCGTCCAATTAAGTATGGTGTAAAATCGCGAATTATGATCTATTTTAGATTAACCTCCCATTTTAATGAAAATTATAAGCTCTCATACTTTAATCGCCAAGATTTCCCACTGGGGATTTATCATTCTCTACACATACGGGATGGCTAAACAGTTGGATGATTTATCTCAATTAGAGGATGCGGAATTGCTGTATTTTGAGGTGGTTTTTTCAATCATATTTCTCCTCATTGTGGTCTTTCGTTATCTCTACATGAGGAAATACAAAACATTCCTCGGGGCTAGTAAAGCTGTACCGATGGCACATCAGTATCTGGCGAAGGCAATTCACATAAGTATGTACCTGTGCCTTGTCCTTTTGCCTTTATCGGGCTTGTTCATTGCAGGTTTATATACGCTTGGGATTACGCGCGGGTTAATGCAGGACTTTGCGGTTGGTTTACACGAATTCTCTGCATCCCTGAGTTATCTTCTCATCATAATTCATGTGGTTGGAGCAGTTTATTCCCGAATGAAGGGTGAAGGTATTTGGACATCAATGGTTCCAATTTGGAAGGAAGATAAATCTTCGCCACATCCGAAAGTTAAAAAATTAATTACTTGGGAAAATGAATTATTCAAGAAGCTGGAAAATTACATATCCTCGAGGAAAAATTAAAAGATCGAATATGTTTTAAATAAAGTGTGTAAGGGTAAACATTTACGGATCACAAGAGATTCTTAAAATGCTTATTTAGTAAGTAACGCCTTAAATTCTTCCACCTGATCGTTCCAAATTGTTTCAAGCTGAAGCTTTAACTCGGGCTTTTGTTTAACAAGATTTTTGGATTCAGCCCGATCCGTTTTGAGATCGTATAATTCCCAGGGTTGATTTTTGGCAGAGACCAACTTGAAATCTCCCTGTCGAACGGCTCGGTGTCCCTCATGTAACCACCATAGATGATCTCGGCTAAGGTGGGTGCCGGAAGAAAAGGCGGGCAGAAGGCTTTTGCCGGGAGCGGTTGGAATTTTTTGATTTTTCCAGCTTTGTGGTTTTTGAATACCTGCCATTTCCAGGATGGTGGGAACGATGTCAATGACATGGGAAGGCGTGTGGCGGAGTGCTCCTTTCGCTTTTATACCTTTGGGCCAGTGCGCAATCAATGGGGTGCTGATTCCGCCTTCATGCACCCAGGTTTTGTGCCGGCGAAAAGGGGTATTCCCGGCACTGGAAAAACCTGGCCCGAGGCAGAGGTATGATTTTGAACTTCCGAGTGGTGCCTGTGGATCATGCCCTCCGCTTCGAATCATGATCTCTGCACTGGCTCCATTATCAGATGCAAAAAGAATCAGGGTGTTCTCAAAGGCTTTCATTTTCTTGAGCTGTTTGATTACCCGGCCGATTTCCTGATCAACTATGTCAATCATCGCGGCATGAATCGCCATCTTGGTTGCCTGGAACTCTTTTTGTTTGCCCGATAGTTGATCCCAGGGGATGGGGCGGTCGATCTCACCGGGTCCGAGTTTTTTGATCGCTTCCGGGAAAGCATAGGGCGGCCCCACATCGGTTTCTAGCTTGGAAAGGGTGGTGTTGATCAAACCGATCTTCTTCTGCCTTGCGAATCTTCGCTCTCTGATTTTATCCCAACCGGCAAGGTAGCGGTTCTTATATTTTTGAATTACATCTTGCGGGGCATGAAGCGGGAAGTGGGGAGCGATGAAAGCTAAATAATGAAAGAATGGTTTATCTCTATGATCCTTGGCATGTGCTTTAAGGCATTTGATCCCATGACTGGCGGTGGCGGTAGTGGAATAATAATTTTCTGGTTCCTGGTTTGGCTGAAAGGGAATGTCATTTACTAAATTCCCTTTCGATGAAAAGAAATTCCCCTGGTTATTTACCCGCCAGGATTCAGTAAAGCCATTTTCCAAAACCTTACCGTCAATATGCCACTTGCCACTATGATAGTTCTGATAACCATCCTTCTTTAAATACTCGGTTACCAAAGGAGCCCATCCGGGTCGCACGCTTCTTCCACCACCGCCTTTAACTCCGGGGAGGGAATCGCGACGGACTTGCTGGGCATAGTAGCCGGTAAGAATGGATGCACGAGTGGGCCAGCAACGGCCCGTGTTGTAGAATTGGGTGAAACGCAATCCGTTGGACGCAAGATGGTCCAGGTTGGGTGTTTCAATCTCTCCCCCGTAGCAGCCCAAGTCGGAATATCCCATGTCATCCACTAAGATAACTAAAAAGTTTGGTTTGTCCTGTGCTTTTGCTGCAACATGAAAAAGGACGAGGCTTATTAATAGGGAGTAAGTTTTTTTCATCTTTTCTGAAGAGTGGGCAGGATATTTTGGTAACTGGAATAAATTATTGTGGAAGACAGGCAAAAGTTACGCCTCCCTGGTGTCGTTTACCGGTCATGATCTTTTTGGCCAAGTTGATCACCTGGTCTTGATGGTGAACCACGAGAAGGTCTTCAATTATAATATTTTTGTCGGAGCTGGCTAACAGCTTGATCTCATCCATGAGCAAAGGAATTTTATAAACCAATCGAACCTGTTGTCCTGCTTTAATCTGTTCGAGCCTGATTGATTTGTCGCTGAGTTTTACCCCTCTGTGCGTAAAGTCTATCAGTAAATTATCTGTTTTTCCGTTCAACCTAAAGCTCACTTCGATTACCGAACCAGGCCGGGTATGGGGTATGGTGGCCAATTCCAGCGTTTGAGGATTCAGATTTGTCGTCTTCTGCTCATTCAATACCTCAATGTTTACATGGGCGTGAAAGGGAACGGCATAGACCGTCCCTTCAAAGGATCCATCCTTCCTTAGGCTTTTTAGGAGGCCGGTGTGGCTGGGTCCTATTCCCAGACTGGCAATATCAAAGGATTTTTTTTGTCCTCGCCAAGGTCGGATTTCATTGATTCCACCCGCCAGTCCCTTGCGAGGGGTATCATGTATGGAAATCATTTCTCGAAGAGCGGACTCCTGGGCCTTATTAAATCCCTTGTCCAGATCGGATGGCCACCACATCACATGCAGAGTAGATACTCCGTGATTACGAAGGTAGAGTAATTGGTCCAGCGACTTTTGATGGCTTGCATTAAGCGAGGCGTATTCTCCAACCAGCATATTATCAAAGCCTGAACTGTATGCACCCTGACCAATGTTATGTTCACGATCGTAGTAGGTTCCGTACCTCGAAAAGCCAAATCCTGCTCCGGTGGTGAGAAGCCAATCAATGGGTGAAATTCTTTTTTTTCCTTCTGAAATTCCCACGATTGATTTGAATACATAGCTGTCCGGGATTTGATGGCTCTTGATCATTTCAGGAGGGAATCCCGCAAGTAAGCATTCCCGGTAACTCGTTCCCACTCTTCTGGAAACAAGGACCCGGTTATATTCGACCCACTCTCGAAAGAAGAGATTTTCAAAATCATATTGATCCCACTCCCCGCGGAATAGATTGCGTGGGGCATCAAAAAAATCGATAGTGAAGCTCGTACCCATAATCTGATTGATCGATCCGATGTCTCCATAAAGAGAGGATAGATAATGATAGAATCCTTCGAGACTCCCCGTGTTGTAATCGCCTATGGAATCGCTTCCGGAAACGATTTCATTTTCATGGTTGGGTTCGACCGCGATAGTCATTTCCGGGTTTTTCCGATAGGCGGGAGCCAATTTTCGATAGAAGGCTCGCTGGGCGTAGGTGTAGAGTTTGTTGAGTGCCTCGTTCTCGAAGTGCTGGCTCCCGTAATCAAACATAGTCTTACCAAAATAGCCTCCGCCCGTAGGGTCATTCTTGCGGTCCAAAAGCAGATATGTGGGGAGACCGGTTTTAGAATCTATCTTTGAGGATATTGATTTCATTGCTCCAATTCTCCACCGATGACTGAACCCAGCTGACCAGACAGTTGGTTTTCCTTGGTTATAGTCTATGACTGATTTTTTCCACGATGACTTGAAGATTTTTTGCCAATCGATATTCGAAGTCCATTCAGCGTAGGATCGGGATTCAATCTCTCCCGATTTCACCAGAGGAGACCAATACTGTGCACTACCCAGATAATTATACTTGGCATTTCTGACATGGGTTCCGTCTGGGAATTTTCCCCAAGTGGAAGGATCCCCATTATGTTCTTCCTGCGGGTCAAACCAAAATTTGTTTTCCATTCCTCCTGCATCCAAGGGAGCCAGCTTTTTTCCCTTTTTAATCCGCATCAGAGTGGATTTGGTTTTCTCTGACTTGCCCCCATTAAATTCCCGATCCGGATAAACCGAATCAAAAAGAGACCAAGTTTGAATTTCATTTCTCAGGCTAGCAATTTCCTGAGTCGGCAAGAGTGTGTGGATTTTATTTTCGTCAAACTCCTGGGCAATCAACCGGTCTTTTCCCTTCGTAATGAGAGAATATCTTCCCTTCTCACCGTTTATAGTTTTTCGGCTGAGAAGTTTGCCTGAAGAAGAGTAAACGAGAACAATTGGTTTTGCCCGCTGAGCATTCTGTGAAATTACCGCGATTTCATCACCTGGAGACCCTGGGGCAAAATTTCCAACTGCGAGATCGAAGGGTGGGGGGATTTCCTTAGCGACCTGGATTTTACCAATAGTTCCGCCTGCTTGATTAAAGAGGTGGATGTTATGTGTAAGTTTGGAAAGAAGGGGCCAGGTGGCAATAAAGGTATGATCTTTCTCATCTTTACCAGTCTCTACACCAACACCGCCACGGATTGTGGGTGGATAGGCAAGAAACTGGGTCTGGCAGACCTGATATTCAGAAAGGATACGGATTACCGTGTGGTTCCGGGGGGCGGGGCCTTCTCCTGCAACGATTTGTGGCCCCAAAGGGACGGGAGGGTGAGTGCTTGCTTGTTTAGATTCTCTCTTGGTTCCGGCATCCAGATCAAGATGCCGGTAAACAGAGAGGGTGACGCTTGAGGATTTATCATCGATATGCCTCACTGTTTCCGCAGCTGAAAACTGGGGATTTAGTTTGTTCAGTCCAATCCCGAAATCTTTGATCTGATTAAGTTTATTACCAACGGCAGCATATAATCTTAAATCACGCGTCGTTTCAATCAGTCGCAGATTTCTTACTTGAAAAGTTTTGTTTTTTTGCTCACCGAAGTCCATACGGAGATCATCAATTTCCTGCCCGATGAGCTTTCCTTTTTCACTCAATTCAAAAACATGCCATTGCCAATCCTCAGATGGTTTTAATTCGGTTCTGATCGCTTTGGTTTGATTGCCAGTACTGCAGTAAAAAACGAACTCACCAAAGTCTCCGGCAACCTGATATTCAAATGCGATGATGTAAGATAAATTCGGTTGGTAGGAATCCTTAAAGGACCGAAGCCAAACATAGGGATCGGTTCCCGTGGTCTCTACCTGATAATTTCCATTATCCGTTTCAGCAAGCTTGAGGTCATGAATCCTAGTCGAGAACGAAAGGGGAGCGTACGGATAATTTTCAATCTTAATTCCAATGGTTTGATTCTCGTCTGAGAATACTTGGAGTGTGGTTGCTGTTTGAAAGCAAACCCACGCTACTGCAATAGCGAAAATTTTCATAAGCTAGCAAATGTCTTTTGGGTCCATTATCTTACTTAATTGTGAGATAAGGTTTCTTGAATTTTGCTTTTTAATTTTTGCTCGCCCCTTGAGAATTTAATCTTGGTAAGACTTCGGCGTTGATTCTTTTGGTTACATTTTTGGTGACTACTTTACGAAATCCTTCGTTGCTTATTGAGTTAGCCCATTGAATGGCTGCCTCGGGGTCCTTACGAACCAAGCCATGAGCAAATCCATTAAGGGCAAAATCTCTCTGCCATCCGTCTTCCATCGCGTTCAATTCGGTGGCGGTGATATTGGGGTCATGTCCATTTACTCCACCTGCGAGTCTTGCGTAGGCGGAAGAGAGTGCAGACCTTTTAGCCTTGGTGGATTCTAAAGAATTAGCAAATTCGACTGCCTCCAAAGGGTTCTTGTCAAAGACACCGCTTTCAATCACCCGTTGGGCCGTGCCGGCTTGTAATTCCGGTTCCTTATATCCGGCCACCCACTGTTTCAAAGTATCCTTATCCCTTCCCTTGGTGACTCGTTCGGTGAATTCACGCATTAAAGATTCCGCCTTCTTTTTATCTTTTTCAAGAAAGTGATCGATCAAATCGTTGGCACTTTCAACTTGAGTATTCCCAATCTTACCATTGGAACTTCTGAGGATTTCGTCGATCATACCACTTGAGAATTGATCCATCAGAGGAATTTCACGGGAGTTTGTTTTATCCAAATAATTTTGGACTTCAGGTGATGTTAGATCGAGGTCGGCATAATAATCAAACATTTCCTGAGGATTTCCTTTGGCCCACCCTTTGAGGACTTTACTAAAAGCGGGGTCTCCATCCTCGAGGAGTTCCTTCGCGATTTCTTCGCCCCCGATTTCTCCGACTTTCATCCAGAATCTCTCCTGGAAATTCTTATTGGGGGGCAGCTTTTCTTTCTCATAGGCAAGGGCGAGTGCATCCCTTGCTTCTTCCCAGTTAGTGGCCGTGAGCGAATTTAAAAATTTCTGGGGTGAGGTCTTTCCTTTTAGGAAGACATCGAGCTCCTGTTTCCAGGCGGGCTCAACGGGTAGGCCTGGCTGAGGAGAGGATTCGAGTGATTGCGAAATATCCTCTTCGGATTCTTGATAAGAGAGTTTTTCAACCTCGGTGATCACTAAGGTGGGCTCAGTTTGATTATAGTCTATAGATTGGAAGTTGGACTTTTTATCCACTGGGTTCTTCTCTGATAAATCAGCGATGAGTTTCTCGGTTTTCAGAATAAATTCGCTTTTTGGGTGAATAATAAGCGGTTCTTTATCTGGGTTGATGGAAAAATAAAGCAAAAGGATTCCAAGAACAAGGGGACCTATCCAAACCATCACTTTCCAACTTTTTTTCACAACTTAAATTATGAATAGATATTCTTCAGGTCAAACCTGAGATAAAAAGGAAAGGAAATTTATTCTACTAACTTAGGAAGGTTTATTTGATCAATTGATCCCCGAGGGGATCTTCATTTGTCACCGAACTGTAGAATTTACCCAAGGTGGTGAGCTTCCCGTTTTTATCAAAAAGGGCGGAACTCGTACCCACCGCTTCATGCATTCCAAATGAGAACCAAGAATATCCTGCAATCCAGTTTTGTTTTTCCATCCAAGGGAGAACATTTTTCATGAAGTTGAGCACTTCCCCTGGGGCATGACTGTTTTGATCGACGGTCTTTGCTCCCCAATCTGCAACCGCAAATTCTGAGATCAAAAGGGGGCGCCGACCATATGCCTCATAAACCTGAACCATACGTTCTTTAAAAGCTCTTGGACTGGTGCTTCCATACCAGTGGACCCCAATATAATCGATGCGATAGTTCCGTTTATCTGCCTCGCGCATAAAATCACGCATCCAGGTTCCACGCACTCCCTGCGTGCTCTCATCGACATCACTTAATGGGTTTGCACAGGCCGGACTGCAGAGGGGAACGCCAAGTTCCTCCAGCACGGGCCAATATTTCAAGGCTTCCTTGTAGGGCATATTGGCCTGTTCTTTTTTGTCAGGTTCATTAAACCCAAGCACGCGTTTGGTCGTGCCTGACTTGATTTGGGGCACAATGTGTTTGCGTACGGATTGGAGGAAACCGTCCATCCCCCATGCACCCCAGGCCATGGGCATAAATTCCATCTTCGCGGGTTGTTGGTCAACCAGTTCCATTCCCCATGAATAATTCCAATAGGATTGAGTGGCTTTTATCTTGGGAAGGTTTTCCTCCGAGCTTCCGCGTTGACCACTTTTTCGCAGGGTGAAACAGATCCCTTTTTTGCCCGGTAATTTTAATTTCTCAGATAAAGGAGTTGTTTCGATGAAAATTTCTTTTTGCAAATCAGGTTTGAGTTCATTGATTCGATCTAAGGCAGCGGATGCGGGTTGCCACCACCATCCTGCTTTGTCCCAACACTGACCGAAGTTAAAATCATTAACTACCATTTGGTATGCAGTGAGGGCGGCAACTTGGTCACCCTTCTTATTTAATGCTTCACCCTTGAGGTAAGTGATTGTAGCAAGTTCATTGAGCGTAGCATATTTTTTTGCTGAATCCTTCCCGGGAAGTTTGGTGATCTTTCGGTTACTAGCCCGTGCGTGATTTCCCCAGGTTCGGTTAGCCTGATTGGCCAAGTCTGCAACTTTATTCCAATCTTTTTGCCCCATTGCATTCCAGGCCTTGGAGGTAAGCTGCCAGGGTTCTATGGAGAAAATAATTTGATTTGAAAAAAGAAAAAGCAGGCAAATGAACTTTTTCATTTTTAGAATCAGAGATGTTTTTCAGATTCTGGAAATCTTTTCCGGGCAGAACTGTCAATCGGTTTGCCTGAACGACGACTCCACCATTCAGGGGCCCGTTCAGGGTTGTAGGATGGGTTGGGGACGGGAATGCGAGCGAGAACTTCATTTCGCCAACCCGAAAGCTTTTTCTTAAGGTCCGCAACCTTTCCTTTTCTCTCGTCGGCTAAATTGTTGGATTCACTGAGATCCTGAGAGATGTGATATAATTCGATATCTCCGGTTCCGTCCAGGTATTCGATTAATTTCCAGTCGCGTTCACGAATGGCACCGGCAGGACGGTCATGGTGGTAATGGGGGTAATGCCAATGGATTGCTTTGCGGTTCAGTTTGGCTTTTGGATTTTGCAACAAAGGAAGAATGTTTAGTCCGTCAATGGTTTGGTTCTTTGGAAGCGTAGCACTGGCAGCGGCAACAAAGGTCGGATAAAAATCATAGGATATGGTGGGCTCGGAACAGATTGAGCCTGCTTTGACCATTTTCGGATACTTTACGATCAGAGGAACGCGGATGCCTCCTTCGTGGAGGGAGCCTTTCTCACCCTTGAGGGGAGCCAAATCACTGACGATATTATCCGACTGTTCATTGTAATCGTATCTTTTGATTAATCCTCCGTTGTCCGAAGTGAAAACGATCATGGTCTTTTCGGTGAGGCCCTGAGCTTCGACTTCGCGAACAATCCGTCCAACCTGATCATCTACCTCCTCAACTAAACCGGCGTAGATGGGGTGGGGCAGGGAACGATTCTTTTCCTTGCCCCGTTTTCGATATTTCTCAACCAGTTCCGATTTGCTTCCCAGAGGAATATGAACCGCAAAAGGGGAAAGCATTAAAAAAAAGGGACGTTCTTTATTTTTTTTGATGAAGGACTCACAGAGATCGGATTCGTAATCGGTGCGAAACTGATCGGGTGCAGGTTTTACAATTTCCGGATTGGTTGCCTTGAAACGACCGGGTAAATGAGGACCATTGATTTCAGCTGCAAAGTCGTAGCCCTGCTTATCCGGACCGAATTGATCGCCTCGGCCCAAGTGCCATTTACCCACATAGCCTGTGGTATATCCGGCTTGCTTCATAGATTCGGCAACGGTGACCACATCCAAGGGGAGGGCCATGGTGGTTTGGGGATTAATGACCCGCTCGAAGGGACGCCAATGTCCTGGAATGTGGGCGGTGATTCCAATACGTGCCTGATTCTGACCGGACTGGACTGCACACCTAGTAGGCGAGCAGACTGCACCCGCGGCATAGAAATCGGTGAAACGCATTCCATCCTTTGCGAGTTGGTCGATATTGGGGGTATCGATAAAATCATTTCCATAGCAACCGACATCTCCCCAGCCCATATCGTCGATGAATATAAAGATAATGTTGGGCTTGGTATTCTGTTCAGCGAGTGACGAGTTGGCTAGAGTAACAAGTAGTAGGGTAAGCAGGAGGTTTTTCATATTCACTTAATCAGCTGGGGTCTTAATTCAAGATCGTCTCTCACCGGGAAGAGAGCATTCTCATCTTCCAGCTGCTTCGTCATCAGACGGATCATGTTATTGGTTTTTTTGATATTCTTAAGTGCCAGATTTTTGGTTTCGAAGGGATCATTTTTCAAATTGTATAATTCATATTTGGGTAAGGGGTCTTTGCTTTTTCTTTTTCCGCCATTGGTAAGGTATCGATAGATTATTTTCCAGTCTGCCTTGCGAAATGAGGTGAAATAGGAGCTCCGGTGCGAATGGGGGAAATGACACATAAAGTGATCAGGCCTTTCCTTGTTACTCTTTCCGGATAGCTGAGGAAGCAGGCTCACGCCATCAATCGGATGTTTGGCTGGTGAACTGGACTTGGAAGCGTCCACGATGGTGGAGAATATATCCATGACTGTTCCAATCTGTTCATGATGAAGATGATTACGGGCGATATTAAAGGGATTAGCTTTTCCTGCCTTTGCCCAGCTGGCAATAAAAGGAACTCGCATGCCACCTTCATAGCAGGTTCCTTTTTTTCCACGCAGAGGTGCTGAGCTGAAATAACCGTAAGTATCTCCCAAGGGTCCGTCTGATCCATTATCTCCGACGAAGAGGATCAGGGTGTTTTCGGCCACACCTTTATCTGCAACATGATCCATAAGATCACCAAGTGATTTGTCAATGCCTTCGATCAGAGTGGCAAATGACTTGGCAGACCTTGGCTTTTTCGAGTTTTCATAATTCTTGATAAATCGTGGATCGGACTGGAAAGGACTGTGCACTGCGTAATGAGACATGTACAAAAAGAAGGGCTTGTCCTTTTGAATCGATCGGGTGACGGCATCTTTGGCCTCCAAAGTGATCGCTTCGGAAAGAAAGGTGTCGGTCTTATGATATTTTTCCAGTCCAGGAATAGCCCTTCTTTTTCTTTTGGGATCGAGGTTGCCATAGCCGTCTTCTCCCAAATAGCTACCGGGGGCACCAAAGGAACAGCCTGCGATATTAATATCGAATCCAAGCTTTGTAGGGTTTTCGCCTTCATGTCCAATGGGGGCAAAGTGTGCTTTGCCAGCAAAGATTGTATGATATCCATTGGATCGAAGAACGGAGGGTAGGGTCACATCCTTGGAGGTCAGTCCTTCCCATTTCCAATCTTTAGGTCCAGCATTTTTACTTTCCGGACTGATGAATTGAGTAACCCGATGCCTTGCGGAATTTTGTCCCGTCATGATGGAAGCCCTCGTGGGAGAGCAGACAGACTGGGCATAAAACTGAGAAAAGCGTACTCCCTGCTTGGCCAATCGTTCCATATTGGGCGTACGGTACCAATCATTGAGGGGATGCTTTTGAGGCTTACCTTCCTTATCCGTGAGCATGGGCACGGAGGTGTCCATCAAACCCATGTCATCGACTAAAAAGAGGATGATGTTAGGCTTTTGTTCGGAGGATAAATTTAGATGTAAGAAAAGAAGGGCACTACCTAGGCTAAGCGAGAATAGGTTCTTCATGAGACTATTCTTTATTCCCACTTGGTCAGAACCTTGCGTTCCTTCACTGGCCACCATTTTCCAATCTTAGCGGCGAGCCTTGCCACCACTTTCGGGTTTTGTTCGGCAAGATTCTTTTCCTCTTTGGGGTCTTCAAGCAAGTTGAATAATTGAGGCCGTTTTTCTTCCCGTGGATGGGTGGTTTTGTAGCGGTTAACCTCCCCGTCATAGGTAAGCAAAAGTTTCCATTTTCCTTCAATGGTCCATCGGAAGATGAGCGACTCCTCGGGGTTCTCGACATCTGCGATGTCATGGGCAAAGCTTTCTCCAAAGATACCCTTTCTTTTGATGGGCTTTTCATTTTTTAAATTTTCCAGAAGGTTTAATCCGGGCAAGTCTTTGGGCGTGCGGGCACCGGTGGCTGCCAGAACGGTGGGGAAGAGATCGATCGAGGAGACCACATCCTTACGCTTTCCATTCTTTAGGTTTCCGTTGGGCCAGGAGAACATGATGGGCGTACGAATCCCGCCTTCATAAGGGGTTTGTTTGGATCGGGGTGCATATCCGTTTTTTTCTGGATTTTGGATCCATCCATTGTCGGTGACATAGACGACAATAGTGTCATCCCGCAGGTTCCTTTTTTCTAAAATATCAATAAGCTGCCCGCAGGTCTCGTCAAACCAGGTGCACATGGCATAGTACTTAGCTATGGAGAGGGGCAGACCAAGGTCTTGGTATGGTTTGAGTAATCGATCGGGTGGGTTATGCGGAGTGTGTGGAAGGAAAACCCCGTACCATAAAAAGAAGGGCTTATTCTCCTTCATTGCATGATCCACAAAATCCTCAATCGGCTGTAAGCCATTCCGTCCGATCTTCAATCCATCATCTCCATGGCGTCCACCTGGTTGGGGGAAGCCACGTGTCATTCCGTGTGTAAACCCACCATGCTTAAAGTTTCCTTCCCACCATTTTCCGCTCTGGTGGCTGAGGTATCCCTTTTCTCCAAGTAAATTGGGTAAGGTTTCGAAACGGTCGAGATAGGAAATAAGCTGAGCTTTCTTTTGATTACTTTTTTCTTTGAGATAGCGTTTGGGAGATGGATCATTTCCGGTAACTCCATGTTTGTGAGCGTATTGGCCGTTGATCAAAGTTACGAGTGAAGGACGGCAGAGAGCGGTGGGGACATAGCCGCGCTCGAAAAGCACGCTTTCGTTGGCGAGTTTATCCAAGTTTGGGGTTTTAATTTGAGGGTGCCCCATGAAACCATAGTCGGTCCAAGACTGATCATCGGAAATGATGTAGAGAACATTGGGAGATTTTTGAGCAGATACCCAAAGGGTTCCACCAAATACACAGAGTAAGCTAATGAGTTTTTTCATAGGTAAAAGGGCTGGATGTAAGATTGAATTTAAAAACTATTTGGCGAAAAGTTGGTGATCCGATTTACCACCAGCAATTAAATAGGCCATTAAATCAAGAATGTCTTCTTTGTCCATGGTGTTTAGCAGTCCTGGAGGCATCATGGAAACCGTGGATGGCTCAATAGAAGCTAAATTTTCCGCTTTTACTTTGGTAACCATGCTGGGCTGCATCATATCGGTGTTTATCCAGTACTCATTGTTCCTCATGTTCATGATTCGGCCGTTAAGTTGAGAACCATCGCTGAGGCTGAAGATACTTGATCCATATTGATCACTTATTTCTTTTCCGGGATCCACGATGGACTCAATCAGATCGTAACCTCCAAACTTACCACCAACGGAAGTAAGATCGGGTCCAACCGCTCCTCCTTCGCCCCCGATTCGGTGACATGCATAGCAGCTCCCTGCACCAAACATTTGACGGCCATTCTTAAAGTCTCTCTTTCCGGGTACTCCACTGGGTACCCATTTGCCCATTTCTTTCATTGTCCAATTTTTGACAAAAGTACGGGGTTCAAAAGTAAACTGGGGAGCACTGGACTGGGGTTTTGTATCAATTATCTTTTTCAGTCCCTCGGTCATTTGCGAGTCCTTAACACTGGCAATCGCATCTTTTTTAATGCCATCCAAGTAGTTGTTGAGTCGGGCACCTCCCTTGAAGTTACCCGCCCGTACAAACCATTTAAAATAAGATTCGCGTAGGAGGGAGGTCCATCCGTTCTTTAGATGGCGGAGATTAAGGGCATAACCGATTTGTTCCTCCTGTCCGGAAGCTCCCCTTAAAAGTGCCATTCCCTTTCTTGCTGCCGATGGTGCCTGGAGGAACTGCATAATTGCGGAAAGATCACGGTTTTCCTCCGGTGTGGATGCTGGGTAAATCTGATCAAGCCATGCGATCAGCTTTACCTTTTGCTCCCCGATAGGCTGACCTCCACGGGTCAGGGCAAGGGTGATGGATCGGAGCAGGTCGAGCTTTTGCTGACGGGATTTGAGATCCCTGTATTTAAAAGTCATTGCTTTTTGCAATACGGTTTCACCGCTTGTAGCATCAGCTCTGGCCAAGGCAATCATAGCAGCGGATGCAGCGATCGGGCTTTTTTCAGAGGCTAATCGGCCTTTCCATTTTTTAACGGGCTGTTTTTCCAGAGCGACTCGGGCGGCATGGCGAATCCCACGGTCCTGGGCAGCTAAAGAGCTCCAAATTTTGTTTAATTGGTTTTTATTTGCAGGTTTGGCTTCTCTTTGGACAAAGGATTCCAATGCTTGCCTGCGTTTTCTGGCTTCCTCACCGCCGGACATGGATTTTGCCGGTACGGTGGATTCCTTGCCCTCGTAAGTTATACGATAAAGCCCGGACTGCACTTTTCTTCCCCCCACAGCAATGTACATCGCACCGTCTTTTGGATTGACCAGAAGATCGGTGAGCGGGAAAGGTTGGGCACTGGCAAACTCCTCGACCTTTCCAGTATAGGTTGAACCTTGGGGAGATAAATGTACCGCATATAATTTCCCGTAAGACCAGTCACTGATGAAAAATGCATTTTGGTACTTGGCTGGAAACTTCGCTCCATAGCCGAAACATACTCCTGTGGGCGAGCCGGGTCCCACATCAGCCACAGTGCCAAAGGTGTCACTGCAATAATCCATGAATTTACCGGAACCGGTGCGCCATCCAAAGTCGGATCCATCGATCACATGATTCACGCGGGTGGGACGATACCAGGGTGTATTCATGTCCCACTCCATATCCGCATCATAGGTAAAAAGCTCACCCTCGCGGTTGACCGCAGCATCGTATTGGTTACGAAAACCGGTGGACATAACTTCCCAGGTTTTTCCTTCAGGGTCAATCTGAGCAAAATGCCCGAGCGGAGCGACCGCGCCCTTCATGAAATACTGCAGGGATGGATATAATTGATCTTCTCCCCAGAGTTCCGGAACCCGGGAGTGGGTGTAGTCGTCCGGGAGTGGGGTCTGGTTCCCCATGACTACATATAAATGTTTGCCGTCCGGAGCTGGAATGATGGCGTGCGGACCGTGTTCGCCCCCGGTGGCGGAAAGTTTTTTAATGGTTATAATTTTGTCGAACTTATCGTCCTGATTAGTGTCTAAGAGGCGGAATACGCCGGCCCCGGTTGAACTCGAGCGGGAGTTGACTACGACATAAAGACTGTCAAAGGCGTAGCA
>TARA_B110000008_G_scaffold241693_1_pt1 | contig 20108 bp, 20 predicted proteins | sample TARA_B110000008 | Tara Oceans TARA_B110000008 (sample SAMEA4396496) | marine metagenome | biome: Westerlies Biome; feature: [DCM] deep chlorophyll maximum layer (ENVO:01000326); material: water (ENVO:00002006), including particulate matter (ENVO:01000060) such as... | depth 40 m
GGATTATGAGTCCGTTGCTCTAACCAATTGAGCTATGGGCCCCTTTTAAACTCTTTTTATTATACTGAGTTTATTTAATTCTAATTAATTATGATAATGTTTAAAATAGTTATATTTTCACAACATTAATAAGATGTATATTTGTTTATAAAATGAAATTATAATATGAGAAAAGTATTTTTAATTACAGAACGAAGAGCAGATTATTCAAGATTTCAACCAATTTTGAATATTATCAAAGACGATCCAAATCTTGACTATGATTTAGTAGTTACGGGATTACATCTAAAAAAAGAACATGGCAATACAATTGATGAAATTAAATCAGATGGATTTAAAATATTTTCTACTTTTGAAATGTTTCTTGAGGATGAAGATAGTGGAGGATCAATGGTTAGGGCTTATGCTGAAGCAGTAAAAAATGTGACATATGCGCTTGAAAAATCAAAACCTGATATTATTTTATCTGGATTTGATATTGCTGCTAATGCTGCAGTCACTTTAGCTGGCGCACATATGAATATCCCCGTAGCACATATTCAAGGCGGAGAAGTTACTGGGACTATCGATGAATCTATTAGGCATGCAATGAGCAAGTTTGCACACTATCATTTTGCCGCCAATCAAGACGCTTGTGAGCGATTAGTAAAAATGGGAGAAAGATCTGATAGAGTTTTTAATGTAGGATGTCCTTCAATTGATGCTATTCTTGACGTAAAGACTGATAATGGTGTCTTTAAAAAATTTAATTTATCTCAACCATATTTTCTACTCATTCAACATCCAGTAACCAGTGAAATCAAAAAATCTGAGCATCAAATTAAAATAACATTGGATGCAATTAATGAGTGCGGAGTTCAAACATTAATTATTCTACCAAATAATGACGCTGGTTACTCTAAAATTATGGATCAGATAAGGAGTTCAAACATATCAAGCGTTGATACTTTATCGATTAAAGATTATGTCAATCTTTTGCGTCATTCTAGCGGATTGATTGGAAATTCAAGTAGCGGGATTCATGAAGCTGCATCTTTTAATATACCGGTAGTAAATATTGGAACTAGACAACAGGGAAGGTTGAGGCCAGACAATGTTATAGATGTTGACCATAATATAGATAAAATTGTTAGTGCATTAAGTGAATGTTTACTTATTAAGAATAAAAATATAAGTTTTGATAATATATATGGTGACGGAAAATCGTCACAAAGAATTGTAGATTTATTAAAAACACTAAGTATTGATGAAAAAATTATACAGAAGAGGATAACATATTAATGAAAAAAATATTTATAACTGGTGGCTCAGGAACAATAGGTTCTTCATTTATTAAGAAATACTATAATGACTATAGTTTTGTTAGCTATAGTAGAAATGAAAAAATGCAAGTTGCCTTAAAAAGAAAATTTCCAAAAGTAGAAATTATTCTAGGCTCAGTAGAAGATAAAATGTCTCTAACTAATGCCGTGCGGCATGTAAAGCCAGATATTATTATTCATGCAGCGGCATTGAAGCATGTTGATACAGCTGAAATAAGTCCAATACAAGCGGTTAAGTCAAATATTATTGGCAGCTTAAATGTCATAGAAGCTGCATTTGACTGTAATATATCTATTACTTTAGGTATAAGTACTGATAAAGCTTGTTCTCCTGATAATAATTATGGACATACTAAATCCCTTATGGAGAGAATGTTTTTAGAGGCTTTTTCTGAAAAAAATAAATTTCTGGTTTGTCGATTTGGTAATGTTACTCATAGTCATGGTTCAGTCCTTCCATTTTGGCTCAGACTAAGAGAAGATAATAAGTCATTAAAGCTGACAAGTAAGGACATGACACGTCTAATGTTTTCAAGAGATAGTGCTGTTACTTTAGTGCATGATTTATTGTTAAAAGCAGAAAAAGCTAAAGAACCATTTATTCTATCTAAAAAAATGGAAACAGTAAACCTGTATAAGCTAGCTCAGTTAATATCAAATGATATAGAACATATTGGTTTAAGGCCAGGCGAAAAATTATATGAAGTCTTAATAAGTGAGCAGGAATTACCCTATACTTATGTTGATAATGATTATGTAGTAATTAAATCTAATAAAAATACTGAAATAAATACTTTAGATAAACCATATTCATCTGAAACAGCTAAAGAAATGTCTGAAAAAGATATGATTGAAATGATTGCAGAAACGGATCAAAGTCTCAAGAAATCTTTAATTCAAAAAGCAATATATTAAACCATTATGTCTATTAATAAAAATGCATCTTTTAAAATAGCTGATAGAGAAATTGGCTATAACTATGATCCACTTGTTATTGCTGAAATAGGGATTAATCACTGCGGAAATTTAGACTTGGCATTTGAATTAGTCGATGCAGCTCATAGTGCAGGAGTGGAAGTTCTAAAACATCAAACACATATTGTTTCAGATGAAATGACCGCAGAAGCAAAAAATGTCATTCCTGGGCATACAAAAGAATCTATCTACGATATAATAGATGCCTTTTCATTAAATGAACAAGAAGAAATCAAATTAAAAGACTACGTAGAAAGCAAAGGTATGATTTTTATTAGCACTCCTTTTTCAAGAGCTGCTGCTGACAGATTAAATAAAATGAATGTCCCAGCTTATAAAATTGGTTCAGGTGAGTGTAATAATTATCCACTCATTGAACATATATGTAAATTTGGAAAGCCAATTATTTTGAGCACAGGAATGAATTCTATTGATTCAATAAAAGAATCAGTAAATATTATTAGAAAATATAAAATCCCATATTCTTTATTACACTGTACAAATATTTATCCTACACCTCCTCATTTAGTTAGACTAGATGCAATGATTGAGCTCAATCACCATTTTGAAGATGCAATTGTAGGATTGTCTGATCATACAACTAACAACTATGCATGTTTGGGAGCAGTGGCGCTAGGCGCTTCAATTATAGAAAGACATTTCACAGACACAATGGATAGAGAAGGACCTGATATTGTTAATTCAATGGATAAAGAATCATGTAGAGAGCTAATAAAAGGATCGAAAATTATTAAGCAAGAAAGAGGTGGAATCAAGGGAGCTGTCGAAGAAGAAATTCCAACAATAAATTTTGCATATGCATCAATAGTAACTATCAAAGATATACATGCTGGAGAAAAATTGAATATGGATAATATTTGGGTAAAGAGACCAGGAACTGGACCACTTTTCGCGAAAGATTTTGAAAGCACACTTGGAAAAACTGCTAATAAATTCATTAAAAAAGATACACATCTTAAAGAGCAGGATTTTTCTTAAGTGAAATGAGAGCTCTTTTTTTAACTCAATCAAATTCAATTGGTTTCTTTTATGAGCTCCAAAAAAACAGCTCAATTTTTAAAGAAGTTGCATACGTTGCTACTGATAAAAATAATTATAAATCATTCCTAGAAAAAAATCCAAAATTTGAATCTGAGAACAAAAATATATTGAAAGATTGGACACTTGAGTTCCAAAATGAAGAAATAGATAAAAAGTATATAAAAAATATTGAAAAAAAATATTTCAATTCTTCGTCAATTTTAAAATCTGCAACAATTGATAGAAGGTATGTAGGTGGTCTTAAATCTACATATGTTCAAAACTATAAGACTATTTTCTCAAATAAGGAATTATTAAAAATGACTCAATTATCATTTAAAGCTATTCTAAAGCTTATCAATGATTTTAAACCTGATATTATCATAGGTTTTATATGTGTCACTGCAATTGAGTATCAAACTTTTCACATTGCGAAAAAACACAAAATAAAATATTTAAATCTCAGGCCTTCTAGAATTTTAAATCGTTTTTTTGCTGTATCTGATATTTCTGATCCTCCAAAAGAAATGGTTCATGATTTTTTGGAAGGTCTAAATGATTTTGATACTAGGACATCTGAAGAAATTTTAAATAATCTAAAAAGTCATTTTTCATATGAAGGAGTTGTTCCTATCAAAGAAAAGGATCAACTAAAAGAATATTTAAAATTTTCAAGTATAAACTCAAGATTTATAGATCAGAATTTTTTTATAGAAAAAATATTAAAATATTTCCACAATATTTTTTTTAAAAACTATCTTTTCACAATTTATAAGTGGCAAATATCAAGGAAAATTAACTCATATCGTTCATATAAATATTTTAAAAAAAATGAGATTATAAATATGCCAAATAAATATGTTCTATTTCCTTTACATAAGGAGCCGGAAGTCCAATTACTTTTACACGGCGCAAAGTATCAAAATCAATTTGAGTTTATTAAGCAGGTATCTGATAATTTACCTGATGATGTACAATTAGTTGTAAAAGAGCACCCAATGGCTGTTGGATACAGACCAGTATCATATTATAAAGAAATCAGTAAGATTAAAAATGTAATATTGATTGGTCCTTTGGAAGATTTATCATCAATTTTGAAAAATGCTCAATTTTTGATAACAATTGCAGGCACATCAGCCTTCGAAGCAATGATAAAAAAAATACCTGTAATACATTTTGGTGACCTTCCTTTTGAATTGGTGAGTAATAATATGATTAATAAGTTTAATAAATTTCAAGACCTAAAATTAAAATATTTTCATTTATTGAAAAGTTATAAATACAATGAAGAAGAATTAATCAAATATATTGGAATATGTTTAAAGCATTCAACTCCACTTGATTTCTATTCATTATTTCTAAAAAAATCCAAAAGCAATATTGATGAAAACAGCATAATCAAAGAAAAAACTTTACAGTTAAAATTGTTAGAAAAGTATATTATTAATAAATTTAATCTTTAAGTTTGAATGATGATTATTTGGTTAACAGGACAGCCAGGAAGCGGAAAAACTACTTTAGCTAATTCACTGATTAATGACATAAAGGCCAAAAATGATATTAAAATTATCAACTTAGATGGAGATGATTTAAGATCAATTAATAAAAATAAAGACTATTCAAAAGAAGGAAGGATTAAGAATATATCTACTGCAATATCTATTATGCGTTTTTTATGCAACAAAGGTTATCTTTGCGTAGTATCTATTGTGGCGCCATACCAGTTTCTAAGGGATGAATTAAAGACTGAGTTCCCTTTCTTAGAAGTTTATCTGCATACTAGCGAGATAAGAGGAAGAGAAAATTTCTTTGCAAAAGATTATGAAATACCTAATGATACAAAATGTCTATCAATAGACACAGGTAAATTAACTATTAAGGAAAGTACCAATGAAATACTCAATGTTTATAGGAAGATGGCAACCGTGGCATGATGGTCACCGTTGGCTTATCGATCAAAGATTAAATGATGGAAAAAATGTTTTAATTTGTATTAGAGAAGTCAGTCTCGATGATAGCAATCCATATAATCCAGTAGAAGTAAAAAAAAATATTGAAAAAGAATTAGAAGATTTAATCTCTAGTGGAAGAGTAAAAGTAATAATTATACCTGATATTGAATCAGTTAATTACGGTAGGGGGGTAGGATATGGTATTATAGAGCATGTCCCACCAAAAAAAGTTGGAGAAATTTCTGCTACTGAGATAAGAAAAAAACTTTTTAATGATTAATAAAAGTGAAATTTGTATACTAATAGTCAAGAAAATATGGACACAGATTTAAAAAAAATAATTATAGCTATTTTTAAGCAGCGAAAATTTATATTAAAAAGTACATCAGTATTTTTTATAGTACTTCTATTATATTTTTCTTTTTTCTATAGTAAAACGTACACTTCAACTTCTAAGGTATATTTATCTGATAAAACAGCAAACAAGTTATCATTAGGGTCTTTGTCTTCATTCGGAATTCAAAGTCCTTTTTCTAATACTGGATCAGCTATAGATAAAATGTCAGCTATAACTGAACTCATTGGTGCTAATTCTTTTTTGTCTGATATCTTAAATGAATCAATAAATATCGATTCATTGAATACAACTACAGTATCAAGCTTTTTGATGGATGGTAAGCCGATGAAAGGAAATAAATACGAAATAGAAGCTGCACTTGCCAACAAGCTTGTTAATAGTATTAAAGTTTCTGAAAATTTTGAATCATCTTTAGTTTCTATAAAAGTTTCAAGCAAAAATAAGTTTGCTAGTCAAAGTATCAATACAGTTATTATTAATAAAGCTAACAGAAAATTAATAGCACTTGAAAATAGTCAAGGTATAGAGAAATTAAAATTTATTAATAGTAGAATTAACTCAGTTAATAAAGATTTAGAAAAAGTAGAAAATGATTTATTAGATTTTAGATATAATAATAAAAATGTATCCTCTTCTCCATCTTTGCAAATGGATTTAGAAAAATTACTAAGAGAAGTGACTTTCCAAACTGGTTTAATAAATACTTTACTTCAGCAGAGAGAGCTGACTAAAATACAGGCTATTGATCAAGCTAGCCCTTTCAAAATTTTTGAAGAACCAACACTACCGTTTTATCCTTCTTCTACTAGACGACTTGTGCAGTTATTATCATATACCTTCTTAAGTATCTTTATCCCAATATTTGGAATAGTATTCACAATATTTTATAGAAACCTTTTAAATGCTATAAAAAATTTCATTCGTGAAAATAATTAACTTTATTCTTAGCTCTAAGCTCTGGGACATACATTAAGCTTGATATAAAAAACCAATAAGAAAATGATATATATTCCTCAAAAGGTTCAGTATATATCATTGAAATACAAAATAGTACAGAAAAAGCAGGGATTATTTTATAAATACTTATAAAAAACTGATCATCTATAAATTGTGATGATTTATATGCGTAATAACTAAATCTTATTAACATATAATAAAATATTAGTAGTCCTATAGCTCCCATATTTGTAATAAATCTTGCAAGTGAAAACTTCATTAAATATTCTTCAGTACTAAAAAGCGAAAAGACGGCTCTAGATTCATAGGTAAATATATGTGAGCCTAAGCCATCCCCAAAAAATATTCTAGAAAAGTCATTTGTCAAAAAATTGAAAGTTGCTAATAAGGATAAAAATCGTTCACTTAGGCTTATGGCAACAGTGTTAGCATCGTTATCACCAAGTAAATTCAGACTTTCAACGCCTTGCCTAAAAGTAAAATTTGAGATATTAATACTGGTAAAATCAAAAACATTTACTCCATCAAAAAAATTTTGGAATAAATATACAGAAATAACAAAAGGTATAGTAATTAGTATAGCATTCTTCAGTCTGATTAATCTAATGCTTTCAAAGTATCTTATAAAAAAAATGATAGGTAGGATATAGAAAAAGGCTTTGACTTCACCTAGAATAGGTACAACTGTCATTGACAAAAAAATTAAAAAATATAATATATAGTTATTCATAATCTTCATATTTATTAAATCTATTAAACAAATAATAAAAATAATCAATAGCATTCCGAGCATACCGGTATCTGTGAATGATCCATGTACGCTATCACCAACTTTTTTTTCTACAAAGTATTGATACAAGCCTATGATTGGTTGTATTGCAAGTATTAACATCCAATATTTGAATAATTTTCTATACATATGTTGAGATATATTTGAATTAATAAAAATAAGGAATAAGAAACCGTACTTAAAAAAAGATCTGAGACCCATTAAAATTGAACTAAAGTTGATAGCATAGATAATACTTCCAAGAATTCCATATAGAACTAAAAAAATAAAGTACTTACCAATGGGTGTAATTTTTATTTCCCTTAAAAAAACAATTTTTGGCAATAGGAATATGCTAAATAAGGTCACAATTAATACTTCAATAGACCAAGTAAAAAAGTGCGGAAGAAGATTTAGCTCATCTGCAATCCATGAAATTGAAAATACTAATGTCATTAATAACAGAAATAGATCCTCGCTTTTCCTAATAAATAACCCCAATAAAGTGAGTACTAAAAGACTTATAATGCTCATTGCCATTATTTCCATAAAACAACTTAATTGATTTAATAATTTTTAGAAAAAGATTATTTTATTTTTGTTTAAAGAGTATATTTAGTTTCAAACTAATGGAAACAAAAACTAATAAAATTAAAAAAGAATTATCTTTGTTGGGAAATGAACAGTCTTGGAACCATAATATTACGCTTCCAGGTGGAATTGAAACAGCACCAGGTGAGCAAATTTCACATGGTAAAAACTTAGTTAAATGGGATAGGATTGAACCAATACTAGACTTAGCGTCTTTAAAAGGAAAGCAGGTATTAGATCTTGGATGTAATGAAGGGTTCTTTTCTATTAAATTAGCAGAGAAGGGCGCTGAAGTGCTAGGAGCTGATATAGATGAATTAAGAATTAAAAAGGCTAAGTGGATACAGTCAATTTTTGGATTAAAAAATCCTAATTTTAAAGTTCTTGATATATATTCTAAAAAATTCCAATCTATTGATCAAAAATTTGACTTATGTCTTTGTATGGGATTCATACATAGAATACCAGATCCTTATACTGCAATCAAAGCTATTTCTTCTAAAACTGACACCATTTTATTCGAATGGAAAGCTTTAAAAGAAGGTCCTCATGATGAATCATATGCTTTTTTTACCCATAAAGATATAGATCGGGAAGATTATTATGGTACTGAGTACTGGTTGTTAAGCTATACTTCTTTAGAGCTAATCTTAAAAAGATTAGGGTTTAAGTATTTTTATCGTATTGATGATTCTAGAAAAAGAAATAAAAGAGCGATACTTTTCGCAAGTAAGGTGGATAATGAAATATTTTCTCATCCCAATATTGTACTTCATAGAGGTAGACTTTCTACACTTTTAACTCATACAAAACGCTATTTTAAGTCTTTATATAAAATTTTGAGCGGAGAATTAAATTCATAACTTTTTTCAAAACAACTATTAATAAAAATTTGAAAAAAATATTAAAAAGAGTTCATTTCTGGATAGGTAATATATATAGATTTTTAACAGCTATTTTATTTCAAAGACGCATAAAATTTAATCAATGTAAAACTATTTTTGGAGTTTCTTTTGAAACCAAAAATCCTTCTCACCATATTATCAAAACTCTCAAACAGTATGATGATAATCCCAGCATTAATTATAAAGATACCGCTATGTATGAACATTTAAAATATTTCCAACCAGACAGTATTAGCGAATTTGTCAAAAGTATTAATAAAGAAAACTACCTACCTTTATTTGTATATCCTTGGGGTACTTTTCAAAAAAATAAAAACTCAATTATAAAGTCTGCAGAAACATCAAGATTTTGTGGACCATCAACTGATAAATTTATTGAAAATGAATTTAACAATACGATTGCCCTTTACCATAAGCTTAAAAAAGAGGGATATCATCCTTGGAAAAACTTTAATAGGCACATTGGTGGTACTTTCTTAATAGATCAAAGTAAGAGAAAATCTTTTATTGTACTTCAAGGGAATCACCGTATGGCTATATTGTCACATATTAATCAAGATAAAAAAATATCAGTTAGAAATGTACCAAATTATAAGCGCGCAGTCTATAAAAGTGATTTGAATAATTGGTCCCTTGTTAAGAACAAGAAATGCTCTCAAAAGCACGCTGAAGATATATTTAATTTATTTTTCTAAATCTATCTAATGCTACAATTTTTTATCAAGAAATAGCAATAAATTTTTAAATGATTTTTTTGGGTTACTCATATGTACAAACAATATAATTGTAGAACTCAATAATGCTAATAGGATAGATTCGATGATTGTAAATCCAAAAATAATTACTATAAATGCAAACATACTAATTATCAATGCCATTAAAATGTCTCCAAATAATATTTTTAAAATAGTACTATTATTTGTAAAAAATTTCTGTAGAAAAAGGCTAATTACTATTTTGTAAATAAGTAAGGCAACTATATGGGTAATAATAAAATACTCTAATGTATGGATGGAAAAAATATTTAATATTATAAGATATATTGATATGGTAGTGGCAGCAATAAAATTACGCTTAGAAAATAAATTATAAGAATTAATATAATATTCAGTAATCATAATGCTATTTCTAATTGCAAAGATAATTAGGATAAGTGGGAGCAAGTAAATTGATTCGTTAAGTTCAGAAAAATAAATTGGAATAATACCTATTAAACAAATAATAAGTGACTGCATAATTATTGCAAAAACTATAGAATTTCCAAAAGAAAGATTAAACAAATATTCTATATTTGATTTTAGACGTTCTTTACCTACATAAATTCTTCTCTCAACTATTGTATAAAATGCACCTAATAATTGCGAAGTAAATCCTAGCATTGTTCCTAAAAAATTGAATGCACCTAAAATATCTTTTTTAAAACCTATACCTAAGAAAGTGAGAAAGATTGTGTATAGTATATCTGGTAATTTTTTTGAAAAAAGCATTGAAACACCAAGTTTTATATTTTTTATGAGCATAGATTGATTAAAATAGCTAATTGTTAAAATACCAGTTTTTTGTTTTATAGAAAAAAGAATAAGATCTATTGCGCTAAAAATTGTCACTAAAAGCGCTGATAACAATAATCCATTTAACCCAAGTTGATAAATAAGAACTATTGAAAAAATAGGTGAAAATATTCGTACTAGTGCAGCATTTTTATGAATTTTTGCAAAACTTCCTATTGATTTTAAATGTGCATTTAATAGCGTAGTAAATTCAGAAATTATTGCAGTAAAGAAAACCAGTATAAGATTGATTTTTGTAAAATCTGAATTTTTTTCATCATAAATAAATAGCATATAAGCAGTAAAAACGATTATTAGTATGATAGAAATAAATAAACTAAATAAATTAATCACAGATCTATGTTGATTAATTTCTTTCACTTTGTTTTCACTTTGTAAAGCTACTATTCTTCTCGGTAAAGAGTAGCTTATTCCCATAAAAAAATATGAATAATAAGGAATAATTAATGTTATAAAAGTATAAATCCCTAAAGTTTCCAATCCCAATACTTTAAGAGAAATAACTTTTACAGCAAGATTCAATATCTTATTAATCATTAATCCAGAGGAATGAACCAATGTATTTTTTATTAAATCAATTATCTTTATTTCGCCTTGCATATTCTCCTTATAATTTCTTAGTAAGTAACAGGTTATTATATTATATTTTTTAAAAGTTATTTCAAGAAAATGTTACCAAACTATTCCATACAATCATAGACTAAAAATTGAAAAATTCTTCATATAAATTTCAAAAAAATTATATATTTAACATCTTAGAAGAATTTCGTTATAATGAGTTTGAATTTTCATTAACTAAAACTCATAATCCAAGCCCATTTGCTACAATTTTTTCTATCTTTATTAGAGACCTTCTTGATTATAAATTTTCAGAAATTGAAAAATCTTTTTTAATTAACTATTTGAATTCATTGCAGGATAAGAGAAGTGGACTATTCTTTGATAAAAACGATAAGTATCCATCAGAACCTTTTTATGATAAAAAGACTTTACAGCTCACAACTTTTGCTTTATCAGCTTTATCAATTTTACATTCATCGCCTAAATATAAAATAAAACATAATATCAAATCTAAAAATGATATTGATTCTTACTTGAATAGAGTGGGGGTAAAAGATGGTAAAATTGGTAATGGTAATTTTGCAATGTTTTTAGGAATATTTTTGTCTCTAGATAAAATTAACTTAAAATCTGATCTTATAGATGATTGGTTTGAATATCATAATAAATATTTTAATCCAAAAAATGGTGTCTGGACATCTGGTTTAAAAACAAATTCTCAATGGTCTTATCAGAACGGATTACATCAATTTATGATATATGAATATTGGCATAGGGATGTACCAAACTACAAAAAAACGATTGATATAATTCTCAATAATGTTGATAAATTTGGTACATTTGCTCTTCTTCCTGGTGGGGGTGCATGTTGTGATTATGATGCTGTACACACTTTAAATTTATTGGGAATTCAAAAAAACTATAAATCAGATAAAATCAAATCAATACTAAAACATACATATAGTCAAATTTTATCTGTTCAAGATGATATAAGTTTTTGTGAAAATAACCTTGCTTATAAAATGTCTTTACCTAAAGACATAAATTTATTTTTAAATAAAAATTTATTATCTAGTGCATTTAGAATAAGAGAGTTTGTTGGAATGAAAAAAAATAAATTTAACCACTACCCGCATTGGTCAAATTTTCCTATTAAAACTTACTCTAGTGATTTATGGAGTATTTGGTTTAGATTAATAACCATAGCAGAAATTGAAAATATTATTATAAGAAATCAAGATTGGAAGTTTCATGAATTTCCAGGGCTTGGTATACTTAAAAACAAAAAATGAAAAAAAATATACTATTTATCAGTTACATGTATCTTGATTCTCATCTCTGCAAGGTTTCTAGGTTTTCAATTCTTGATGAATTATATAAATTAGATAATAAATGTTATTTGCATGCTGCAGCAATATCAAATAATAATATATTAAGTAAAAAAAATATTAATCTATCTTATGTTGTATTGCCCGGAATACAGATATTAAATTTCATTGTTTACCAAGTAAAATCTTTTTTTATCATTCCAAAACTAATTTATAGTAATAATATCAATTATGTGATTTGTGATATTAATTCGACTCCTTCGATCATTTTACTCCTTTTACTTAAAAAACTTAGAATTATAAAAGTTAATTTTGCGCTAGATTTTAGATCAAATATTTTGCACAAAAGAAAAAACAAAATTCAGAACTTATTAAAGAATGCGTACTTATTTTTTATGTTAAAAATTTCAAAATTATTTTATGATGGTTTTACTTTTATTACGCCAAGTTTTAAAAACTATATTGAAAATTCGTATAACCTAGAATTTTCAAAATCTATTTTTTGGTCTTCAGCAGTATCGGATGATTTTCTTGATTATCCAAAAAAAATAATTCATCAACCTAAAAACAAATTTACTCTTTTTCATCATGGCTCGTTAGAAAGCGGTAGAGGAATTATAAAATTAATTAAATCCTTACCAATTATTATTAAGAATGAAAGTATGATCATAGAGTTAAAAATTGCTGGTTCGGGAAGTTTAGAAAATAGAATTGAAAGTTTATCTCAAAAAATTAATAATTTAAGTTTTCTGGGTAGAATTGATCGTGAAGAGGTCATTAATCAAATAGATAATGCAAGTTTATGTGTTGTGCCTTTTGAAAATTCTATTGGTAATTCTACATCAAGTCCTTTAAAAGTAATGGAGTATGTATCTAGAGACAAATTAATTTTAGCAAGTGAATTAACTAACTTTTTAAACGATTTTGAAAATTATTCAGGATTATTTTTTATGGATGATAATAATCCTAACTCAATTGCTAAATCAGTTTCAAATTGTATTCAGAATTATGAAAATTATAGCCCAAAAGAAGATGAAGGCAAAAAATTAATAAGAGAAAAATTTACATGGAAAATTCAAGCAAATAAGATAAATCTTTTTTTAAATGAAATCTAAGAAATGAATAAAAAAATAATTGCTTACTTCACGACATCTTCAACAAATCTAGGTGTATTTAATCAGCTAGTTGAGCTAGCAATAAACATTGATAGAACATCTTTTACACCCATATTTATACTATCCAATGATATAGTTGAAAATCATTTAATAACTAAGTTGAAAGATAATAATATTAAGGTCTTAAGCTTAAAATCTAATCGTTACTACTATTTTTTTCAGTTATTTAAGCTAATAAAAATTCTAAAAAATAATAATGTGCACATAGTGCATACAAGATTGAGAAGATGTGATTTTTATGCTAATCTTTCAAAATTTTTTTATAGAGTAATAGTTGTTAATCATATTGTGGATGACCACCTTGATCATTTTAATACATTTCATAAACATTTATCGAAATTTTTAGGAGTCGTTTATAAAATTGTTTCAAATTTTGCGGATGCAATTATTGCAAATAGTAGAGAAAATTTTATTTTTCATAAAAAAGTGAATTCAAATACATATTTTTTAAATAATGGAATTGATACCGATTATTATAGAAGAAATGAAATTAATAGAAATCAATTGCTAGTTAAGCACTCTATTAGTGAAAATGCGTTAAACGTTGGGTTTGTAGGAGAATTTAAAAAAATAAAAGGCATTGATCTTCTCATAGAAATAATCAAAGAATTTAAAAATCACAAAAATATAAACTTTATAATATGTGCTGGTGGTGACTATTTAAGAGCAGAATTTGACAATGAATTCAATGACTATAACAATGTTTTTAATCTTGGTTTTGTTACTAATCTCAATGAATACTACTCTTTATTTGATTTACAAATTTATACTTCATTAAGTGAAGGTATGCAAAACGTTATGTTAGAATCTTTTTCATCGGGAAATCCAGCTATCTGTCCTGATGCTCCCGGGTATTCCAGTCTTGTTGATTGTAATAAAGGTTTCTTGGTTGAAAGGGTCAAAGATGCATATGTTAAAAAATTATATCTTTTAGAAAGTAATCCAAATATCCTTAAAGAAATGTCCTTTAAATGTCGAAGAGAGATGGAAAATGAACATAATTTCATCAAACTTTCTAAAAAATTAGAAACAATTTATAATTCATTAATATGAAAAAAATAGATACAGCAATTATTGTAGTTAACCATAACCATAAAAAGAGTATTATAAAACTAATAGAATCTATTTATACTCATAATGATTTAGAAACCACTAAAATAATTTTTATACAAAATAAGCCATCAAAGTTTATTAAAAATTATATTAAAGATTTTGATGAAATAGTTTTTGTCGAAAATAAAGATATACAAGGTTTTTCGCGCAATGTAAACGACGCTATTCATCTAGCTAAATCTATGTTTAGTATAAATTACTTTTTATTACTAAATCCAGATATTATAGTTAAAAATAATATCTTATATCCATTTATTAAAATGATTGATAGCAATAAAGAAATTGGAATTATTGGACCAAAGTTATTGAATGATGATGGGACAGTTCAATACTCATGTAGAAAATTTTATAATTTAAAATATATTTTTATAAGAATGTTTAGGTTGAGTTTTATTTTTGGCAATAAAATAGAAAATAATATTTTGATGAAAAGTTTTGATCATAATAAACAATCTGATGTTGATTGGATTTGTGGAGCAGCAATGTTTTTTAATAAGGAATTTTTAGATAAAGTTGGGATTTTTGACGATAAAAATTATTTTATGTATGGTGAAGATCAAGACTTATGCTTAAGGTCATGGCATAATAATTTAAAAGTAATTTATAACCCTCATGTAGAATGTATTCACGCTTATGGAAGAAAAGGGTCTTCTCTAAAGATTAGTAAGTATAGTTTTTATCAACTTTATAGCACAATTCAAATGTTTAAAAAGTTTAAATTTTCCCTTAAACGATAATAATTTTTAATATATTTAATTACTATGTTTATTATTAGTATTATTTGTTAATTAACACTCAAGAAATAAAAAGGAATTTTGTATGTATAAAATTGGAATAATAGGTAAGGGCTTTGTTGGCTCTGCTGTTTCAAATGGGTTTTCTCCAAATACTGGATATAACAATGCAATAATAAAAATTTATGACAAAGATAAATCAAAATCTTTGAATAGTCTTGAAGAAACAGTAAATGAATCTGATTTTATTTTCTTATCGCTTCCAACTCCTTCTAACAAAGATGGATCTATATCTCTAAAAATATTACATGATAGTTTAGATGCTATTGATAGAGTTAATACAAATACTAATAATATATTACTTTTGCGCTCTACAGTAGTTCCAGGTACATCTAGAATGTTTCAAGATAAATATAAAAATATTAGAATAGTTTTTAATCCTGAGTTTTTAACTGAAAGGTCTGCTTTTCTTGATTTTATAAATCAATCTAGAATTATTCTAGGTGGAGAGTCAGAACATAACGCTAAAGTTGCTAAGCTTTATCAGGATAGATTCGGTCGGAACATTCCAATCATTCAAACCAATTATGAATCAGCTGAATTAATTAAGTATATGAATAACTGTTTTTTTGCTACCAAAGTATCGTTCTTAAACGAAATGAAATTAGTTTCAGATTCTGTCGGTGCAAATTGGGAAGACGCATTAAACGGTTTCATATTAGATGGACGAATCGGTCATTCGCACATAAATGTTCCAGGGCATGATGGAAAGTTTGGTTTTGGCGGAAGCTGTTTTCCAAAAGATGTGCAAGCCTTAATTAACTTTGGAAAAAGTATTGGGTTAAGCTTAAATACTTTAAGTGGAGCTTGGACTACAAACTTAGAAGTCAGGCCTGAAAAAGATTGGGAAGAATTAAAAGGTCGAGCTGTTGTTTCAGAAGAAAATTAGTGTTCTATAGTACTTAAATCAAAAAGGAAATTATGAGATATACAAAATATTCATTTAGAGATCTTGAAAAACAAGACGAATATATGTGGGATGCATTTGATTTTGACTTATCATTAAATCAAATGATACCTAACAGAACTATTACACCATTATTCAATAAATATTTAAATGATGGAGATAAAATATTAGAGGGTGGTTGCGGTAATGGAGCTTGGGTTCAATACTTAAATAATAAAGGTTATGATTGTGTTGGAACAGACATCAATGAAGCCATACTTGATGTTGCAAAAAAAGAAAATTTAAATATTTTAAAAGATGATATATTAAACATGTCATTTCCTGACAATCATTTTCATGCCTATTTGTCTTTGGGTGTTATTGAGCATTGGGAAGAAGGCCCTCAAAAAGCAATTGCCGAAGCATATCGAGTAATAAAACCAGGAGGTTATTTTTTTGTATCAACTCCATGCAATCATTTAATAAGAAAACTGTTTAATCATCCCCTAAGAGATTTTGTAAATATTTTTTACAAAATATTAGGCAGAAAGTTACACTTTGTTGAGTATAGATTTGAAAGACATGAATTAAAACAATTTATGATAGATGGCGGATTTGATGTAGTAGAAACATTACCTAATGACTATAAGATGGAATCAAATGAATATAGTTTTGGAATGTATACAGATTGGCCATGGCTAAGAGACAGAAAAACAAAATATAGGTTAAATATTTTAGGTCAAATGACAAAAGCTTTATTAAAACTCTTTAGTCCTTGGTGGGCTGTATCTGGTATGATGGTAGTGGCTCAGAAACCTTTAAAAAAATAATTAAATGATTATTTTACAGACGTTATTTAGGATTATTTTTGTAGACGTCTCAACCGAAAGTAAAATGAAATTAAATTCATTTACTGTCCATTCTTTTAAACACAAAGATTTCAAATTATAAATACTTGTTTTGCTATGAAAAAAAACATTTTAGTTACAGGCGTCGCTGGATTTATTGGTAGCAATTTGGCTGATATGCTATTGAAAAAAAATTTCAATGTTGTCGGTATAGATAATTTATCATACGGAGTGTTAGAACAAGTACCAAAGGGAGTAGATTTTCATAACAAGGATATAAGAAATAAAGATATATACAAATTGTTCAATGATATTGATTGTGTTTTTCATCTTGCAGCAAAAAACTCCCTTATAGATTGTGAAGAAAATCCATCTGAAACTGAAGACATAAATGTTAATGGTACAAAAAATATTTTCGAGACAGCAATAAGACAAAATATCAGAAAAGTAATTTATGCCGAGTCGTCAGCGGTGTACGAAGGCACACAAAATTTTCCAAGCAGTGAGTTTGATGCTGCTCCACAAAGTGTATATGCAAAGTCTAAAATGGCCACGAATGTTATTGCTAACGAGTTTGTAAAGTCTCATGGGTTAATTAGCACAGGATTAAGATATTTTAATGTTTATGGACCAAAGCAAGATTATCGCAGGACAATTCCACCTGTTTTCAGTGCGTTTATTATCAAGTTACTCCAAAAAAAATCACCCACTATTTATGGAGATGGATCTAAAAAACGAGATTTTGTTTATGTGGATGACGTTAATAACTTTCATTTAATGTGTATTGATGATCCTAAGACTAATAATGAAGTATTTAATATTGGTTCTGGAAAAAATTATTCTATCAAAGACATATATGAACAAATACAGTTGATTCTTGGTTCTGATATTAGTCCATTATTCGAAGCTAACTTTGATTTTGAGGCACAAGAAAATTTAGCTAATATAGACAAAGCAAAAAAAATTGGTTGGAATCCAAGCACTGATTTAAATAGTGGATTAAAAAAATCTATAGATTATATAAAAGAACATGTAATTTGATTGTATGATTGTTTCAAGAACACCATTTAGAATTACTTTAGGCGGAGGAGGAACTGACCTTCCCAGTTATTATGAAAATCATGGTGGATTTATCTTTAGTTTTTGTCTTTCTAAATACATGTATGTTTGCTTAAATCGTCCGTCAGCTGATGATTTAATTCGATTAAAATATAGTATATCAGAATCAGTTGAATCTGTTGAAGAATTGCAGCATGATATTGCTAAGGCATGCCTTCAAAGAGTAGGCATTGATTCAAAAATTGAGATTGCTTCTTTATCGGATATTCCAGCAGGTTCTGGTTTAGGAAGTTCTAGTACATACACAGTTGGTTTATTGAATGCTTTGTATTCAATACAGGGTCATTATAAAAGTTTAGAATTCTTAGCCGATGAAGCATGTACTATTGAAATGGATATCTTAAAAAAACCCATGGGAAAACAAGACCAATATCTGGCAGCGCTCGGTGGATTTGTAAGACTTGATATTGATAAAAAAGGGGTAGTTACACCAACAAAAATTAACATAGAAAAGTCGATTATGAATGAACTCAATAGAAATATGCTAATCTTTTACACGGGGCAACAAAGAAAAAATAATAAAATCTTGAACGAACAAGATAGTTCAACAAAGAAAAATAATGAAGAGGTACTTAATTCTTTGCATTATATTAAAGAGTCTGGGTATACAATTTTAGATATTGTTCAATCTGGAAAGCTAGATAATTTAGGTCTAATGTTTAAAGATCATTGGGAAATGAAAAAAAAATTATCTTCCGGAGTAACAAATGATACTATCGACTCCATTTATGATACCGCTTTAAAAAATGGTGCAATAGGAGGTAAGATATCAGGTGCAGGTGGTGGCGGATTTTTTACTTTTTACTGCAATAAAAATCATGCTTCTTTAAGGAGCGCTATGGCATCGAAGGGTTTAAAAGAATTAAATTACTCTTTTGACTTAGATGGATCAAAAATTATTTCTAATCATCGATGAAAAAAATAATAATTTTAGGTTCATCAGGCACTATTGGGTCTTACCTAACTAAGACATTAAATAAAGATTTTCATATTATTGCTACCGTTAGAAAATTATCTGATTTAGAAGTATTTGATAGTGCAAAGAATATATCATCATTTAAAGTAGATTTTTCTGACAAAAATGATATAAGAATTTTTTTAAAAAAGTTAAAAAATGAAAAAGATATATATGGAGTTATTAATTGTTATGGTATTCAAAATCCTATAGGAAAATTTAAAGATATTGATTTTTCGTTATGGGAAGATAATTTAAAATTAAACTTCATTAATTTTGCCTTTTTTATACACAAATTATTACCCATAACAAATGATATCAAAAAAATTATTGCATTTTCAGGAGGAGGAGCTACTTTTGGAAGAGAAAATTTTTCAGCTTATGCTATAGCAAAAATTGCATTATATAAATATCTAGAAATCTTATCGATAGAATTAGAAAAAGATAAGATTGATTTAAATTTAATTGCTCCGGGAGCAATTAAATCAAAGATGACGGAGCAGATTATTGAAAGAGGTTCTTCTTTGGGAAAAGAGTATGAAAGTGCGTCAGATATCATAGATAGCGGAGGACAAGATAAAGAAAACATCTTAGATCTATGTCGATTACTGCTTTCTAAAAAGAGCAATGGTTTATCAGGGCGTTTATTTGCAGCTCAATGGGACAATCTAGATAATTATGATATCAATGAATTAATTAATGATAAAAACTTGTTTACACTTAAGAGAGTTGACAATAAACACTTTATAGAAAAAAATAAACTATGAATGTTGCTATTGTTGGTTGCGGTTTAATTGGACAGAAAAGAGCTCTAAGTATCTCATCGAGAAATATTCATACAGTATGCGATATTGATATTATTCAAGCTAAAAAATTATCTAAAAAAGT
>TARA_B110000008_G_scaffold44510_1_pt1 | contig 20038 bp, 18 predicted proteins | sample TARA_B110000008 | Tara Oceans TARA_B110000008 (sample SAMEA4396496) | marine metagenome | biome: Westerlies Biome; feature: [DCM] deep chlorophyll maximum layer (ENVO:01000326); material: water (ENVO:00002006), including particulate matter (ENVO:01000060) such as... | depth 40 m
CTTTTCCATTGTCGCAAAGGGCCTAACTTGGTTTCACTTAATACTCTTCCGCCCATTTCGCTATTAGCTTCAGCCAAGGTAACATCATACGATCTATTTGAAAGTGCGAGTGTCGCTTCCAGACCAGTAGGACCGCCGCCAACCACCAAAATAGTATCTTTTGATTTGGCTAGGGGGATTTTTTCTGGATGCCATCCTTTCCGCCATTCTTCACCCATGGTTGGGTTCTGAGTGCATCGCATTGGGTATGCTACGTAATCGCCTGTCGTGCACATATTGCAGCCGATACATTCACGGATTTCGTTAGAGCGCCCCTCTTGAATTTTCTTTGGAAGAAACGGATCTGCGATAGAGGGCCTTGCCGCTCCAATCAGATCCAATACACCGCGATTAATTTGGGAAGCCATAATATCAGGAGATGTGAATCTTCCAACACCCACTACCGGTTTAGTAGTTATGCCCTTTACAAATTTAATATATTTTTCTTGCGCGCCCTCTACCCCAAATCTTGACGGCAAAGAGTCGTTGCCCCAGTCTGCAACGTTGACATCCCAAAGATCAGGTACTTCAGCTAATGTGCTGACAATATCTTCTGCCTCAGCAGGGTGCATACCATCTTCACCAAGTAATTCATCAACAGCAAATCTAAACGCAACTGCACAATCTTGCCCTACTGCATCTTTTGTATCTTCTAAGATTTCACGTACAAGGCGAACGCGGTTTTCAAGGCATCCTCCGTATTCATCAGTTCGTTGATTGTAGCGTTTCAAGATAAACTGGTAGAGTAGGGTCATAATTCCATGAGCAGCGTAAACATAAATTATATCATAGCCAGCACGTTGAGATCTGATTGCTGCTTCGCGAAACCAGCGCCGTAACACTTTTATATCTTCTTTATCCATTCCTCTTGCTTGAGTGGAGTTAGCCGTTTCAGTTGGACAAGGAGAGGGCGCAAGTGCTGGCATGCGAGAAAGATAGTTACTAACGGATTGACCATTATGTACTAGTTGAATTCCCGCAAGTGCTCCATGTTCGTGAACTTTATTAATCATTAATTCATGAACTGGTAGGTCACTGTCGTCCCAAAGGCGCATTAGCGTTGCTGGGGTTAGATCGCTCGTTGGATGTATCGAACATTCTTCTGTACAAACAACACCCCAACCGCCCTCAGCTTTTACACCGCGCATTTCTGCCATTGTGCGTGGCCATCGATGACCCATTCCATTACAATGAGGTACTTGATAAAATCGATTTTTAGTGATCTTAGGGCCTATTTTTAATGGCTCAAATAATATTTTATGATTTTTTTCCATTTCCATATTTTTTGTTAAGCCCTTCTTAAGGTACCAATCAAATCACCCAAGATTTTCTTTTAAAAGTGTCGCCAGATGATTGATTTATAAAATTTAGTTTACCCATTTGTATTCCATTTTACTGATCAGTCAACTTGACTTTATTGCGTTGAACATAATAGCATGTTTACAGACTAAATAGTCCATTGCAAGAATAGGGGGGCAATGGCTAGTAGGTGTACTTATATTTTGATAAAAGTATTGGCCTGAATTAATAGCTGTTACCAAAACTACGAAAAAAAGAATTTAATCTAGGGAGAGGAAACCGACAATGAAATTAATAAATAAATTTATAGGCTTGACCTATACTTTAGCAGTCAGCTCGTTGCTTGCCAATTCAGCTTATGCAGAAGAGCGAGTGCTCAAAGTTACTAATTGGGGCGAGTATATCGCTGAAGATACTATTAAGAATTTTGAAACTGAGTACGGAATAAAGGTTATATACGATGAATATGATTCTGCTGAATCAATTGATGCTAAATTGCTTGCAGGTAGTAGCGGATATGATGTTGTCAGTCACTCTGGTAGTGACACAGCACGTTTGATTCAGGCAGGCATTATTGCGCCACTTGATAAATCGAAGTTAGATCAACTTGCAAATATGGATCCGGCGCTCATGACTCAATTAGCAAGCAATTGGGACCCTGATAACGCTCACATTGTACCTTATATGTGGGGCTCACATGGGGTTACATATAACAAAGAATTAATTATGGCGACATATGCAGATGCTCCTATCGGTTCAATGGATATGATTTTCAATCCAGTACACCTCAAAGAACTATCTAAATGTGGCGTATCATTATTAGACTCGCCTGGTGATATCATTCCAATGGCACTAGCCCATATGGGACTTGATCCAAATTCGACTAATTCAGATGATTATAAAAAAGTTGGTGCAATGCTGGCCAAGATTCGTCCGCATGTGAAAACTTTTGATAATTATGCGTACCAACGCATGCCCCAAAAAGAATTCTGTGTGTCTGTAACTTGGGGGCCAGATGGATTGCTTGCAATGTCAGGTGCGGCTGAAGCGAACACAGGTGTAATTCTTGATTTCTTCCTACCAGCAGGGCAAGGTAAAGCACAGCTTTGGATCGATGGTTGGCTTATTCCAGCTGATGCTAGTAACAAGGATGACGCACATCTTTTCTTGAACTACATGATGCGTCCGGAAGTTGCTGCCGCTGACAGTAACTACACTTGGTATGCAACTGCAAATCTAGCAGGGAAGAGCTTAGTTGACGAAGAAGTCACATCTAGCCCAGCTGCGTTTCCAACATCTGATCAAGTTGATCACATGTACACAACAGCACTTTTACCACCAAAAGTTAAGCGTCTTCAAACAAGAACCTGGACTAATTTTAAAGCGGGTAATTAAACTCATAAAGATTTGACGGCGGTAATTTCATATCGCCGTCTTACTTTTGTCAGTAATTATAAATAGTGAGATTTGATTTGATAGAAAAATCGAACGTAGATCATACAACTTGGCACACTGACGACAAAACTAAACCACTTGTGCAGATTAAAGGGCTAACAAAAAAGTTTGGCGATGTTATAGCAGTTGATAATGTCGATTTAGACATATACCAGGGTGAACTTTTTTGTCTTCTTGGTGGTTCTGGTTGTGGTAAATCAACACTTTTAAGAATGCTTGCTGGGTTTGAATATCCAGAGGCTGGAACGATTCACATAGATGGTATGGATATGTCTAACGTTCCTGCTTACGAACGCCCAACTAATATGATGTTTCAAAGTTATGCGCTTTTCCCACATATGACAGTTGAAAAAAATATTGCATTTGGTCTTCAACAAGATGTTATGCCTAAGGATGAAATTGCAGATCGTGTTCATGACATCCTAAAATTGGTTGAGCTTGAAGGGTACAAAAAACGTAGGCCTCAACAGCTCTCTGGAGGACAACGCCAAAGGGTAGCATTGGCAAGGTCGTTGGTTAAAGAACCAAAGTTATTATTGTTGGATGAACCTCTGGCAGCTCTTGATAAAAAGTTACGAAAGCAAACTCAATTCGAACTTGCTAATATTCAAGAACAAGTAGGGGTTACCTTTATAGTGGTAACTCATGATCAAGAGGAAGCTATGACTTTGTCTTCGAGGATGGCCGTTATGGATGCTGGTAGGTTTAAACAAATTGGGACACCTACAGAAATTTACGAGTTTCCTGAATCTAGATTTGTTGCTGACTTTATTGGTTCTGCTAATATTTTTGAAGGTCGTGTAAGCGAAGATGGCTCAGATCATGTCCGAGTGTCTACTAATGTTGGAGAGGTGTATATAAACCATGGCCAATCAGTTGCGGAAAATAAACAAATTTGGGTTGGGCTAAGACCTGAGAAGATTAACCTCAGTATAACACCACCTAAAAACACAGGGCCCAATCAAATTATGGGGCAGGTAGAAGATATAGGCTACCTTGGCGAAACGTCTATTTACAAAGTTCGTCTTCAAAATGGGCAAATTGTTGATGTAACAGCACCGAACCAAAAACGACCGATGAGCCGCACTCATAGCATTACTTGGGAAGAAACAGTATTTTTGAGTTGGGAACCTGAGAGCGTAATGTTGCTAACCTCATGAATGAGAAAACCAAAAGTGTTAATAGAACAAGTGCTGAACAACGGAGCTTGTTGCCTAGCCGCGTTGGTCAAAAAATTCAGAAACATTGGCGGTTAATTGTAATAATTATTCCTTTCGTTTGGCTTTTATTATTTTTTCTACTTCCATTCTTTATTGTCGCAAAAATTAGTGTTGCAGAATTAAAAATAGCGAGTCCGCCATTTTCTAATATGTTCGAGTGGACAGACAGTGGTATTGTAACGGTGCGAATTGTTTTTGATAATTTCATTTATATCATGACTGATAATCTTTACTTTGATACTTACCTAAACTCAGTAAAAATTGCGGCAGTTTCGACATTCTTTTGTCTCTTGTTTGGTTACCCTATCGCCTATGGGATTGTTCGTTCTGGTCCATTAGCAAAGCCAATTTTTCTTTTCTTGGTTATCTTACCATTTTGGACATCTTTTCTGTTACGTGTTTATGCATGGATGGGACTGCTTTCGGATCAAGGTACTATTAACAGTATTCTAATAGCACTCGGAATTATCAGTGAACCTATTCAAATGTTGTATACAGAATTCGCTGTTTATATTGGTATTGTTTATACCTATATGCCGTTCATGATATTACCACTTTACGCCAACCTAGAAAAACTTGATGGCAGTTTAAATGAAGCGGCAGCTGACTTGGGATCAAGGCCGACTAACACCTTTTTTAAAGTAACACTGCCATTAACTATGCCGGGTGTTATCGCCGGCTCATTACTTGTATTTATTCCTGCAACTGGTGAATACGTTATTCCTGACTTACTAGGGGGTGGTAATGTTCAAATGATTGGTCGCGTTTTATATAATGAGTTTTCGCGAAATACTGATTGGCCTGTGGCATCAGCAGTTGCTCTCACTATGCTCTTCTTGCTTGTATTGCCCATTATAGTATTTCAGTATTATCAGGGCAAATCGACGGGAGGAAAATAGAAAATGCACGGTAGGCGCTCTCGTTTCCTTACAGTTATGATTACACTTGGGTTAGCATTTTTTTATATTCCAATGATCCTTTTGGTTGTCTACTCGTTTAACTATTCTAAATTGGTTCCAGTTTGGGGTGGTTGGTCAACTAGATGGTATGAAGTTCTTTTTGCATCTGAAGAGGTATGGAGCGCGGTCAGTCTAAGTCTTAAAATTGCACTTGTGAATGCAACTTTCGCCACAATCTTTGGTTTATTAGCGGCCTTATCAATGGTACGGTTTGGTCAATTCAGAGGCCGCACTTTGTTTGGTGGGATGCTTATGGCCCCCTTGGTTATGCCTGAGGTTATAACAGGTCTGTCTTTGCTAGTTTTATTTATCACGCTAAGACAAGTTTTTGGTTGGCCAGAAAATCGTGGATTTGCTACCATTACAATTGCTCATATAACATTTTCGATGGCCTATGTGGCGGTTACGGTTCAGGCCCGGCTAACAGGAATGGGACAATCGTTGGAAGAGGCCGCATCTGATCTAGGTGCTAAACCCTTTAAAGTTTTGACAGCGATTACAATTCCGCGTCTGATGCCAGCGTTGGTTTCAGGTTGGCTGTTGGCGTTTACTCTGTCTCTTGACGATTTAGTGATCGCCAGTTTTGTAACTGGACCTGGGGCTACCACATTACCCATATTAATTTTTTCTCGAATTCGACTTGGTTTGCGCCCTGACATAAATGCCTTGGCAACAATCATTATATTGGTAGTTGCAGTTTGCATAGCAATTGCGGCACTTATCATGTTTAGACAACAGAAGCGTGATCTTTTAGATCAACAACTTGCTAAACACGTAAAATGACGTTTCAATTTATTAAATAAATTTTATTAGGGAATAGAAATGACAATTTCAACATTATCTGCAAACGAGCCAAACCTTGAAACGCTAAAGTCTTGGGATCGTACCCACCAAATTCATCCATGGGCGGCTATCGACAGCTGGAGAGGTTATGATAACATGTTTGTCGCGTCTGCTGACGGAATCTATATGTGGGATGGTTCTGGGAAACGCTACATTGATGGACCGGGTGGAATGTGGTGTAGCCAAATTGGGTACGGAAGAAAAGATATGGCTGAAGCAATTGCGGTACAGGTGGAAAAATTATCTTACACCTCTCCATTTACAAATTCGTCAGAACCATCTGTAATTTTGGCAAAAAAAATTGCTGATCTAGCGCCGGGCGATCTGAATAATGTGTTTTTTACAACAGGTGGATCAACGGCTGTAGATACTGCACTGCGAACAATGCAATACTTAAATAATCGTCGTGGGTTTCCCAAAAAAAAGATGATAATCGCCCGTGAAAAAGGATATCATGGATCCACTTATTTGGCGCATTCTGTGTCAGGTAAGGATAGAGATAAATCTCATTTTGATTTTGACACGCAACTTGTTCATTTTTTACCAGATGTGAACCCATATTGCAGACCCGATAGCATGAGCACGCAAGAGTGGTGTGACGCCAAAATAATGGATTTGCAGGCTGCTATTTCTAAGTTAGGTGCTGATAAAATTGGAGCATTTATTGCAGAACCTATTCTGAGTTCAGGTGGCGTAATTGTCCCTGCTTCTGGATATCAAAAGAGAACTTGGGAGATTTGTCGTGAAAATGATATTCTCTATATCTCAGATGAGGTTGTAACAGGGTTTGGCCGTTTGGGTCACTGGTTTGCATCAGAAGCGGTGTTTGACTTTGTACCTGACATAATAACTTGCGCAAAAGGGTTAACGTCAGGTTATTTGCCGTTGGGCGCATGTATTATCTCAGATCGGGTTATGGAGGCCCTGAGTCAAGGTGAAGAACAGTCTGCATTCACAAATGGCTATACCTATTCTGGTCATCCGGTATCGTGTGTTGCTGCTTTGAAAAATATTGAAATTATTGAAAATGAAAAAATTCTAGAAAATGTCCGCAATGTAACACCCCATTTCCAAAAGCGTCTAAAAGAACTTATGAAGTACGACATTGTTGGTGACGCTCGTGGAATGGGTTTACTTGGTTGCATTGAATGCAAAGCTGATGATCTTGAAGCAGAACGTTCGCTGGGATCAAGGGTTGATCAGGCTTGTGAAGAGCTGGGGTTGATAGTGCGCCCTCTTATCAATATGGCTGTTTTTTCACCTCCACTTATCATTACATTGAAACAAATTGATGAAATGTTCGATATTCTTGAAATGGCTCTTATCAAAGTAGAAAATGAATTAAAGTTAAATTAGTCTGAGGTTAAATTGGATGTACTTTGACATCGCTTTATTTTGGCTGCGGGGTAATCTTACTAGATTATAATAAATCTCCAAAGCCACCGATTTCTTTGGATAAATCATCTTTTATAGTGATTAGCTTTTACTGGCGTGAATATGCATTTTAGGTTCAAAAATCAAGATCGGCGTAATAGCGTACAAAAATCTAATGAGCGCATGTATTGATGAGTATTCATGATATGGGCCTCTAATTTAACCCCTCACGAAATTATCGTGAGAGTTATATGTGATTTTTTGTATCGAGTAGTATAGGAATATGATCACTGTATTTAAGCCATTGAGTAGGTTTAAATAGAGAAAAAGAGCAATCCTGGTTCAACCAACTTTCATGAGTAAAAATATAATCAAAATGGTATGGTTTTTTTATATTTCGATGTAGAAAAAATGTTGCCATACTTTCATCGCCATGCTCTATTTTCTGAAGGTAGTGATAGGCACTATGAACGTCCTCTTTCTTGAGAAATCGAACAACATCGGAATGATTACCTTCTGAACGTTTTCTATCCGACTGTGCATTACTGTTCCAATCGCCAGCAATTATAATTTTTGAAAAATCTAAAAATTCTCTATTTTCTAATAAAAAATTCCAAAGCTGATTTATATACCCTTTTTTTATAGTTGATGCACTTTTCGTCCAAACAGCAACTAAAGTATATTGGTTATTAATTAATACAGGTAAGAAAAGTTTGTAGGCGTTTGAGTGCGGTGGCAATGCTTTTAATGTAATATTGGTTTTGGCAAAGACACCTAAACCCTGATGTTTTTTATCCCCTACCCAAAGGTAGTTTTTAGCCCATTGTTTATATTCTGAATCTGAACTCTGCTGTGGATCTTCACACTCTTGGATAATTAATATGTCTGCGTTATATTTTTTTAATAACTGATACTTATCTCTAAATTTGCAGTTACAATTCCAACTCAATACTTTCATCAACACAGCTTTCTTAATTACAACTTAAATATAATAATAGAAAGAAATAGTTTAGGTTTTGCCTAAGATTATCTTACTCTACGAATTCGTTAGATGCATTAGCTTGATATAACAAAACCTGTTCCAACAACTCTGAGGCATCAGTATCATTAATACCTATTTCATCCAAATTTTTTACAGTATTTTGCAAATATTCAAGACTACTACCTAGTATTCCTACTCCCGTTGCTACATATCTTATCTGTTCACTCCGCGAAATGTTTGGAAGCATCATTTCCGTAGTATGATCGGCAACAAAAGTTAAGGCTTTTTTGTCTACACCATCAATTTGAACTGTAATAAAACGAGCATGGTATCCGGGGGCAATCATTTCACGGCGAAACAAAATTTCAGTTTCAGTTTCAACTTTCTCAGCAGATATTTTGAATGCAAAACCCTCACATCCTTTACCATTATCAAGGGCAGCCATGAGCCCTGGTGCTTCGGCAGTGCCGCGACCTCCATGTGTGTCAACTAAAATGAAACGGCGCTGATGTTTAGGTGCGAAAGCATGTCTTATTCCTGAGAATTCGAGAGCTGGGTCCCATATCAGAGATCCGTAAGCAAAAATTAGAAGATCGCCCTTATGATTAGCCAAGGCTTTCCTTCTTAGAGTTTCACGGGTTTCGTCATCATAGAACTCAAGTGTTAAAGGAAGACCAGAATTAGCTAACATCTCCTTCACTTGCTCAGTTGTTATTGTCCGAAAAAACGAGTCTTTGCTTGGTTTTATAAAACTACGCAAATTAGGATGATGTGAAAATGGATCAATCATACCTGCAACCTTTTGAATCAGTCATTATTGTTTTTAACTCCTTTTTTTTCCCATTGGCATAGTGGAAATTCTAATCATTTCAGGTGTTTGAAATAGATCTGGATTATCTAAATAATTTAAGAACATTTCTGTAGCATCTCCACCCCAGAAGACTTCTTTATGTAAAACAAAGCTGGGCACACCAAATACACCTTCGTTTATTGCAAGATTAGTATTTTCTCTTAACTTTTGTTTGACATTATGGTCATTAATAACTGTGTTAGGGTTAGATATGCCTATGGCTTTTGCTATAGCTTGAATCCCGTCCGTGGTGTCTGGCTGAATCCCTTGCCCATAAATTATATTAAAAATTGCCTTAACGTGATGGAGCTGACTACCTGCAGCAACACAAAGACGTAGCGAGGGAAGAGGATTATATGGATGGCGTGGTGGCATAGAAAATGGAATACTAAGTCGATCTGCGTTCCATTGAAAAAATCGATAAACAAAACGTCTTTTAGCTGGAATTTCCGCAGGTCCCAGTTGGCCCCAATGCTTGAGTAAAGATCCAAACAGTACGGGTTTTAAAGTGATATCTAGGCTCTGAGGTAATTCAGAAAAACGCGCTAACTGTAGATAGGCAAAAGGTGAAATAAAGTCAAAATACCAGGTAGCTTTAGACATAATTTTTTATTCCAAAATCCGAATGATATCTGTTTACATTATATAAATAAGTAATAACCTAATAATTTCAGAAAGGACACAGCTTTAATGATTGATCTTTACACATCGCCTACACCAAATGGTTGGAAAGTCGCAATGGTTCTTGAAGAATTGGAGTTGGATTATAAGGTGAAATATGTAGATCTTTCTATTGGTGATCAACACAAATCTACATTTTTGAATATGAACCCAAATGGCCGTATTCCAGTCATTGTTGATCATGGTGCCGATGGACAAACTATCTTTGATTCTAATGCTATTTTATTTTATTTAGCTGAGAAAACTGGCAAACTGTTACCTAGCAAAGGCCCAGAGCGCCATGAAGTGATTCAATGGCTAATGTTTCAAGCTAGTGGGATTGGGCCAATGCAGGGTCAAGCAGTAGCATTCGAGCGTTACTTCCCCGATGATGTTCCTGCCGCTCGAAAACGGTATCATAATGAAACTCGACGGCTCTACGAAGTTCTTAATAGTCGTCTTGTAAATCGTACTTGGTTGGCAGACAATTTTTCTATTGCAGATATTTCAAATTGGTCATGGATCAGAAGCCACAGGTGGGCTCGTGTGCCGACCGAAGGACTAATAGATCTTGAACGATGGATGAATGAAATGCGTTCTCGCCCTGCGTGCGAGCGTGGGCTTAATATTCCACCCTCACCAGGTCGAGCCGATGCTGTAAAGGCATTGGGTAGTGCAATGACTACGGCATGACTGAAGATAATACTAAAATCGATATAAATGGCATGGCGCATGTAATCCTGACAGTAAGCCAGTTTGAAAAAGCTCGTCATTTTTATGGCAGCCTATTGCCCAAGTTTGGCATGTCCCTAGTACATGACGGGCCTGATTTCTGCTACCATGTAGGAGCTCGCACAGCGATAGGTGTGCGTAAATGTGATCCTGAATTTTCGAAGGAATGCTTTCAACAATACAGAGTCGGATTACACCATCTCTGTCTTCGAGCTAGGTCTCGCGCAGATGTTGATAAAACAGCATCACTTGTGATCTCACTTGGAGCGAGAATTGTGCGTGGCCCTGAAGAGAGAGAGTGGGCTCCAGGATATTACTATGTTTTATTTGAAGACCCGGATGGAATCCGTTTAGAGGTTAATTTTATACCTGGGACTGGCCTACTAAAAGATGGTGAAAGCTTCGGTGGTAAAGAGGATTACGTGCGAGTTGACGGTAAGGATACAGCGTTTAAGACCTGACACAACATTTCCTATCTTGTAATCCTTATTCGAACATCAGCCATTAGGTATTTTTTTATCAAGAGCTTCAATCATTTTGTCTCTCATAATAAATTTTTGAGGTTTTCCTGTGATTGTCATTGGTAACTCCTGAACGAATTTAAAATACCTAGGTATTTTAAAATGGGCTATCTCTCCTTTACAAAACTGAGTTAATTCTTCTTGCTTAATATCAACTCCTGGTATGGGAACCACCCATGCGCATACTTCCTCTCCCATCCTTTCATCAGGTACTCCAAATACCTGAACCTCACGAATTTTTGGGTGTGAAAATAGGAACTCTTCTATTTCTCTGGGATAAATGTTTTCGCCACCTCGGATTATCATATCTTTTAGACGGCCTGTAATGGTACAGTATCCCTCTTGATCAAACACTGCTAAATCGCCAGTATGCATCCAACCGTCTTTGATTGTTTCATTTGTCCGTTCAATGTCATTCCAATAACCTGTCATGATTGAATAACCTCGTGTACAAAGCTCTCCTGCTGTACCAACTGAAACAATATCACCATGCTCATCCACTATTTTTGCCTCTAAGTGGGGGTGAATGCGGCCAACTGTTTCACAGCGCTTATCAACAGGGTCATCAACAAAACTTTGGAAAGAAACAGGCGCAGTCTCTGTCATTCCATAACAGATTGTCACCTCCCTCATATTCATTTGAGTGTTTACTTTTTTCATTACTTCTACTGGACATAGTGTCCCGGCCATAATCCCTGTCCGCAATGAGGTCATATCACGTGGCGTAACCTCAAGCTCCTGAAGCATTCCAACAAACATTGTGGGAACCCCGTAAAGAGCAGTGCATTTTTCTCTCGCCACGACGTCTAATGTTTGTTTGGAATCAAATGCCTCACCAGGAAAGACCATCGCGGCACCTTTACTTACAGCACCAAGGACAGCCATTACCATGCCAAAACAATGATAAAGAGGAACGGGAATTGCCAAACGATCGCTATCAGTAAGCTTTATCTTATCTGTTACAAGGTGTGCATTATTAACAATATTGTAATGGGACAAAGTTGCCCCTTTCGGTTGGCCGGTAGTTCCAGAAGTAAATTGTATATTAATCTCATCATCTGGCTTTAGCTCTTGCTCTATTTCAGTGAGCCTTAACTGCTCGGTTGGTCCCCCGAGAGATGCAACGTAGTCGAAAGACCAAAACCTATCAAAGCTTTCAACTTCATCCATCACAATTACGTGCCTAAGGTCTGGTAGTTTTGCGGCTTGCAGTTCACCTCGGCAACAATTTTCCAGTTCTGGAGCTAATTTATGGATCATTTGAAGGTATTCAGAATTTTTGAATTTCTTTGCTAAGACAAGTGCTTTGCAACCAACTTGATTTAAAGAATATTCTAATTCCAAAAGTTGATAAGCAGGGTTAATATTGACAAGTATCACACCGATCCGGGCAGTTGCAAACTGTGTGAGAACCCATTCAAGACGGTTAGGTGACCAAATGCCTAGTCGATCACCTTTATCTAAACCAATAGCTAAAAAACCAAGAGCCAACTCATCCACAGCTTTATCAAAATCACAATAGGTCAATCTATGATTTGGAAAAATTAAGGCGTCCTTCAAACCATGTCTGGAAACAGAATTTTGTAAGAGCTGCGGAACGGTGGAATTAACGAGTGGCGGTTCCGTGGGGCCTCTGACATATGAAACATTATTTTTTGGCGTTAAATCATTTTGAGTTACTGAATCATACTGCACATCAAAGTTTTTTCTACGATCTAAGGCACTTTTATTAGGACGTTTCATTATTAGTTCTCCTTAATCAGTATATTTTTAAATGCAGAAAAAATTCTGTTGGCAGACCGTTCATCATTTCACAATATTTTTTCCTTATTAGCAATCTTTTTAACTTTGAAATTTTTAACCTAATGCACTTCCGCAGTCTAATTTACGTTACCAGCTTGAGTTTTAATTGGGTTAGGTAAAATGTCTTGTATTAATAATAAACTAGGGCCGTTCCAAAAAACTTGGAGGAACTAAAACCTTTTTAATTATAAACTTAGTGCGGGAAGAGCAGATAGTTTCTTTAAAACCAGCGTGCCGAAAGCTAACCTTTAGAGTTTTTCAAACGTGAACTAGATTGGTGATCCCGTTATACTGTAGCATAGGAAAGTGAACTGCTTTCTCCATCTAGATGATCTGATTACATTATGATTTTTAGATAGGAAGATGAATTTTGTATTTTTTGCGTAAGCTTGCGTCGAGTTGATAATCAAAGATGGCCGCAGAGCGTTCCGAGAGTATTTCCTCTTTACGCTTGGTTGCCTTCTCTAGTAGATCGGGCTTTCCGAGTTCGACCCACTCTTTGGGCGAGGTGCGGTCGCCCAATGTGGGGTAGACATAATCTGATTGCATACGTTTGAGAGTTTGATCTTCACCAAGATAATGACCGGGTCCGCCCATACAAACCTGCGCAATTTGATCGAGGGCGAGGGTTTCATCAGTGACTTCAATTCCACGTACGCACCTTAAAGCTTGACCGATAATATCATCACTAAGAATTAAACTTTCAAGACAAAACCCAAGAAGGGAAGCATGCATGCCTGCTGCTTCATATACCATGTTGAGGCCTGAGAGCCCCGCCATTACGTTTGAACACATTTGTTCCCAACCTGCTTGCATATCTGGCATTTTGGAGTCAGATGCGCCGCCTGCGGCGCCTCCTGGAAGGTTATAAAATTTGTGCATTTGCGCACAACCTGCGGTGAGGAGGGCTTGTTCGCCAGATCCAACAGACATAGCTCCTGTGCGCAAATCTAGACCAAAGGGCCAAGTGCCAAAGATGGCAGGATGCCCAGGAACAATAGCATTTACATAAACAAGCCCTGCGAGACATTCGGCAGTCGCCTGCGTAATTGCGCCTGCAACAGTTGAGGGGGCTGTGGCTCCCGCCATTCCAGCTGAAAGTAACAACACTGGCATACCACCACGAATACAAGCCTCCATCACCTCACAACTTTCTGTCGCAAACTTCATTGGCGGCACAACAAAGCAGTTGGAGTTAGAAACAAAGGGACGTTCGCGGTATTTTTTCTCTCCACCAGCAATTTCATAGAGCATTTCAAACGCGCCGGGCACAAAAGAGGGTTCGGTGAATGATGTGCCAATGTGCTTGGTAGTCCCTGATGTACAGGCAAAGATTGTATTTAGATCCATTTCATAATTGTTAGGAATATCACGACAGACCATTGGACGTTGCATGAAGTGCACGTTATCCAGTTTATCTACGATGCGTGCGGCATCATGCAAATCTTGGACGGTGCATTCGCGATACTGATTTCCATGAACATCTACAATGTGCACAGCAGCGCCCGCGGTACCATAGTGGACACGGTTACCTGAAAGTATGAGATCATTTTTACCATCACGACTGAACAGTGTAACTTCGCGACAGGCTTTAGACAGCATATCTTCTACCAGTGTGCGAGGGAATCTAATACGACCATCCTCACCTTGGATTGCTCCAGCACCTGTAAGGATTTCCACACCTGATGGAGGTGCATCAGCAAGACCGATAGTTTCGAGTGCATCAAGAGCAGCTATATGTATTTTTTGGACATCAAGATCAGAAAGTGGCTTGTATGTGCCGCCTTCTATGCCTGCCCGAATTGGACGAACATCTTCAGTAAGAGGAGCTGAGCGAAGAGCTTTTCGGGCAGAGCGGCCACCGGAACGGCGAGAAAGGGTTGAAGACATTTTTATACTCTCTTTTATTGAATAAGAGTTCACGGTTTTGACGCAGTAAATTTGTTAAAATTTACATACGGCACCATCAGCCTGCTATTTCAAAACGGTTAGCCACTGATTGGTTTTTATCGTAATCTCCTGCTTTATTGCTTCAAAATTGTTATAGATTGAACTAGTCGAATTGCCTATTTGCGGCAGACTCGTCGCTTTTAGAACTTTTAAGGAATATTTTTTTACCTTAGAGAGCATTTTTTTATTTTAGTTGCATAAATTTGTCGGAGTTTTTTAAGGCTGTACTTATAGGTTCTCTTGATGCCAGTTTTACTCTTCACAACATAAGGGGTTTTAGCCAAAGAAATGATCAAAGTTGATAAATAATGTTTAGTAAAAAAAATAATTTGGATATAATTGAAAAACTCTAATTAAAGGAAGTAGTAACACTAATGCGCATAGGTTTTATTGGACTAGGTGCGATGGGAGCAGCTACAACCTTAAATTTGATCTGTCCCGAGCCTGGAATACACTCAAAATAGGCGCAAGTGATAGTTGGTGCATGCATCATGACGCACCTTCAGTATTTACTGCCATTATGACTCGTCTTTTTCGTTAGACCTTTGCCAAAAAGACTAGCGGTTAATAATGGTAGCCTGAGATGACGCTTGAACGACAGCACCAGTCATCCGGCTCGTTTATGATAAATTCGAAGAGGCCCAAGAAAAATATGGTGGCAACAAAAGTGAGCTTCATGTTGTCAAACTAGAAGAGGACGCTGCAGGAGTTTCCCTTCGTCTAGATGGTGATTGGACACCTCATTGGAAAAATAATGTGACTGCCCAAGTAACTCTTTCAAAAGCGTTTACATTGATCCGAGTAAATGAACATTTCTTGACAATATCTAAAGAATTTTTTTCCAAAGATACACTAATAATACTCCAACAAATATCCAAAATATACGTTTAAGCATTTTTATTTATCTTTCTTATAATATTTTTTCTTTAGGTAAAAACTGTGCCTAGATTGGAAATCATGATAATAATTAATATAATATATGCAGATATAATATTTATTGATTCACTGGTGTCAAAGACAGGGTTTCAAGACTTTGATCTCAGCCGTTAGTAAGATTTTTTGACAATGCTCACATAACATTTAAGAAACCTAGTGGCTTTAAAGAGGTAAAATAGTTCACCTCTTTAAAGCCACATTAAACATCAAAAAAAGACATTTAGTTCACTAAGTTCATTTTAGCTGAGTAGAGTAGCACCAGTTTCCATACGAACAATTTTTCCGTCTTTTTTCATGATAACGCCCATAACGGCCTCTTTTGTGTCATCAGGGTAAGACATGAAATCGTGCATTACCAAGATATCATCATTTTCATAAACGCATCGCGATGAGTCTTGAACAAACTTTTCATTAGTCATCATACCTGTAGCCATAGACATCCAGTCACTTTTTGAAAACTCGTTACCTGTTTTGTGAAAAACAAAAACTGCATCTTCGTGAATAAGATTTGCATAAGAGTTAACATCTCTGTCAGCCATACTTTTTTGTAATTTATCATAAAGAGTCATTATTTTTAATCCAATCATATTTTTTGTTAAAATTATATTTTAAAACAGTGACTTAAGCGGTCCTAGTGAAAGCTTCATCACTCATAACGGTAATTGCGGTTGTTTCTAATAAGGCACCAGCGGCGGCTCTTTTGGCTTTTAAGCCTTCATGACCTCCAAATGCTTTCATTGCTTCAGGGGAATCAAAGTCTATTATGACCGTTAATTTGTTGTCATCATCTTTTTCTGTTCCTGCAAAAATGAGTTTAGCTCCAAGAGCATTTAGCTCTGCCTCATTTTCAAAAAACATTTCTTTCCATGGAGCAAGTCCACGAGAAAGGTCTTGGGTAAGTTTAACAAGCATATTTAATCTCCTATATTTTATACTGACCGGTATTTTTAAGATCGAAAGATACGTAAATTATATTTATTACATAAAGTAAACCCACAGCTTTGCAACTTTGTTACAATTCAAAAAGTTACCGATTGGATAGTTACATTACATTGTGATCGTTAGGGTAAATCTAAACCTAATAAAATCTAATTTCTTCTTCTATTCTTAGCGGATCTCTGTTACGATTTTAGAATGGAAGAATTTTTAAATCAAATTATCGTGGGTGGGGTGATTGTTGTAATAGCGGTCGTTCTATATTTTTCAAAAGATAATAGCAGTAAAAGTAAGAAGAGGTAGGCTAAAAGCAAATAAAAACCTCAGCACGCTAACAGAATCTTTTATTTAAACTTAAAATGGGCGGATGCTTTGCCGCCAAAATCTTATTAAATTTGGTTTATACGTCCAAAAGCCTTAAAGCGGCTGCAAGAATATCTTCTGATAGTTGATGATCTCCATTTTTGTGTGCTTCTTCCCCTTTGGTTCTTAGCATTTTTGCAGCTTCAATTATAGCCCCATGTTTAGTTATATCTAGTTCTGAAATTGCTTGATTCACATCACCAATTTTCATTGGGCACGAATATGAAAATGCAAATGAAGGGAACACTCCTAAAATCAAAATAAGTAGTAAAGTTTTGAGTTTCATAATTTTCTCCTGAGTAAAATTATATGTATTCAGTATACAGAAAAAGAATAAATTTAAATAGTGAGCAATTGTCACAGTAAAAAAGTTTTTGAATCTTTCCTGCCATAAAGATTACAAATCTTTATGGCAGGAAACGAAGTTTGTTAAGATAGAGCCATTGTAACGGTTGGGTATCTCAAGTATTGAATTTTTCAAATTCTAATTAGAAATTAATCCCTTAGTCGACAAACGCTTGCATGTACTTTTTAAAAGGAGATATCCGTATGCCACAGGCTAGTCCTCAAGACTTGAAAGATCTACCTCAAACACTAGTTGGACCTTCTGCATGGTTAGGAAAAGATATGGCGGCTAATCCCGATGCTTGGCTATATAGCCTAACAGTGGAAGATATCAAAGATTTAGAAAATTCTGCTCAGTATTTCCTAAGTCTTGGTGTTGATATTGGTGAAATTACTAAAGAAACATTCCCACTAACAACATTTCTAAAGCACATTAATAGTTTGCAAAATAAATTGTTAAAAGGAACTGGCGTAGAAGTCCTGCGTGGTCTGCCCATTACAAATTATTCTCAAGAGTTTACTGCAACAATCTTTTGTGGGTTAGGGTCACATCTTGGAAGTGCTCGTTCGCAAAACTCTGATGGTCATATTTTAGGGCATGTTCGTGATATCGGTGCAGATCCAAACGACCCTAATAGTCGAATTTATCAAACTTGTGATCGTCAAACATTCCATACAGATAGTGCCGATGTCGTAGGCCTAGTTTGCATCAGAGAAGCCAAAGAAGGTGGACGATCATTATTAGTAAGTGCTGAGTCCATTTATAACCGCATGAAATTAGAATGCCCTGATTTGTTAGAAAAACTATTTGATCCTATCGCCACAGATCGTCGTGGAGAAATTCCTGAGGGTGCGAAGCCATTTATGGAAATACCTGTTTTAAATTGGAACCAAGGATATCTAACTGTTTTCTATCAAAGACAATATATAGATAGTGCGCAAAGGTTCGAGGGAGCGATGCGACTAACTGCTGAGCATATTGAAGCGCTAGATATGTTTGACTCGTTGGCAAATAATCCTGATCTTTGCTTTGGTATGCAGTTGGAGCCAGGAGATATGCAATTCGTGTATAATCATTCTCAGTTGCATGATCGCACTGGGTTTTTAGATTGGCCAAATCCTAAAGAGCGACGTCATTTAATGCGTTTATGGTTGTCTATGGAGGGTGATCGCCCTTTACCAGATTGTTACAAAGAACGTTATGGCTCGATTGAAGTTGGTAATCGTGGTGGTATCATCACGAAAGAAACTAAATTGCATGCACCCTTAGATTAAGGCTAGCCCTACGCATAGTGGAAGCATAAATCTATTGAATAAGTTTCAATGACTTAAATCAAATGTGAAGGCCAGGTCCACAAAAATTTTGTACTTTTTCCTGTTTGTCTAAGAGTTTACTTACTTTGGTTTTTCAAAGGTATAATCGAGTACTGATTTTAAATTTCCAAAAAAATATATGCTTTATATATAGATAAAATTTTATCTATAAACCATATTATTTTCACTTGTAAACTCTACTAACTAAGGAGATCCTGTGGGTTCATAGTGTTAAGTAAGTAACAATAATATTTATTAGTTATTTGTTAATAATCACGTATTAATACCTTTATTTCTGGGAGGAATATTAAAGATGATGAAATTTATATATTTTAAGCTAGTATTAGTGGTTGGCCTGTTAGCTTCGCCCACATTTGCCGCGGAAGAGTATTTAGCCCGAATATCAGGCCATTGGTCACCTACACACCAGAGTGCTATCCACTCACAACTTTTTGCTGACGAAGTAACAAAAAGATCAAATGGAAGATTAAAAGTTGAGTTTTACCCCTCAAAACAACTCTTTGATATTAGGAGTGTAATGGGTGGTGTTACTTCAGGAGCCGTGGAAATGGGCGGTATAGTAGGAGTTGTAAGTTTTCCAAAAATTAATAAAAACTTTAGTGTTGCATCGTTTCCAGGGTTGTTTGGGTCTTACGATGAGCAAAGACGGTTTTTCTTAGAAGATAAGACAGGTAGTGAAATATGGAATAATATTACTAAAAAAAGTAATACAAAACTCATTATGTATAATCCGGTTGGTCCGATTATGACCTTTAGTGGTGCACGAGAGTTAACGGGGATAGACGTAATGAAGGGTCTTAAAGCAAGAGCGCTTTTAGGAAGTGAAAGGCCAATGTGGAAAGCAATGGAAGCGTCTATTGTCTCTTTGAAAACAGGTGAGGTTTATACAGCGTTACAAACTGGGATGATTGACACAATCAATACTCCTCCGGGAAGCGTTGAGGCTTACAGCTGGTGGGAACATCTTAAGTATGCTCAAAAACCGTACCAGTATTATGCTGATGCATATATTATGGCAAATGCAACTTGGTTTGATAGCTTGCCAAAAGATCTTCAAGATCTTCTTATGACTGTTGGTGCAGAGATAGGTAAGAAGGCAACAGATACAATCTTTGACGCTGGTGAAAATTCTCTTAAGAAATTCCAAGCAATGGGTGGGATTGTCACGACACTAAGTGGTGCAGAGAAAGCTAAGTTCGATAAACTGATGAACGAGGTTGTTTTACCAGACATGGCGGATCAGTTCGATGCAAGCGCTTTGAAAGCGGCACAAGCTTTTGTAGCTAGTCAGTAAGATATAATAAATGGCTCCTCTTAGATGGAGGGGCCATTTTTATGAACATGATCGATTTTTTTTTAAAGCCTTTAGAGAAATTTAACAAAATTGTTTCCCAATGTGTTTTTGCGTTAGCGACAACTCTTATTGGGTTGATTGT
>TARA_B110000008_G_scaffold272565_1_pt1 | contig 19987 bp, 8 predicted proteins | sample TARA_B110000008 | Tara Oceans TARA_B110000008 (sample SAMEA4396496) | marine metagenome | biome: Westerlies Biome; feature: [DCM] deep chlorophyll maximum layer (ENVO:01000326); material: water (ENVO:00002006), including particulate matter (ENVO:01000060) such as... | depth 40 m
TTTAATACTAATCTACCTAAACCACTAGCTTGCTGCATTGATATTCTATCAGTTCTACTTGATTGTTGGCTTTCTTCTGATACTTGATAAAAATCATTAAACGCTATAGCCTCTGCTTCTGCTTTAGTGTAAAGAACACCTGTATCTATGTTTACTTGTTTAACTAAACTATTTACTCTGTTTCTATAGAAAGTTGCACCACCTGTTGATATAGCTAAACTATCTGCTATTCTAGTAAATATAAATCCTTTATTTAACAAATAAGATATAACGCCTTTTATACCTCCTTTTTTAGACGCTTCAGCTATTTCTGATTCTGCTACGTTTATTTTTAATCCATTACGTCTTTGTACTAAATAATCAGAATTTAATAAATACATTACATCCTTCCAATATTGTTTTTGATTAGCAAAAGCCAAACCTGCTTTAAAAGGATTGTTATCACTCCAGTTCATAAAGTTAACAGAAGATATAAGCTGTAGTAATCCTGATTTAACATTTAAGAACATTATAGCACCAACAGAATTGTTTAACCAATCCATTACATTTTCTACTTGAGCGTTACCACCAATTGGTCGGTTGCTTCCTCGCTTCATTCTAGACAATATATTATTTAATGCTGTAGTAAAATTAGAACCATATATTGCTTCTAGCTTATTCATGTTTTCTTTAGAAAATATAATATCTACGTTTTCTTGCCAATCTTGTAAAGCCTCTTTTCTATATACTTTTTGTATACTATTTATTATATCTGAAGTAATATTTCCACTAACCCAATCAGTTGTAGGTCCAGGATATTCTTTTCCTTTTTGTATAAAAGCTATTTTTTCAGCAAATACTTTCATGTCTGGATTTTTTTCAATAGCTTCAACTAGTCTTTTTTTATCTCTTTTAGATAAACCAGGAATATCCATATCTTGCATGTTCCATATAAAGACTCTTAAAGCTTGTGAATGGGTAAAGTTACCAACACCAACTTGCTTGCTTAAGTTTTTAGGAACGTTATCTATGGTTTTTCTTAATTCTTCAAAGTCTTTAGCAACTGCTATTTTAGCTTGTATAACTAATTGCTCAGCTTTGTTAAAAGGATCAAGTAAATTTTCCTGTATCCATCGTTGAGCTAAGTTACCTTTTTCACCTTTAGGTAAAATCTTATACAACAAGCCAGTAAAATCTTCTGCAGATGGTGGAATAAAAAATTCAAATTTATTTCTAGCTTTTCCTTCTACTTTTGCTCTTGCGTCAGAATAAGTTTTGTACCATTCTTTACCGCTTTGTTGCTCAATGATAACATTAAACTCTTTGTTAATTCTTTCTCTTTTGCTTTGTTTAGCTATTTGAACTTTTGATTTAACATCTATTTGGTCAAGTATGTTTTTAACAGCTTGAACATTAGCTATAGCATCGTCTGCAAAATAAAAGTTGTTATAACCTTTAGCAGCTTTGTCTAATACCCATAAAGCTTTCGCGTCAGCAGATCCATTTTCTAAACCTGTTATATTTTCAATAGGTAAGTTTAAACCAATACCATCTAAAAACATTTTAACACTTTCAGCAGAAGCTTGTGGCCTCGCTGTTAATACAAATATGTCACCACTACCAAACTTGTTTTGACGTTTTAAAGCTAAATCAGCTAATGGTCCTTTTTTGCCATCAACAACTTTGTTAAATTCATCAAAATTAAATTCAGCACCGTTTTGTTCTAACGTTTCTGCTTCGCTAGCAAACTCAGCTGGTGTTATTTTTCTTGTAGTTCCATCTCCCATATCAACAATAACTTTACTATTGCTGTAGGCTAACGTATCGTCAAAATCAAATACACTAATACCTTTTGAAGGCGTGTCTAAAGCTCTAGCTAGTTCAGCAGCTTTATCAGCATTACCCATTGCTTCAATAGAAGCTTCTGTAGTTCCATCAGCGTTTATAAGTGAGAATAAAGTTTTCTTATTTATCTTTACTCTTTTACTTTGTTTAGCATTAGTAGGAGCAGCAGCTTTAAATTCTGCTTGAGCGCTTTTAACGCTTTTGTTTTCTAATAAAATTTCTTTAAGTAATTTATTTTGAAACTGAATATTGTTAGGATTGTTTTCTAAGTTACCTAAAGGTAAACCTAAACTTTCAGCAATAGTCATTACTTTACCATCTTTGTAAGTAATGTATTCATTTAAATTTATATTAGGATTACCTAACAAATATCTAACCCAAACATTAGGCTTTTCCATATCCCAAAACTCACTAGGAAATTGAGATTTAAAACCACCTTCACCGATATTTTTATCATTTACAATGTTGTCATCAGTTTTTAACAATTGACCTTGTACGTAGTTATCTTTTATAAGACTAAAATCTTTATTAACAGTATTGTTATATATGAGATCAACAGCTATTTTAGCTGTATTATTAGCTGGCATTAAATGTTCTGCAACATAGTTTAAAATATCTACAGAAATTACTTCACCTTTTTTATTTAATTTATACCCTTCAATTGTACTACGTTTAGGTATTTTAGATAAAGAAAAGAATTCAATAGGAGCTAAAACTCTAATTGGATGTTTTGAATTATTAACCTGACTGTTTATCCAAGACGCCCAAAACTCCATTCTAGCTGGTACTATTTTGTTATCTACTCTTACGTCTTTACTTATAACGTTAAGTATTTTTTTTAATATGTTAGTTTTTTCTGCTTGATTATCTCTAAAATTTGGATCGTTTAATCTATCCACTCTTTTTTCTGGGCTTAAATTTGCATAACCAGCTTGATTAGCTTCAGCTTCTCTTATTATCTTCATGTCATTAGCGCTTAAAACAGTGCCAACTCGTAACTTATCTTTATCTAAATATACTTCACCATTAACGGTTTTTGTATATTTTTTTACATACGCAGGATTGTCTTTAATAAATTCACCAGATAAAGGAGCGTTAAGTAAATCTCTTAATTCGTTTACATTTCCTTTTTTGTTAAATATACTTCTACTACTATTAGCAATGCCAGGAGCGTAAGCTTCATCACCTCTAGAAGATATATATTCAAAAAAATCTAAACCAAGTTCAGGTAAACTTCTAATTACACTTTCGTTTCTTGCTTTTATTTGATCAGAACTCATCTTATCATGTAAAAACCTATTTTCAAATGTTGGATATAGTTTTAAATCATAATCTTGAATCTGCTTTGCGATGCTAGCTTGAACTACTGTGCTATAATTTTTATTGACTTTTGAAACAGGCTTAGATCTATTGCTAGCTTTAGCTGTTACAACATCTAAAGACGTATCTTCTTTAGATCTTTGATCTAATTGTTGTTCTAGTCCATCAAAAAATTCATCAACCGTTAGAGGTGATCTTTTTAATTCTAAAGTAGTTCTTACTTTATCTACAAAAGCTTTATCATTTTTTAATGTCTGTAAACCTTCAGCCATTATACCTTCTGTTAACATGCTAAATAAAGACTGTTGTCTTTTTTCACTAGACTTATAATATTCTTTTAACTTTTGTTTATCTATTTTAGTTATCTTAAAAACATCAGGTCTTGAATATGTTTTCTTACCGTTTTTTACTTTAACCTGATCGGTCTTACCAATTTTTTTGTAGTTTATAAGACCAGCGTCTACATTAGATTGTCTACCTAGTCTTCTTTTTATCGTTGATACAGGTATAACACCTATTAAACCTTGATTAATTGCAGTGTCTACAAAATCATTATAAGTATCACTACCCCATTTACCTATAGCAGATCTCATCTGCTGCATAACAGTTTTGTCTTTAGTGTTTGCTATTATATTTTTAGCTACACTAGAAGGATCGGTGCTAGTTGTCATGCCTGATATAATGTCTTTAGCTAAACCAGTAGTTTTACCATCTGTTATACCTCCTATTATTTCACCGCCTAAGTTCTCAGTTACTACTTGATTAATTACAGGAATAGAAGAAGCGTATTTTTTCTTTCTACCAGTGTCTTGTTTTCCACGAGCATCAAAATCTACTTGAGCGCTTGTATCTACAACGTCTCTACCTTTTTCTGATAACACATCTTGGCTAACTTGCTTTTTCTTTCTTTCAATCTCTGTTTGAAAAAATCCTTTACCTCTTGGGCCAATAGTGTTTCTCATGTAATTACTTAAAGATCCATCAGCTGGATTATAATTACGAGCAATACTAGGAAACTCACTGTTTAAAAAGTTTAAAGCTTCATCGGTTTGTATATCTCCTGCAGCTCTATTGTAACCCATTGCTTTTAAACCTAAAGAATAATATTGGCTAACTAAGTCTTCTTGCAAGTCAATATCCATTTCAGTTCCTAAGTCTTGATATTCTAACATTAAGTCTTGCGCTGTTCTTTTACTTTGCTTACCAATATTTATATCACCTGTTTGGTTTTTTATTATATCACTTATTTGACTTGTTACGCCTTTACCTAGATCTTTTCCTACAATAGCGCTTTTAGTTAACATCGCTTTTTGTGATTTGTTTAATCCTTTTCCTTGTCTTCTAGCTAAAGCATAGTCTTTAACAAAATTATAAACTTGTCTACCACTATTAAACTTAATAGGTACACCTAAAGTCCCTAACAAGTTTCTAACCATTCTACCTAACTTATCAAGCATACCATCATTAACAGCTATTTCTTCATTAATAAAAGCGTCTGCTAAGAAATTAAGAGCTTCTTCATATTGTTCGTTTACAGGTTTGTTTTTATATTCTTTATATCTTTCTTTTAAGTTATCTGACATCAGTCCATCAGCATCAATTTTTTCTATGTAAGACAAAAGAGAAGATCCTAAAGCTTCTTGAGCAGCAGGATTATCTTTAACCGTTTGAAACATCAATGCATGTAAAAACTCATGATCCGCGACCGCTATATCTAAAACGTTAGCAGAGTTTTGTTTATCTACTATAATTAATTGTTGACCAGTTTCTTTGTTTTGTAGTATAGTTCCGCTACCGTCACTAGAGGCTGTACTATCCCAATTACCAGTCTCGTTTTGTTCTTCAATAAAAGCGTCTGCTTCTGTAGTTGTATCAAAAGATCTCATTGATAAATTACCATTAGGATCAATTAATCCTTCTATTTGACCTATTTGTTTTATCAAACCTTGTTCAGCGCTTAGCTCTTGAAGTCGAGCTTCAATAACTTTCATTCTAGCTTTTTCGCTTTCTACCATAGAAGGTTCGCTTTTAGCTACAGCGTCTCTTAATGTTGTAAGCTCTTGGAATAAATCAAAACTTTCTTGCTTAGCTTCAACTGTAAAATGTTTAGGTATTTTTAATAAAGCATCTCTATCTCCTGAAACTTGTTTTAATTGTTTGTCATATTCTACGTTAGTTATAGTCCCTGCTTTTAATTTAGCATCTAAATCACTTCTAACTGCTTCATATGCTTTGTTAGCTTTTTCATAAAATTTAGGATCTCTAATATTTAACCTAGTATTTTTTGCTAAATTCTGTATTCTATTTATAGTAGAAGAAACAAAAGCACCACCCATAGGTAAAGCAATACCACCTATAAATCCTTCACCCATAGAGTTTACATATTCCATAGGGTCAAATCTACCTGTTATAATTTGATCCACACCAGTTTGTAAACCTTCAGTTAAACTTTCGTTTAATCCAGCTTTTACTTGGTTAGCAAGTACGCTCTTGCTTTGACTTAGAGCTTTTCTTACGTTTCCTTTTATTAATTGTGAAAAAGCAGATTTAGCAAAACCCATAGATCTTATCATGTATCCAATACCAGTCCTTTCTAAACCAGCTATTGCACCACCACCTGTAACACCTATCATTATTTTATTACTAACAGCGTCATCATTATTATCCATGTAATTTAACATCTGTTCTGTTGTTAAATCATCAACACTAATACCTAAATCATCAGCAGCAGCATCTCGTATTAACGTAAAACTTAAATTACCACCTTCTTGAAACAAAGTATATGTTCCTGCAGAGAAAAGGTTAGCTGCCATGTAAGGAACTTGCTTTAAAATAGTTTTAGGAATAAATCTAAGAGCATCAGCCACGTTACCAGATGCTACACTTGATAAAAAGTCAGTAAACTGTTCTTGAGAAAACAAACCAGCTTCATGCTCTTTCTGCATGATACCAATCATGTGATCCATTACTTGGTTTTCTAAATCATTATTTTTAGCTTTCATTAAATCTTTAGCCTCTGCAAAAGTCATTAATTTCCAACCATTTTTATCTTCAATACTTTTTATATAGTTTTCGCTAGGCTCTTGTAGTGTGTTTCCTAAAGCAGTTACACCTCTATATATTGGCTTGCCTTCAGAGTTATAGTTATTTATATAAGTAACTATTTTTCCTTTTTCTTTGTCCCAGTAAACTAAAGATTGATCACCTTCTGGTAATAATCTTTTCATAGATCTTAAAAAAGATTTGTTAGCAGCAGTAGCTCCAATATGCTCTCTTTTGTTTGTTCTATTATTGTATTCATCTTCATCCATTACAAACGAATCGTATATGTCTTTATCGTCTAATAATTTATTCATAAGAACAAGACCTGTTGTGTTGTCTAAACTTATTTGACTAATACCAGAATAAGCAGCATCACTTAAGGACATTGTTTCGTAACCTAAAATATTTTCAACTATTCTATATGGGTTAACTGGGCTTGCGGAATTGCTTCCACTTAAAAAAGATGTTAATCCTTCAGCGCTTATACCAAACCCTAGATCATCAAATTTATCTTTAGCTCCACCAAATATAGTAGATTCTAGTCTTCTTGTTCTGATTGCTTGTTTTTGCTCTTCTGTTAGTTTATCCTCCTGAGCTTTAATAGCAGCTGTTATTTGTGGGTCTATAGACTGCGCTACGCTTTCGTTAAGAATTGTAATTCTTTCTTTAAACCTAGGATCTGATGTAATTAAATTATTAACAAAATCTGTATATTCTTTATTAGCTAAAAGCAAAGCGGCTTCTTGCTCTTCTTCTTGAGGACTAAATATAAAAGAATCATGCTCAATGCCCTTACCTGTTATAGCTCTACTTATACCTGTAAAATAATTTTTTTCAAATTGATAAGATTGATATTTACTTAAGATAGCTTGAAGCTGAGCTTGTTTTTCTAACAACAATTCTTCGTTTTCTTTTAATACCACATTTTGAATATCAGCCAAAGCTTTGTCTTTATCTACGACTGTTTTAAAAGCATTTTCATAAAAAGCTAAAACATCATCTTCATTAGTAAAATCTGTACTACCGTTATACGAAGGTTCTAATATGTTTGCTGTTGCAACATTAGCATCTCCTTGAATCATAGTATATGTATCATCTAGCGGTCTAATTAACGCTGTAGCTTCTTGTAGTTTTTTTTCTTTTTCTTCTTGAGAAATTTCACCTGTTATTGACTCTATAATATCAACAGCTTGTTGATAATTAGGGTTAATTTTAATATCTTTTAAAGAAGATTTATTTTTATTGTCTTCAGTTAAAAACCAACTACGAACATCAACATCATCACCGAAATCTGCATTTGGATCTATACCAGATTTTCTAAGTTTTTCGTCTGTTTTTAAATCTTCAAAAGTTTCATCATTACCATAAAGTTTATTTATTTGATTTTGTAAATTTTGAACATCTGTTTGAGTAAAAGAATAATTAACACTAGACGTGTCTTCGATTAATTCTATATTATCCCAAGGTTGAGTCTCTACTTCTTTGTTTATATTTCTTTGTATCTCTTCGACTTGTTCATTTGTTGTTGTTGGTGGTTGAACTACTTCAACACTAGTATCACCAATCTCAACATTTGTTTCTATATTTTCGGGCGCAGGAACAGTAGTACCCATAGTGCTACCATCAACATCATTACTTACATTAATGATTTCTGTATTGTCTTTGTCATCTTCTTCAGAAGGTAGTTTAAATAAGAAACTAGGATCAAATTCTTCAGGTCCTAGTATTTCATTAATATTAGTCATATAATTTTATTAAGAATATTTTTCAACAAATTTGTTTATTTGATCATTTCTTTCCGCTGGTAAACTTGTAGTTTCTTCTGGTAATTTTTGATAATACAAAGGTAATCCAGCTTGCCACTCAGTTATACCTAACATGTTTTTGTAGAAATCTGGTAAAGGCATTTCATTATCATTTAAAGCTTTTATTAAATCTTGACCTTGCGGCGTTTGATCTGTTAAAGTTTCTTTCACGAAACTTGGTCCACCAGGCGCGTCTTCTTGTATTATTTTTATATCTAAATTAGAGTCCATGATTAATTGAGTAACAAAAGCTTTTTGGGCGTCTACTAAGCTAACTTTTTGAGTTGAATTTTTAGATATAGTATTAAATTGATATCTATTACCTACAAAGCTTGCTTTACCTTCTGGAGACAAAGACTTATATAATTTTTGTAATTCTTTAGTTGCTACTTCGTTTATACCTAAAGGTAAATCAACACCTAATCTTTTATTAGTATAGCCAGATAATACAGAAATATTTCCACTAGCTATAGCAAACAATCCAGCTATGTGATTATTTATTTCTGCTTTGTAAGCTGGTGTTAAATTTATAGCTGAAGTGTTAATAGGTTTAATTATAGATCTTTTTAATTTATCATTAACTACTTTATACATAGGTATTTCTATAGAAGTGTCTTGTTCTGGGTCATTTCTATCTCCTTGCGGAATAGTACCACCTAAAAAATATTGAGGTTGAAGAGTGCCGTTAACCATTATACCACCATTATCAAACGTAGAACCTAAGTCCATTTGCTCTGGAACTTCAGTTATATATAAATCTAACAAATCACCATCTGGAGTTTGAGTAGAATCAACTTCACCATATATAACATAATAAGCTTCGCCTATATCGTTAATATATATATTTCTATTTGACAAAAAGTCTTCTACAATATATGGTTTTTTATGTAAATATTTTTCAAAAGTTTCGCCACTAATCTTAATAAAAATTCTTTGTGTTAGTACCGCTATTTCTTTGTTTTTTGTTTTTCTAAATGTAAAATTCTTTTCTACATTAACATCATTAAAGTAATCAAACAAACCTGCCCAACCAGCTAGCATAAACATGTTTCTATCTTTTGTTTTTTCGTTTGTTCCATTAACATTAAGATTGTTATAGTTAGCTATAAAATTAGGTAAATTATCAGGCTTAACAGGTTCTACAGCAACTATTAAATAACCTCCTAGTTTTTGTATTTCACTTAGTCTTGTAAAAAAAGTAGAAATATATTCTTTATCTTCTTTTATTTGCTCTTGACTCATGTTTTTAATATCAGTAGCTAATCTTGTTTGTCTTACTAAAACACCGTCTTCTCGGTTTTGAGCTTGTTCTAAAAATGTATTAACAACAATATCTTGAAGAGTTTTTCCTTCATTAAAATTTAAAGCAAGTGGATTATTTAGGTAGTCTCTGTATTTTATACTAGCATCTGTAAAAAAATCTAACTCGTTAGCACGTCTTACTTGAGACACGTTAACAAGTCTGTTCATTTTACTGTTATGAGCTTTGATTATTTCGTTCATTTTTTATTTTTTATTTTTTGTCAGATCCTAGTAAACCACTAGCTATTGACCCAATACCTGAAATCATTTGTCCTGTTCCTACAGCTGAAGTAAGAGAAGCTTGTGATTGTTGATTAGCAAAGCCTTGATACATTTGTGAATACATATTTATATCCGCATTGGTTCTATTTTCTGCTGCTTGAAATTGATAAATTTCACCAGCAATTTCAGAATCTTGTACTCTTGTCCCTTGTTGTATTAATATGTCTTGATACTTTTGTGTTGCCGCAACTTTTTGTTGTTGCATCGCGGATTCACCTTGAGCTCTCATTTTTGAGTTTTCTGCTTCTTGTTTACCTATATCAGCTGCTACTTCTTTTTTAGATTTTAAAGCTGCCATTGCTAAAGCTGTGGCTCCACCAGCACTTGCCCCTGTTTGTTCTAAAGTATCTAAAGTATTTGCTAAAGCTATATCAGCTTCTTCAGCTTGCATTTCTGCAGCTGCTGTAGATACTGTTAGTTGGTTAAAAGGATTACTAATTTGCGAAGATAAATCACTAGCTAATCCTGATAAATCTGTTACACCAGCATATGGATTAGTTATTTCTGCTCTATTCGCTATAGCAGCTTGCATGTTATATTTTGCTTCCTGCTTTCTTCCTCTAGCTCTACGCATTTCTTTATGCGCTTTGCCGGCCTTCACTGCTCCTCCTACCGCTGATCCTACTCCAGCTACCACTGCTGTTACTGCTGCCATATTATTATTATTTTTAAATTATTCTTTTTATCATTTCGTGAGATGGAGTTTTGTCTATAGTCCACCCTAATTTTTTGTGTATTTTTAATAAGCTATTACTTCTACTTATTGACATTAAACATTTTTTACCAGCTGCTTTTACCATGTCTTCTGCGGTTTGTATTAATAATTTTACCGCTAAAGGTCTAGCTCTTTTATTTCCTTTATGATCAGATATCACCCAGTCTAACCAGCACATACCTGAATTACTCCAGTATATAAATCCTGCAGCTATAGGTTTTCCTTCATGTTCAATCATTATACCACCTGTACCATTGTCAGGTAATATGTCTTTACTTAATACTGGCCAACCCCAGTCTTTCCACCAACTTTCAAGCAACGACCAGTCGCTTTCAGTTAGTAATCTTGAATTTAATTTCATATAATTTATCTATTATTGTAAGTAGTACTTACGGAAAATAATTGTTTAGAATCTTTAGCAGAAGCCGCTCCATCGGTAGAAAACTTAACAGTTAAGTACATACCTTTTATACCGCTAATACTACTATTATTATTACTTATACTTGAAACTATAACTTGTCCAGGTAAAACATCATCATTTGCTTTTATAGGAGCGTAATATTTATTTTGTTTTCTATCAAAACCTGCTCTATAAGATATACCAGTGTTAGGATCAACATAATAACCTTGATCGTAGCTAAATATTTTATCACCACTTTGATTTAAATCCGTGTATCCTAAAGTAGGTTCTTGAGGATTTGTATCTGTGCCGGTATAATCTACATTAGAATAAACAACTTCCCAACCATTACTACCAGTGTACTCTATAGTTTTAAAAGTTTTTGTAAGCGTAGGCTGAGGGTTAAACACAAAAGTAACACTAGACTCTGTAGTTACATTGTAAAAAGTATTATAGTCATTATTACTGTAATGTTTCCAAATACCATTTTGAGCAAACGTGTAATATTCTCCTTGTAAACTTGTTGATAGATCAGGTATATATGTTTGAAAACTAACCCAACCATTAACAGAAGTATCATAATGTAATGTTTGTGACGCTAAAGTTACTACATAGTTTTTTTGAAAAACATCATAACCACCTATAATTTCTTGATTAGAAAGAGAGTTTAAAGAATTAAATGTATCTCTAAAATAATCAATCATACCAAAATTAGATATTTCAGTAAGACCATTAGGTCCTAGTTGCATTGTTACTCCGCGATCTCTATCTGTAAAATATTTAAAGTATCCATATGTAGCAAAAGAAGTTGGATCTTCAGAAATACCAAAGTTACCTTCAAAAGGAGTTGGTGTTCCGATAACTAAAGTACTGTTAGCTGTTAAAGGTTGACCTTCTTGTGTAAACACAACATCTTTATCTATAGGTGCTCTGTTAACTTTACGCTCTTGAAATATAACTAAATTTGTATTTTCTGCAAATAACTTTTGTATGCTTCCAGAAGCAGGATCAACTGCTCTTGTAATATCTTCTCCAATAGGAAATTGATTACTATTATTAATACCGTTTTTAGAATTATATACACCTGAGTATATTATAGCGTTTTTTCTACGCTCTTGTCTAGCTTCTTCTTCTACAATGTAAGCTTTATTACCAAAGTCAACAGAAGCGTTATTAAAACCGCCTTCTATTCTTGCTTCTTCAATAAACCAATCTTCATTAACATTTGAATCAATATAACCTTCACCGGTAGTTATATCTGGCGTGCCTGTTGTTATTCCTCCTCCTACAGGAACAGGAGGATTTACTAAATCAAGTGTACCATCAGGCAATCTTTCTTGAAACTGAGTAGCGTTTTTTAGTCTCTTCAGCCAAAAGGAATTAAAGTACGATATTTCTAGTGTAGTCGCCATATGTTATTATTACTTATTTTATATTTTTATTACAGTGGTCCAAGACAGTCTGTACATCCGTTGACTGGTTGCGCTTGTTGAGCGTCATAATAGTTTACAGTAAATTCAGCACAACTGTCACAGTTGTTACAACCAACACCGTGAAGTCCATTATTTCTAACCGCATATTCTCCAACATTTTGGAAAAAATATGTAATACTAGCTGTTGTTGCTCCAGATCCTACAACTTGTAATAAATTAAAATTACCTACAGTTCCACCCGCTGGTTGAGAAGGTGAACCAACTAAACAAGTAGCTAATTGCCACGCATCAGTACTTGTTGGTCGGTATACAATTGTGAAATTAGTTTTATACGTATGCTGAGTTCCTGTTGTTACTGATTTAGTTAGTATAGCTTGAATAGCCATTATACCTTGGGTTAAAGCCCCCGTTGTAAAATTAGGATCTGGAGGTACTGTTGGAGGTATTGTAATACAATTAAAAGCTGGAGGTGAGCTTGTAAAATTAGGATTACCTTCTTGTAAAACATTATAGTAAGCTAAGTTTAGACCGCTATTAGATGTAAAACCATACTTAGGTCCTGAAGCTCCTAAAGCTGTATCTATAGTGCTCATTATTGTAGTTGTGCCACTACCAATATTTAGTCCAGCCGTTCCAACAATACCAGAATTAACAAATCTATTTGCTCCAAAAAATACTTCTAAAGGTAAACCAGTTCCACCAAACGACGAAGGGCAAGAAGTGTCTAACGAACTCATAACAGATGTAGGGCCAAAACATATAGCTTGATTAGTTGGAGGTGTTCCAAATACTAATTCGTACTCACATGTTGTTGATAAGCTACCAGCGCTTAAAACACAAGAAGAGGTCGCGTCAGTAACAGTACATTCAAAAATATAACTTCCGTTTACTAATGTTCCACTTGTTAAACTTAAAGTACCATTTTGACTTATTGCCCATATAGCTGTAGAGCCAACAGGTTCTGATGTAACACTTAAAGTGTAACACAAATCTTGAGTTTCATTAGTTACATCTAATGAACCGTTTTTAGCGTTAGTAAATTGACCAAAAACACCTGTCATTGTAGTGTCATAACCTGATGTGCCACCTGGTTTACTACAAGCTTGTTCAACACCAAGTTCTGTTAAATCGCTAGTTTGCGCAGGTGTAAAACCTCCTATAGTTGGTGCTATGTTATTTAAATCAATAGTTATTTCGTTTGATAATACATCTATAAAAGTTCCAGCTTGATAACTTGTTTGAAAGCTTACAAACCATTGATTTGATTTAGTTGCAGAAGGATATCCATACCAAAATAAACTGTTTGTTTCAAGGTCAAATTTATCATAAACTGTAGGAACAGATTCACTTATACTAAATATTCCTGTTACGTCATTATCGTTAGAATCTAAAACTTGAGTTATTATAGGAACACCATCTAAAGTCAACGTATTACCCGCTGAATCTTGAAAATCAAATGAAGTAATAATATCAGTTCCACTAGTAACATCTTCATCAAAACTACCAAGCGTAAGAGACGTTTTAGTTACACCTCCATAATCTGCTAATACTGTATCGTTTAAATCTACAAAGTTTCCAGAAGTAGAAGTTTCATAAAATATTTCTAACAAACTTTCTACAGGCTCTGTTTCTGATACACTTAAAAAAGGATACATACAACCAATGTCAGTAGCTGGTACTGGAAAAGTTCCGTTAACAGTAACTCTAGCACCTAAAGTATTTAATTGTGGTGAACCAGGTTGTGTTAAATTTAGTTGAGTATCTTCGGCCCCTATTTTAACAACAACAGCTAAAGGATTTTGTTCTACGTTATAAAAGCTTTGTACTGCTCCAGCGATTCCCCAAGGAATTTCAGCTGGATCGTTTGAAAAAGCGCCTTTTGCAGCAGCTGGAAAAAATGGTGAATTAGCTAATTCTAAACCACCAAAACCAACTGGTCCTATAGTTACAGCTTCATCTTTTAATCTTCCTGGATAATATTGACAGTTCCAAGGATAGTTTCTATTTTCATAATAAAAATTACCAACACCACCTTTTTGATTGTTGTTAATATTAGGATTATTAACTCTTCCAATTAAACCAACAGAGCTACTAAATTCATTTTGAGTTGGTCCTACTTCATTTAAATCTCTAGGTACTTTATTTATATTGTCTCCAAATAAAGAAGCAAAAGCTATTCTACCGTAATCAGTCGCTGTTGTTATTGGATAACCAGATATATAACCTGGAAGATATACATTGTAATATTCTTGTTCTTGTTGTTTTACAACTAATTTGTATGACTGCCAACCTAAAACATTAGGGGGATTTACGGTGACTTGTACTTGTAAACCAGTTCCTGTAATTATAATATTGTTATCAAGAATTTGACCATCAACATAACCATTACCTGCACTTTTAATGCTTAAACCAGTAACTCCACCAACTCCATCAACAGTAATAACTTCAACTTGTAAACCACTACCTTGTCCATCTCCGCTATTAAATGATAATGTTTGCCCAACAATATAACCAGTACCTGGAGTAGCAACAGTAACACTGTCTGTAGTTTTATCAGTCCAAGACTTATAAAGTCCTGGTTCACCAGTTTGAGAATTATTAGTTATCTGTGTAACACCATTATTTATTTTTAATCTTAAAACATTACCTAACCATTTGTAAGTAGTTACATCTGTAATAGGATTATCAAGTTCTCCAAATGTTTTATAAGGAACATATAATGTTGAACCTGCTACGTCCGGATTAGAATCATTAGTGGATAAAACAACACTAGAAGCTCTACCATATCTATCACTTAAAACAAAACCTGCTTGATAACTTCTGTTTTGTTTTACAGTATGATAAGGATATTGAGCGTAATTATCATAATTAACAGATTTGTCTTCATTAATAATTTCATAATCAATACTATTTGGTGGAGTATGTTTTTGTAAAAAATTACCATACATAACTCTGTTAGCTGTTATTTCTTGAGCTAAAGCTTTAACAGGTACATTGTCGTAAACTCTATTTTGTTCTGATGTTGGTAAGGTTCTAAAAGCTTTTATAGATTTATAATCAAAATTATAATACCATTCTTTACTTGATATGCTTGTTGTTTGTGGTATTAATTGCAAAAAAGAAGGTAATATAGTATCATCTACTTGTATACTTTCTAGTATTTTAGTAGATAAAGCATCGCTTTCTTTATATAAAATTTCTATATTTGTTATTTTATATTCGTTTATTAAATTATTTACGACTTGTGAACTTGAAGAAGTTGTAATACTTGGAAGAGGTATTTTTAAAGATACAGTATCTATGTTGTTTGTAAACCATTCAACAATAGTTGAATCATAAGCATCTTTCATGTCTTGAAGAGTTTCATTTTGACCTCCTCCAAAAAGACCATTATGCTTAGGTATAAAGCATATTTGTGTATAGGGAGCTGCTAAAGAATACTCATTATCTTCAAATTTAAATCTATAGCTAAATCTTATAAATTTTTCTTCAACTAAATCAGGATCACCTGTAAATTGACTATCATAATCTGGATTAGCAGCGACTGTTACATCATCACCAATAGCGTTAACTGTTACGTTTTTTGTAAGTTGTAAAGTTATAGTTGTTGCTGTAGGAACAGACGACGGACCAATATTTTGAATACTTTGTATAACTACTTCATCAGCAATAGTTATACCTACACCACTTGGCCCTGTTAAAGTTTCACTTATTATAAAGTCACCCACTCTTGGTGTTGGCTGCGCGCTTTGATCATCTACTTTATTAAAATAACTGTAGTTTAATACTATATCATTACCGGCTACTACAGCTCCTGCCGCTGATGCTGTGGTTTCAAAACCATTTGTTTGTCTTTTGTTAGCAAGGTTTTTTACAGAAGGTCTTTTAAAACTTACAAGTGCTATTTGAGTAGCGCCATCAAAAGTACCAGGTGACATACCTGCCGCAAAGTTTCCGTCTTTAAAATTATTGTAAATAGTAACACTAACGTTTGGATCAATTGAAATAACGTTCCACAATTCTTGATCTCCTTGGTCTGGAAAACCTGTAGCTATATCACCTATTTTTATACCTGAAGTATCAGCAATATCACAAACATAACCCTTTAAAGGACTTACCGCTTGAGCTCCTGCGACTACTGACTTTTGATTATCTTCTAAAACTAAAGGTGTTCTGTATGGATAATATTTTGCTACAGATATTTGATCTTCGTTAACATAATGAATTGGTGATGGTAAAGATTGAGGATTAGCTAAACTAACGTTTATTTTTCTAGGCTGATTTCTATTGTCTGTCCAAAATAATAAATCATCTATAAGATTAATTCCTGTTATTCTATTTTTTTGACTAAAGTTTAAAAAATCTCCTCTAACTAATAAGTCTAAAGAATTACTAATAGGATTATATCTATGAATAGTGTTATTATATCCAATATAAATTTTATCACCCACTTGTAAAGTAGCAGGTAAAGGACGGTTAACTTGAATTTCTCCACTTGGAAATGAAGTTATATTTTTAACTAAAACGTCATTTTCAAAACCGCCATTTCCAGAGGGTAAACTAGATGGACCCCATGCATTTCCCCAAAGTAACATACCTATTTCTATACCTAAAACACTAGGATCAATTTTAGCACCTAAACTGTTGTTTATTTGAAAACCAGTATTGCCAACACCTACAAATCCTCCAAAGTAAACTACAGTATCTCTAGGACACATACCATCTCCTGTGAAACCAGAATTATAAAGAAATATATCACCAGATGTTTCATTTGTAAACTGGCCTATAAATTTACTACCTAAGCCAGTATATAAATTTTTTAATTCAGTGTTACCTGGTATATTCTCAAACTCTCCTACTTCTGACCCTTGTGATCTACTTATTTGTAGATTTTGAGCATCTCTATATTCGCCACTTGGTAATATTCTAGAATCTAAGTCTTTGTTCATTTTAGACTTTAGAAACGTATTAGTTATTTTTGGCATGTGTTATCGTTTTATCCATTTAGATTTACCTCTCATTACTTGAACTATTTCATCAAGCTTAATGTTTGATAATCTTATTTTAGCATTTCTTAATTTAGCACTTTTTTCTTGTCTAAGCCTTTGAACAATGTACTCAGGTTGGTTAATTCTAGTAGAAATTATAGCATGAGAAATATAAGCATATAAAGCGTCTTCTGCTAGTTTTGGTATTCTACTATCTAAATCGTAAGCAAGACCATCAGAGATGTATTCTAGTACAATTAAAGCACCTACTAAATTACTTGAAAAAGATATTTTACCTTCTCTTTCGTTCATATTAAACCACCCGTTATATTGAGCATATTGTGGAGACATTCCATATTGTTCTCCCCAGCCCCAATACCAGTAACCGCCAAATCCCCAATTATAACCTGCCCAGTCTAAACCTTCGTTATAAAGACCAAAAGATGGTAATCCATTTATTAAATTAGTATTACCTCTTTTCCATTTCATTTCAGTTAATGAAGTTCCTTCTGCATTTTCACCAAAGTTATCTTGAGTTGGACTACCTAGATTATCTTGTATTGGATTTTCATAAGGAGATATAGTTAAATTGTTTGATGGGTATATAATTCTTTTGACACCTAAAGCATCTATTCTTGAAACTCTAACATAATTAACATAGTCTTGTGGTAATATAACAGAAAGACTTGGAGGTATGTTTAATTCTTGAGATTTTACAGATTTTAAAGTATCGTAACTAAATTCTTGTAAACCACGTTTTGCGTGAAATATTATATCAGTTCTTTTAGCGTCGGATATTAATTTGTCTTTACCAACAAAACCAACTATAAAATTATTAACAATATCTTTTAATGTTACATAACTATAACTTCCATAATTTTGTTCGGTAGTAACACCATATGCATCTCTATTACCAAAGCTACCACCATCAATTGTTTTTAATTGACAAACTAGTATATTATTCTGCGGTAGCGGAGCTGCTAAAGAAATAACATTTCTATCAATACTATAAGATAATATATATTCTACATAAGTTATACCATCTACACTAGAATATAATTTAAAATTATTTAAAGCATAATCAGCGTTAGCAGGATCAGGATCACCTAGTATTAAATTGGTATTAAAAGTAAATGTAAAATTACTTTGCCCTGCAATATCTGTTACTGTAAAACCCTGCGCGCCCGCGTAATATTGTTGATTTGTTTCGGTGATTAATCCACCATTTGGTATTGCCATATCTTGTTAACTTTTTTCGTTTGCATCTACGTTAGCTACAGCCTGTGAAGCTGTTTGTATAATAGTTGGGTCTTGTATTATAACACCTGCGTAAGCAAGTATTCTCATTATTAATTCATCTTGATCAGTAACATCTAGGTCAAATTGAATTGAAGTACCTACCGCGTATATAAAAGCACCTACACTATTAGTTGTAAAACCCCAAACAACATTGTTAGGCTTTTTTAAATATGATATAGATATATCATTATTTATAGTGTTAGGATATACTTTAACTACGTCTTCTACATAAGTGTATATTGGAAAGTTTTCTGTAGGTTGAGTTAAAGGGGAAAGTAATAATTGTCTTAACTCATTAGGTTGAACGTATTGTCCAAGGTCTGTGTCTTTATAAAATACAGAGCCTAATCTATATAAAACATTTGTAGTTCCTATAACAACCGCTTGATTAGGATCAACAGTGTCTAATAAAGGGAAATTAGAATTAACTACATTATAAGGTATTGCAGTGTTTTTTTGGAAAAACTGTAATTTTTGTTCAATGTTTTTTACTCTGTCTGAATACTCTGTGTCATTACTCGGTAAACGATATTGTTGGTTTAAATCACTAGCGTAAGCTTCAAACATAGTAAGTTGAGCTTGCGTAGCAATTTTATTAAACTCATCAGGAGTTATATAACCTCTTTGTTGTTGATTAAGGATTAATAATACCGTTTGATATACTGTGTTAACGTTTACCATTATATTTGTGTTTTAATAAAAAGGCGGACGAATCCGCCCTTGTTATTATTATTTTAGTCTTTTTTCTATTGACTTAAATACTTCTACTCCTTCATCTGTTTTAAACCACGCAGCAATAGCTGAGTAAGGGTTTTCATCAAATGGAACAGTCATTAATTTTCTATCATTACTAGTCCAATGAATTGATCTTTGGTCTGGTGATATTCTTATAATGTTATGTTCTACCGCGTTAATTGCAAAGTTTCTTAACTGCACGTTTTCATCAGCAGCAAGAGACAAGAACAATCTAGCGTTCTTTTTAGCAAGTAATAATAAGTCTCTTCTTAATTCTTTTGAAGACATTTTATTTACTTTTGAACCATATTCTACTCTTACAATAGCTTCTGCTAAATCAATATCCATATCTCTAGCAACGTTCAACGCTTCAATTTCCCATTCAATATCTTCAAGTTCATCTTGTGCTATACTAACAGGTTTATGTTCAGTATACTTTAGATCTTTCATAGGGTGATATATAGACAACAACTTTTGTAAAGCTGTTTTTTCTTTTGGAACACTTAATGTACCATCAACAAATGTAATATGTCCTAATGTTACTTCACCTTTTTGTTCGTCGCGAAACGGACTATTCATGTTAGTAGCGTATCTTAGTTCTCTTTGCTCATTCGTCTTATTATCAAACCATAACATTGGATGTCTTAACGTGTGCTTGCTTGGTATTGTAAAAGTTAAAGGTGATTTACTTCCTTTTAGTAAATAAGTTCTATCTTTTATTTCCCAGCTTGGTTTAGCTGGTTTTTTTGGTGCAGCTTTTGCTACAACCTCTTGAGGAGCAACCTCAACAATTTCTTCTGCTTTAGCTTTTTTAGCCATAATATAATATAATTAAATAGTTT
>TARA_B110000008_G_scaffold272801_1_pt1 | contig 19906 bp, 8 predicted proteins | sample TARA_B110000008 | Tara Oceans TARA_B110000008 (sample SAMEA4396496) | marine metagenome | biome: Westerlies Biome; feature: [DCM] deep chlorophyll maximum layer (ENVO:01000326); material: water (ENVO:00002006), including particulate matter (ENVO:01000060) such as... | depth 40 m
TCGATCACGTTTAAGGACGACGTACACGGCGCGTGTGACTTTTGTCGAGGGCGATGGTATCGCTCGTACATCTTGCGAGCCGTGTCCAATTTGCGCGTGCTGGACGGAGTCGATATATCGGAAGACGAGCGAGCGAGAGCGAGCGATGAACACGCAGAAAGAGAGTTATGGTATCATATGCGATGCGCGAGGATTCGCAAATCGTTTGATGACGCGCGTGATGTCGCTCTGGAACATTTGCGTATACTCACGGCTTCCGTCGAACGCGATTTGTTGCGCGCCAGAGCCGAAGGAAGATGGCTTGATGTTGAGCGCGATCTTTCCGACATAAGTCACTTCGAAATCTCTTTCACGAAAATCGAGCGTCGAGCACGCGAGGCGTCGCTCGTGCTGATCGCGCGCGTTTTTCAAGATGCGGAAATTGTCGCAGAGACGGCACGCGAAGAACGATTCGCATTCGCGAAAGCCGAATCAGCTGCACAGAGCGTAGACGACGTCTTCATCGAGATCTTCGGTAAATTCGGACGTGTTCGTAAAAAACGTGCGCCTCAAAAACGTAAAAGCGCGTGGATTTTGACGCGAAGGATAAGCGACATTGTGATCGCATCGAACATGACTGAGATCAATCTGCACTCCGCTGAGCTCCGCGGCATTCCACAGGAAATCGGCGAGTGTGTAAACCTACAAACATTGATTCTGAGCGATAATGCAATCAAACGGCTTCAAGGTCTCCCTCAAATGAACAGTCTAAAATGGTTGGATCTCGGGAACAATCACTTGTGGAATTCGGAGGATTTGAACGTCTTGACGACGCGTGCGCGAAACGTCACCTCGTTGATTCTTCGAGGTAATCGCAAGTGGTTGGCAAAGAGTAAATTCTACGCCCCAATTCTGGTCAAACGCTTGCCAACCTTGACACACTTGGACGGCATCGAAGTCACATCTCGTATGCGAGCGCATTATCGCGTCGTTGGATGCAGACTGAACGCACGCGCAGTGAGACGTCGTGGTAAACTGTACCGTGACGCCGCGCAGTCCGCGTCGGAAATCGTCGAATTCAGCTTGGAAGATGAATCTCTCAGGAAAGTAGAACTGTGCGGAGAATTCAACACGCTCATCGTCGCATACCTCATGAATAACTGCCTTAAATCGATCAAAAGTTTCGGCGTCACCTGCCGCCACCTGAGGCACTTATCCGTGGAGGGAAATGCGATGATACGTTTGGACGGTTTGAGTTTGCTGAAGGAATTGAAATTCCTCAACGTGCGCAACTGCATGATCAAAATTCTTTCCCCATCCTGGTTCAAGCCATTGATAAAGTTACTCTTCATCAACGTCGAGCGAAACGAACTCCAATCGCTTAGTGGACTTGAACAGTGTCGCTCAATTCGCGAAATATACGCGTCGCACAACATGTTGGCGGAAACGAGTAGCGTCGTCGCGCTCGCGGCACTTCCCAACCTCAGGTTACTCACGTTGTACGGGAACGTCATGTGTGATTTGAAAACGTACCCGCACTACGTGATATTCAAATTCAATCAATTGTCCATATTGGATACCGATTATATCAGCGAGGCAGCGCGAGCGGATGCGACAAAAATTTACTCTGGTCGTCTCACGGAGGACATGATTGTTTCCGGTGAACACGCCGCGGGAGGAGATGAAATCTCATTGGTCGCACTCGGATTGTTTCATCTTGATCATAATGTCGTGAACGCGCGCTTCCAAGGAATCAAACGCATGAATTTGGAAAACAATAATCTCAGCGATGTTTCCGCGCTGGCTAGTTTGCCACGACTCACGCGGCTCGAATTGCGCAACAATAGGGTTAATGCCAAGTTCGGTCGCGCCAGTTCTTTCAGCAAACTCAAATATCTTGATTTGAGCGGGAACTACATATCATCGCTCAGCGTGCTCGCGCTCGGTTCGTGCTCAAGTCTTCAAACGCTTCTTTTAAGCGACAACTTTCTCACCAGGCTCGACGGCATAAATCAGCTCAAGTCTTTGCGAGTACTCAAGGTTGACAAAAACAAATTAAGTAGGATCGACTCAAGCACATTCGATGGCTGTGAAAGTTTGCGGGTTTTATGCATGCGTAAGAACGCATTTCGAACTCTGAAACACGTAACAAAGCTTGCCTACGTGCGCGAGTTACATCTTGACGAAAATCGAGTGGACGACTTGGAGGAGATTAGTTGGTTGGCGTATCTGACGCGCCTACGGATTTTGTCCCTCGCGCGTAACAAAGTTTCAAGCGAATATCAGAGATATGTCGAGTTCGTGACGACGTGCTGCAGAAGTCTGGAGCAACTCGATGGGGAAAAGCTAGTATATAAATAAAACACAGCACCTACGCGTCGCTATCGTCGCTTATTGTCTCCACGAGCGAGCCGAGCTTGGCGTACTCGTCCACGGTTCTCGCGAGGTCTTGTTGCATCACCGCAATCGCTTCTTCAGTCCCCGCTAGCGATTCTCGAAGCGCGTCGTTCTCATATTCGAGCTCGGTGTTCACTTCTTCGAGTTCTCGCAACCTATCTAAAAGCTCGCCACCAGCGCCGGATTCCATTTGCTGCATTTGCTCGACAAGTCGCTGGAAATCTTGCTCGACTCGTCGGCGCGCCTCTTCTGCCGCCTGTACCCTTTCGTTTACGAGCAAAGCAGTCGCGCCGTCGGCGTAACCTTGCTCGTCAATGATCTTTCGCGCCGAGTTCAGATCATCGTTCGCCTTTGACAACAAATGGAGTAAACGTTGATTCTCCTCGCGAAGTACCTTCACCTCTTCAGCGGAAGCTGCGGACACTGGATTCGCACGCTCCATGCTCGAGAGTGCCGATTCCGCCGCCGCCGCTCGGCGCTCAGCGTCCGTTACGCGCATTTGCAACACCTGCGAATCGTTGTTCGAATAACCATCTTCCATCGCGTCTCGCAGCGCGTCCTTTGCGATGCTGAGTTCGCTGCGCAAACCACCTAGTTCGGCGCGCGCTTCAGCTTCGCGGCGAGCAATCGCGAGCGCTTCTCGCTTCGCATCGTTCGCAGTTGATTCAGCCTCCCGAACGCTGTTTTCAAGAGTTGCGCATTTCTCTTGAGCTTGCTGCAATAATGCGGTGAGTCTCTCGACTTCGTGCTCTCTCTCTTTTGCTTGCGCTTCAGCGTGAACCAAAGCGCTCGTCACCGTGCGACCGGACTGGCTCGTAGTCGATCCACCTGCAGCCGCATCCTCAATCAAGTTGCGAAGGCGCTCGACCTCGGTTTCAAACGATTTCTTATCCTGCTTGAGAGCCTCGAGTTGACGTGATAATCCGTGATTTTGCTCCTGCAGTGCGCTCACGCGCTCCCTCAAAAGCTCCGAGCGCTGAGAACTGTCACCACTTTCGACAACCGCTTGATGTTCGTGGGTGCGAAGTGCAGAAACGAGACTTTCGAGCTCTCGCACACGATTTGTCTCCAACCTTAACTTGTGCTTGAGAGTCTCATTATCTCCTTGTGCATCGGTGAGCCGGCTTCGAGTGACGAGCAAGTTTGCTTCCGCCGCGGCGGTTTCGCGTCGCGACATCTCTCTCGCGCGTTCCATATCGAATAACATCGCCTTTGACGCTTCGAGCTTTGTCGTCAGCGCTTCGTACGAACCCGTGTCGTCTCCCTTGTCACGCACAGAGTTTTCCAGTAGATGCGTCAGATTATCGACTTGACGCTGATACGCTTGCAAGTCACTCGCATACGCCTTATTTTCAGCTTCAGCCGCTTTCGCCCTTTCAGTCGCCTGCGCTAAGGTGGCTTCTGATGAGTCAAGCGCAACCTTTGCTCGGCGCAAATCGCGTTCCATGTCGTCCATGTCCGCGACAACTCGACGATTTTCGACGCCAAGTTCTTGGTAGGCGTTAACAACGTCGTCCACTTCCTTCTGCTTTGCTTTCGCGTTCGCTTCGGCCGCTTGCTGCGCTGCTTTCGCCTCTCGAAGTTCTGACCACGCGTTGTCGCGCTCGCTCGTCGCACGCAACAGCTCGGCATTGACCACCTGTTGCTCTTTTGTCATCGCCATCAAATCGTCTGACACGACGGCGAGCTCTTGGCGATATTGCGCCGTCTCCATCGCGATGTGCTTTTCTTTATCGACGGCGTGTTGGATGGATTCCTCGAGCGTGCGTACCCGTGCGAGCGCCGCGTCCCGCGCTTGCACGGCGCTGTATACCTTCGCTTCAGCTGTCGCACCGAGACGACGAGCTGCTTCCGCGGCGGCGCCTTCGCGCATGGCCCGTTCTCTCGCCTCTTCCAAAGCCTCGGCCGCAGCGTCGGCTTCATCCTGAAGGCGCATGCACTCGTTCTCTAGTGCCATAATCTTTTCCGCCGTGGAACCTTCGAACTGACCGCTACTATCCTTCTTGCTTTCTACTTCACGCAGACTCGCGTACGCCACTCGAAGCTTTTGAGACAAGCCTTCTCGCTGAGCGTCGATGTCGCCAATTATCGATTTGAGCTTTTCAACCTCATCGGCCCTTCGTGCTGCGAGTTCGCGTTGCGTATCCAGCTCTTGTTGCAACTCGGCGTTGGAACCATTGCGAGAATACGCCGCCAAGATGGCTTGCTCGGCTTCTTGCGCGACTTCGTTCGCCGCCGTTGCCGCGTCTCTGGCAGCTTGCTGCGCCGCTCTGACGTGCTTCGAATCCGACCCGTCACTCCCAGAGCCGGCTTCTTCGTAACGCCGTAGCTTCACAAGAAGAGATTCATTGTCATCAGAGAGTAAACCAATCGCATTTTGCGCCTCCACAAGCAAGCCTTCGAGTTCACGCATGCGTTCGTTGTTGAGAAACGGTTCACCTCCGCCGCCAGCGCTTGTCGTCTTCAAGGCCTGTCGCAACCTTTCAACCTCTGCTATGGCATCGTCGCGTTCGGTTTGAAAGGCTTCAGCGTCCGCCAGTGCGGCAATTTTCGCGTCTTGCGCCGCTTTTAGTTGCTTTCTTAATTTATCCGAGTCGCCCGAACTCGCCGACGCTCGCTGCAACTCGTTCGACATATCGTCCAGCTCTCTCCGAAGCGCCGACATCTCGCCCACATCCCCCGCTTGTGGAGACTGCGGGATCTGAATCGTTGGCGTAGAGATCACGCTCGAATACCGCGTCGCCATGCCATCAAGCTTCTCAAACAGCGACTCGATGAGCGTCATCTTGTCGTCTTTGTCGCCCCCTGCGAGCACCGTGTTCAACCCTTCCTTCAATTTCGCACCCTCACGCTCCGACTTCGCCAACGCGCGCCGCGTTGCCTCCAGTGCATCTCCTAATACTTGATTTTCTTCCGCTTTATCCCGCAAAGACTTCAACGCCTGCGTTCGCGTGTCGCCGGGACGCCGTCAGTCTCGAGCTCAACCGTCTGACGACCGAATGTGACCTCGCGCGTCGTTCGCATCGCTTCCACGGCCCGCGCACCTCGTCCAGCAGCTTTACCGCATCGCGCTTGACGTTCGCACCCCGCGTGTTCTCTTGCGCAAACTCGTCCATCGCGTCACGACTGCGATCTTCGTCCGAATGCGACGACGCGCGTTTGAATAAAATCAAATCGAATGCCGCGCCGTGCGCGTTGACTGCGGCGTGTTCGCGTCGTTCGCTCGGGCTAAATCGCGCCGCTCGCGTGTGTGCGCTCGCCCGACGCGCGTGTGCTCGCGCGGTGACGCGCGCGAGTGACTGGCGCGACGGTCAATCGAGGCGTGGCTGTTGGTTTGTGTTTAAATTTCATACGGCGACGAAGCGGCCGAGTCAAGCGACGCACCATCACGCGCGCGAGGCGGCGATGCGCTTCGAACGCTCGATTCGCAAGCGTCTGCGAGTGATGTGACCACGAATGTAGGACTGGGCGACGACGGCGGCGCCCCAGGCTTCGATGTCGCGAAGACGTTTTTGACGGGCGAGTCGCTCGGCGAGCGATAGGGCGGCGGCGCCGAGCTTGGTTGCGAGGAGGGATTCTAGGAGAGGGGTGAAGGGGATCCCGCGACCAGGGACGTGAATCGATATAGATTCGTACATGATGCGGCGGCGCCATAAAGCCGCGGCACGCTCCGCTTGCTCGCGAAAGACGGGTGATTTCTCAAGGAGCGCGCCGCGGAATTCGACGGCGAGCGGTGGGCTGAGATCTCGTAACAGCTCGCCGAGTCTGTGCGCACCGATGAAACCGGTTGCCAGCGGGTCGTACTTGCTCCAGACCTCTTGGAAGTCGTAAAGGTGTTTTGGGGTAATGATGGCGGCCTCGCGTAGGACACCAAAGGTGACGTGGTCTAAAATGGACGCAACGAAGAGGTTGGTGAAAACGTAGCCCATGGCGATGACGTACGTGACAAAGTACAGCACCGCACCGTCGGGAAATCCACAATCCGACGACGCCTCCGAGTGCGTGCAATCAGGTGTGGTGACCATGAGATCATACATGTATTGCCGCCACCCTTCGCCCGTGATGACTTGAAACAGCAAGAGGAAAGAACTAGTGAACGTTTGGAAATTCGCATCCTTGTTCAAAGCTTCGCCAAACTTTACGTTAGGGAAAATCTGTGTTCCGATGCCGGCGTACATGAACATCCAAATCAACATCAAACCCATGACACTTAATATACTCGGAATCGCCAGTAAGAGTGTGCTCGCCAGGATCTGCAAAGACTGAACATGGCGAATGATGCGAAAGACGCGCAGGAACCTAAACGGCCTACCTATTTGATCGCGCAACGATCCAGCTTTACTTTGTAACGTCACCGCAGAACCGACCGCGAGCGTGAGCTCGAAAGCATTCCACTTATTCGAGAAGTAGTGGCGCACGCTCGGGTACGCCGCGCTGACTTGCAACAACACCTCTATCAAATACACACCGACGAAGCAAATTTCACCAATCGAACGAACGTGAGCCAAAACGCTATCGCCGTCGCCGTAGCGCTCAGTCGCCATTAAAGCCGCGTTCAAGCCGACTCCGATCAACACGAACGCTCGGTAGCTTCGATGGTTGACTATGTGAAAACACACTCTACGAAGACCTCGAGGTGGCAGAAATTTCATTCGCATCGGTTTGAGCGAAAGCGCCACCTTGTGCATGTCGTGCCACAATTTTTGCCTCTCAGTGAGAAGCTTGCGACCTGATATCAAACCAAACTGATGAATGAAAACACCGATGATCGTACGAATCATGAGAAACGAGCCAATCAATATAAACGCGACGAAAAAGAATGCCGCGGGCCAGTTGCGTTCAAATCGAGGTTGCATGCCTACGCCAGTTTTATCCATCGCTGCAAACATGACTTCGATCCAACCGTCCAAAGACGCCGTTTCGAGCAATGTGAGCATGGCACTGCCTATCCAATCAAACTCGAACAGATTTCTATTCCACTCGCGAGCGATGATGTCGCCTCCAGTAGAGACAAATGTACCGACGCACTCGATCTTTGTCATCACCATTAAATCGTTGCAGCTGTAAAAGGTCCCGCCGTATTCGCGAATGGCGACGATCGCGAACGCCAGGAACATCCCCCCCGTGAGCATGATGATCCCACTGATCGTTGGAAGCGTCACCACAAGCGTTTTCACGAGTCGCTGCATCGACGTCACCCGCGTCATGATTCGAATCGGTCGCATGGGTGCCGCCATATTAAATGCGCGGCGCCAGTACCTCGTGTATGCGTCACCGAGTATTAGGGGACAGGCCACAATCATCACGTCGATGATCAAGATGGCCATGTCAAATACATTCCAAACCCTGCCGACGAACGGCGCCGGCGTGAGTATGAGCCCGTGTGCGATGATATTCATGATGAAATCAACCAAGAAGAATCCACAAACGGCGTAGTTTGCAGTATCGACATGTTTTTGAAGCTCGTTTATTTGATCCACAGGCTTGGTCGCCAAAACCGCGAGGACGGATACGACGACGAAAGAAAAACTTATGCGCTCGTACCATCGCGATCGAAGCACTCTGCGTAAGGTTGTTCGTAATTTACCCGACGAAGGAAATATACACAATGCGTCGTCGGATATGTACCACGGTAGAGCTGGGCACGCCGCGAAGTCAGTAGCTTTGGAGACAGCGTCTTCAAAGATAATCTCCACGCGCCCGTCGTCGTCGCCGCCTCTAGCGATGGGATTGTGTCGCGATGCCGCTTTCCCCGTTGTACTATTTCCTAAGGCGTGCGCGCTATCGTTGCCTACACGAACTTTCATGCACACGGTCAGCCCGCCGGCATCCGCGCCGGCTGGCGCCATGTCGTCTCCCACTGAGTTTGGCGCGACTTGGACGAACTTGGACTCGCACAGTACAAATTCGCCACCAACCTTTGTATCTGACGTCGCCTTTTGCACAAGCGACACCGCAATCTCTCGCTCAATAGCTTTAGATATACGCCGTTCCGTCTCCGAACGAAGCTCTAGCCACGGTGAAAGTCGATGTGCGCGTTCGACCGTCCAACGGCGTCCGCTGAGCGTTAACTTGAATTTCACGCGAGCGCGCTCCATGAAATCTACAAACTTTTGATCTCGCATCGCCATCTTCACCGTTCGTTTCACCAATTCCTCGGATTGGACCATTGTCTTTTCAACGTCTCGCAACTCCAAGTTCTCGAGAACTACGGCGATTACGAGGTTGAGAACGATGTAGTTGACGAGCACGAAGAACGAAATATAAAACGGAATCGCCGCATTTGTGATCTGCACGCCGTGAAACATCAAATCTGTCCAACCCTCACCCGTGCTGGCGACAAACAACGCCAACATGGCTTGTGGAAACGTATTATAGTGCAGACGTGGCATGTCTTCCAAACCAGCATCACGATTCGCGAATAGTTGCATACCGAGCACGGCGTACATGGCGAGAATTGCGACGTAGAATAAAAACAAGGAAAGAAGGGAGCCGAGCGACTTGAAGACACGATTTATGGTGTCCACGCCTGTTTGCGACTTTGCAGGTCCGAAAGTCTTGAATAGCCGCGGGATGCGCAGCGAAGTCAAATTCATGCCTTTGCCCCACATCACCGTTGCACTAATTGCGACGACGCCCGTGTCGAAAACCAGCATCAAATCCTCATTCGTCGGCTTGAACGTCACGATACGTCGACCGATGTCCTTCGCCGCAAGTCCCCGTAATATCACTTCAAGCATGAACGCAGACACGAAAAAACCTTCGGCGATGACGAGATATTCTTTCTTTGTGTCGTCCAAATCGAATCGATACAGTGCCATGACGGCGATGTTCGCAGCGATTAAAATTCTCACCATCTTGTCAAAATACGGATGATTAATGCGCTCTGATAACCGATCGCGTTTTGGCCGCGCAACACCGCTCGGTATTGCTCGAGTTTGATCGTTGTCTCCTTCTTCCAGCATTCGCTTTCTCGTCAACGCCGCTTCCGCGATCGAGGCTAACGTTTCGCCCGTGCCGCCGTTTAACCTTCGAATAAGTTTTCGAATCGCGAGCTCGCTTTCGAGCTCATCATCGGACGATGCCCCGTTTCTTGATTTACTTCGCAGCATCATCTGGTGCTCGCGTCGGAGCCGGAGGAACACTCCGCTCACTGCGGCGACGAAGACAGAGACGATGAAGTACGTCCCCACGATGATGAGCGTCACAAAGTACGCCGCCGACGCTTTATACTCGGCGTTGACGATTGGGTACATCACATCCTGCCACGCCTCAATCGTGATTGTTTGAAACATCACGAGCAGCGTTGACCCGAAGCTATCGAACGATTGATAACCGTGCTGTGGATTGCCGACCAAATCGCTGCAAAATAACGAAGAGTTGGAATCGTACACCCCCGGGCACACGTAGCCTTTATGATTCGGTAAATTGCCGACGTCCCCGCAAAATAACGGTGGATCGCTCACCGCAGTGTAAAACATGCGCGCGGTCTCCGCCGAAGTCGTCTCCACGCATCGCCGTCGAAGCGAACCGCCGAAGATACCCATACCCATGAGCGCGTAAAACACGGCGCAAATCACAGTAATGGCGGCGACATCGCGTAAAAGCACGATGGACTTCTGAAGCGATTCCGCGATGAAAACCACGGAAGTCGCGAGCTTGAACCGTTTGAGCGCGTGCACCCCGCGAAAGAATCGCAATTGTCCGACGCGCACGCGCGTGAACAGCGAATCGCTCCCGTGCCACTGCATCGTCATCGAAAGCCAACTCACGGCGATGATGGCGAGATCGACCTGGTTGTACACGCTCGACATGTACGCGTGCTTGTGCCCTATAAATCCAAGACTGAAAATCCGCGCCGCGGCCTCGATCGAGTACACGCACAAGATTGCCGCGTCGATCGCGCGAAGCGGCGACTTTGCCAACTCGCTCAAGCTCGATATCGCCCGCGTCGACTCCCCGCTCGTCGCCAGCAGCACGAGCGTGACGAAGTGCGCCAATATCACCACGAAAACAACATATTCCATCGCTTGCGAGTGCATGATTCGAAAAACCGCGACGCGCGCGCGATTATCCACCCTAAACATCCCGAGCGCCGTCCCGCCCATCGTCGCGCCCGGCCCCGCGTCTGACCTCAACGCCTTCCGCGCCTCTCGCCGCTCCCGCGCCACTCGCGCCGCCGCCGCGCGAAACCGCAACCTCCCACGCCCGTGTCGCCCCTCCCTCTCCGCTCGCGCCTCCGCTCGTTCCACCATCGTCCTCGTCGTCGTCGTTCGCGCGCGCCGCTATATATATCCTCTCGCGCGCGGCGTCGTCGCGCGTCGTCGCGCCGTCCGTCGCGCGTCCCTGCGTTCGCCGTCCCGCGCGCCGAGACGCTCGCGTGGCGACGCGCGCGTCCCTCGTCGCGCCGTCGTCGCCTCGCCGCCTCGCGCGACGCCGTGTGCGTCCGTCGCGCGCGCGCGGGATACGAATCGTCAACGCGGCGACCGACCGTTCGAGGCGTCGCCAACCGAGGGTTCTTTTTCGCCGCGCGCCAATCGCGTCGCGGCGGTTCGCGCGCGACACTTCGCGCGATGTCGCGCGCGCTCGCGCTCGATCCCGTCGCGCCGAGCGCCGAGCGGTACGTCGCGCTCGTGCGGTGCACGCGCGCGCAGCTCGCGCGATGGATCGCGAGCGCCGACGGCGTGCGCGCGCGCGTCGACGACGGCGGCGGCGGATCGCCGTTGACGCGCGCGAACGCGACGACGCGCGGCGCGCGCTCGGGAGGGGGCGAAAAAACGTGGACGATCGAAGCGGACGGCGTCGTGGACGTGTTTCACTCGATCGCGGACGAGGGACGGGCGACGGTGGTGCGAGGGGAGGTGCGATTCGAGAGCGCGAACGAGGGACGGGCGCTGGAGACGGTGGGGACGGCGAGGGAAAAATTGCGACCGAAGCGATCGCTGGAGGATGGAACGGCGCGAAGGGTGAAGATGCGAGGGGAGGAGGAGCTGCGAGAGAAGCGAGAGCGACACCTGAAGGTGGTCGAGGTGGATGAGGTGGCGGGAAGGGAGGGCGCGAGCGCGGCGACGAGCGACGGGTTGCGGAGAGACTTGGAGCGGTGGTCGCGCGTGGTCGCGGCGGCGATGCTCGACGGTTCGGGAAGCGAATTCTCGCGAGTTAAGGCGGCGGTGATGTCGCTGTTGTTTGAGCGTCCGTTGTCGGAGAACGCGATCCGGGATTGCGTGGCCAAAGGGTTCGCGTTGGCGTGCAAACCGCCGCCGAATCAGCGCGTGGTGCGAGAGACCATCAAGCACGTGGCGCAGCTGCGGCCTCCGGGTCGGTACGAGTTAGTCGATGGAAAGAGACGGGACGCACAAAAGTCCCACGCTCAGCTCACGGCGGCGGCGAAACATATCAAGCTGCCGAAGAAGGAAAAAGCGGCGGCGGCGCCGCCGTGCGCGCCGTCGCAGCCGACTTCGACGCAGGCGACGAACGGGACCTCGGTGCCGACGCCACCGCTTCAAGAACCGCCTCGCGTCCTTCGCAACGGCATCACCGTGGACTTAGGCGACCGATCGCCGAGCATAGATTTAGACCCCCACGCCCACGTCTTCGCGCGTCGGCCCCCGGCGAAGACGCGGGAAATCGCTCCTCGCGCCGCGGGCGACGACGACGACGACTGGCGGCACCTCACACCATCCCCGACCGTCGACGTCATCGAATCCCACGACGAATGCGAAGCCCTCAAGGCGACGTACGACACCAAGTACGACACCTACGTCTCCCTCCACGCCCGGCTCGCCGCCAACGCGGACGAGTACGAGGCGCTTCGCCGCGGCGACGACGCCGCCGCCCTTCTCCCTCGTTTCGCCTCGCTCCGTCGCGAGCGTTACGCCGCCATGCGCGACGTCTTCGACGGTTTACACGACGAGCTCCTGCGCATCCGCGTCGCCATCGACGCCTTCGCGTCCGTCTAATCGTAAAAATTGTAACGCCGACGCCTGTACCCGTACCCGCGCCTGCACCGCCCGGGCGATGCCGTGACGTCATTTCGCGCACTTTTTCGCCGACCTCCACCGCGCCGCACTCGTCGACGCTGCCGCGCGCGCGATGCCCGTCCCGGTCAGCGAGACCGGCTTCGCGCGAACGAACACCGAGCACGCCACCGCGTCCGCGCACGTCGACGCCCCGATCGCGAGCGGCGCGGATTGGTGGGCATCCATGGCGAACGCGAAGGCGAAGGCGGACGCCGACCCCGACGCGCCGAAACCGTGGCTGCGAAAACCCGGTCGCGACGCCACCGAACGCGCGGAGCGGGCGCCGGTGAAAACGGCGGAGGTGGTCTCGATCGATGGACCCGGGATCGAGGTTCGAGGGCTGACGTTCAGTTATCCGGGATTGGACGGGTCGCCGCTCGCGGGGACGACGCCGTTGATTCGGGACATGCGGCTGCGACTGGCGCCGGGGACGTGCACGCTGTTGTTGGGAGCGAACGGGGCGGGAAAGACGACGCTGCTGAAGATTTTGGCTGGGAAACACTTGGTGCCGCGGGAAAGGGTGCTGGTGCTGGGACGGGAGGCGTTTTACGATACGGGATTGACGTCGAGCGGGGACTTGAGTTTCATCGGCGGAAACTGGCAGCGGGACGTGGCGTTCGCGGGGTATAATATTCCGCTCGCGGGGGATTTCCCGGCGAGTCGGATGTTGGATTCCATTCCAGGGGTCGATCCAGCGCGGAAACAGCGCATCATCGAAGTGCTGGACGTGGACGTGAACTGGCGAATGCACAAGGTGAGCGACGGACAGCGAAGACGCGTGCAGCTCGCGTGGGGATTGATGTTGCCGTATAAGGTTTTGTTGCTCGATGAGATCACGGTGGATTTAGACGTGCTCGGTCGCGCAGAATTAATGTCGTTCTTGCGAAGCGAGTGCGTCGAGCGTCAGGTCACCATCGTGTACGCGACGCACATTTTCGATGGCCTCGAATCCTTCATGTCGCACGTGGCGTTCGTCGCCAATGGCGAGTTGAAATTTTGCAAAAAGTTTGAAGATATTGAAGGCTTAAAGGACCGCGAGCCCGGTTCTTTGCTCGCCACCGTCGAGGGATGGCTTCGCGAAGAGTACGTGCTCCAGCGCGAGCGCAAAGCGTTGGAAAAGAAGGAGAAGAAGGACTTCCAATTCAACCGCAACAACGGATGGGCCGCCGGTCGAACGACTAGCACCGTTACGTTCGGTCCGACGCTCGATCAAACCAGGAATCACACGGGCATCGCCGGATCCTCCAACGCCGTCATGCGCAACTAAACATGTACACAGCTATAGTTATTTTCACAGAGTAGTCGATTGAGTATTGCTATTATATTTCCTGAGTGTTGCTAACGATGAACCGCGACGGCGACTGCATGCGATGCGATCCCCCGGCGTCGTCGGTCCATTGCGACAGTAATCTATCAGCAAACGGCGCGTCGTCACCGATTTGCGAGAGAGTCGTCGAGGCCTGCGATGCGTTCTTCGCTGTCGAGGCGCTCGCACCGTCGAAATCCTCGTCTTGCGTCTCGTTCAAGCACCGAGACGCGTGAAAGAGCCGCCGAGCAAACTTCGTGTGCTGAATCTCGTCGGCATCGCGATACCTCGCGAGTCGATAGTCCCGGAGAGCCATCTCAAGAGGCTGCGGCAGTGAGTTTTCGGCGAAAATCTTCTTCCACTTCGGTAAGTCTCGCTCGATAATCTCGCGCGTCCGCTCGTCGTCCAACGGCGTTGCAGTCGTGAGTGGTTTGGACAGAGCGATGTCAATGAATTCGGCATAGTTCGGCGCAGGTTCGGAACGGGTACGGAAACGATTGCGCCATTCATCAATGCGCATGGACGCCGAGGCTCTGGATGTGCCTTGCAGATACTCCGCGCACTCCAAAAGTTCGCTCGCATTCATGCACCAACCGTCGGTAAACGCGGCGTGCAACCTCGCAACAGTTTCGCGTTCGCCATCCGGATCCCTCTCGAGCGAATCGTCGACAGGGAAATCGGATACCGGTACGACGCCGTTGGCGATGAACTCGTGCAGATGAGGTAGATCTATGAACGCATCATCAGGCGCGCGCTTCTGCTGCCAACGTGATAGAGGAACCGGGTTTCGCGACAAAAAGTCTACCGTCTCCCCCGCGTGTCTGGCCGCGTCTTCTTCGCTAAATTGCGGCGGCTGAAAGCGCATCGCGTCGACGTCGCCATTTATGGCGTAATTCTGACACCAAACGCCGTCTTCGTCGCGCCAAAACATTCCTCCACGATCTACGCCGAGTTTTGTCATCGCAAAGCCGTGTACACCGCTCGATGAAGGCAGAGGAATGGTGGAGCCGAACGTCACCGCGCGTACTTGCTCGCCCGAATGTCCTCGCCGCTCGCCCACGAAACGCTCGCACTCGTACAGGTAAACTTCCCTGGTGCCTGGCGTAAACGCTTGAATTACGATCGAGCGACATTTAGAACACCATTGCGCAACGTCGACGATTCGCAACGTCGTCGGCGGAACAAGTCCTTGATGGTCCCAGCGAAGCACGGGATCGTTCGCGCGTCTGACGTCGCGCAGCTCAACGTTCGATGATTCTGACGTCGACCCACGCGTTGCGACGGCGTAATAGTGCTCAAACGCGGTAGATATCGCGCAAAGCGTCTCACCGCGATCGGCTTCGTGCGCGCGCCGCGTCTCGCCCCGACGAGTTCGTAAATCCACCTCGTGCACGCTCGATATCCCGGTGCTTCCGACGTGACTTCCGTGTAACAACGTGCGCGGATGCGCCCCGTAACCGAGCCCGTACCAATCGCCAACCGCAGTCATCTCGCTCCCCAACGGTCGCCACGGCACGCGCTTTACGCCATCTGCCGTCATCGTCGCGACTTCTCCGTGCGCGGACACAAACGCACATTCGCCCACCATCGTCGGATGGATCCGAATCGCCGCCAATTCCCCGTATCCCGCGCCCTCGTCCACACGCGCGATCTCAATCACATCTAAAGCTACCTCAAACCTATCACGCCCCGCCTTGGCCTTGGCCTTGGCCTTCGCCTTCGTCTCCGCTCTCTCGACGACGTTCGACTCGAACCGCCACAGCGCCGCGCCGTCCCGCCACCGCGCGCACGCCTCCGCCACATCCGCCGTGCGCTCCCGTCCCTGCCCCCGCGAGCCCTCTCGCACGTCCACCTCCAAGCACACCCCTCCGAGCTCCACCTCCGCCGTCGCGCGCAGCGTCGAACCGACGCCTCGTCGCGGCGGTCCCGGCCGCGGCGCGTCCCGCGTCGCCGTCGCCGTCCCGCGTCCGCCCGCCATCATCCACGTCCCAGCCCGACCGCCTTCGCGCGCCGACGCGTCGGCGACGACCGCGAGCGCGTGCGCGCGGTGCCCGTCGCCGTCGTCCGCCTCGTCGCGCGCGCGCGCGTCGACGCGCGCGATGTCCCCGTCGCGACGAAATCGCCGCGACGACGACGTCCCGACGCCGCTGAGCTCGCGATGGCGCGTCTCGAGCGCCGCCGACGCGTCGAGGCGGATGTCGAACGACGCGAGATCGCCCGCGCGCCCGACGGCGACGGCGGAGGACGCGCGACGCATCGCGCGTCCCGCTGTGGCGCCGCGGTCGTTACTTTACATCGTGACGCGCGGCGTTCGACGACGCGACGCGCGATGGATCGCGCGACGAGCGAGCGCGACGCGCGGAAGAAGCGCGTGCTGTGCTTGCACGGATTCGCGCAGGACGCGGCGACGTTTCGAGCGAAGACGGGGGCGATTCGAAAGGCGCTGAAATCGAAGTGTGAGTTTGTGTATTTAGACGGAACGCACGACGTCGCGGGCGCGTTTGAGGCGTCGTCGAGCGATTTACGAGCGATGGGGGCGACGGATGAGGCGTCGGCGTCGCTGGCGTGGTTCTTGAGCGGGGAGAATAGGGCGAGTGGGGCGACGAAGTCGACGGACGCGGGCTGGACGCGACCGGCGCTGAGCGCCGCGTACGATGGATGGGAAGGCAGCGCGGCTTCCATACGGAAAATGTGCGCGGAATGTGGGCCTTTCGATGGTATCGTCGGCTTTAGTCAGGGCGCAACCGCAGCGGTCGCCGCTCTAGCGGATGTGGAGGCGTTGCGGGCGAGCGTGTCGTTCGTCGTCTTGGTCGCCGGCTTCGAGCCGCGCGATCCGAATTTCCCTGTTCCCACGACGCCGTTGGCGGTAAAATCATTGCACGTGCACGGTGATAAAGATAGTTTGGTGACACGCGAGCGCGTGCGAGCGTTGGCCGATCACTTTGACGCGAATCGGCGCGAATTTTGGTTTCACGACGGTTCGCACGGCGTACCGAGCACGCCGCTCGCCAAATTCGTCAAATCTTGGATCGACGCGTAATCGCGCCGCTCGCTCGCGTTATCGTCATTGTAATCACCCACGCGGGCATCGCGTGCCGCGACCGCGCGCGCGCGCACTTCGACCACGCGTCTCCGTCCCGCTCGCGTCCCGAGCGCGACCGCACTTCGCCACTCTCGCGCCCTTCAGCGCGCCATGTCCGCGTCGTGGCAAGCGCGCGCGCGACGCGACGAAGACGAATCAGTGCCTTCATCCTCGCGCGAGGCCGCGCGCGAGGCTCCGGCGCTCGATGGCGAAGAAAACGACCCCGCGCCCCGCGGTAACCGTTTCTGGTTGTTCGACCGCGCGCGCACGTTCGCGGACGCGCGCGCGCGCCGCGTGCCCGCGTGGGATCGCGCGAAGATCGAGCGCAAGAGCGTGAAAAAGTTGAAGGAGCTGCGAGCACGCTGCGTGCGCTGCTTGGAGTACCAAGAACGCGCGATGCCGAGAGAACGATTGGAAGCCATGGCGGATGTGGAGTTCGGCGGCGAGCTCGACGCCGGGGTCGAGGCGTTGGCCCGCGAGCTCGCGCTGGGCGATTCAGAGAAACGGAGGGCGTACGAGACGATGAAGGTGATCGATGAGATATTTACGCGGCGGCGAAGACACGAGGAGACGAAGTACACTCGACTTATAGAGGCGATTCCGAGAGACGCCACGCGGCTCATCGACGAGTACAATATGCGAAGGTTCATTCATCGAGGGATCGACGTCGAGAGATTGGACGAGGAGGCGTTTCAGACGTTGTTTAATAGATGTTTGCAAGGCCTGGGGAACGAAAGCTTGACGCTCGAGCGAATGATTCCCGTGGATCATTTGTTGAGACTGGTTCGTCGCGGGACGTGGGAGACGTTGTGGCGCGAGTACGCCGACGCCGCCATGAAGAAGTCGCTCGCTGCCGGGTGTTCAGGGATATCGGTCGCGCTGTACGCCATCGCTGATACCGATCCGCTCGGCCCTGAGAGGTTCGGGGGGCTACCTGACTCGTCCGCGCTCCTCGACGGACCGAAAGAATATTTAAAGTTCTTGTTTCAGTTGTTGACACTGCCCGCGACGGCGCCGATTTTTGGATTGTTTTCGCGCTCAGTGCGACGGACGCTTCACATGAGCCGGTTCATGTTTACCACGTCCGCGTGGCGCACACGCGAAGCTTCAGCGAGTTTTGTCGCACTGGCTGTATATTACACCCCGTATTGGGTCATCGGACTGATAACCATCGTGTGGTATTTCACTTCCAACTCCACAGACGCCGTCGCCGCGGATGGTGTCGTGCCGGCGGCGATCGCCTTTACGATGACGTCATTCGTCGCTATGTCCCTGGCATCCACAGACGTGCAAAGCTATAGTAAAATGTCTGCTGTGACGCTCTACTTTCCGGGTGGTAAAACAGAGCTGCCGGACGGCGATAGTAAACTCGTGCAGGAGCATCCGACCGTGGACACGTTGCGCGTGCGAGGCGTTCGCGTTGCCGTGCGAGCGCCGATCGAATCGTCCGCAAAAAGTATTTCTGCTCGACAAGAGACGGTGCCAATGCACGAAGAGAATGCAAGCTCGGAGCACAAACATAGCGGGCGTGGAAAAAATGGGAAAACTGGTGGAATGCCGCGATGGATGGCGGAGATGGAAGACTTCGCCGAAAATATCGACTCGAAAGAAGTCCAAGTACAGAGACGCGCGAAGAACGCTCATGCGGGGATGGGTAAGAATGGTGCTCGCGGGGACATGCACTTGAAAGATAACATTGAAGAAATCGTCGCGACGAATAAGTTGCTACAACTGCGAACGGTGACGGAGAAGGACGTATTGCTAGCTCTTCATGAGCGCACAAACGCAGAGTCCTGGCGGACGTATTGGCTGAGCACGAAGAAAAGTACATGGTTACAGCAAGGCATCATGCTCATCCTGGCTACGATTATATCGCTCTTACCATTCTTTATTCGTGGCGCTCTTGGATATTCTGCCTTCGGCGAGGCTAAGACGACGGTCCTTTGCGTTGCACCAACCGCCGCCGCCACTGTGCCAGAGTATTTGGGTTTCACCACGTGTCCAGCGACTTTACCACTGACCATTGATGGGTGGATGGGAGTCATCACCACCGGTGTTTCCCTGATGCAACGCGCGTCCGCGCACTATGGGGTAATCCTCGCGTTTGTGTGGAGCATATTGACGCTTTTCGTGACGTTCAACATATCTCGCTGGCTATGCTCGTGCGCCTATCACGACACGCTGCATTGGTTGCTTTTCCAATCGACCACCGACCCTTCGCTGGCCCTGGCGTCTGATTTGCCGTTCGTTAATCTCTGCCAGTCGTGGTTGCCTTGGATTCGCATCCGTATGGTGGTCGAGGACCATCGTGAGCTCGAACAGTACTGGTGCCAATACTACCTCACGCACATGATTGTTTTGGTCGCGGGCACCGTCGTCGTGAGCCTTCTCAAGGTGATCCGGCTGTACCTCTTCTACGACATTCGATCCGTGATCGAAGTAAGTCCATCTGCGCCGATTTACCCTCTATTCGTGGCCACGGTGCTGATGGTTCCAATCATCACCATGGCCTCCGCCGCCGCCAAGACGCGAGATATCCAAGAGCACGACGTCGTCATCTTGCAAGAGGCGCGATGGAAGTTGTTCCTCGACAACAGTACCATCCTTAACGCTGGCATGGAGAACGATAAGGCCGATATCCTGAGCAAAAACAAACGCTCAATCGAAGCCTTGAAAGAGCTCGAGCGCATCGTCGAGCGTCGCAACGTCGACGCCTGGCCGTGCCTCTTCGGCGTTCGCGTCGGCGCCGCTCAGATGACGCTCCTGTACGCCCTCGCGTTCACCACTTTCGCTCTCACGTGTACAGCTATCGCCATCGAGGTCTTCGTTCGCACGCGTGCGGGTGCGAGCGCGGATTCCACATCCTCGTCTCTTCGCAACGTCTTGCGCGTTGGGTTCGCGTATTTGAGCGCCGGCGTAAATCAGTTGAAAGTCGACCACGTCGGAGCGAGCGGCTAGAAGCGTTTAGCGTTGTCGTGGTACTATCATTCTTACAGCGAGCCAGTGGACTCGACGCAGTGCAGGATTAAGAGTGTCATAGATTAGGAAGAGGATCGAATTCGCCGCCGCGCGCCGTCGCTCGCCGCCACCGCGCGCGCGCGAAAACCCACACGAGCGCCGGCT
>TARA_B110000008_G_scaffold188550_2_pt1 | contig 19859 bp, 15 predicted proteins | sample TARA_B110000008 | Tara Oceans TARA_B110000008 (sample SAMEA4396496) | marine metagenome | biome: Westerlies Biome; feature: [DCM] deep chlorophyll maximum layer (ENVO:01000326); material: water (ENVO:00002006), including particulate matter (ENVO:01000060) such as... | depth 40 m
ACAGGTAGGAAACGAGCAACAGATTCTGGTAAGTGAACTCTCTGGTCAGTCAAATATTCTCATGAAGGCCGAGCAGCTTGGGATTCATCTTGAAAAGGGGAGTGATGAAGCCAAGGCTATATTGACCGAAGTCAAAGCCCTTGAGCAGGCTGGTTATTCTTTTGAAGCAGCGGGTGGTTCGCTTGAGCTTTTGGTGCGCCGGATGCTTGGTGAATCTTCCCGCAGTTGGAATCTTCATGAATACCAATGTTCTTTCCGAAAATACAAGGACGGTCACGCGCCGGTTTGTGAGGCCACCGTGAAATTAGATGTTGGTGATAAAACCAGTCACACTGCTTCGACCGGCCACGGCGTGGTGAATGCCCTGGATGGGGCTTTGCGAAAGGCCCTGACCCCATTTTTTCCTCAGTTAGAAAAAATACAGCTCGTTGATTATAAGGTGCGCATTATCGACGGGGAAGAGGCGACTGCTGCAAAAACTCGGGTTTTGATCGTGCATACTGATGGCGAAGCGACTTGGGGGACCGTCGGGGTGTCCGATAGTATTATTGAGGCAAGTTGGATTGCTCTCACTGACGGGCTGGAGCTATTTTTGCAGAAGACTTCTGCGTGAAAAAGGATTTCCGCTTGTGCTCCTTCCCAAAAGGCAACAGTCTCCCGACCGATTCATAAAAAACACCTATGAACCAATCATTCCGAAAGGAACATCAAAGGTTGCCTTGGTGACCTAGTCAGGCTCAATAGGGCCTCACTAAATTTAAGCACCGCCCGGATTAAAACGAGAAATCGTCCGGGCGGTGATCTTTTGTAAAAGCGGCGGCTTCCATTAGGGAGTCGCCGTTTCTTTTGTTGGGCAGACTAGAATTATGGCAATCCTTTGCTTGTTTTGTGAAGCAGATTGGGCAAGCTTCCGCCTTCCCCAACTTGGGGCACACAAATAAACAATAAAAATTACTATATATGAGTGACAGTGACAAACCAAGCGGAGCCCTGTTTTGGGGCTGTTTTATCGCACTAATCACCACTGCATTTGGATTCATAACGCGAATCTTCATGTTGAGCGATTCTGAGATTCAGAACAAGTTAGGGTTAGATGCAGGGGAAGTTGGACAGTATATCGGAATCCAGATTTGGCCATTTGCTATCAGTATTATTCTCTTTAGTCTTATTATCGATAAGGTGGGCTATAAATTTTCGATGATTTTTGCATTTTCCTGCCAGATCATTTGGACGGTCATGGGCTACATCGCAATCTCATCCGAGACCATGGATCTTGATACTCGAAAAAACCTGATTCTTTGGGGTGGATTCATCCTAGCTCTGGGTAACGGAACGGTTGAAGCTTTCATCAACCCAGTGGTGGCCACGATGTTCACAAAAGCGAAAACAAAGTGGTTAAACATTCTTCACGCTGGCTGGCCTGGTGGACTTGTTTTAGCTGGAATGCTCGTGATTCTTATGGAAGAGGCCGCTTGGGAAAACAAGATTCTCTTGATTGCGATTCCGGCAGTTATTTATTTTGTTATGCTGATTAAACAAACTTTCCCAGTCCAAGAACGAGTTTCTGCAGGGATAAGCTACAAAGGGATGCTTAGTGAGTTCGGTTTTCTCGGAGGATTGGTTGCTGCGTTTGTTATCTTCCTGCAACTCGATGACTCATTAGGAAAATTTGTTCCTTCATGGGCGCTGATGCTGATCTGTGCGGCGATGGCCATCGGCCTCGGAGCTTACACGAAAAGCTTGGGAAGACCGCTTATGTTCGTGCTTCTTTTAATCATGATGCCTCTTGCGACGACGGAGATCGGAACCGATGCATGGATTACCGGATTGATGGAAAATGTTGTAAAAGCAAGTGCGAATTTCCATCCGGGATGGGTGCTAGTCCATACTTCAGCAATTATGATGGTCCTTCGCTTTTTTGCTGGTCCGATCGTGCACAAGCTGCAGCCAGTGCCCCTCTTGATGATTAGTTCCGTTCTTGCAATTGCTGGTCTTGCAGCCCTCTCAGGTGTATCCGGTATTTTTTGGATATTTGTTGCGGCATCACTTTATGCGCTGGGTAAAACTTTCTTTTGGCCAACCATGCTGGGCATTGTTTCCGAACAGACTCCTAAGGGCGGAGCCTTGACACTCAATGCCATTTCCGGTGTTGGAATGTTGGCGGTGGGTGTTCTTGGAACTCCCTATATAGGGTCTCTGAAGGAAAAAACGATTGTTTCTGAAGTCGCGATTGTCGAAGAAGCCTCGAAGGTTCCAGGATTAATCGAAGATGGCCAGCTCTCCAAGTCAGTTCTTAAAGAACAAGACAAATTGTATGGGACCATCAAATATTCTGTATTGCAGATGGATGTCGTCGATGAGCTCATTAAAAAAGCACCTGAAGAAGATCAAGAGAGCATTACTAAGCAAATTACCGATGCAAAAGATGGAAGTGATCAGAAGGCCTTGATGAGTATGACGATCTTCCCGTTTATTATGTTAGTAGCTTATGTTTTCATTTTCTTACACTTCAGAAGTAAGGGTGGGTATAAGCCTCTCGACGTCTCGGCTGAGGCATAGGCTACTCCCAAATTTAAGGAATATCTTTAAAACAAAGCGGCGGCCTGGAGGTCGTCGCTTTTTTTGCCTCCCGGAGTCCCGAGATGATTTTTTGGCTTAATTCCCGAAAAACTCTAGACATTCGCGCCGCTCCCAGTGCACATCCTCGCCGTGCGAGAGGGTTACTTTCGCGAGATCATCAGATGAATTTTTTTCGCTTCCTCCCTTTTTTAGGGATTTCCTGCTGCCTTTTTCTCTCAAGCTGTGGAGATCATGGCACCATGGGCTTCAACTCTGACGCTACTGGGATCCATAGTAGGAGCGTGTTTAAATTTTTAAACCCTTCAAACCTCTTTCGCCTGACAAGCACAAATAATTCGAAGCGATTTTATCCAGCACCCGTTTCGGAATCGGCGGTCAAGACCGCTAGGAGCTTCAAGAGGGATAAGCACGGTATGCCAACTTATCCTGACCGCGTTCGTCATCGTGTTGTGCGGACTACCGCTTACTCTCACGAGGAGAATGAGGTTGGCGTGCCTTGGCGTAAGAATGCTCTAGGAACCTACCTAAAGTATGGTGCGGTTCGTAGCGCGGCCGCTGATTGGTCCAAATATCCGGTTGGGACTAAATTTAAAATTAAAGGCCTTCCCTATACCTATATTGTCGACGATTACGGTTCGGCCCTTTGTGGAACTAATACGATTGATATTTATCATCCAAACCTCAGCAGCATGCGTCGTTGGGGAAATCGTCATATTGAGATCGCTGTCATTCAATGGGGTGACTGGGATCGCACTCTTAACATTCTAGCTGGTAGGACCCACCATACGCATACCCGTAAAATGTATTACGCTGCGAGGGCTAAGCTTAAGTCTGGCAAAGTAGCCCGGAACTAGGATTCTTCCCCGAATTCTCTGAGAGCCGGCTCCCTAGTGACAGGAAAGCCGGTTTTTTATTGGCCAAGTGCCTCTCCTCGGGCAGGGATGAGGAATGTTGAAACAGGAACGCGCCGACTACATCCTACGACGTTTGGAAGAGCTCTACCCCGAGACACCAGTTCCACTGGACCATACGAATTCTTTCACTCTCCTGGTTGCGGTGCTTTTGTCCGCGCAATGTACGGATGTTCGGGTTAATCTGGTCACCCCTGCATTGTTCAAAAAAGCCAGTAATGCCGCCATGATGGTGAAACTCACTGTGGAGGAAATTGATGCCATTGTGAGACCGTGTGGATTAGCTCCTCGAAAAGCTAAGGCAATTCGCGGCCTATCAGAAATTTTGCTGAGTGAGCATGGTGGCGAAGTGCCGGCCAATTTCACTTCTCTTGAAGAGCTTCCCGGAGTGGGTCACAAGACTGCTTCAGTGGTCATGTCACAAGCTTTTGGTGTCCCGGCTTTTGCGGTCGATACTCATATCCACCGTCTGGCCCAGCGGTGGAAATTGACAGGCGGTAAAAGTGTAAAAAACACTGAAGAGGACTTAAAAAAACTCTTCCCACGAGAAGCTTGGAATAAACTTCACTTACAAATTATCTTCTACGGGCGTGAATATTGTTCGGCCAGAGGATGTGATGGAACCATCTGTGAAATCTGCAAGGCTTTGTTTCCCCGGAGAAAGGCACCGATCAAGACCAAAAAGCCATAATAAAACCTAACCCTCCTTGGGTAGGTCTATTCCCCGTGTCAGCGGGGGGAAATACTCGAAAGTTAAAGCGAATATCACTTTCATTCTTAGTTTTATTTTCTTTACTCCTTGGTGGCACTTTCGAGAATGCGCCCCTGATAAATTCATCACTCCGACTTTTAAACCAAAATAATCATGACCATGACTTCAAAGTTCAGTATCGCTAAAGGTTGGCTCGTTGGCTCGGCTTTCACGCTTCTTACAGCCGCTCCCGCTCTTGCTCAAGAAGCCGAGAAAGCCGGAAAGGATAAGAGTGCGCTCGACAGCTACCTCCTCGAAGGTGGGCCGCTTACAATTTTTATCGTCGCGATTGGATTACTGTCGTTGATCAGTCTTACGGTCTTCAACTTTATGAACCTCACCAAGGCTAAGTTTGCGCCGGACGATCTTAAGGCGGCTCTCCTCGATCATATGACCAACTGCCGTGTTCGCAGCGCGATTGAGCTTTCTGCTTCACATCCCTCCTACCTTGGGCGGATGATGGCTTACTCTTTGCCCAATATCGACGCGACTCACCCTGAAGATCTTGGTCGGGATCATGTCGAAGATGCTATCGCTGATTTTTCCATCAACGAGACTCGAAAGCAGATGACCTTTATTTCGCTTCTTTCTCTCGTAGCTCAGGCGGCTCCGATGCTTGGTCTTTTCGGAACTGTTTTCGGTATGATCGGAGCGTTTGCTACGTTGGGAGAAAATGCTGGCGCCGACCCGCAAGATCTTGCTGGCGATATCTCGGTCGCACTGCTGACGACGATGTGGGGACTGATTGTCGCAATTCTTGCCCTTTTCGCTTATTTCTTTTTTAAGAATCGCTTCAACACCTTAGTTGCCGATTGTCATGGCACGGCAGAAAATCTCATCAATGCATCCATCCAGACGGTGAATGCTGATGCACATCTTGCTAAGATTCCTGAGGGGATTGCCGTTTAACCCGTCCGAGGGGATGGGATTCTTCCTCCCTTCGTGTTAAGCTTCTAAACCATCTCAGAAACCAATGGCCACAGATAGACTCCGCGCAGTCAATAAGGATGACGGCGAATCAGCCGAAATGGACATGTCGCCCATGATCGACATGGTTTTCCTGCTGCTTCTTTTCTTCCTCGTTGTTTCCAACCCAAAGACGATTAAGATTGATCCAAATCTAACTCCTTCGGTAGCCGAGAACGCTCAAGCTGCGAAATCGAAAAATGGAAAGATTGTCGTTAATGTTCGTGATAATGGAGACTTCGTCAAAGAGGATACGAAATCCCTCATGGCTGATGGAGCCGCTCTTCGCGAATATCTCAAAGCTGAAAAAGAGCGGGTTGAATCCAAAGGTAATGAACCGGTTCTCCATATTCGATCAGACAAAGAAGTCGAATTCAAATATGTTCAACGTGTCATCAAGGCCGGCGCTACCGTCGGTTTACAGCAGGTTGCCTATGCCGCTTTCAACAAAGAATAGCTCAACCTGAAACTCTAGACAGTAAAATCATTCCATGGCACGCCACAAAAAGATTCAAGCGCCTGAGGAAGATGAACCAGGCTTGGACATCTCTTCCCTGATTGATGTTTGTTTCCTTCTTCTCATTTACTTCTTGGTAACTACTCAGATCATCAAAAAGGAGCAGGAGTTGAGTACTGCGCTCCCTTCCACGACTCCCTCGGAGACTCCTCCGGATCTTGCTCCGATGCTGATCCTTCTTGAAGCAAATGGAAATATTTCGATTAAGAATGAGACCGGAGTGATTGAGCTTCTCGAATCTGACTCCGACGCCCGTAAGCTGCCGAACCTCTCGGCACGTCTCGATCTTCACAAGAGCGCTGCCGACATGTCGAGCAGCAAGGCCCTTGTTCAAATCAAGGTCGATGGTGATGCTGTTTCTCAGCGAGTGACTGATGTGCTTAATTCCTTGGCTGGTGCCAAGATTACGGAGATTACTTTCACCGATCTTCTTGACCCGGAAGCCAATTAATTTTCATCATCTTAGCATTTGCTAGAATATCCTAAGGAATCCCTAGTCCAATCGTTTTAACTCTTGCTCGAAAGGCTGATGAGCCACCGGCTCTCAGCCTTTCTTTTTCCAACAACCATTTCCACTACCTCGCGAATTATGAATTCAATCCAATCCATTCCACGAAAACTGGCCCTCGCTATTTTCGCCTTCGTCGCTTTGTTCAATATCAGTTTTGGTGCCTCCATCGGCGATATGAACAAGGACGCTCTCGCGGCTATGAAATCCGGTAAGTGGGCCGAAGCACAGGCGATTCTTGTCAAAGCAACCAATGCTTATGATGCCAGGGCTCCCCAGCTTTATGGGCCACGCTTTGGTTGGTTTTGGTATCATCGAGGCTACTGCGAAATCAAACTCGGCATGTTCGGGGACGCAATGAAATCGTTTGAGAAGTGTTATAAGCGCTATCCAAACACCAAGCCCAAGGAAGGGGAGGCTCCCAGCAAGAACATGTATAACAAGCTCTCACTGCTTATGTGGGGGCACGCAGCCAAGGGCGCCGAGGAGTGGGCAACCTCAATCCGCATGTATAAGAAGTTTCTCGAGGAACGTGACCCAACCCGTGATCGTTATGAAAAGGGAGTCTATTTCATCAACATGGCGATCAACCATTATAAGCTGAACAAAATTTCTGAGGGTAATAAGTATCTCGAGACCGCGATTCAGAACAAAGTGACTTTTCCTACCCCCAACAAGGGTATTATGGCAGCTTTCAATACGATGGTGGCTTCGGTAATTGAGAAAAAAGATGAAACCGCACTTCTCGACTTCCTCTCCAAAAATCGAGCTCACATCAAACTGGAGCCATTTGAAGCACATGAGTTTTCTTCCCTCTTCATGAAGCTCGCTCAGGACGCCCGCTCGGCTGATATGATCCGTTCAACCTTTGAGCTCTACGCACTTGTTCCGAGCACAGTTGCTGCGATTGATGATATCAAGGGTCGCCTTGCAATGCTTTCAAACTACGACCGTACCATTCGCGATGGCTCGATGATCGTTAAAAAAGGGGACTTGGATGCAGATTTTGCCGAGCTTGAAACGGCCGATACGAGCGGCAAGGTGAATGAGGTATATGCCTACCTCAACACTGCTGTTCTTCACGAGGAAGATGGAAATGTGCGAGGCGCCTTCGCGGTTTATGAGCAAATGGAGCTCTATTTTCCGAATGCCAAAGTGATGCGTGATGGAAAGGTAGGCGCGGGGCGTGAAAATAACCTTTATAACCTTGTGCGAACCTCGGCTTTGATCGGGGAGGTCCTTACCACCGAGCACTACGGCTCAATTTTTCTCAAGGACTTCCCTAAGAGCAAATATGTCAATGAAGTGCGCCGTATGATGCTCACTAGCCTCTTCTTTAATGGAGAGTATGAAAAGTGTATCGAAGTTGCTGAAGTGATGCTGCCTAAGCTGACTAAGCCATCTAAGCAGCATGATGTCTGCCTTTTTGTCCTCGGTGGAAGTAAGCACTATCTTGGTCAATTTGTTGAAGCTCAAGAGTATCTGAATGAATACATGTCCTCCTATGGCAAGAACAAGAAAGAGGGGGACAAGCTTCGTATCATGGCTACTTCCTACTTTCAGGCCGCCAACTATTCACGCCTTCAGGAATGGACTAAATCTGCCGAACTTCTCGATAAATTCTTCGAAAACTATCCTGACCCTAAGAGTAACGTTTACTACCCATTTGCCCTTTTCGACCGCGCGAACTGCTACTATGCGGAGAGTGAATATGAACCCGCCCTTGAGAAGGTGACTCGGGTTGAGACTCAGTTTCCTGGCGTTTCCGTAATGGAGCAGAATCTTGCTCTGAAGGGGAATATTCTCGAAGGGCTCAAAAAGCCGGAAGAATCCGAGAAATACTATCTTATGGCTCTCGAGCTGGCCGAGCAGAAAAGGAACGATCTCGTTTCAGGGGAGTGTCTTTTTTATCTCACCTCACTCATCGGTAAGGCCAAGATTGGTAAAGCGGAAAATCCACGTGTTGCGGAAGCTGTTCCATACTATAACAAGTTCTGGGAAGAGTATGGAAACGAATCACCTTTCAAAGCAAAGGTCGCGGTCGCTGGCATTCCTGGAATGCGGAAGGTTGGAAAAATTGAGGAAGCTCTTAAACGTCTTCAGACGGTCATTTCTGGGATTGCGAAAGAACCTGGCACACCTGGCCTTGAAGAGTCTATCGGTTCTTACACCGAGGAATATCTTGAAGAAAAGACTCCCACAGAGCTTAAAGATCACTACTACTCGTTCCCGGGAATCGATTCCCGTGACATGGCCACTCGGGCACTTCTGCGTATCGCGATTATCGGAGTGTTTGAAGAAGTCATAGAGTCTTCAGATCCCGAAAAGGAGGCGGCTCAGATTCGTGATGGAAAGGCGATGATCGAAACTCTCTTCCAGGAGCTTCAAAGGGACTTCAAACCGAAAGATCTCTCTAACTTTATTCTCGTCAGGGTTGGTGATTTTATTCGCAAGACGACTCAACCGCAAGCTGCTGAAGTCTATTACAAGGAAGCGCTTAGTCGTCCCGATCAATCTCATATGTTCGCTGCGATCTTTGGACTAGCCGACGTTTACGCGAAGGGCACCTCAGCTCAGAAGAGCGAGGCGATCAAGCTCCTGAAGCGGGTTAGTGATGATTCCGACGACAGTGGCGAAAGAGAAGAAGCTCTCTATCTCACGGCTAGTATCCACGCTGATAATGATGCCTACGATGCGGCGATTGCTACTGCCAAGGAGTATCTTGAAACTGATGGGTTCCGCCGTTACGCGGTTGATTGCCGGATGTTACTTGCTGATTCGCATCGTGAGGCGGGGCGTGTTGATGATGCATTGACCGCTTACCAGCAGGTGTGGATTTCCAGCATGGGAACAATCAGGTTTTCTTCACCTGCCATGAAACGCTGGATGGAAATTCTCTGGAAGCGGGGTGGGACCAATAAAGGTAAGAGCGATCAACAGTTTGCTTATGAGGGTGGCTATAAGTATCTCAAGATGACCTCGCAGGCTGTCAAGAAAGCTACTAAGAAGGAGAAAGAGATGTGGGGTGAAGTGCGTCAGTTGACTGAGAAGTATGCGGCAAACACCAACACTACTAAAGTCGTTGAGCCAGAAGACGAGTGATGTAACCAAGTAAAAATTTAACGGATCAAAAGATATGAAAAAAATTCTTACTCTAACCCTCTTTCTCGCCGCCGGTGTCGCTCCCTTGTTTGGGGCAAAAGAGGCCCGGATTCTAATTGTCACTGATGAGGATACGTTCACCGGGTGGATGATGGATGCTACGAAATCAAAGTTCCTCTGGCGTGAAACTCAGGAGACTCTTGTGAAGCGGGAGCAGAGTCTGCTCAGTTGCTCGGTCTATTTCCTGCAAGCGCCTGAGTTTACTGAAGCTCTTGAGCTCTACAAAAGCCGAAACTACCGCGATGCAGCACCCAAGTTTGCTGCCTGTGCTGAGGAATATGACAAGCTGATCGAGGTGAAAGGTAATCCCGCCACTATGGCCTCTTTTTACGAAATGGAATGCTATCGGCGTCTTGAGGATCTTGAGAAACTCTCCGAGCTGGCAGCAAAATTTGCGCCCGACAACCTTCTCTACAAGTTCCAAAAAAAGCAGTATGAAATCTATGGTGTCTTTTGGGATGCGGTCCGTACAAAAAGCTGGAACCGTCTTGACGCGATTTGCCGCGATGAAAAATGGCGTGGAGCCAAGTTGCCTGGTAACTTGCGAGGACAAATTGCTTACTGTCATGGATTGGCGCTCGAGGGCGCTGGTCAACCCGTGAAGGCTCTTAATGCTTATAATAATGCTTTCGTTGCTGACTTCGCTGCCTCTGAGGAGATTACTAGGAAATCCGCGCTGAATTGCCTCCGTATCATTCTTGATCACGAAGATGTTAAGACTGCTATGGGTCTTTATTCAACGGAGGATTACAGCGATGATTCAAACGGCGCGGCACTCATCAAGGAAGCGACCGCCCTCCTTAAGCTTTGGGATAAAGTTCTTGGTTCTGGCGAAAGTGTCCCTTCCAAATACAAAATCTTTCTCAAGTATCCTCCCAAGAATAGATAGAGCGACTGTTTGAGTCTAAGAAACAATGGCGGTTCCGAAAAGGGTCCGCCGTTTTTTTGGAATACGAGTGGTGAAATTAGGGTGAGATCAATTGCCTGATCTCACAGCGGAAGAGGTGCTAATTGCGGTGCTAACTTAGATTCTGAATAAACGAATTCCTTGCCTTCGTAATTTCGAAGCACAGTTCGTTCCTCGTTGGACTCCACAATATATTCAGGGTTGATAGGGATTTTTCCTCCACCTCCTGGAGCATCGATGACATATTGGGGGATGGCGTATCCAGAAGTGTGTCCGCGTAAGCCTTCTATGATTTCGATCCCCTTGGAGATGCTAGTCCGCAGGTGGGCTGTTCCCTTAATTAAGTCTCCTTGATAAAGATAATAAGGTCGGACCCGACACATTAGAAGTTTCTGAACGAGTTCTTTTTGAACTTCAACCGAGTCATTCACCTTGTCGAGAAGGACGGATTGATTCCCCATCATCACGCCTGCGTCAGCTAAACGACCAAGCGCCTCGTGCACCTCAGTTGTAAGTTCCTTTGGGTGGTTGGTGTGGATTGAGATGAAGAGTGGATGGAACTTTCGGAGCATTGCGCAGAGCTCTGGTGTGATACGCTGAGGTAGAAAGATTGGGATGCGTGAACCGATGCGAATGAATTGAATATGGGGAATCGCGTGGAGTTTTGTGAGGAGTTTCTCGAGCTTCGCATCCGAGAAGAGAAGGGGGTCACCACCAGAAAGAAGGACATCACGCACTTGGGGAGTCCTTTTGAGATAATCAATCGCCATCTCCCACTGGGTTTCCAGTTTTTGATCGGAAACTCCGGAAACGACGCGCGATCGAGTGCAATAGCGGCAATAAGACGCGCAACGGTCGGTCACTAGAAATAAAACGCGATCTGGATAGCGATGGACGAGTCCGGGAACCGGCATGTGTGAGTCTTCGCCGCAAGGATCAGCCATCTCGGACGGGTCAGTGTGAGTTTCTTCGATGCGGGGAATCACTTGACGTCGAATTGGACAATCCGGATCGGCCGGGTGAATAAGGTTGAAATAGTGCGGGGTAATAGACGTGGCAAGTTTGGTGCCAGTGAGGAGGATCCCTGCACGCTCTTCTTCACAGAGTTTAAGATGTTTCTCGATATCAGCGAGCGATGAAACGCGATTTTTCAACTGCCATTTGGCTGAATTCCAGTCTTCGTAGGGAATGTCTTCATTTGCCCAATATCCAGGCGCGGAGGAAGTGAAGGTGATGTTGCTCACGTTGATTGTAGTCTAGGTAAGGATGGAGAGATGTCAAAGAAGCCGTTTCGCGGGCTTTAACAGATTGGCTTGGGGCCGAGGCCGCGCTTTCTAGCACAGACAGCCCACGAGATCTTCTATCAGACGTAAAAGGATCTGTCTTTCGCTAAGGCGCGTGGTTGTCTGCTCGAATTTCAGAGATCATTTAAAGTGGCATCCCAAGCGTTAGAGTCCAAATTCCTTGAGCTTGGGTTCGATCGCCTCCGCCCAAATTTCGTAACCCTTCTGTCTTGGGTGGAGGGCGTCTGGCATCACTTCCTTGGTGAGGATGTCCTCGGCGGTAAGAAATTTATCTGAGATGTCTAGGTAGTGGATCCGCTCTCCGTTGTGGAGTTGCGAGATGAGTTTGTTGATTTTAAGGTTGTTCTTTCGCTTGGCATCATCGGGGTCCACCCCGCGAGGGAAGACACCGAGAAGAAGGATTTTTGCCTGCGGGCAACGGGCCCGGATTGTAGAAACGATTCGCTCAATGCCATCACGAACTTCAGTTGGATCTTGCATGATGTGCCCCGTGTTATTCGTGCCAATCATGACAATGGCTGCTTTTGCTTTTTTCTGGTTTCGGAGATTCCCATTATCCAGACGCCAAATCACGTGTTCGGTGCGGTCACCTGAGATTCCGAGGTTGAGGGCCTTGCGATTACCGTAATATTTTTCCCAGGTCCCTTTACCCGAACCTTCCCAGCCTTGAGTGATGGAGTCGCCGATAAAGAGAAGGTCGTGTGGCTTCTTGGCGTTTTGATTCATCGATTGGTGACGTTTCATCCACCATTCATCCTCGCGTGGCTCGCCGATAATAGCGGAGTGGACGCGATATTTTTTACGAGCAGAAGCAAGTTCTTGCTTCATTTCGTTGAAGACGACGGCATAGGCTGGATCATTGTGGACCGATTTCATTTCCTGTGGATCCTTCTTCATGTCGAAAAGTTGGTATTCTTTGGTCTTGGGGACCCAGAAGATCTTGTGATCTGCAGTTCGGACTCCGTCGTGGGCCGCTACGTTATGAGTGCGCTCGCCGGAGTAACGGTAGTAGATGGAATCACGCCATCCTTTAGGCTTTTCACCGGCCGCTTTAAAAATAGGAACAAGTGATTTGCCCTGCATGCTTTCCGGAATTTTGGCACCGGCGAGTTCTAGGAAGGTAGGGCCGTAGTCGATATTTTGGATAATGGCATTGGACACAGAGCCTGGTTTGATTTTTCCAGGCCAGCGGACAACAAAGGGCATCATAAGTGATTCTTCAAACATCCAGCGTTTATCGTACCAGCCATGTTCGCCAAGATAGAAACCCTGGTCTGACGAGTAGATGACAATCGTGTTTTTAGCGAGCCCGGAATCATCGAGATGCTTTAGGATCTTGGCGATCCCTTCGTCCATGGACTGAATAACGGCAAGGTAGTCCTTTATATATCGCTGATACTTCCATCTTGTGATCGCTTTTTGGTCGAGCTTTCCAGCTCTCATATCTTTGATGAATTGCTTGTTTTCGTCTTCGTAAGCAGAGATGACAGTCTTCTTATCTTGGTCCGTGAGCCGATTGAATTGGCCGTTACCACGGCCAGTGAAGTGGCTTGGGAACAGGTTCTCACCTTGCATCTTCATGTCATTTCCCCAAGACATATGGTCTTGGATTCCCATTGCGTGTTCCTTGAGGACGGAAGAACGGTTCTCGTAATTATCAAAAAGAGTCTCGGGTTCTGGCATGGTTACATCATCAAACATGTTAATGTGACGGAACGCGGGTGCCCAGTTCCGGTGGGGAGCTTTGTATTGGACCATTGCCATGAATGGTTTTTTTGAGTCAGCAGCCTGCTTGAGCCAGGTGAGGCCTTTCTGGGTCACTAGGTCATTACAGTGGCCTTGAAAACGCTTGCGCGAATTATCCATCTGAATGAAGTCAGGGTTGTAGTAAGCGCCTTGCCCGGGTAGAATTTCCCAGTAGTCGAAGCCGATAGGGTTGGAGTGGAGGTGCCACTTGCCGATCATTGCGGTGGTGTAGCCGGCGTCGCGGAGAAGATCGGGGAAAGTGGTTTGAAGGCCATCAAAGTAGGAAGAATTATTATCGATGAAGCCGTTTAGGTGGCTGTGTTTTCCTGTGAGGATGGAGGCACGTGAAGGTCCGCAGATGGCATTAGTGCAGTAAGATCTGTCGAAGCGCATTCCCTCGCTAGCAATCCGGTCTATGCCTTTGGTAGGAGCGATTTCGTCGAAGAGTCCACCTGGATAGCATGAAATGGCATTTGGGGCGTGATCATCTGAGAAGATGAAAAGAATATTCGGGCGATCCGCTCCTGAGAGAGCGAGCGTGAGCCCAGCAGTAAAGGTAAGAAGGTGTTTCATAGAAGATTAGGGTGTTTAATACGGATACGACCCTTAAGATCTTAAAATTAAGATTCACGAATTCAAGGTCGGGGCCTAGTTTACGGCATACCTAATGTTTTTCGGAGCACATAGAGAGACAATGCGTGCGTCTTGGGCGGCTATTCTGGAGGCGATCAAAGCCTCAGACGGAATGCCTGTCTCGGATTTATCGAGAGAGCTCAAAATGAGCTATATGGGAGTGAAGCAGCATTGCTTGAAACTAGCGGAGCTAGGATATTTGGAAGAATGGCGGATCCCGCGAGCGAAAAAAGAGGTGGGACGTCCTGAAAAACTCTATCGGTTGACTCCGAAATGTAATGCTCTTTTCCCGGAAGCTGGAGTGGGTCTAACTCTAGCGGTTTTGGAGGGGGTCAAACAACTTTATGGGGATTCGGCGCCCGAAAAACTTTTATTCCATCACTTTCAAGTTTTGAGAGAGCAATGGCAACCGAAGGTTAGAGCAGGCAAATCGATGGTCGAAAAAGCAACTCGGTTGGCTGATATTCGCGATAAGTCTGGTTGGTTTAGTAAGTGTCACTACGATGCGGACACCGGTTTTCGAATTGAGGAATTTCATAATCCATTGAAGAAAATTTATGAAGTTTATCCCAACGCAGTGCGAATGGAGGTCCAAATGATGGAGCAGTTGCTGGGAACGAAGATTGCGCGGACTGAGGTTTCAACCGGCAAGGGTCGCAAAAGGGTAGTTTATGAAATCGCCACTCTTGGAATTCGTCAGGAAGGTGTGAAAAAATTGGGAGCTCCGGCTCGAAAGAATGATGATGGAGGCCAAGGGAGTCTGTTTTAAATTGACCCGGGGCTAGCCCCCGAATGGGGGGAGGGTGAGCGCGGATGTAAGACCGCGGAATCTAGGATTGGAAGCGACAATGATCCTGTTGAGGGCTTTCCGATCAGCAGGTTGTGTGGGGGATCTGCTTGAAGGATCTAATTTAGCGAAGAGTGAATTTGCTGAAGAGTCATTATCGCGTAACTCGTGACAAGAACAGGGTCGTTTTCCATCCAACGGCTGGCTTTTGTGTTTAGCCATGAACCATCTTCGCGCTGTTCGTTGATGACGGTGGCGGCGAGCTCAGAACGCCAGTCAATCTTCAGGCCGTCTTGACCCTCAAGGGTTGGTTTATTAGCAGCCACGAGGCTTTTAGCCATGGCATGGTAGTAGTAGTAAAGACCCTGTCCTCCGAGGCCTGGATTCTCTTTCAGAGTGTAGTTGTCCGAAAGCCAGTTAATTACGGCCTTAACTCGCTGATCGCTTTCGTCGAGATCCGAGTAAACAAGCGAAAGGAGTCCGGAATATGACATGGAGCCGTAGCCGCGGAGAGCGACGCGTCCGGTTTTGCTGTCGACCGCTTCCCCCGCTTTTGAGTTTCCAGGGTAGTAAACAAAGCTTCCATCGTTACCGATTTTTTCACCCTTGTTGGTAGCTTGAAGATTCTGGCAGCGAGAGACAAACTTGAGAGCTGCTTCCCAGTCGAGCTCCATCGCTTTCTTGTCGCCGGAGTCGGTGGCAAGGGCACGAGTTGTGTAAAGAGCCTCAAGAGCTCGGTGGGTGTTTGAGAGGTCAGAGTGGGCACGCGACCCGCCGTAGCCTATTCCACCGTCAAATTTGGTGTCATTTTCTCCTTTTACTCCCCAATCGGTCTGGTGATTGATCAGGAAATTACGCGCGCTGATGATTTGATCCTTATATTTTTCGGGTCCGGCAATCCAGAGAGCCATGATAGACGCAGAGGTCGAGTAGGTGGCCATGCCTCTACCGTAGATTCCGCCGTCCTCTTTTTGCTGAGACAAAAGCCATTTTATCCCCTTTTCGACAGGCGTAGGAACGGGGCCCTTTGGGTCGAATGAAGGATCAAGAAGGAGGCACTTGACCGCAAAGCCGGTAAATGCTGGGAGGTCGGGGTCACCCCAGTAGCCTTCTTTTTTTTGCTGACCCATAATGAACTTGTTCCCTTTCTTGATGACTTCTTGGGTTTCAAGCTTGATCGAAAGATGGGCGCCTTTTAGTGGAGCCTTGTCTTGTGCGATCAAGCTGAGGCTGGAGATAGCGATGATAGAGGAAATGAGGAGCTGCTTCATTTTTTTGGAGTATGAGGTTTAACGACGATTGTGACAACTGTCGCTTCTTTTGGTGTGACCTTTTCGTTAGGTATCCAAACGTCACCTAAAAGGCGATCTTTGCCAAAAAAGTTTACGATCGCTTGTTCATTTGTGTAGATCCCGAAAATGATCCCGCCAATTTCAGCCTTAAATCGTCCTTCATGCATGTAGGATCCAGTTGAGAGCCAGGGGCCTTTCTCCATCACGCTTAAGGTGGCTTCCTTTGTCTCGAATTCTTGGTTGGGCTTTGGAGTCAACGCCTTCTTGGGCCAGTTGATATGGTGGACGAGTTCGTTGGCAGGAATCCTCTTCTTCTTTGCTCCTTCACCCCATTCCACAAAAATATCGACCAGAGATGCGGCATGAGTTTCTGGTGAAACAGCCGGAAACTTGCCGGTTGGCTTCCACGTGTCCTCATCAAAGATTTCAAAAAGTTCCTTGGATGCTTTGATGCCGAGAAGCTTCATCGCGATATTTATGTTTGTCGGTGAGGCATCTGTCAGAATAAGGGTTTCGTGGACCTTGTTGCTCTTGGTTGTCGCCAAAAAGTATTCGATGAGACCTTTTGTCATGTTGATCCCACCTTTGAAGCTGAGTTCACGCTTCTTTTGATGAAGGTGGATTTTACCAATTTTTACTTCCTCACTATTTATACGCTCGATTTTCGGTTTTTCAGGGCTTTTCGGTTTAGCCGGGGAAGCCTCTTGGGCAATCGCAGTACAAAAGAGCGAAAAAGTGGCGGTGGTGAGCATTTTGATCATGGCTACGGGGGTGGGACGGTTGTGAATTGATTTTCTTAGGGAATTTAATCCAAATTTAAATCTGCTGATTCATCAGGGTGTTCTCCAGGGGTATTGGGATCGTTTTGTGGTTGATGAAGTGATTGCGCAAAATCCCGCCACATCAAGCGGGTGATTTGCCAAGAAAGATAATCTTGCCCCTTTTTAAGGTTTTCAGGAGCTGGTGGATAACCAAATTGTGTGAGGTGACTCCGAATGGTTTTGAAGACCGCCAACGAGATTTCTTCGAGATGCTCCTCATTGTTCCTTGCAAGTCGAAGAGTAATGACTGCTGAGGAAGTTGTGTTATCGCCGGAGGCCGAGAGCCAAAGAGCAATAGGGTTGTTAGTGGGGGAATCGGAATTGTCGCTGCTGTCAATTATGGGGATAATGTTGAGCTGGTCACCCGAAGACCTACAGATTCGGGTTGCAACCTTTTGAAGAACATTTTGCAAGTGATCAGATGGCTTGTGAGCCATTCTAAGGTGTAGGTTGAGAATTATCTCGTTGCTGGGATCGATATTCCAATTTGGGAGGTTCTTTGTGAGAGCAGCAATTCCTTGCGCCGCCTCGGTTCGGGATTTGGGATCAGTTTTACTTGTGTCTATGACTCTTTCGAAGACTAAAAGGGCGCGTTGGAATTCACCTCGTGCTCGGAGTCTAGATGAAAGCTCGAAAAGACGGTCGGGCGATTCTCCACGGGCGAAATCCCGGTAGGCACCTAGTCCCGGGCTAGAGACTAAATCGCCCAGTTCGAATTCGGTGATTTCTTTTAACTTAGGCGGCGTAATTTTGTCCGGTTCTTTTGGTTGCTGGATGACACTGTTGATTTTCGGCTGATCTTTGATTTCTGGCTGCAGCACTACAGATAGGTCGATCAAATCTGAATTTTCTTCAGTTTCTACGATTTCCAAACCTGAGGGGGTCAGGAAATCCATGTTTTTGGTACGCAAATACCATGTGAGAAGGATGGTCCCGATCACTGCAAAAACGACAAATGCCCAGTGGATTCGCACAGGATTTTAGAGTGGGAGACGGGAGGGCGTAGGTGAAGCGCAAAAAAAACCGCAGCGAGAAAACTCTTACTGCGGTTCAAGGAATTTTGCTGGATCCGTGTGATCAGTCTGCTGATTTCACCTGGATGGCACGCTTACCCACACGATCACGAAGATAATGAAGCTTTGCACGGCGAACTTTGCCGCGTGAGATGACCTCTACCTTGGCAATTCGTGGGCTGTGGACGCAATAGACACGCTCAACACCTGTCCCGTAGGAAATCTTACGGACGGTGAAAGCAGAGTTGAGGCCACTCCCAGACTTGGCTAAAACAATGCCTTGGAACATCTGGATACGCTCTTTGCCACCTTCAACCACGCGATTGTGGACCTTGACGGTATCACCGACATTGAAGTCGGTAACTTCTGACTTCATTTGCTCTTTCTCGATCTTGCTGATGATATCCATGGTCGTAAAGTGGGTTGGCGGGGCGGAGGAACTACGGGAAGCCCGCAACGAATGCAAATCTTTTTTGAGGAATACAGCTAATCGGACAAAAAAAGGCCGGGATTGTCCTTCAGGGCCAAGATTAGAGACTTAGCGTCCTGAACTCAGAGCGTTTTCCGGGTGAAACTGTCAGCCAGTTACTGGGGGAGTAGGCGAACAGGATAAGAATCCTAAAAGACTAACTAAAATAAGAAATAATGGGAGCTTCATCGACTTTCGCTGGCTTTCGCCACAACCCTTACAAGGATGGCTTATTAAGTCAAAGTTCTTCCATTAATTCCTCGGCCACATAGGTCCAGATTTCTCCTAACGTCGGGTGGTAGGAGGGGATTTTAAGGAATTCGGCGACAGTTAAGTTTTGATGGAGCGCGACCATCATGGTGTGGGCGTAGTCGATGACGTGTGGTCCAACTCCGGCTGCACCAAGGATTTTGCCAGTTTTGCGATCGGCCGTGATCGAAACAAGGCCGTGCTTCTCTCCAACAATTTCGCCTTTTCCTTGATCATCGTAACGGTAGAAGGCTGTGACAGGGTCAAATCCTCTTTTGCCTGCCTCATTTTGGTTCCAACCAAGCTCGACCAATTCGGGATCGGTAAAGATTCCGAAAATATTGAGTCGTTCATCCCAAGTTGCGGTTTGCTTCGAACTCTTTAGATAAGCGGCGATGTTTTCGCCAGCCGCTTCACCCTGCATGACCGCGAGGTGAACGACTGCCAAAGGGCTAGAAACATCGCCCACCCCAAAAATGTGTGGCTCTGATGTTTGGCAATAGTCGTTAATCTCAAGCTGTCTTAGATCATTAGAGAATCCTGCAGCGACAAGATTGAGAGGGCCGAGATTGGGCTTTCGACCCGATGCCATTATTAATTGGTCACAATCGATTTGGGTTTCTTCCCCGATCATGAGGGTAAAGCCGGAATCATTGTGGCTGACTTTAGTTAATGGTTTTTCGAAAATGATGTCTATCCCGAGATCTTGACAGCGTTTCTCCATTGCTTCCGAAAGAGCCGGAGTTACTCCGGAAACAAGAGGTCGGCTTCGGGAAATGATGGTGACCTTGGATCCGAGGCCCTCGAAGAGAAACGCAGACTCCATCCCAACCGCTCCCGTTCCGACCACGACTACCGATTCAGGAAGGCGTGGGAGATCGACGATATCGTCACTGGTCCAATAGGGAGAGTCCGAAAGACCCGGGATTTTTGGGATACTTTCGACCGAGCCCGTCGCAACAACAAAAGCCTTTCCCTTAAGAGTCTGATGTCCTTCGATTTCAATTTCGTGAGGCGAGATGAATTTTGCGTAGCCTCGGATGAGATCAAAGTTACCATTCTCGAGTCCTTTGACACGGTAGTGTTGAAAATCATCGATTAGGCGTGATTTTCGGTCTCGGAGTGAATCGATGTCAACCGATGGATTTTGGACTTCGATAGCAAATTCACCTGCTTCCCGAATAGCACGCATGCGGCTGGATGTTTCGAGGAGCGCTTTGGTGGGCATGCAGCCACGCAAAAT
>TARA_B110000008_G_scaffold207679_1_pt1 | contig 19658 bp, 18 predicted proteins | sample TARA_B110000008 | Tara Oceans TARA_B110000008 (sample SAMEA4396496) | marine metagenome | biome: Westerlies Biome; feature: [DCM] deep chlorophyll maximum layer (ENVO:01000326); material: water (ENVO:00002006), including particulate matter (ENVO:01000060) such as... | depth 40 m
TTTATAATTTTTATTGGAGCAATTAAATTTACAAGTATCATTTGATCAATTATTTCATTATTAATTTTTTCAAATGATAAATTGGGGCATATTATTCCAGCATTGTTTACTAGTATTTTTATATTTTCACTTTTTGCTTTTTTACATAGTGCTTGAATTCCCTGTTTTTTTGATAAATCAGAAACGATGTAATCCGCTTTAACATTATTTTTTATAATCTTATTTTTAGTATCTTTTAATTTTATTTCGTCTCTTCCGTGCAGCAAAATATCGTGCCCTTTTTTTGAAAAATATAAAGCCATAAAGTTACCAAAGCCACTACTTGATCCTGTAATCAATACTTTATTTGAAGACATTATATCCCTCATCTATTATTTCTTTATTTTCCAAGAACCAATCTATTGTTTCATTTATACCTTCGTCAAGACTAATATTTATTTTGAACCCTTTTTTTCTTGTTCTGATGATTCTATTATTTAGTTAAAGTCTATTTTACAATAAATTTATTTATTGTTTACAATAAATTTATTTATTGGTATATAGCTTGTCTGTAAAGGCATTATACCTTTGTAAGTCTTTATCTTTATATTCCGTATACCATTTTATTGTACTTTCTATACCTTCGTCTAATGAGATTTTTGGTGAAATACCAATAGATTCTGCGCGCTTAGTATTCATTATTCTTTTATGATCCCCTGCAGGTTTTGAAGTATCCCAAACTATTTCACACTTGTCTGGCATTTTATTGGCTATTGATGTGGCAATTTCCTTTATTGAAACTCCATTACCACTCCCTAAATTTATAGGCTTATTATAGCCCTGTCTAACCACTTCGAGCATCCCATCAGCTACGTCCCCAGAGTATATAAAATCTCTAATAGGGCTTCCATCTCCCCAGACAGTTAAAGGTCTTTCTCCAGATGACGCTCTATTTATAAGCGATGGTATTACCATAGCGTTTTCAGGGTCAAAATTGTCGTAAGGCCCATACACATTTGCAGGTCTGACTATTGATATTTTATCCCAATTATATTGAATGTCGTAAGCTTGAGCCTGAAGCTCACCCATTCTTTTTGCCCAACCTGCAAAACGATCATTTGGAGAAGGAAAGGTTGACCAAACATCATCTTCGTTAAAAATATCAGCAGGTTCATATACGCCGATGCTACTTGTAAATAAATATCTTTCAACGCCGCATTGCCTAGCAGCCTCCATCATATTAATTGAAAATGTAATTGTTGGCACAAAAAAACTTGCAGGGCTCTCTATTGTCATTTTTGGAGAACCTTTTACACCAATTAAATTAAAAACAATTTCTTTACCTTTGCAGATAGTAAGACAGTTCTCAAAGTTTCGTAGATCAAGATTGATGAATTCTACAGACTTATCAACATTAGTTGGTTTATCGAGCGATACAACTGTAACATCTGCCTCAAGATGAACTAACTTCTCTACTAAAGGCCTACCAATTAAACCTGTTCCACCTGTTACTAGAACTTTTTTTCCTTTAAAAAAATTACTCATATCTTACTATCCTCGTTATAAACTATTTCTGTTCCATGTTGAGATAAATCAAACGGGACAACTACTTGTTTGCCAAGCTTATTTATAAGATTATCTCTCTGACCTTCTTTAGCCATAAATAATAGAAAACCACCACCACCAGCACCTAGTAATTTTCCACCAAGAGCGCCGTTATTTAATCCAAAATTATATAGCTCATCAATTTCTCTGTTTGATATTACATCAGATAAATCTCTTTTAATTAACCAGGATTCATTTAACATCTGCCCAAAGCTATTTAAGTCACTTTTTACTAAATACTCTTGAGCGATAGGAACCATTTCTTGTATGCGCTCATAAGATTTTATTTTATTTTTCATATTGCTAACTTTTTTCTCTGCTATAGAGGTAGCTCTTCTTGTTTTTCTTGTATAAACCAAAACAAATCTATTTAAAAATATATCTAAATTTTCTGAAGACATATTTACAGGAGAAACTGCATATGACCCATCTTTTTCAATATTAACCTTATTAAATCCACCAAAAGATGTGGCAATCTGATCCTGAATCCCAACAGTTTCTTTAAGCTTATTTTTTTCTATGTTGTAGGAAAAATCTGCTAACTCATATGGGTTTATCTGTTTCTTTTTATCTGCATAAAGGGCACGTATCAATGCCGCCGTAAATGCTGAGCTAGAACCCATTCCAGATCCCCCTGGTAAGTCTCCAATATAAGATAGATCTAAACCAGTTTCATGGTATCCATACTCCTTAAGAGCTTCTTTTACGATTGGGTGTTGAATTAGATCAAGAGACTCAACTTCTTCAGCAAATCTCCAATGAATTGTGTAGTGTTTCTTTTGAAATTTAGGTTTAATTCTAAGTGTAATATATGTGTAGTAATTAATTGCCATTGACAGAAAAGCGCCACCATTTTCAGAAAACCATGGTTCATAATCAGTGCCACCTCCAAAGAATGAGATTCTATATGGTGATCTTGATACTATCATAATATTTTTATATTAATCATAGCTATGCCCGATTGTTAAAATTTAAAATATTATATCCACTTTCTAACGGAACATCTATATAAAAGCTCAGATACAGGGCATATGAAGATATCAAAAAACCACATATATTTTTTCAAATGATATCCTTTTTTAAAAATTATGGAGATATTCTTTAAATCTAGCTTCAAACAATAATAAGTGAATAACAGAGAAAGATTATGGGCCTTAAAAGCTAATAATCTATTTTGTTTATACGAAGATAAAGAGGAATCTTTTAAATAAAAGTCAGCTATTCCAATATGCTCTTCTCTTATCTTTACTATCCCAGACCTACTACCACTATAAGAATCTTTATGGTGTGTCATTTTATACAATGTATCTTCAATAACGTAGTTTTTTACATTATTTAACGCGAGTCTAATTAGAAACTCTCTATCATTTGAATAAAAAACACTATTGTCATAATATAAAGGAGTTAAGGACCCATATTTTTCAAAAACTTCTCTTCTATAAAAATGATTTAACACATGTTTAAATAAAATATTATTAAGATTCAGAGAAATATTTTTTTTATTTTTTGATTCAAGTGTTATTTTTCTAGTTTCAAGATTTTCTATAGACAAACCATAAGATATAATATCAAAATTATTTTTTTCATTTGCGACTTCTGCAATTTTTTTTAAGGCATTATCAGCAAAATAATCATCGCCATATAAAAAATTAATAATATCGCCTGTCGACAAATCTATTGCCTTGTTGCAAGCTGCAGCCCCACTGTCATCTTTCTCAGAAATAACAGTATCTATAATTTCCATATTATTACCTATTACTTCCATTGTATTGTCCGTAGAAAGACCATCCATAACTATTAACTCAAGATTTTTGTAATCCTGTAATTTTATAGAATCAAAAGTTTTTTGAAGCGTCTTTCCTGCATTTTTTACAGGGATGATAATTGTTATTTTAGGAAAGCTTTTCATTATTTATAATGTTTTCAATTTGTTTACGATTTTTTTCATTTCGGATAATTTTTATTAAGTAATTTTTTTTATGTAGAAAATTTATTATCGTAATAATGATATTGTCAAAAAAATTTAAATAGCACCATAACATAAAAATTATATTTTTTGTTTTATTATTAATAATATGTTTTGGAGAACCTCTGTAGTAAAAAAAATTAAACCTTCTCGAGAGATTTGTTAATTGCAATTTTCTTTTATTTATTTTTATATAGCTCATTTTTTTACTTACACCATTTATTTCTTTGACGATTTTAAATGCTGATTCGCTTGATAATTTTTGCATTTTATAGGATACCAATTTAAAAAAAGCTTTGTAATATATTCTTGATCTAGCCATTCTATCCTTGAGTCCCAAATTTGTAGAAACACCTTGACCATCAAACTCTATTTCATTAAGAATTACATCTCTCTGAAATTTTTTTCCATATTTACGAATATAATATGAAACACACTCCTGAAAAGTATCTGGTCCTATACATGGATTCCATTGACCTACTATATTCAACCACTTCTTTGTATAAAAAGCATAAGAATCTGGTTTATAGCCACACTCCCAAATATCTTTATATACTTCATTTTTATATTTTGAGCATCTAATTCTAAAAATATTATCTTCAAAAGTATTTTCGTATTTAAGTATGATAGCATCCCAATTTTTGGTTTTAAAAATAATGTCATCAGACATACATGAGATAAATTTAACTGACTCTGATGTTTTCTCTAAAAGTAAGTTTAATGGCTTCCACGCATCAGCAAATGTTTTTATTAAGTCTGTTTCAATATATCTGATCAAATCTTTTTCATTACAATTTATTTGCTTAATTGCATCAATCATTTTTATATCATTTTTGTCTATACTTACTAAAATTTCTATATTCTCCAAATTTTGAGAATTATGAACTATTGATGAAATAAATTTTTCGAAAGATTTTGGTTTATTAGAATTTAAGTGAATAGAAATTAATTTTTCAGCACTCATGATACTAGAATAAAGAATCCTTAATGTCACTAAAATGTGATTTAGCTTTTTCGGTATGTAACTCAGTGAAATGTTCTGGGTAAACTACTGCCATATTTTTTAATGAAAACTTTTCCCATTTATTATTTTTTTTCTGCATAGCCCAAAACCCACCCCAAGATGATACTTCTCCAAAAATTTCTTGTACAGCTACAGTCACTCCTGGATGATAGTTTTTTTCTGTCAAAGGATCTCGGATGAAATCTTTATGCTTATTATTAATAGCATTATTTTTATCAATTTCGTGTAGTTGAAGGTTTAGGTCGTCACCACAAATTACCCCTCCTTCTTTTACTAGCCTCATGGAGCTATTAATATCTTTTCGTACTGGCTCATATGTATGGTCCGCATCTATAAAAACAACATCATACTTTGACTCCTTAATGTGTGGAAGAATATTCTCACTTTTACCTCTAAAATGTTGCGTGATCATTTTTCCTTGAAGAGTTCTCATATTGTGTAAAAAAATATTGTAGGCAAAATCAGACTCTAGTAATTCCTCCATCTCTCTAGCGTAATCACTTTCACTATGTATATCCATGTCAAAAAATGGCTCCCAAGCATCGATGCATGTAATTGAACTATTTTCACCTGAATACAATGACACGCCTTGAGCCCAAGATAGTGTTGAAGCTCCAAACCAAGAACCTATTTCTAGAATATCTGTTTGATTTCTATCATCATCTTTATTTAGATACTCTATTACTCCAATCATAAACAAGTGTCGTATTGGGGCACTTAATACAGCATTCTTATGATCTAAAAAAGGCTTTTTTTTATCTAAATTTTTAATAATTTCTGAATTTTTCATAATAATTTTTAGCGTGTTAAATAATTTCCATTATTTTTAGCCACTTGCTCTCTCCAATAATTTAGTAAATCTAATATTGTTTTTTCGTATGGAATTGCTGGCTCCCATCCCGTGTGTTTTTTAAACTTTGTTGTGTCTGGAACTTGTAAGTCAGCATCTATTGGTCTTAACCTTTCTGGATCAGTCTCAATACTTAATTTCTCTTTTATCGTAGAAAGATTTATTAAGTCATTTAATAGCTTCTCAATTTCACATGAATAACTACCACCAATATTATAATATTCTCCGCCCGTAGGATTAACTGTTACCAACATATAATAAGCTCTTACAGCATCTCTTACGTCCGCGATTGTTCTCATAGATTTAATATTACCAACCTTTATTACAGGCTCTATAAAACCTGCCTCAGCTAAAGCAATCTGTTTTGCAAATGTTGATTCTGCAAATACATCACCTCTTCTGGGTCCTGTATGAGTAAACATTCTAGTAGTCATAATTTTCATATCATAAGCTTCAGCATAAAATCTACCCACTAAATCTGTTCCAACTTTAGAGATTGCATATGGTGATGCTGGATGAAAAGAGCATTCTTCATTAATAGGGATCTTATCCTTTGGCACTCTTCCGAAAACCTCAGATGAAGCACAAACGTGTATACAAGAATCTTTTGAATATTTCTTTAACGCCTCTAATAAAGTTGAGGTTCCAGAAATATTTGTCTCATAAGTATCTAATGGGGCATCAAAGCTTGTTTTAGGATAACTTTGTGCAGCAAGATGAAATGTATAATCAGGGACGATATCTGACACAACTTTATTAATTGACTGAGGGTCTCTTAAATCACCATAATGTAAATATATTCTATTTTTGTTATTAATATTTTTTATTAAATTTTCAATATTATCTAATGGGCTCCTCCACCTTATTAGACCGTGAATTTCCCAATCGGTATTCTCTAATAAATAATCTGCTAAATGAGAGCCAACCATGCCGGTTATGCCTGTAATAAATGCTTTCACTGTTTTGTTCTCATATTAATAAACTCTTTTATTTTACCTGTAACATAATTTATAGCATCGCTAGAAAGTGACTGGTGAACTCCAACTGAAAAACCATTATCCATAATGTAATCTGAGTTACTTAGTTTTCCAGATATCCTGTGTTCAAATAAATTATTTGCTGGCTGCCTTGCTAGGTTTCCAGCAATAATCGGTCTTGTTTCTATTCCATTCTTATTCAAAAAAGCGCATATCTCATCTCGATTAAAATATGTATTATTCTTTAATATCATTGGAAAACCAAAATGTGAGTTTTCTGCATTCTTTGTGGTAATTTGAAAACTAAAAAAATCTCCTAATGATTCTAATTCACTAAAATATTTCTTTGCATTATTTTGCCTCGACTCTATAAAATTATCAATTTTATCAATCTGCAATAGGCCCATAGCCGCTTGAGGCTCTGTTATTCTTAAATTATAACCGTCATTAACAAACAAGAATTTTGGATCAAAATCTTTATATAAATTAGTCCATTTTTCTCTATTTTCAACCTGTCTGACCCACCCATGCGCTCTCACAATCCTCATCATTTCTGATAAATCATGGTCATCAGTAACACAAATACCACCCTCTAATGTTGTAATATGGTGAGAATAATAAAAGCTAAAACTTGCGACTCTTCCAAAGCTTCCTACATATTTATCTTTATATTTAGCCCCCATTGATTCGCAGCAATCCTCAATCAACATCAAATTATATTTTTTACAAATTGATAAAATATCATCCATTTCGCAAGGGTTGCCATAAATTGGCACAGAAAAAATAGCTTTTGTTTTTGCAGACACAGCCTCTTCTATTTTATTACTATCCATATTAAAAGTACTTAAATCGCAATCAACATAAACCGGAATTAAACCCATTTGTATTACGGGCCAAACAGTTGTGGACCAAGTTAAAGCCGGTAATATAATTTCATCACCTTTCTGCAAGTTATTTTCTGTGAGCTTACTTGTTAAGACAGACAGCATTAATAGATTTGCTGAAGACCCAGAATTATTTGAAACACCATGAGCATAAGAATATTTACTACAATATTTTTTTTCGAACTCCGTAACTTTTGCACCCATTGTCACTTTTGTTGTTAGCATTTGAGTTGTAAATGCAATAATTTCATCTGCATTAAAAGTCGGCTCGTGAAGTCTTACTATAGGGCTATCAATATTGAACTCATTACTAGGATTATCATCCCAACACTGTTGTATTGCATTTTCTAAATTTTTTTTGCTGTCCATAGTTTAAAAAGGTCCTTTAAATGAATTTATTTCGTCTCTAGAAATTTTTTCTGGCTTCCAATCTGCATCGCCATTGCACATTTGATTAGCTTTTATTGCAACGCTTTCTGGACTTGGATAAAATGCGTCTTCCAAAACTCTTGTAGTAGGACATGGTGATTCTAAATAACCCATTCTATCAAGGTTAAGGCCTGAGCAATTAATTCCTAAATCTGCAATTATTTCCGCAGAAAAACCACATGTTATCCAGCCATTATCTACAACCAATACTTTTTTTGTCTTACTTGCTGATTTTCTGATAATTTCGTAATCTATTGGGGACAGGCTAACTGGGTCGATTACTTCTGCACTAATGCCAATTTTCTTAAGAGCTAAAGCCGCTCTTATACAATCTGTGACAGTATAGCTAACACCAACTAGTGTAATATCAGTGCCTTCCGCAAGAATCCTGCCTTTTCCAAACTCAACTTCATATGTTTCACTTGGAACATAACCTGTATTTGAATATAGCATTCTATGCTCTAAAAAAATTACTGGATTATTATCTCTAATACTTGCTATTAAGCAGCCTTTAGCATCATGAGGAGTTGTTGGCGCTACAACTTTAATTCCTGGAACATGCATAAAGTAGGAGTGAAAAGATTGACTATGTTGCGCTCCCTGGCCCCAGCTTCTTCCGATAGCTGATCTAACTACAAGAGGTACAGAATGTTGACCAGATGACATGTATCGTATTTTCGCAGCCATATTAACTAGCTGGTTCATACACAGTAATAAAAAATCCATTCTTTGATGTACGTAAATTGGTCTTAATCCTGCTAGTGCCGCACCTATACCAACACCAGTCATAGCATCTTCTGATAGAGGCATATCAAAGTTTCTTTTTTCACCAAAAGCCTTATGAAGATCTTTTGAGGTTCCATAATGTCCTTTAGGATCATCAACCCCAAGGCCGTATACAAAAACAGAGTCATCTTTCTCCATTTCTTGGTAGCAACCTTCGTATATTGCTTCCCCGTAATTAATCTCTTTTAAATTATCCATATACTTCATCCGTGATTTCTGAAATTTCTGGAAAAGAAGACTTCTCAGAATAGTTAATTGCTAAACTTATTTTGCGCTCAACATCATCTTGAACTTCCTTAACCTCTTCTTTAGTTAATAATTTTTCTAAATTCTTTAGGTCGTCATCTTTGATTGAAATATCAAGCTCTTTGTCTGATCTAAATTTAATATGCCTATCTTCACCAGGACCAACATGATCTCTCCACCTAGTTGTTAAACACTCGATGAGCATAGGTCCACCATTATTTTTAATTTTATTTATAGATTTCTGGGTAGCATTATAAAAATCTTCTGTTGAGAGCCCATCAACCCTTAATGAATCTACGCCAAAAGAATTTGCTCTTTCCACAATAGAATCTCCGAGCATTCTCTTATTTTGATGAGTATAGATAGCGTATTTATTATTTTCACATACAAATAAAATTGGCAGCTGATGCAAACTGGCAAAATTAAGAGATTCCCAATAAACACCTTCGTCTACTGCGCCATCACCGTGGTAGCATATAACTACACCTTCGTTATTTTTATACTTCTGCGCATATGCATAACCCACAGCTTCTGGAATTGCTGAAGTTACTATTGCCGAGGTTGTCATAAAGTTTACTGACCAATCACTCAAGTGCATTGAGCCAGCTTTACCTCTTGATGAGCCGTCAATTTTCCCATATAGTTCTGCCCACATCTCATTGAGATTTCCTTCGCGTGCTAAATAATGAGCATGCCCTCTATAATTACTAAATACGATATCTGATTTTTGCAATGCTAAGCTCACACCAACCGCAATAGCTTCTTGCCCAATAGATAAGTGAACTGGACTTTTAATCTTGTCTGTATGGTATAACTCAATTATTTTCTCTTCACTCTTTCTGATTAGTAAAAATAAATAATAAGCTTTCACTATATTAAAATTTTTTTTCATTTATACTGCATCTCTTGAAAAATAATGGCCAGGCATAAATGGCATTTTTTTCCTACCAGTTGTTTTGTATTCCCTAGAATATTTTGAAAAATTATTTTCTAGCATAATCCTTATATCCATACTTATTCTTGTTTTATCAGTAGTATTATATTGCGTGCAATGAAGACACCTTGGGTCAAAAATAATAAATTCACCAAATTTCATAGCTAAAGGTGATGATTTTGACCTTAAATAAGAAATAAAATTTTCATCATATTGGCATTTCTCAGCTAAAATTTCAAAGCTATTATCACACATTTTGTATGCTTTCACACTATCATTTAATGAGGTCAATCTCATGCTGTTGGAATCAAAAACCTTGGTGAACGGTAGCCAAACATTGAACTCATACGGAGGATGCCCAAGCATGATATCTGTGTGATATCTGTCTTTCCAGTTATAACCTTTCTGGCTTGGGAAATGAAAACGAAATGTAGGAACCACTTGATAATGTATTTTTTCTTGAAAAATAGGTGAAATAACATCACTAATAAATTTAGTATACATTTTCTGGATCGCTTCTGAGGTTTCATAAAAACTTACTGATATAGAGTTTTGCTCTGATTCATCTAAAACCTTTATGTCATCATTTAAACAAAGATGTAAATTTTCTAGATTATTATCATATTGTTTGAAAATTTTCTCTGAAACAATTTTTTTTGAAATTAACTCAGATACTATTAGTTCTTCAAAATTAATTACCGAAGTATCATAATTACCTCTGTAATCGCACTTATTAAAAATCTCTAACATTTGACTTTTAGCATTAAAGTCTTTGTGAAATAAAGACTTATCCTCGGACGATATAAATTCTATTGTAGAGCCCATATGGCCTTTATTAACTTTCATGATTTATAGTAGATCAAAAGATTTCCTTTTAGCTGTATTCCCGGGTCTAAAATTAGCTCCTTTTTTTATATAAGTACATAGTAATGCATGTCTAAAGTCTTTTGAAATATTATTATTAGACGCGTGCACTAGCCAACTATCTATCATTAAAACACTCCCTTTGGTTATAACAGGAGAATATGCTTTGTATTTTACTGGAATATCTGTCGTTCTTCTTCTAGCATTGGGGTCTTGGTTATGGTTATGGTTCTTATAACTAAGATTTTCAAAAGTATCTAACTTTTTCTCAAAATGAGATTTCGGCCATATTATTAATCCGCCATTTTCTTCATTTACATCTGTTAGGGCCACCCAGGCAGATATAAAAGAATTTTCATCAGCTTGTACGTAGGTATTATCCTGGTGTGGAGTAAATCCTTTTGTCTTTGGAGGCATGAAAAAAAATTCAGTTTGAAGGCCTATAGCACTTCCATCAAAGTACTCTTCTATAAATTGAAGAATCTTATTGTCTGACATTAACTCTAAAAATATATTAGATTTTGTATGTGGGTTCATCAATGGTGAAAAATCAGAGTTGCCATCATTAATTGTATTTGCACTATTGATTACATGATCACAGTACTCTGTGCTAAAAACTTTTTCTATGATTGAGTATCCATTTTCAAGGAAAAAATTATTACTATTTTCAATTTTTTTCATAAGTTTATGTATTTTTTAGAGGGAAATTTTATCATAGAGATTCATTAAATTGTCATTGTGATTGTACTTGTACCCTCTTATATTAAAATTCTTAGCGCAATCCATATCTATATCCCTGTCACCAATAAAAACTAAATTGTCTTTATTTAAACCCCATTCTTTAGTAATCTTATCTAACATTCCAGTCTTAGGCTTTCGATCGTTACTTTCTTTTATATATTCTAACTTAACGCCATCTTTATGGTAAGGGCAATAATAAAATTTGTCTATATATGCGCCATAATCTTTTAAATCATTCCTCATTGCATTATGGAATGCATGCATTTCGTCTTCTGTATATTTTCCTCTAGCTATCCCAGACTGATTTGTTGCTACAAAAACATAGTAGTTTTTATCATTTAACGTCTTAATTAATTCTTTTGCTCCTGGCTTCCAAATCAAATCATTTATTTTATAAGTATAGCCATTGTCTTCATTTAAGGTTCCATCTCTATCGAAGATTACTGCTTTTTTATTTTTTTCCCATTGTGTTAATTGCGCTTCCGCTAAAGTTTTCTTGGTTCCAATGTCTATAAAATATCCACTTATTTTTTCTCCAGACACTCTTTTTTTTTGTACTGAATATTTCATAATATCTTTCTCGAAAGATAAATTTTTTAATTCAAAATTTTTTAAAATATTTTTTCTTACACAATAAATTCCAGCGTTTATATATCCAGGTATTTTTATGTCATTAATATTTTTTTCTTCAAACTTCTCTACTAACTTGCCATTAACTTTAACTTTTCCATATCTGCTGCAGTCATCTACTTTTGTCAATGCAATTGAGATATCAATATTATCATTAAAATTTTTTATGATGGATAGCCAGTTGCCATCAAGTAATGAATCTCCGTTTAATAAAAAAAACTCATTTTCTAGTTTATTATAAGCATTTATAAGGGCACCTCCTGTGCCAAGAGGTTCTTTTTCAATAATTACCTCTAGTGAAAAGTTGCTATTATCATAGCCTTGGCTGAATTTTTCTATTTCGCTATTAGCGTGGCAAGCCAGAAGAAGCACTTTGGTAAATCCAAATTTTTTCACATAGCTTAGTAAATGCTCCAAGAAGGGTTTTGTGTTAACAGATACAAGCGGCTTAGGAAAATTTTTAGTTATGTCTCCTAGACGCGACCCTTTTCCACCAACTAAAATAACGCATTGTTTCACTTAAAAGTCTCCCTTTAATATTATTACTTTTGATTGATCTGCTTGCGCCTTATTAGACAGAGCTACGACGGAAGATTTCTTATATTTAATATCATTAATTTTTTTAGGGTATAAAATTAAGTATAATCTATAGATAAAATTAGAATTATTATATAAATAAATAAAAATATTGTATGGAGCAATCATAACAAAGTATATAAATTTCAGAATACCAATTTTATATATAAATGAACATTTAGTCTTAGTAGTAATTACCGAAATATTATAAAGCCTGTATATAGAATTTACATATAATAATTTTAATATAGGATAAACTAATGAGAATAAATTGAAAATTATATATTGTGGTATTTGAAAAAAAATAATTCTTACAGTATAAGAAACAAAGTTAAATAATAGGAATATGAGAGTATCTATGAATTCTAGGGTGTATTTTAACATATTGCCAATAATCTTAGATAAATTGTATATTGGCTTAAATATTTTATTTTTAGAAGACAGATTATCTAAAATTCGATATATATTTCTTGAAATATAAGACAAAGGAAGACTTATTATTCCATAGAAAACTTCGTAGAATGAATTTATTATAGTATAGACAAATGTAAAGCCATATTTTTGTCTACGATTATTAAATTCAGATATTTTATCCTTCATTTTATCTAGATTAAAATAATTTAATATAAATGATTTTTTAGAAAGTTTTCCTAGTTGCTTTTCTACAAAATTTTTATACTTTTTTCGTTTTTGATTATTTGTAATATAAAAATAAACTGAACCAAAAATAAGAATCATAATAAATATGAAGTTTTTGAACGTTACTTCTCTAACTTTATGTTCTTCATTAAGTACGATCTTAATTATCTGAAAAGGGCCGTAGTTTTCTTTATAGAGTATTGTTTCTGGGTGAATATTCAAATGTTGCATTAAGAAGTGCACTGCTACTCCCAATACATAACCAGTTTTTGCCGAGGTGTGATGTTTAAAGAAATCTAATTTTTTTAAAAGTTCTAGATTATGTAAATACTTATTTATTTTATAGCCTAAAATTATTTTTAAATTTTCTCCATTTATATCTTTGATGAAAACAGTGAAATTTTTATTATAATGATTATGCAAAATTAGCATTTTATTATCTGTATTTTTAAATTCAGATATTATTGCGATTTGGATTTTCCTTGCCCTTAGATAATAATCTTCTTGATTATCATGTGTAAACATATTATTCCATAGTTGATAATTTATTACTTGTCGATTTCTTAGAGAATGTCCCTGCATATCAGCATTTGTTCCTTCACCTTCAAAATTAATATCATTAACTACATAATCTCTTAAATATTGATAATGCCTCGGGTAATTTAATTTAGACAGATAATATGCTACAAATTGCTGCCCATTATCAGGTCCAAAACAAGGTGAAAAATCGCCTTGTATTGTTAAATATTTCCTGGAGTATATTGCTGTAGTATCTGGAGCATATCCGCACTCCCACAAAGTATTATAATTCCTATTTTTGTAGACTGATGTTCTTAGTCTAAATATGCCGTCATCAAATAGATTTACATATTTAGATAAATTTATATCCCAATTTTTTTCTTTTACCCACATTTCATCTGAAGTATTCATCACAAAATTTGATTTTTTAGATGACACTTTAAATAAATAATTTACCCAATGCCATAAATCAACGTAACCTCTTCCTCTTGGGGAAGATAATATTACAAAGTTACATTCGAATTTCTCTAGTGATTTTAAAAATTTTTTAACGAATTCCTTATTATCATTATCTATTTTTATACAAAATTGTATTTTTTCTGGATTGTGTGCTTTACCAAGAAACTGTTTTATTGAATAAATTGTATTTTCTATATTATTTGTATTAAATAGTATCGATATTAAACAGCTACAATAATCTCCTCTTACAATGGAATCTGTATAAATATGCTTGGTAAATTTTTTTTGGTTATATGATTTTATATATTTCTGACAATCTTTAGTTGGGCTGGGCTTATAATCTAAATTATATAATTCTTTTTTTATAACTTTTTTTTTATTCTTCATAAAATTCTTCGTAGTGATCTATCGCCTCTTCAGTATTTCCATGATAACTTATTTGGCCATGCTTTAAACATATTGCTTTATTACATAAGGTTTTTAACAACTCTAAGTCATGAGATGCAAATATTAGTATTGATGAGGCGTCCATCATCTCTAATACTTTATCTTTACTTTTTTTAGAAAACTCTAAATCACCTGTGGAAAAAAACTCGTCCATTAATAATATGCCTGGGGCGCTTGCTATTGCTGAGGAGAAAGCTAATCTTGCTTGCATACCGCTAGAATATGTTCTTAAAGGCATGTCTAAAAATTCTCCCAAACCACTAAAATCTACTATCTCAGGCATAATTTTTTCTATATCTTTCTTTCTAAGTCCACGAGAAATTCCAGCATAAATTATGTTCTCATAGCCAGTGGCATCACTTTGAAATCCAAAACCTATGTCTATCATACAGCTAATATCACCTTCTCTTACTATCTTCCCAGATGTTGGTGAGTATATTCCTGATAGTAGTTTGAGCAATGTTGTCTTTCCAGAACCATTAGGTCCTAATAATGCAATTTTGTCACCGTGGTTAAATGTAAAATTAATGTTTTTTAAACCATGAACAACTTTATTACCTTTATCCTCTGAAGACATTCTTGAGAATGCAGATTTGCTCATACTTGTAATTTTATTTCTGAATGAGAATGACTCGCTGTCATATATTGGAAAATCTAAGCATATATTTTCTAATAAAATTTTTGATTTCATATTTATATCCAGAAAATAATTCTATTACGCTTTTTAGAATAAAGAATAATGAATATTATTAATTGAAAAACTGTAATTACTAAGGCGCCAATCCATATATTTATATCGAAATCTAAGCCTATTAAATCATTTCTAATTATTCCAACAAAATACGTAAATGGATTTAAATAAATATAATTAATATAACTACCAAGCATCTCTGGCTTCCATAAAACAGGGGTTAAAAGTAACATTGGTGGCATTAATGACTTCACGAGAGGCTCAATATCTCTGTATCGAGCTGAAAACATTCCAACTATAGCTGTAAATAGAATCGAATTTACAAATACTACAAACATACCTATAGGTAAAGAATACAGGATATTTAATTCAATTTTTTTATTTACGGCGTATGTAACAACTAGAATCAAAGGAACATGATGCAAGAATAATAATAAATTTAATGAGCATTTTCTTAAAACATAGAACAGTGGGGGGTTAGGGTACGCCTTAATATATTTTTGAGCTTCACCGTAAAAAACTTCCGGCGCATCTACTACTAATTGACTAATCCACATCCATATGATGAATCCAGAGTATAAATAAGTTAAATATTCTTTCCAATCTAAATTAAAAATTGTACTCCATAAAAAGCACATAGCAGTAGCTGATATCGCCATTCCTATAACAACCCACCATGGCCCGAGAAAAGTTCTCCTATATTTAAGCTTCAGGTCAAAATAAGATAAATATAGCCATGAGTAATAATTCTTAATAGAGAAAACTACATCAATTAAAGCTACATTTTTTTTGAGAAAATTCATATGAGTTAGACTTTAAAATTTTTGTTAGTATTATAAAGCAAGCCAATTATTATTATTAAAAATAATCCTAGCATATTATCGTAAAATGCGCTGTTAAATATTGACGAAATAATTACCACCACTGTTATACCTTGAGCAAATATATTATTTTTAGAGTATCTTAATAATGACACTAGAATCCCTAAAAACAAAATTGAGCCAAAGGCACCTAATTGTGAATTTATACTTAAAAATTCATTATGTGGATTATTAGTAACATAAATATCAAAATCAGAGGGTGAAGAATCTTTAAAATAATTTATAACACTCTCTTGATAAGATCCTACTCCAAGACCTAGAATAGGTGAGTTAAGAAAATTTCTTCCAGCAATTTGTGCCCATATATACCTCTTACCCAATGAGGAATTATAATTATTTTCACTTATAAGGTTAACGCTATTAGCAATCCTTGTAACTCTGTTTTCAAGGTTACTAGAGATTTGGGTTGACAGCGAAACTGTGAATAATATTAAGATAATAACTCTATATTTGTTTTGAGTGATAATTCTATATAACGACAAAATTGATAATATAATTATTAGTATATAGGCTGCTCTCGAGTCATTTATAAAAAGAACGTTACAAAAAGAAAGTAGTGATAATAAATAGTACAACAAACTAGTATTTTTTTTAGCCATATACAAGCATAAAAAAGAGTAGAAAGAAAAAATAATACCCTGGATGATATAATTCTGAAATATTGATGATCTGGTATTTATAATTTTATCTTGAACATTAGTTAATTTTACTTGGCTTAAAAAATCATATAAATAATTAAAATCTATTATGTTGAAATATTTTAGATAAGACAGCACTAAAATTAATGTTACTCCGTAGATGAAAAAATTTATTATGATTATTTCATTTTTTTTAATTTTTATTAAATAATATATAAATGGTATATACAAAAATTTTAAGTATTTCTTTAATGTTCCAAGAACTTCTTCTGGATTTGCTATCGTATAGAAACTAGATATTAAGAAAAGTAAAAATATTGCAAAGCATAATTTTAAAATATTTTTTTCCACAATAACATTGTAATCTTTGTTTTTTATGACATGAATACATGAAATAATTACAGATATTACTATAAAAAAATTAGTCCCTGCTGATGATATCAGCAAGAAAAAAGCTGCTAGCGGAAGTAAGTATAAATCTACATTTTTAATATTATTAGCTATGAATGACATATACCCTTACCAAGTTATTCTAAAATATATTTTTTATTACTATATTTTCTTCTCTGCCGGGTCCATTTGATATTATATCAATAGGTACATTTAGAAATTCCTCTATATCTTTAATATACTTTTTTGCGTTACTTGGCAGGTCATTATAATCTTGAATTCCTGCTATACTTTCAACCCAACCTTCATATTCTTTATAAACAGGTTTATTATCCCTATATTCTATGCATACTTTTATTATTTTAAATGCATCTAATACATCAAGTTTTGTCAGGCATATGCCTGTAAATCCGTTAATAATTATTGAGCGTTTTAGAGATACTAAATCTAACCACCCACACCTTCTCTCTCTTCCTGTTGTAGCTCCTACCTCATGACCTCTTTCGGATAAAATCTTACCATTATTATCAAATAATTCTGTCATAAATGGCCCTGAGCCTACTCTAGTGGTATATGCTTTTACTATCGCAAGGATGTAATCTAATTTTTTTGGCGCTGCTCCTGAACCGGTAAATATTCCACCTACTGTTGTATTTGATGATGTTACATATGGATATGTTCCATGATCAATATCTAATAGAGTACCTTGAGCACCCTCAAATACTATTTTTTTATTGTCGTTAAATAATTTTTCTATATATTCTGGAACATCGATAATACAGTCTTTATATGCTTCGTATTGTAAAATTAATTTTTCATGCATTTGTATTGGGCTAAATATCTCAGAATCGTAAAAATTTTTCAAAATATAATTATGATAATCTAGTAGCTCAGTTAACTTTTCTAATGATTGCTTTTCATCTGACAAATCTCCAAGTCTCAGCCCTCTTCTTGAGATTTTATCTTCATAGGCTGGACCAATTCCTCTGCCTGTTGTACCAATTTTTTCTTTACCTTTTTTCTTTTCTCTAGCCTTGTCTAAAGCAATATGAACTGGAAGAATTAGTGGGCAGTTATCTGACATAAGAAGCCTACGATCAATATTGATTTTATTTTTTTCTAAAATCTCTATTTCCTCAGATAGCGCATCCAGTGATAAAACTACTCCATTTCCAATAATGCACTTTACATTGTCATGTAAAATTCCTGACGGCACTAAATGCAAAATAGTAGTTTTACCATCTACAACTAAAGTATGACCGGCGTTATGCCCACCTTGAAATCTTACGACTGCATCACATTTCTCTGTCAAAAGATCAACTATTTTACCTTTACCTTCATCGCCCCATTGGGCACCTAAAATTGCTATTCCATTATTCATTATTACTCTCAATTATCCATTTACCAGACCTATTAATAAGTTTTTTTTCTACAGGTTGTTTTTTTAATAAATACCTAACATCTACACTAAATCCTATTCCAGAAGTATTATTTTCTGAGCAGTCATATTTGCCGCCAAGCGCAACTTCTTCGCTGTTATTTTCAATATAGGCACTAAAAATAATATCATTTTCATAATCAAAACCTTGTAACTCACAAAAATCATAATTAATTTGAACGTCAGTATGTTTGGCACCTACTAGATTTCCAAGATTGATCATATAATCTATATCATTTTCAATATCACTATTAAAAAATTTTAATTGATCTAAATTTTTTCTTATATCGTTTATTGAGCCATGCATCTTTGGGAAGCTACTTATGCACTTCTTGAGATCCTCACTAACATTTATATTATTAAGATATTTTTTAATCTCAGAACTTGATTTACTTTTTATTAGTTTTTTAATCTGTTTCTTTTGCTCATTCTCTAAATTAGTAGACTCAATTAATTTTCGAAATATACCTATATGACCTAAATCTAAAAATATTTTTTTTGTGGTAAATTTCTTTACTACATCAATCATCAGTATTACAAGTTCAGCCTCATTTTCAATATCGGTACTACCAATTAATTCAGCTCCTGCCTGTATTGGAATTCTTGACCCTTTTGATTCTTTATTTTTAGTTCTAACAACATGATCAAAGTAACAGTACCTATTCACCTCATCTTTATTATTGTATGTAGAATAGATCCTTGAAATTTGTGATGTGATATCAGCCCTTAAACCAAGTTGTCTTCCAGTATCTTGGTCTATGAGCTTAAAGGTTTGAAGATCAAGATCATCACCACTGTTAGTAAGTAGCGAATCATGATACTCAATTAATGGTGGTATCACTAAACCATAACCATAAGATAAAAATATATCCACAACCTCTCTTCTTTTAATTTCAAGCCAGTAAGCTTGCTCAGGCAATATATCTTCTACACCTTCTGGGAGTATCCATTTATTAGTTGGCATTTTTATATTTTATTAATTTATTTTATTATAATTATATTTCTAACAAAAAATCTCTATTTTATATTCTTAAAATATTTAAAAAAATCTGAATCAGGATCTAT
>TARA_B110000008_G_scaffold257515_1_pt1 | contig 19641 bp, 16 predicted proteins | sample TARA_B110000008 | Tara Oceans TARA_B110000008 (sample SAMEA4396496) | marine metagenome | biome: Westerlies Biome; feature: [DCM] deep chlorophyll maximum layer (ENVO:01000326); material: water (ENVO:00002006), including particulate matter (ENVO:01000060) such as... | depth 40 m
AACGCAGCGGTAGATCATAAGGTCGCCGAAAACGGCATTGCTAAATCAATGCGTTTAGAGGACTTTGATGTTGAAGGATGGAATAAAGAGGTCTCGGTGGGATTAACTGGGGCTGTCCTATGCGCAAAACACTTTGGGCCTCTGCTTCTGGAATCTGGAGCAGGGATTATCCTAAATATTTCATCTGACCTATCAGTGTTTTCTCCTGATCAAAGATTGTATGAAAAAACTGGCTTATCAGATTCTCAGCAACCTGTGAAGTCAGTGTCTTATCCAGTCATAAAGACCGGCCTTTTAGGGCTTACAAGATATCTTGCAACTTACTGGAAAAACTCTAATGTCAGGTGCAACGCATTATCCCCCGGAGGCGTATTTGTTGATCAAGATGAAGATTTTGTCCAACGCCTATCCAACTTAATACCCTTAAATCGGATGGCTACTCGAGATGAATATCGAGCTGCAGTTCAATTTTTATGCTCCGATGCGTCAAGTTATATGAATGGGCAGAACATTGTCATCGACGGGGGTCGATCGGTCCTGTAATGGAAAGTACTGTAATAATTTTATGCGGTGGGCTCGGGACTCGTTTGAGGGAAGTTGTTTCAGACCGTCCGAAGGCCATGGCGTTAATAAATGATCGACCATTCCTTGACTATCAAATTGCTTGGTTAAAAAGCAAGGGCATTTCAGAAATTATATTGGCGGTTGGTTTTAAGTCTGATCAGATTGTAGATTATTTTGGCGATGGTAAGAGTTACGGTGTCAATATCAAATATTCTTATGAGGACAGTCCATTAGGCACCGGAGGCGCAATTTTGAGTGCGATGGAAACGCATAAACTTGGGCATTGCGTAGTTGTGAATGGCGATAGTTTTCTAGATATTGATCTAGAAAGCTTGGAGAAGCTTTATTTGGGACAGAACGCTAACTTGTGTATGACCTGTCACTTTGTTGATAAAGCGGATCGATATGGAGTGGTTGAATTCGATCAACATAATAGGCTTTTAGGCTTCTCAGAAAAAAAGATATTAGATTCGCCTGCTTGGATAAATTCTGGTATTTATATGTTAAACCGCTCGATTTTTGATGGCTTTGATCCAAATAGTCAGTTTTCATTTGAAACTGATGTTCTCAATAAATCATCTCAACAAAGCTACTATGTTTTTAAATGCTGGGACAAATCTTTTATAGATATTGGTACCCCAGAGAGTTTTCAAGCTGCTGCTGATTTTTTTACCTTCCGTGATTGACTAAAGGTCTCTGGTGTTCAAATGACAAGTAAAAGATATATTGTTGGAATTGATACTTCTATAAAGGAAGCCCTGCTTGCGTTGGAGACTTCCTCGCCAGTAAATACTTTACTAGTCATAGATAGTATTAGTCAGAAAATAGAGGGTGTAGTCACAGATGGTGATATACGTAGATGTCTCATAGAGGGCGGTCTTACATCAGATGGAATTGAGAAATGCTTGAATCGAAATTTTGTCTCTTTAGGCCAAGCAGCTTCAAAAGAAGAAGTATTAAAATTATTTGATACAGGAAAATATAAGTTGCTGCCTGTAGTCGATAATGAAGGCTGTGTGCTTGATATAGTCACAATGGATTCATTATCAGAAATCTACACAAAGAAAAAACTTTCCTTTGCTAGGAGTATAGCACCCGTAAGAATGAGTTTCGGTGGCGGTGGATCAGATATGACGAGCTATTTTTCTGAAAATAGTGGAGCGGTCCTTAGTAGCACAATTCGTTTGTATGCAAGATGCAGACTCCAAAAGCGTTTGGACCTTAAAGTAAATATTTGCTCCTATGATCTAGGTATATCAGTATCTTTCGATAGTCCTACTACAGTCGATAGTAAAGAGCCCGACTTTGGGCTGGTTGTTGCGGTTATTAATACTATTAAGCCTGATTTTGGCTTTGACTTAGAAATAAAATCAGATTTTCCTGTCGGGTCAGGGCTTGGTGGATCCTCGGCTGTTTGTGTCGCCATTTTGGGCTGTTTTAATGAGTTTAGAGAAGAAAAATGGGACAGCTACCAAATAGCTGAGTTGGCTTTCCAAGCAGAACGTTTAACTCTGGGAATAGCCGGTGGATGGCAGGATCAATATGCATCTGCCTTTGGTGGGTTTAATTATATAGAGTTCACAAAGAAGCAAAATATAGTACACCCGTTGAGGATCAACGAGACGACGATAAGAGAGTTGGAGCATCGATGCTTGATTTGTCATACAGCTGTGAGTAGGGAGTCACATTCCATTCAAGAAAAGATTATTTCTCGACCATTAAGAGATAGCCAAAGAATCAAGAATGAGATTATACAAAATACCTCGGCAATCAAGAATGTTTTGCTAAGAGGCAATATTGATGAGTTTGGCTCTTTACTGAATAATAATTGGAAGCTTAAAAAGGAATTGAGTCCCGGAGCATCTAACAAAGATCTTGACGCTATTTATGACATAGCCTTATTAAATGGTGCCAGTGGAGGGAAATTATTGGGTGCCGGTGGAGGTGGATATTTTTTGTTTGTAGCGACTGCGGAAAACAGGTTTTCATTGCAGCAGGGTTTGAAGGATGCTGGTTTTTCAGTTCAGAATATTGAATTTGAAGACCGAGGGTTACAGGCTTGGAAGATGTATAGTCTTGCTGCTGACACTACTAACTAAAAGGTGAAAATCAATGGATTTTATTGAGAAAATTACTGGCGATGGTCCCTACATAATTGCTGAAATTGGAAATAACCATAATGGTTCTTTCGACAGAGCTTTGCAGATGGCCAAGTTGGCTGCCGATGCAGGCGCTGATTGTGTGAAATTTCAAATGAGAACGATGGCTGACCTGTATCGCACTTCCTCGCTTGGAAATGATGGTAATGATCTTGGGACAGAGTATATCTTGGATTTACTGGAAAAATATGAATTGACTTCTGAGCAGCATATCGAAATAAAAAATTATTGTGAATCTGTTTTAGAAGTCGATTATTTGTGCACTCCCTGGGATATATCCAGTGCGCGTTTCTTAAATAAAATGGATGTTAGTGGTTTTAAAGTAGCAAGCGCCGATTTGACAAATATTCAATTATTAAATGAGCTAATTTCTTACAATAAGCCTTTGATTGTCTCAACAGGAATGAGTACGTCCAGCGAAATTTCTAAAACTGCCGAATTATTGAATTCATCAGAGGCAGATTTTGTACTCTTGCATTGCAATAGCACTTATCCAGCGCCTTTTGCGGATATTAACTTAAATTATATGCATTGTCTGAAAGAGCATTCTAAATATGTCGGTTATTCTGGTCATGAAAGAGGATTCGCTCCTACGTTAGCGGCGGTTGCCCTTGGGGCTGTGGTTGTCGAAAGACACTTCACTTTAGATCGTAATATGGAAGGTCCGGATCACTCAGCGAGTTTAGAATATGATGAATTCAAGTCTATGGTTCAGTCCGTAAAACAAGTTTACCAGTCTCTGGGCTCAAACTCTAAGGATCGTCAGCTGAGTCAGGGTGAGTTGATGAATCGTGAGAACTTGGGCAAAAGTTTAGTGGCAAGCCATGCGATTTCAAGAGGAACTGTTTTACAAGTCTCAGATGTATGCGTGAAGAGTCCGGGTCAAGGTATCAGTCCACAAAGGTTGGAGGATCTCATTGGTACGCGCATTGAGAGAGATATGATTGAAGATGACTACTTTTTTGAGTCCGATATTACTGGGAATATAGCCAGAACCAGAGATTGGTCGTTTAGTAGAAAGTGGGGTATCCCTATTCGCTATCATGATTTTTCTACTCTCACTCCAAATTCTTCATCAGGCATAGATTTACTTGAATTTCACTTGTCATATCAAGATATGGAGTTAAACCCAGAAGATTTTTTGGTAAAGAATAATGAACTAGAGTTCTTAGTCCATGCCCCTGAATTATTTGAAAATAGCGAATTACTGGATCTAACTTCAGCTGATGATGAATATAGAGAAAGATCAATAAACAACATGCAGAGGGTTATTGATTTAACACGAGACTTAAAAAAGTTTTTCCCCAATTCTGTGTTACCGGGGATCATTACAAATGTTGGTGGTTTCTCGATGGATGAGCCATTTGATGAGGATACTATTACCGCAAGATATGACGTACTAGTAAAAAGTTTGGGGCGTCTAGATCAGCACGGCGTTGAGATATTGATACAAACGATGGCGCCATTCCCGTGGCATTTTGGTGGACAGCGCTATCAAAACCTTTTCATTAATAGTGACGAAATAGAAAAGTTTTGTAGCTTACAAAATATGAAGATGTGTTTTGATGTTTCTCACTCATGGTTAGCGTGTCAGCACTTAAACATAGATTTTTATGAGTTTTCTAAAGCGGTGGCTCCCTTTGCTAGACATTTGCATTTAAGTGATGCAAGAGGGGTGAATGGCGAAGGTTTTCAAGTGGGCGAGGGGGACATTAATTTTACGCTACTGGGAGAAATATTGAGAGACGGTTGCCCAGATGCGTCCTTCATTCCAGAGGTTTGGCAAGGACATAAAAATAATGGAGAAGGTTTCTGGGTGGCTTTAGAGAGATTATCTGGAGTCATTTAGCCCTACAACAGCCCAGATCATGATTTTAAATTTCAAGGTGAGAGGATAAGACTATTTTAAAAGCGCTACGTCTCTACATCCGTCAAGTTGACTTAGTTATAGACTCGAACTATAGCGGGATGACTCTTCTGTCCGTTAGTTTTTTATTTTTGACTTTGCTAGATGTCTTAGGTATAGGGTTGACTCTTCCTATTATTCTATCATCTGCAGGTTCATCTGATTCCGTATCAATACCACTTATTGGATTAGCGGTCGATTATTTTGCACAAAATAGCATTGCTTTTAACCTCCTGCTGCTAGTGATTGTTTGGATTGTAAAGGGAATCTTCGGAGTCATATTGAACTATCAGATTTTTCAATTTGCATTTAAAAACCAAAAGCGGTTGATAGATCTTATGTCAAATAAGTATCAGTGTTTATCAGTGGAGGAATTTGTTGACACAGAGACTAGCTCAATGATCCAAAATTTGATTGTAAATATTGATACCGTTACTCAGCAGACTATCGTTGCAAGTTGTAAGCTCGTAGCTGAAGTATTTGCTTTTATGATAATTTTAATGATACTAATTGTAGCGTCTCCACTTTCAACTTTAGTGGCTGGAATTATTTTGCTTTTGGGAGTTATTGGGTACTTTTTACTTACTCGGACAGCAATCGCCCAAACTGGTCAATTGGGAGCGGAGGCGAGGGTCAATATGATTGGAGCGTTCAATTCGTTAATGGGTGGGTTTAAAGAAATAAAGGTCTTGGGAGTCGGTGATTTTTTTGATCAAGTGATTGAAAAATCTTCAACTCAGATATTAGATAACGGAGTTAAGTATAAGACGCTTTCAGTGATTCCAAAATATCTTTTTGAGATTTTAGCGATGCTTGTCATAGGAGCTATATTTGTTGTAACTAGTAAGCAAGGCCTGCCGCATAATGAAGTTTTAGTAATTCTTTCATTGTATGCGGTTGCCACTATACGTTTAGTTCCCGCAGTTAGCCATATTACTGGTTCAATTTCGCAGATGAGGAATAGTCTTTATCCCCTAAACCGAGTATCGGAGTCGATTTCAACTGGATTCAATAGTCATGAGCTTGTTCAGAGTTTTTCAGCACCGACGTCTGATATTTCGCAGACAGCCTCGTTGTGTTTTCAGAAAGTGTCATTTTCCTATCCTTCGTCTGAAAATACGGTTTTTAGAGATGCGGGCCTAGATCTTATTGGTCCCGGTTTGATAGCTTTGGTAGGTGAATCTGGTTCCGGAAAATCAACTGCCTTTGATTTGATGTTGGGCTTCCGATTCCCTGACTCAGGTTCTGTTGTCGTGGGAGGTTTTTCAACCTCTGACAGCAAGCAAGATATCTATTCTTCTGTCGCTTATTCTCCGCAAGAAGGGTTTATTTTTCCAGGAACAGTTAAAGAGAATATTGTTTTAGGTAGGTCTTTCGATGCAGATTTGTTTGAAGAGGCATTGCGTTATAGCTGTTTAGATAGTCTTATCAAGGAACTTCCGCAAGGGGCAGCTACTTTAATGGCTGAAAATGGATTAAATTTTTCGGGGGGACAACGTCAACGTTTGGCCGTTGCCAGAGCGATTTATTCATCAAAGCCATTAATGTTACTGGATGAACCAACATCAGCTTTAGATTTTGAAAACACATCTGAAGTCATCCAAAATCTAAAATTATTATCTAAGGAAAAACTCATTATTGTTTGTACTCATGATATTGAGGTGATTGCTTCTTGTGACAGAGTACTGGAAATTAAAAACAAACAAATTAATCTTCGAATGTCGACATCTTAAAAGTTTATATTTGTACTCAATTAAATAATATTAATCTGTAAGGAAATTAGAACAATGTTTTCAGTAATTGGATGCAAGACTATTATTACCGGAGGGGCGAGAGGGATTGGCGCCAGTCTCGCAGCGGGCTTTCATGCTGCGGGAGCCAACGTTATTATCTTTGATATAAGCCCTCCTGAAAAACCAGTGCCCTATCTATTTATTTTGTGTGATCTATCTAGTAAGGAAAGTATAGATAGCGCTCTCGAGGGTTTATTCTCAGAAGGGTTTTTTCCTGAAGTTCTAATAAACTGCGCTGCTGTAACTATTCCAGGGGAAAGCTCAACTTACTCAGAGTCTGCTTGGGACAACTCAGTTGCTGTAAATTTAACAGGTGTTTTTAACCTGTGTAAAGGTGTTGGTCGAAAAATGATTAGTGAAAATATCTGTGGAAGCATAATTAACTTCACGAGTATAGGAGCTGAACAGGGCTTTGCTAAAAACCCAGGTTACGCTGCCACAAAGGGGGCTGTAAAGCAGCTCTCAAAAGCACTCGCTGTAGAGTGGGGTCAGTTTGGGATTCGGGTGAATAATATTGTACCCGGCTACACCAATACTCCAATGAACGTAAAAAGCTGGAGCGATCCTGTTCTGCAAAAACAGCGTTCAGAGAAAACATTATTTGGCCGATGGGCGGAACCTTCAGAGATGGTCGGGCCTGCTATATTTTTGGCATCAGAAGCATCGAGCTATGTGACCGGAATTGACTTAGTTGTAGATGGCGGTTGGCTTGTAAAGGGAATGTAATACAGAATACAGATTTCAAAAATAACTTTTTATTATTGGCAGAACTAGTAAAGGTATCAAAAACATGAAGAATAAAGTTATAGCAATAATCCTTGCCCGCGGCGGATCTAAAGGGATACCTAGGAAAAATGTCTTAGATTTTGCAGGTCATCCGCTTGTCGCTTGGTCGGTTATTCAAGCCAAACTAACGGAGGAAATTGACGAGGTCTATATTAGTTCAGATTGTGACGAGATTTTAGATATTGCGTCAAAATATGGTGCTAGGAAGATTAAGCGGCCCGATGAGTTCTCCGGCGATAGTGCGAAATCTGAAGAGGCAATATTGCATGCTCTAGATGTCCTTGGCAATGAGCAAGAGATGATAATTATGTTGGAGCCCACTGCTCCACTTAGGAAATCCTGTGATTTAGGAAATGCCGTTAAGATGTTCCGCGCGGAAAATTGGGACTCTTGTTTCTCCGGAGCTACGTTGCAAGATTTTTTGATATGGAAAAGAGATGAAGACAATAATTTGATCAGCGTTAATTATGATTATAAGAATCAAGGACCTCGGCAAATGCGAGAGCCTGATTATGTTGAAAATGGCGCTATATATATGTTTAAGCCTAATATAATGCAACAAGAGCATAATCGATTTGGTGGGAAAATTGGATTATTCCCTAATTCTTTTTGGCAATCTTTTGAAATCGATGAGCCAGAAGATTGGACTTTCGTTGAATTAATATTCAATACATATTTGAAAGATGAGTATATTAACTTAGGAGTAGAAAAATGAAATCAGGAAGAGTTGTTTATCAGAATGGGAAGTATGTTGATGAAAGGGATGCAAAAGTATCAATATTCGACTCTGCGCTAATGTTTGGGGATATGGTCTTTGAGATGACTAGGTCTTTTAATGGAGAACAGTTTCGTCTTAAAGAACACATTGATCGACTCTATGTTGGCCTAAAGATTTTGCATATTCCAATTAAGCAATCTAAAGAAGAATTGGAACAGATTTGCTATGAAACCATAGAGAGAAATCAACCTTTTTTTGAAAAGCATGACGAACATAGGCTTCTAATCAATGTAAGCAGGGGCCCATTGGGAATTTATTCTCCAATTTTTGATAATAAACTTGAGCCAACGGTCATAGTTGCGGACTTTCCACTTAAGTGGACGGTGGCTGGAATGGATGAATTGATTGATGAAGGCATTAACGCAGTGGTTACTAGTCAGCGCGCTATTCCATCAAGTTTGATGGAGCCAAAAATTAAAAATAGGAGTCGTTTATTTTACCAAATGGCCAATATTGAGGCTTCAAAGTTTAAAGGAAAAAATAATTGGGCAGTACTACTGGGTACTGACGGTTTTATTACTGAAGGTACGGGAGACAATTTATTTTTTGTAAAGGATGGTGTCGTTTATACACCTGAACCGAGAGATATTCTAGTCGGTATCAGCAGGAATTACGTAATGGAACTATGTACTCAGCTAGGGTTGAAGTGTGTCGAGAAAAATCTTGAAGTGTATGATGCGTACACTTCTGATGAGTGCTTCATGACGGCTACGCCTTTCTGCCTCCTGCCAGTATGTACTTTTAATGGGCTGAAAATCGGCGATGGACAAATGGGAGAAATTACTCGGCTGATACATGATAAGTGGAGTGAAAATGTCGGTCTAGACATTTACCAACAAATAAGAGATTACTCTTTTGAATGTAAAAAATTGAACCGAGATCAGCCTACGCCTTATGTTTTTAATTCTAGTGATGATGATTAGAATTAGGTTTCTGACAAGGAGTCTGTAGTGGGACGTTCCAATAGCTTTGAAATGAGAGTAAAAAATCTTCTTCAAAATGAGTCGCCGAGCAAATTTGGAAAGCAGAGCGGATCAGAGACATATGGTTCCAGCCCGCGTATTTATTTATCCAGAATAGGTATGTATGGTCTTGTGGATATGCACGAATACTCTGTAATTCCTAAGTTCTTTGATCACCTCGAGTTTAGAGAGGACAAAAGTATTGAGGATACTACCCGATATTTGGAAAAACTTTTGGGACGAGAAGCCTCTGGAAATACAGCCTATTGGTTTATCAGGCTTCTTGACAGCGATAAAGTAATTGGGACATTGGGTTTAATAGATATAGATTTTGACAAAAAAACAGGGGAGATTGGAAAAGGTCTTTCGCCAGACTATTGGGGGAAGGGTTATATGAACGAGGCATTTTCTCTTTATCTAGCTTATTGTTTTGATATTTTAGGATTAGAAAAGCTATGGTCGGTTACGTCTCATGAAAATGAAGCGAACATCCGTTTAATGAAAAGATGTGGGTTTACAGTTGAGCGAAGATTAGAAAATTTCTACCGCAAACATGATGGCAGACAATATGATGCTGTGCTGCTTGAACAGTTAAAAGGGACCTACTTAAATAGTAGACTAGACCCGAAATAGTTGAGAAAAGTTATCTCGAGGAAATTGCAGTTACAAATCAGACTATCTGCAGGTTTTAGCTTTTAAGTTATCTAACATATACGTCCAGTTTTAGATGGTCGTTATTTTTAGAAAATCAAAAAATAAAACACATTTGAGCGTATATTCTGATAATCCCTTTCAAACATGGAATTTCTCAAGATTTATTCGGTTATTAACTATAGGTAAAAAATTTACACCCAAAAACATATTCTAAAAGGAGCTACTGAAACGTGAGTAAAAAATCATTTGACAAATATTTGACAGATAATATTCCTACTGACAGTAAATTTTCGTATCCGGAAATTGAAAATGCACTAGAAGTACTTATAAATCATGAATCTGGTTATCCTTGGGTTAACGAATTTGAGAAAAAATTCGCCGCTAAGATGGATGTTAAGTACGCAGTAGCTTGCAATAGTGGTACTTCAGGATTGCATGCGGCTCTGTACGCTGTTGATATTAGTGACGGCGATGAAGTCATTATACCGGCGTTGACTGTTATTATGGACGCCTATGCTGTTATCCATCATGGAGGTGTTCCAGTTTTTGCTGATGTGGATGAAGCAACACATCTCGTTACGGCTGAAGAGATAGAAAAGAAAATTACTCCAAAAACCAAGGCTATTGTGACAGTAGCATGGGATGGTATTTCTTGTGACATGGATTCAATAATGTCTTTGGCTCGTAAGCACAAACTAAAAGTGGTAGACGATTGTGCCAGAACAGTTTTGTCTACTTATAAGGGTAAGTTGGCTGGAACTATCGCTGATATAAGTGTGTTCTCTTTCGAATCCAAAAAGCACCTTAGTGCTGGAGGGGAAGGGGGAATGATTGTCTCTGATAATGAGGTTTTGGCTACTAAAGCAAGGAAGTTTGCCGGGATAGGGTATAAGCATATGACTGCAGATGCAGGAAGAACTCATTTGGCGATTGGCACTGTTCAAGATCCTGCTTATAAGAGATTTGACACTATTGGTGTGAACTATAGGATGAATGATATAACTGCTGCCGTAGGTATTGGGCAGTTAGAAAGAATTGAAGAAATTGTTGGCAGAAGACAAAAAGTTGGGAAAATGTTCCTTGACGCGACTAGCGGATATGATTGGTTTATTCCTCAAGCTATTCCAAAAGACTGCACTCATTCCTACTATACCTTCAGTGTTGATTATCTAGGCCTAGAACGATTCGGTGTGAGTTGGAAACAATTCTATGATCGGTACATGGAAATGGGAGGGGATGGTTTCTATGGAATCGTGGCAATTCCTTATACTGAGCCAGCTCTAGCAGGAAAAACTTTTGGATCAACAAAATGTATTCCTGGGTTATGCCCTATATCAGAGGGCTTGCAAGAACGTGTAATGTGCTTCAAAACTAATTACCGAGATCTCGGTGTTGCTCAAGAAAAGATTAATATTTTGGTCAAGTTATTAGGGTCTTTATAATTAGAAGTAAGGACTTCCATTGTACGGTTGACAGCGTCTTCAGCCAATTTTCCTTGTAAACCAAGCTACCAATAAGACGCGATAAATTAATAGGATTTACTTGGGCGGAATGGTGTCACTATGAAGTTAGTTTTTTCTTCTAATGGTTATCAGAAAACTGATGATCACTCTGAAATAATTTATTCAGGACAGTGGTGTTTGGCTGGCAATGCTGCTACCTATGAGAAATTAAGAGATTTTTGTATCCTGCAGCATCCATGGACTAACAGGGATCGCTTTCTGCAAGACTATAGCTTCATTAAATCAATATATGATAGTGCCTTAAAGGAAACCGCACGATTACTCAACTCTGTCCACGAGGTCTCAATTTCAGATCGCGGTTGGGAGATTTTTGTTGGTCCGTGGTTGCGCATATTTATTAACTGCGTATTTGAGCGAGAAATGCTAATTGAGGAAGCTTTGTCAAAGTATGATGTTGATACGGTAATTGTTGGGAAGTTAAAAAAAGCAAACAAAATTTCTTCGGATACGAGTGGTTTTATTTTTGATCAAGACCTTCCAGCTTGGACAGACCATCTTTGTGTAGAAATTTTAGAAAGTATCGACCCTGACATTGCGATAACCGTATTATCTTCAAAAGACTTTATTACAGAGTGTCCGAATGTAGACAAAGACAAAGGATTTTTTAGAAGTCTTAAAAGACATCTACGATTGGTATTGTGTTCAATTGATTCTCGGCTCAGTCGGAATCGTCAGGTAGTTGTTCATCGCCTTGGATTTCCGCTTTTAAAAGAGATTAGAGTGTTTATGCGCGCGAGATTAATGCCTCACTATTATTTTCGAGGCATGGAACCTGAGAAAAAAAAGAGGGTGCAGCAACTTGAAAGAGTTAGGTTAAATTTTGATCTAGGGGATGCCAAAGTAGAAAAGCTTGTAAGTCAATTATTACCAAAATATTTACCAAAAATTTTCTATGAAAACTTTGCTGAGGCTTTTGAACTCGTGGCAAAGTATTACCCGTCCGCTCCTAAACATATCATTACATCGGTAGCTTATTACAATGAAGATCTTTTTAAACTGTTCACCGCAGTTAACGTTGATAAAGGTGTTCCCTACTCGATAATTCAGCATGGTGGAAATTATGGAGTGAATGTTTTAAATGATGATGAGGAACACATACTAAGAACTGCTGATAAATTTTTTACTTGGGGTTGGGAGTTGCCAAAAATACATGAGTTTGCCGACCGAATAGTGCCGCACTCTTCAATACTGCTCAGTAGTACTAATCAGGTTACTGCAGATCCCACTGGAGGGATTGTTGTCCCAATATACGAATGGTCTTTTTCTACATTCCGTTTGTATAATTCTCCCCAGTCATTTAGGCAGCTGGATTATATTGACGATATAGCGTGTTTGTTTAACCTTCTTCCACAAAACATTGCGGATCAATTTAAATTGAGAATAAAAGAGGGTTGGAGTAATTGGAATATTAGGCATAGGTTCATTAATTATGGGATGGAGAATACTATTCTTTTGCAGGACAGCTCGTTTGTAGAAGAATTGGCAAAATCTAGATTAACAGTAATTGTAAACACTAATTCTACTAGTATTCTTGAAGCATTGGAGTTGAATTTCCCCACGGTATTTATTCTATCTGATGAATATTGGCCTCGTATTGAAGCGTCTAAAGATTATGAGTATCTTGAAAAGGTCGGAATTCTGCATAGAGATATAGGTTCAGCTGCGGTTCATATTACTCAAACTTTTAACGACATTTCGCATTGGTGGACTGGAACAGATGTTCAGGAGGCAAGGCTGAATTTTGTTTGTAAATTTGCAAAATCAGACAAGGATAAATCATCAACACTTCGGAATCTTTTAAAAAAGATCTAATATTTCATATTATCAGAGGGATTTAGCAAATGAATTATGATGCCAAATTTGGTGTTTCTCAGGGGCGATTAGTAGAATCTGAGAGCGGACAATTACAATGTTTTCCCCAATCTGGGTGGATGAAAGAGTTCGCTATAGCAGAAGAGGCAGGATTGAGTTTTATTGAGTTATTGATTGAAAGAAACGTTAATAAACTTAACCCGTTTTGGTCTATTGATGGAAGAAATAAAATCAAGGATTTAACACTTGAACATAACTTAGAGCTTTATTCTTGTTGTTTTGATTATATTATCGACCATAACTTACGTAAGCAAGACACTAAATATAAGTCTATTTTACAGGATTTTTTCAATGCTTGTGACGATCTAGCTATTCCTGTAATTGTATTTCCAATGCTTGAAGAAAGCAGTTTAACTAAACAAAACTATAAAGATTTTGTTCCGCTTATCCAAGACATTGCAGACAAATTCTTGTGTGATTCGAAGGAGTTATGTATCGAATCAATTCTCCCGGCGGCTGAATTAGCTGACTTCCTTGATAGGATTGATCGAAATAATGTGTCTTGTGTTTACGACACGGGAAATAGAGTTGTAGATGGAACAGATCTTGTGTGTGAAATCCACTTACTAAATAATCGAATTAAACATTTTCATATTAAAGATAAGAATGATGGAGGAGAAAATGTGATTCTGGGTACAGGCCTGGTGAATTTTTATGAGGTGTTTGACGCGCTAAGTTCTATTGCTTACAAAGGCCACTTCAATTTTGAGACTACTCGAGGTCGGTTTCCAGAAAAAACTATTGATCTACATCTGCATATTGCTAAGTTTTTCTATGAGGAACTATTAAATGAAAATACCTAAAAAGATCCTGTTCAGGGGATTGGGTGGAGCAGGACAGAGACATTTGCGCTTGATGAGACATAAATTTCCTGAGGCTGAGATGTTTGCATGCAGAGGAGTAAAGAATACACCTCTGTTAAATGCAGATTTTTCTATTAATAAGAATTCTTCTTTAGAAAAATTATATAACTTAAAGGTCTGTAAAAGTTTGGGTGAGGCTTATGGATACGAGCCAGACTTGGTAGTTATTTCCATGCCTTCATCAATACTGGCTGGAGAATCAATTAGAGCATTACAAAATGATTGCGATGTTATTAGTGAAAAACCTGGAGCGATAAATCTTCGTCAGGGGGGTGAGATAGTATCTGCTGAATTAAAATCGAAGGGAATGTTTCTTCTCTCTTATCAAAGGCAGCACCACCCAATTGTATGTAAGGCTAGATCATTTATAGATTCGTCTATGATTGGAAATATGATGAATATTCGAATAAGTGTTTCGTCTAACGTGCCAAGTTGGCATCCATATGAAGATTACAGGTCCCTCTATGCGTGTAGGAAAGACTTAGGCGGTGGCGTGATACTCACAGAGATCCATGAATTGTATTTTTTGGTTTCTCTAGTTGGCCTTCCTAAGTCAGTTGTGGCATTCAAAAAAGAAGGTACTTCATTTGGTATTGACGTGGAATATATGGTTTCAGCTATTTTTGATTATGGAACATTTTTGGTGAATTTTGATATTTGCTTCATGCAGGCTAAAGCCGAGAGAAAAATTCAAATCAATGGAGACAGTGGCTGGATTGACCTTGATCTTGTTGAAGGTCATATGGAATATTTACTTAAAAATGGCGTTAGGGATGCTTATATTTCAGATATCTCAAATGATGATATGTTTATTTCGCAATTAGAAATGTTTTTTTCTGACTCTACGATGGTTATTAATCAAAATGAGTATTTTCTTAAAACGCTATTTTTAGCTGACACCATAAAGGAGTCCTGCATAACTGGTCGTATGCAGATGATTGATCAAAGTTTGCTACCTGGTTTTTCTTGATTAGTTTAATCTTTGTACTAACGATAAATTAAACTGAAACTTCGTTGTGTTTTATTCAGATGGCTTTAATTGAGAAAAGGACATGTCGATTCGGCGCTAGTCACATCTACAGAAGATTTGGAGCCTATGATAATTTTGGATTAAATAAATAAGTAACCGAGGAATAGTAACTTATAAAATTGCAATGTGATTCTTTGATTATTTAGTAAAAGACATTTTTCCGATTGGCGATATTTGTATGATCCTATGCTGCAGTAAGGTTCTGGTATAATAAAACCTATTGCTAAAGAGACCTAATTGGTTCTTCAGGTCGATGCGGGTTGAAATTAGTTTGTGGAAAAAATAATTTAATACTACCCTAAAGGGAGATTGATTTTGGATTCTGGCAATAAGGAAAAATTAACAAAAAATGATTTGGATATGACTTCTTTTGATAATGTTTTATCCGACCCGTTTCCGTGCGCAGTGGTAGATGATTTTTTACCTCAAAGGCTTTTTGACCCATTTTTAGAATCATTGCATAGTTACTCCAAGCACTTAAGTTACAAAGCCAATAAAGGTAGGAGGATGTCAGTTCTATATGGGACTAAAAGTTACTCAAATCTTTTAAGGAATAAGGAGTTTCGAGATATTCATGAGTATCTAATCAGTGATGAATTGTTAAAAAAAATTCATTTTTCATTCAACCCTTATTATTCTGCTTTTGGGTTGAGAGAAGAATTTAGAGATGTTCTAAAATTGCCGTTTAAAATTAATAAGACTGAGGTTTTTGTCACTGATAATATATTCAAAAAAGCATTGATTAAATATTTGTATAATCCCTGGATTCGTAATACTCAACTGAGAAAATATATTAGGCGGTTTTTTAAAACTCTGCGATCTCCTTTTTTATATCCTTCAATTTCATTGTCTAATTCAAAAGGAGGCTATCTTGAGCCGGTACATGCTGATTCAAGGCACAAGATATTTATTGGGTTAATTTACCTTGATGATATGGATGGAGAGGGTGAAATTTCAGTTTTTAAGAGTAATAGGGAGAACCTATCGATATATGATAGCCCTATGTATCCAAGCTCGAAAAATTTAGATGAGATAAAAAAGATGGAGGTTAAACGAAATCGATTGGTGCTGTTTTTAAATTCAAATAATGCTTGGCACGGAACAAACCCTTTTGACGGAGAAAGAAGGTTTATATACTTTTCTATTGCTGCAGGGGATGTAGAGTCCGCCTTCGAATCTAAATTTTCAGGACGTCTTGGTGACCGAACTCGAGACGAAGACGTAGAGTATGAGAGTAGCTTGGACGTGGGAGTAACAAAGTGATTGATTTTAAAATTGAAGACAGATTAATTAGTAAAAAGTCTAATCCATATGTGATTGCAGAGATAGGGGTTAATCACGAGGGTTCGATGGGGAAAGCCAAAGATCTGATAGACATGGTTGCTGAGGGTGGAGCTCATGCTGCAAAATTCCAAACGTATAAAGCTGATAGGCTAGCTTCTAAAAATAGTCCTGCATACTGGGACACATCAAAGGAGCCCACCGAGTCGCAATATAAGTTATTTCAGAAATTTGACTCATTTGATGAGTCAAACTATCAAGAGCTTGCTAAATACTGCGCAACTAAAGGTGTTGATTTTCTTTCCACGCCATTTGATTCTGATGCAGTAGATATGCTGGCTCCTCTTATGCCGATATTCAAAGTTGCCTCTGCAGATATTACTAATGTTCCACTATTAAGAAAGATAGCACAGTTTGATAAGCCGGTAATAATGTCTACTGGGGCATCCAAAATTTGGGAGATCGACAATGCGGTAAGTATTTTGAAGGAAAATGGAGTAGCACAAATTTCATTGCTCCACTGTATGCTCAATTATCCCACTGACTATGAAAATGCCGGTCTGGGTATGTTAGATACTTTAAGCAGACAATTCCCTGAAACTATATTAGGGTACTCTGATCATACGCTCCCAGAGCCTGACATGCTTACTGTTATGACAGCGATAGCAAAAGGGGCAGTGATAATTGAGAAACATTTCACGCATGACAAAACATTACCGGGTAATGATCATTATCATGCTATGGATTTAGATGATCTTAAAAACTTAATGTCATTAATTGAAAGACAACAATTGGTTTTGAGGGATATTGACGAACAGGGTAGGGCGAAAGAAAATTTAGCGAGAATGCATGCAAGGCGAAGTATAGTTGTGGATTCAAAAATAATGAAAGGCGTCAAGATATCTGAAAAGCATTTGACATATAAACGCCCAGCCTCTGGGATAAGCACTCTGCATTGGGATTCAATTATTGGTTCCACTGCTCTTTTAGATATGAGCGAAGATCATATATTACAGTGGTCTGATATTTCTTTAGCTGAAAATAGTTAATACAAGGGAGAGTAGAACTTGGAATCACAAAAAATAGCGCATACAAAACAGGACATATTAGTTGGATCAGCGTTGTTACATGATGTAAAGACTGTCAAATTAGATAGGCTTTCATATGCTGTGGAGAACATGGCTTTAAATAAAGCCTTTTTGTCTGCCGCTCAGCATGACACATCTTCTAAATTACTCAGCGATTATCAACAAAGATTCAAGGAATATAGACGGTTATGGTTTGAGCAGCAGAACGAAGCTAATGTGAAAGGTTTAACTGGTGCTGGACTGATTGATAATGGCTTTGTCCCTTTATGCGTTGATGTAGAAACCGCCGCTATTTGTGACTTGGCCTGTAAGTTTTGTTTCCGAGATACACTGGCGACTCCTGATAAGGTTATGGATGAAAAGCTGTTCAAAAGAATTGTTGATCAGGCGGTAGAGATGGGTGTTCCGTCAATGAAATTCAATTGGCGAGGCGAACCATTGATGAATCCAAAGCTTCCGAAGTATATTGAATACGCTAAAAATAAAGGTATTCTTGACACGATAATAAACACGAATGCAACGCATTTAACGAAAACTAAGAGTAGAGATCTAATAAATGCCGGCCTAGATTTCATGATTTATTCTTTTGATGGAGGGACAAAAGAAACCTATGAACTTATGAGGCCTGGACGTTTCAAGGATAATTTATTTGAAGATGTGTATTCCAATATAGTTGGCTTTCATGAGGTTAGAGAGCAGATAGGCGCAAAGTTTCCTTTTACTAAAATTCAAATGATCCTAACGGATAAAACATATCCTGAACAAGACTCTTTCTATTCTTTATTTAATGAATGCGTTGACGAAGTCACTGTGACTCATTACTCCGAAAGGGGTGGTAATTTTGAAGATTTAACAGAATCCCAAAAAGTGGAGTATACCGCGCTCTGCGAAAAATTAAATGTTCCTTTAGGCACTGCTTACCTCAGAGATTCAGAGGGCAACTTAAGCGTATCTAAAAAACGTAAGCCTTGTGAACAACCGTATCAGAGACTTTTGGTAACCTATGACGGCAGAGTGTCTATGTGCTGTTATGATTGGGGTGCTATGCACCCAGTAGGCTATGTTAGCCCAAATTGTTTTGAGAATGAGGATGCTGACAAAGAAGAAGTATTGAAAAAAGTAGAAGGAAAGCGGAAAGGTTATGAGCTCTTAACCTCAGTCGAACTTCCTCCAAAATTTAATTCACCCGTAAAGGTTGAGGAGAGCTTGGCGCAGATATGGGAAGGAGATGAGATTAGTGATGTAAGGTACAAGCAAGCTAACGATAATTTTGATGCAGTTAAAATTTGTAAAGGTTGTCCCTTTAAAGACACCTATGATTGGTCAAAATGAGGAATCTACTATTAAAATAGAAATAATTTGTGAGATAGCTTCGGCACATGAGGGTAATATTGAGACCCTGTTCGAATTACTGCATTGTGCTGATAGATCTGGTTCTGATTGGGTTAAACTCCAAATCTATCAGTTCGATAAGTTAGTGGCGTCGGACAATGATAAGTTTGCCGACTTGAAAATTATAGAGTTGTCACCAAAGGAATGGGTGAAGATTTTAGATTTCGCCGAAAAATTGCAAATAAAGCTGATAATAGAACCTTTTGATTACGATAGTTTCCTTTTAGTTAGGAATCACCCTGCTATTGATGGATTTAAAATACCAACCTCGGATCTTTTAGATGCTCGATTTGTGAGCGATGTTCTTGCCGAAGGTAAAATAGTATTTATTGCTGTGGGAGGAACTGAACTTAAAGAGCTAGATGTAATTATGGGCGCCGCAAAAGAAAACAAAAACACTGAAATTATACTGCTGCATGGGTTCCAAAATTTCCCAACCAAGTTAGAGGATTCTCTACTAAATAAAATACCTTCATTTATTGGAAGGTATGATTGCCGGGTAGGTTTCGCTGATCATATTGATGCAAGTGATCAAGAGCTGTCTAGAGTTCTGCCTTCAATGGCAATTGCTGCGGGGGCTAGTATCATAGAGAAGCACTTAACTTTGGATCGAGATAAGAAAAGTTATGATTATTATTCAGCGCTGAATCCTGATGAATTCGACAGATTTGTTCAACACATACATACTGTGGCTCAGGCGCTTGGCCATCATGATCTCCGTATATTATCCGAAGCTGAACTTTCTTATAGGCACAATATGAAGAAGTTTGCAGTTGTATCTGAAGATATTGCTGCGGGCTCATTATTAGATCTCTCCAAAATTTCATACAAACGAACAGCAGAACCGGGGCTGACTCATTCAGACATGTCGGGGTGTGTTCATAAAAAGTTCCGTCATTTCATGCAAAAAAATAGGATAATTCGTTCTAATGACTTTGAATAAACGTCAGCTAATTCTTGTTGCGGTCAGGCTTAAATCTAGTAGATTAG
>TARA_B110000008_G_scaffold145089_1_pt1 | contig 19551 bp, 16 predicted proteins | sample TARA_B110000008 | Tara Oceans TARA_B110000008 (sample SAMEA4396496) | marine metagenome | biome: Westerlies Biome; feature: [DCM] deep chlorophyll maximum layer (ENVO:01000326); material: water (ENVO:00002006), including particulate matter (ENVO:01000060) such as... | depth 40 m
GTGATTTTTATGAAGAATCAAGTGAAATATTTTCAAGTAATTCTATTACGGAAAAAGTTGCAAAGCCTGTTGCAGAACCTAAGCCTAAAAGTTTAAAAAATTTATTTTTTTCCAAAAAATCTACCAAATAGTCAACGTACTATAAAAAAAATAATATTTTATAGATTTTTAAAATTAAATAGTAATTGTAGTGAGAAAATTCTGGTGGCTATGGGTACCATGTGTGTCTATAACTTTACCTCACTGGATTTCCAAATAGTTTTACAAGACTATAGTAATTTTTATAGTTTAGAGAATAATTTATACTAGGAAAATTTCTCATTTATTATAGAGTTTCTGACTCTATCAAAATATCGTTAATTTTTCTATATTAAGATTACTATTGTAAAATAGATATATTGTAAAGCTATAATAATAGATTAGAGTCAATATAGGATATCTTATTAAAATAAAATGTAAAAACAATGCTTAATGATGTATTATGATTTAAGATATTTTAACTAGATAAAATAAATTATGTTTTCGAGAATAACAACCTTAGTAATTTTATTTTTACCAATATTATGCTCAATTTTGTGGCATTCATCTAACACCGCATTTCCTAATGCTGATGCTGCTACATTTATAACAACAGCAAATCATATAACATCAAAGTTATTCATAGATCATGACTTTTTTGGTTTTATGTATGAATTATTAGCGCATAGAAATTGGAGGCCAATAGGTTTCCATTTATTAATAGTTCCATTTTTATTAATTACCGGAGGCAATATAATGCTAACGGTTGGAATTGTACATACATTATGTGTTTCTATAGCAGTATATTTTTTATATAAAATTTTTAGTGTTTTCTCTACTAAGGTATTATCAGCTCTTGGTGCTTCAATTTTAGCAATGATGTTCCACATACAGTTTGGAGGAATGACTGGACCTTTGTTCTCAGAAATTGCTTTTATACCTTTTACACTAGGTGCATTATATTTTTTAATGCAGTCAGATTTTTTTGAAAATATAAAATATTCAAAATATTTCATAATATTCTTTGCTTTATCTTTAATTATGCGTCCAATAGAAGGCTTCCTTTATTTAATTTTGCCAATTATATTTTATATTTGGTACGGTATAAAAATAAAGAAAATAAACCCTTTGCATGCAATAGAGTCATTTTTAGCACCATCTATATTTGCAGTAATACTTGTTTTTAGTGCAGATACAGACTATATCAAGAGTAGGGATGGAGAAAATGCTTATAATATATATTTGACTGGACTCTATCTTGTTTCTTTCGTATCAGTATCAATCATATTCATCTTTTATTATTATAAAAAGTATAAAAATTATCTGCCAGTTGGCAATTCTAAAAGCTATATAAAAGCGACATTTTCATTCGCTTCTCTAATTGTATTTATTTTTTACTTCCCCAGTATTGAGGAATTATTTTCATGGATTTATAGGACATCTTTTGGCGATGTTGTAGCTCATTATAGAAATGATAAGAGTATTGTTGAAAGACTGAAGGAAGTTATTCTGGTATCAGGTTATATTCCTACACTTACTATCTTGGCAATACCAACCTTATATTTTCTAAATAGTTCATTTAGAAATAATTATATTTTTTCAGAAGATGGATCTTCAAACTCACAAACTTTAGTAATAATTAAAAAAATTAAAAAATTTTTTAGCAAAAACGACTCTATACTTTTTCAGAAAAAAACAGCTCTTTATTTAATGTTACTTGTCTCAATAATAATTCCCCTAGGTTTTTATATTTTTTCATTGCAATCTACAACATATAGAAAAATTACCCCTGCTTTTTTATCATTAATGATAATGGCCTTATTGTTTATATTCTCTCGTTTAAAATTAGGAAATATAAGATATGTTATTTTAATTCCACTTCTAGCGGGTCAATTATACGCATTCAATAGTATAAATTACACCGAGAAAAACATAAGATCTTTTCATGAAGGTAATAAAACAAAATCAGAAAATGCTTTTTTGGGTGTGCTTCCATATCCAGTAAATCTAACCCCAAATGCACACGTTATTGTAATGAGTGAATTAGATTTAATATTAGAAAAACATAAAATAAAAGACGTAGCCATTGCAATAAAAGCGGACGGTGATGTTCCAGTAGACCCGTTTCAATTAACTATGCTCTCAAGCTCTAAAGCCTACAATTTACAATTTCCGTATGTAGCAAAGTATAATAAAGATAACTTGGATTTTATTGATGGAAAAGAAGGCCTATTATTAATAAATCCATTGGGAAAAATGGAGGACTCAAAAAAACAATTAGAAATTTTAGAAAATATTGTAAGCGTTGGTCCAGTTAAAGCGTTAGAATATTATTATTATTATACATTAGAAGAAAGAGAAGCAGATATTTTACAAGGAATTCCATATTATAATATTAATAGAAATGCAAGCGCAAACACGCGCTATACATTTCTTTTGCAATTATATTATGCTAAGGATTTAATGCATACAATTGGTTGGAAGGAAATTGAATGCTTTGCTGTTAATGAAAAATATAGTGGTTGTGTTTTTCATAAAGAAAACTTTAAATAAAAAATGTTGTCACTTGAAATTAATAAAATTGATACAAAGAAAAATTTAGATGATTAAAATACCTCTTAATAAAAACACTATTGGGCCAGCAGAAAAAAAAGCATTGAATGCAGTTTTTGATTCAGGTTTTATGACAATGGGTAAGGTTACCAAGAAATTTGAGAAAGAATTTGCAGATTACCTAGGAGTAAAGCACGCTATATATGTTAATTCTGGATCTTCAGCAAATTTATTAGCTTTTTCTGCTATTCAAGATAATGACAAACACAGAAATACAAAACACACGAAAAAATTTCTAAAGAAAGGTGATGAGGTTATCGTGCCAGCAGTAACTTGGTCAACTACAATTTGGCCTATAGCTCAAACAGGAGCAAAATCAGTTTTTGTTGATAGTGAGCCAAATACATTACAGATGAGTGTCAAAGAAATAAAAACAGCTATTACTTCTAAGACCAAAGCAATATGCGTTGTGCATGTCTTGGGAAATGCAGGTTATATAGAAGAAATTAGGGATATTTGTAGAAAGAAGAATTTGTGGTTAATAGAAGATACTTGTGAATCTTTGGGCGTAAAAAATAAAAATAAATATTTAGGTACGTTTGGTGATATAGGTACTTATAGTTTTTATTTTTCTCACCATATGACAACTATTGAGGGTGGTATGATAGTTACAAATGATGACTATATTGCTAATAAGATTAAGTCTCTAAGGTCTCATGGATGGACTAGGGATATGGATGATGCGGAGATGTATGAAAGACAATTTCCAGAAATAGACCCAAGGTTTTTATTTGTGAATGTTGGTTATAATTTAAGATCTACAGATATGAATGCAGCTATAGGGTTAGTTCAGTTAAAAAAATTAAAAAAATATAATGAGAGTAGGCACCAAATAGGTTTAATATGGAATAAAGCATTTCTACACCTAAAGAAAAAGGGATTATTTTTCCCAATGGAAGTTACAAAAAACACTAAAGCCTCGTGGTTTGGTTTTCCAGTAATATGCAAAGATCAGGGTACAAGAGATAAGCTTAGAGAGCATTTAGAAAAAAATGGAATTGAAACTAGGCCTATAATATGTGGCAATATGACAAAGCAGCCAGGAATAAAGAATATTTTATATAGGGTGTCTGGAAAATTAAATGGTGCTGATGAAATTATGAATAAAGGAATTTTTTGGGGAAGCTCACCAGGCATGACAAAACCTGAGATAAATCATGTAATAAAAACTGTAAATAGGTTCTTTGAATGAAAAAAGCATTAATTACTGGAATTACTGGCCAAGACGGTTCTTATCTAGCAGAGCTTTTGCTTAGCAAGGGGTATGAAGTGCATGGAATTATAAGAAGATCATCTTCTTTTAATACGGAAAGAATTGCGCATATTTTTGAGGATATTCATAATCCAGCACCAAAACTAAAACTACATTATGGAGATTTGACAGATGCTAGTAGATTAGAAAAAATAATCGAATTAACTGAGCCTCATGAAGTATATAACTTAGGCGCTCAAAGCCATGTCAAAATATCATTCGATGAGCCAGTTTATACAGCTGAGACCGTAGGTATGGGAGCTTTAAAAATGCTTGAAGCTATTAGAAACGTTAGTGGCGGATCTCAAAATATAAAGATTTACCAGGCGTCAAGTTCAGAAATTTTTGGTAAAGTTAAAGAGGTTCCACAAAATGAAGAAACTCCATTTTACCCAAGAAGTCCTTATGCGTGCGCAAAAGTACATGCATTTCACCAAGTTGTAAATTATAGAGAAGCCTATGGAATGCATGCATCTAATGGAATACTTTTTAATCATGAGAGTCCAAGACGAGGCGAGACTTTTGTAACGAGAAAAATAACAAGAGGTCTTGCAAGAATAATAGCAGGAATTGATAAAAAACTTTATTTGGGAAATTTAGATGCAAAAAGAGACTGGGGTTATGCTAAAGATTTCGTTGAAGCAATGTGGTTAATCTTGCAACAAGAAAGCCCTGATGATTATGTAATAGCGACAGGTCAAACGTGGAGTGTAAAAGACTTTCTCGACAAGGCATTTTCGGTTGTTAATATGGATTGGAAAGATTATGTTGAATTTGATGAAAGATATCTAAGACCAACAGAAGTAGATTTGCTTATTGGAGATACTACAAAAGCAAAAGAAAAACTTGGATGGGTAGCTAAAACCTCATTTGATGATTTGGTTAAAATTATGGTCGAGTCTGATTTAAAAAAATATAATGTACTTGATAAAATTTAGTAATGTATTGTACATCTTTTAAAATAGAAGATTTTCATAAAGACACAATTTCATTTTTTAAAAATAAAAATGTAGCTGTCACAGGCGGAACAGGATTTATAGGCAGCCATTTAGTAGAACAATTAATTCATCTAAAAGCTAACCCCATAGTTCTTTCTAAAAGTTTAAATAAAAATTTTCTATTATCTTGTGAAGAAGAAATAGAAATAATAGAAGTTGATTTATTTGATAAAAACGCAACATTTAAAGCACTAAAAAAAGCTGATATTGTTCTTCATCTTTCAGCTTCAGTTGCTGGTATTGAATATAATTCAAAACATCCAGCTACTATTTTTAAGGATAATTTAGAAATGTTCATGAACACTATAGATGCAGCTGCAAAATCTGATAACGTAGAACGCTTTCTTGTAACAAGCTCTGCTTGCGTATACCCAAGACATTGTTCAATACCAACAAAAGAAGAAGAGGGAACTGTTGGTGAGCCAGAGCCAACAAATTCTGGCTATGGATGGTCAAAAAGAATGGAAGAGTATCTAGGTAAGAAATATAACGAAGAATATGATCTTAGTGTCTCAATAGCTAGACCATATAATGCATATGGTCCGCGAGATAATTTTAAAAAAGAAATGTCTCATGTAATTCCATCTCTTATAAAAAAAGCTTTTGAATCAAAAGATGGTAAGTTACAAGTTTGGGGTGATGGGACACATAGTAGGTCATTCTTATATGTAGATGATTTTGCCAGAGGACTGATAGAAGTAGCAGCAAGATATGCAAAAGCAGACCCTATAAATATAGGGGCCGATGAGGAGACAACAATTAAGGATCTATCATATTTAATATGCGAAAAAGTAAAAATAATTACAGGCAAAAACGTTGAGCCAGTGTTCGATTCTTCTGGAATTACTGGACAACCAAGAAGGAAGTGCGATACGGGTAAATTAGAAAAGGAATTACAATATAAAACGAACGTTAGCTTTGAAGAGGGCCTGCAAAAAACTATCGAGTGGTACAATAACATATTATGAAAACTACATTATGTATATTAACTAAAAATGAATTGCCATGTCTAAAGGTCACACTTCCAGATGTAATAAATGCATGCAAAAAGAATAAAATTACAGATATATTTGCAATTGATGGCGGTTCAACAGATGGAACTATAGAATTTTTTAAAAAAAACAGTATAAAAGTATTGTCCCAAGACAATAAAGGAAGAGGCGATGCATTTCATGTTGCGTTTAAAGAAATTGATACTGATTTATATATTTTTTATTCTCCGGATGGTAACGAAGATATAAATGATGTGTATAAATTTTCTGAGCAGGCACAACTTGGAGCAGATATCATAATAGCTTCTCGTATGATGAAAGGTTCCTTTAATGAAGAAGATGTAAATATAATTAAAATGAGAAAATGGGCAAATAATGCTTTTAATGCTATGGCAAACATTACTTTTAGAAGGAATGGCTCATATATAACTGACTCAATTAATGGTTATAGAGCTATTACAAAGTCAGCAGTAAAGTCCTTAAGTCTAGATGCCACAGATTATACAATTGAATATCAAATGACTATAAGAGCATTTAAGAAAAAATTATCAATTTCAGAATTTCCAACAATAGAAGGAAAAAGACTGTTTGGCGAAACTCAAGCAAAAAGTATTCCAACAGGACTAAAGTTTTTAAAATGCTATTTTCGTGAAATATTTACAAGGATTTAAAAAAAATTTATCTATATTTTAAAAAACTATTTTTTTATTATTTTATTTCTAATACCAATATATTCTGTTATTTGAGATGATAGCCCTTCGTGAAGGCTTACTTTATGCTTCCATTTCAATTCTTGAATTTTACTCTTATCAAGAATCTTTCTTTTAATGCCATCAGGTTTAGTGTCATCAAAAATTATTTTACCTGTATATTGTATGGTTTTCGAAATAATACTAGCAAGATTTTTAATAGAAATTTCTTCTCCTGTACCAAGGTTAATCGGACCGGAGTCATTGTAATTTTTAATTATATGCATAATACCACTAGCCATATCATCAACGTGAATAAATTCCCTCTTCACTTTTCCAGTACCCCATAACACTACTTTGCTCTTATTATTAATTTTTGCTTCATAAATTTTTTTAATTAAAGCAGGTATAACATGATTCTTATCATTATCGTAACAATCGTTAGGGCCATAACTAGCAGCTGGAATTATGGAAATGTGTGAAGTATTGTATTGTGCGTTAAGCATTTCAATGAATTTTACGCCTAGTATTTTTGAAATCCCATAACCCTCATTGGTTTCTTCAATTTTCCCATCCAGTATTGTATCTTCTTTAAATGGTTGCTTTCCAAGTTTTGGATACATACAACTTGCGCCTAAAAAAACAATTTTACTACAACCGTTTTCATGTGCTGATTTTATGATATTTAAAATTATCATAGAATTTTCATATAAAAAAGTTGCTGGAATTTTTGCATTAATTTGTATGCCACCAACTAACGCTGAGGTTATAATAATCGTATCTGGTTTATTTTTTTTTATCCAATTATCTGTTTTGATTTGATTTGTTTGATCAAGATCCGATTTTTTAGTCTTTAAAATATTATAATTTTTATCTTCTGATAGCTTTTTAATTAATGATTTGCCAACCATTCCGTTTCCAGTTATCCAAATTTTATTTTTTTTCTTCATAAAATAACCATATGAGTGCGGCTGTTACATAAGTAAGGCCTTTAAATTTATCTTCTTTTATCGCGTTTATTACTGAATTCTTTGACAACCATAGTATATCGGGATCTTCAATATCTACACAAGAAGGCTCACAAACTTTTTTAATATTTTTTATCGAAATATAATTTAATTCGGAAAACATGTAGCTTGCACTTACTATATTTTTTTTTAGAATTTTAAAATAACTAAATTCATAGCCTAGTTCTTCTAATAATTCTCTTTTTGTTGTTTCTTCTATGGTCTCATTATTTTCTATTCCACCTGCAGGAAATGTATATGACACTTCACCTATTCCATGTCTATATTCATTATATACGAGTAATTCATTATTTTCATTTTCAATAAGTAGCATTACAGCATTATTAACTTCAATTCTATGGTAATCGTCTATAGTGTTTCCATTTGGGAGCTCAATTTTATCGATTAATATGTTTATATATGGACTACCGTCATAAACTTTCTTTCTGGATAGTAATTTCCATTTTTTATTTTTCATCAGCTATATCTCTTTTTATTGAAAAAAAGTAAACAAACATACCAGGTAATGCAAAAATCATATTGATTAATCTAAAAATAAAATAAACTGAAGCGTATTCTAAAAGAACTTTGCTATTCATATAATACATAATTTGTGAAAAAGCTGCTTCTCCAACTCCAACATTTCCTGGAGAAATTGGTATTATATTAAGAATATGGACAAAAACACTAGAAATTATATGGCTTATAAGATCAAGATCTTCTGCAAGCATCTCAAGTGAAATTAGATATAGTGAAGTAGCAATTACTAACTGTATGCATATAGCTAAAGCTATATTATATATTATATTTAATGAATTTTTTTTATAAGTAAAAAATATATCAACGGTCCTTGTTAACATTTTTATTATTTTATTCTTATATTTATCTAAAAAGCCTAGAATTGAACTTTTTATTTTTATACTATTTAGAACTTTTCTAGCGAAAAAGATTATAAAAAATATTAGTAATGTTATAAAAAAATAGTAATAATAAATATTATTATCAAAAAAAGAGTAAATAAATTTTATATTTAAATTCTTAAAAATTATTGGCAACGAATATAAAATAATAATTCCCATAGATATTAAACCAATCACTCGATCAAGAATTACTGACAAAGCAATTCCTGTCTTATTTTTCTTATTTTTTGCAATGTATGCGATCTTAATTACATCCCCAGCAAATGCGTATAAATAATAGTTTAGTGCATAGCCAAGATAGTATGACTCTAATGCTCGAAAAAAAGTTATTTCTTTATTTTGAATGCTTAATAATAAAAACCATTTGAAAGCACCTAAAATCATAATCATTAAACACAATAAAATTATGTATAAAACTAATATAAGATCTAGATCAAAAACTCTATATAAATCTAAAGTATTATATGTGACTAAAAAGTATATTAGTACCAGTGCTATTACAGTTTTTAATATATTCTTAATACTCATTGCAATTAATTTTCTTCAATAGAGCTTTTTATTAAGAGGCATCCTTCTCTTATATTATTCCTGTAAGTTAAATCTATGCATTTATATTCAACAAAGCCATATCGCCTTGCTAATTCGCCTTTAAAGTATAATAACATTAAATTTTCATAGTAAAAATCTTGTTGGTGTTTTGACTCAGTTAATCTTTTCTCAAATATTGAAATATTTTCTTGATTTTTTTTCATCATTCCGTAAGGGTTTATCAAAAAAACACCATCAGCATGCAACATATTTTTTAGTAGCAATGCTTCATGATTCTTCTCTAGAACTATTGGTAGGTGTGTTTGATAAGATTTCTTTTTAGGATCAGATAGATTTATTAATGTATTTGTTGTAAAAATATCGATTGGACCTTGCTTGTTTAAACTAATATGCAAAAAAGGTATTTCTATAGTGGAATTATTATATTTAAAATTATTAGCACTACTATCAACTAAATTTGCAATTTTGGGCTCAAATGAATAATTTGACGGGTTAGCAATATTTCCACCGGAAATAATATTGTAACCACTAAAAGATCCATCAATTTTCCTTAATAGGCTAATATGTTTTGTACCATGCTCAAAAACTAGAAAATTACTACCACTAATAATTACAGAAATAGAGACTACTTGTATAAAAATTATAGATAAAAAAATTATTTTAATAATCTTGTCAAATTTTCTTACCGATATAGAAATAAGCATACCAAATAATATAAATAATATGTAAGTAAGTGCAAATTTTCTTGAAGTATATTGAATTGAGATTAAAACAGGAATGCTACCAACTATGGACGAAAAAAATATGTAATAAAAAACTTTACTGTTGCTTTTTATTTTGAAATAACTTTTATAAAGCAAGGCTATAATAGTTAGAAAAAATATAATTAAAAATGGTATTAACCCAGAATATTCTAATTGCTTGAAAAAACTAATGCAAATACCAAAAAAAGATAATGATGCATTAAAAATATTATCGCTCAATTCATTTGCTTGAACTACTTGCCCAAAATTTGTTTGGTAAATCCATATATATAAATCTCTCCAAGCCTCAATAAACCATAAAAATACAATTAGTGATAAGGAGGTAAAGATAATTACGACATATGATTCATTATTATTTTTTCTTGAATTCTTAATCCAAAAGAATAAATTCTTAAAAAAATTGTAGATATATGGGATAAATACCATAAGAGCAACTATTGAAAAATATTTTACAATGGTCAAATATAAAGATGCTGCTTGGCCACTATGCAAACGTTGTATATGTGCTTTTGCGCTAAAAGATATATCAATACCTTTTATTATGGCAGCAAATAAAAATAAACCAAAAATAAATTGTATGATTTTTATTATAAGACTTAATTTAAAAACTTTTTCTCTCAAGCCAAAGTAAAAAAAACAAGTAATTATAGGAAGTAAATATATAATTGCTTCTATTGGACGTATCGTAATACAAATAGCCATTGCTGTTAGCGCAAAAAAAGAATCTTTTTTATTAATCAAATAATTTGATTGCATTAAGTGAAAAATTGTTGCTAAAACTGCAGGTGTAAGTATGGTTTCTGCAAATGCATGCATGCCACCTGGAAAGAAAGAATTTGAAAGAGTGCCAATAAAAATAGAACCAAGCAAACATATAGATTTCGATGAATCTGTCATTCTCAATATGAAATAACTGTATATAATAGTAATAAATAAAGCGATGGAATGAATTGCAGCGAAAGTAAATAGAATGCTATTTGCTGATACCAACATTAGTGGAAACAAAAATAAGTAAAAAGAAACTGGCCTCCAAGGTTTTTCAGCATAAAGCGAATAAAACCCCTCACTAATATTGCCAGCATAAAAATTGTTTACAATCTTGCCAGCAGCCTGAAGAAAATCATGAGCATCTGCAAAAGGTAAGCCAACATTATTAAGATGCCAACAGATCATTAAACCTAATGGAATTATTGTTGCAATTAAGGCAACTTTTATATCTGAGAGTTTTTCAATTATTTTCATTAGATTTGTAAGTATTTATAATGTTATTTTAAAAATTTTTCTTTCGATCTCGTTAATTGTTGGAATAACAAGTGTTATAGATAGTTTATTCTTTAACATTATTTTTCCACCATTTTAAAGTTTTAATTATACCTTTATCGATTTTAGTTTTTGGAGACCATCCTAGTTCTTTTTTAGCTTTCGCTGTATTTAAGAACATATTAAAAGGAATGGATGGTTTTGCTTTATTGAATTGAATTTTTATATCCTTGCCTGATAGTTTTATTATTTTTTCACATAGTTCTCTTACAGTAATTGGCGACCCTGAACCACAATTGTATATTTCATATTGTGATTTTTGTTTTCTAATCGCTGTTTTAATGAAATCAACAAGGTCGTCTGCATGTAGGAAATCTCGTATTTCTTTTCCCGTTCCCCATACTTCTAAAGTGTCTGTAGCTTTCATAACCTTTGTAATGGTTGCTCCAAACACATGGCTTTTTTCCAAGTCATACTTATCATGAGGGCCATATATATTTGAATGCCTAATAATTGTAAATTTTGTGTCACTTAACATTGAGTAAAATTTAGCTATTTTCTCAAGATATACTTTAGTTTCCCCGGCACCCTTGTATTTATCAATAATTTTCCCATTGTAATCACTTTCTTTCGTAGGTTTTTTTGACGAAGGGTACATAACTGTGCAACTTGGAAAAATAAAATGTTTGATTTTGTGTGCGTAGCTAGATCTGAACATATATGAATTAATTACAGCATTATCTGTAACATGAATATATGGTTTTGAGACGATATCTTTGGATCCTGATGTTGTGGCAGCTGCCTGAATTACTATATCCATTCCTTTTATTAATTTATCTATAGAATTCGGATTTCTTAAATCTGCTTTATGCCATTTAACGTTATCAGAGGTTTTATAAGCAGGTCTTTTATGCCTAACAGCGTGAATCTCATAATTTTTATTTCCTGATAACCCAAGTGTAATATTTTTACCTATAAACCCTGTTGCACCACAAATTAATACTTTTTTCATTAATTACCTCTAATTTATTGTATTATGACCACTAACTTTTTTAAAACATAATACCATAGAGGACACTAGATTTAATAAAGAAATGCAAAGAAAATAATGGTAGTGTTATATCTGTTGATACGACAGTTGCTCTTTAAAACAGCTAAAGAATTAAGTCGGAAAAAAGAAAAATAAAATTTTTAGAGTAGAACCGTTTTTAATTAGGATAGATTCAATTATTTCACGAATATTAAATATAAAAATTCTTTGGGTCACAGCTATTGCTTTCTATTTTGTTACTCAATCATCTTTTGCAGACCCTTTGGTAATAGTAATAAACCCTCCAAAGGTTAATGCTACTCGAGTAGAAAAAAATATTATAGATATACCTGCGTCAGTTAGTCATATTGGTAAGGAGAAAATCCAACTAGGGACAGAACAAATTGGTTTGGATGAGTCTATGAGTCAGGTACCAGGTGTTTTCTTTCTTAATAGGTATAATTATGCGCAAGATCTCCGGGTGTCTATTCGGGGTTTTGGAGCACGCTCCAGTTTTGGTATTCGTGGTGTCAAGATTATAGTTGATGGTATACCTGAAACTCTTCCTGATGGCCAAGGATCTATTGATGGAGTTGATATTGGTTCGATTTATAAAATCAATGTTATTCGCGGGCCGTCATCTTCACTTTATGGTAATGCTTCTGGTGGAGCCATACTCATAGAAACTGAACGAGGCTCAAAATTACCTTTTATTGAACTTCGTAATACATACGGTGATTTTAACTTAAATAAACAACAGTTTAAAATTGGTGGAGAGACTGCAAATTTAAACTATTTACTAAATATCTCAAATACTTCAGTTGATGGCTATAGAGAGAACAGCGAGTTTGAGAATAAACAATTTAATGGTCGTTTTGAATATTCCCTCTCAGGCAAATCAAGTATTGTTTCGACCATACATCATACGGATCAACCATTAGCAAATGATCCTGGTGGAATTACAGCAGGAGATGTGACAATTAACCCAAGACAAGCGCGTTCTCAAAACTTAAATTTTCAAGCAGGTGAGAAAGTAAAACAAACCCGATTAGGATTAGTATATAAAACCCAGCTGGATAAAAGTCGAGCCATAGAAGTGAGAACTTATAACACCAATCGAGACTTCAGTAATAAGCTGCCATTTCAAAATGGCGGTATAGTTAATTTAGACAGAAGTTTTTATGGTGGAGGCCTCAAATATACTGAAGAAGGTAATCTTGGTAAATACCAAAATCGACTTCTTTTAGGAATAGATTTTGACCGTCAAGATGACAATCGAAGTCGTTATAACAATTTATTGGGTGTAAAGGGGACCCAGACATTTCAACAAAATGAATTAATAACTTCACTGGGGGCATACTTTCAGAATGAAACTAAACTAAATGATATAGCAGAGCTTACCCTAGGTATACGACATGATGATGTCGCATTTGATGTTACAGATAAATTTTTAGCTGATGGTGATGATTCAGGAAAAATTAATCTAAATGAGTTTAGTCCGATGGCTGGTATTAGTTTAAAAGCAAATAGTAATACAAATATTTATGCGACTGCATCTAAAGCATTTGAAACACCAACAACAACTGAGTTTGCCAATCCTTCTGGAGGTGGTTTTAATCAAACTATTAAGCCACAAAAATCAACTAGCTACGAAATAGGAATCAAGACCTTTAATAATAAATACAGTTTCGAGGCAGCTATCTTTCAAACTAATGTTAAGGATGAGCTGACACCTTTTGAGGACTCAGAACAACCTGGTCGAACATTTTTTACAAATGCAGGCTCATCTGATCGGCGCGGCTTGGAGCTTACAAGCATTAGAAGATTCTATGATCAATTAGAGTTTTCAACAACCTATACCTACTCAGATTTTAAGTTTAATCACTTTAGAAATGCTGGTGGTGAAATATACGATGGAAAACGCATACCTGGAATACCAAAAAATCTACTAAATTTTAACTTATCTTGGTCTAATGAATCTGGAGCATACGCCAACTTAGACACAACGTTTACAGGAGAATTTTATGCTGATAATGGTAATCAGACGAAAGTTGATTCATATACAGTTTCAAACCTTCGCTTAGGAAAAAACTTCATTCGCAATGATTTAGATATTGGATTTTATCTTGGTGTGAATAATATCTTTAATGAGAAATATAATAGCAATATAAGAATTAATGCCTATGGAAATCGCTATTTTGAACCAGCACCAAAGCAAAATATTTTTTTTGGCATAACAGTAAATAAAAAGTTCCCAGGCTAATTTCAATTACTACTTTTAAGATTTTCGTGCAATATGATAAGATAATTCTGTCTTAAAGGTAAACTAGCAACTTAGCAAAAGCATAGAATTTATGTTAAATTATGTCATAACTGATTTAGGAAATGAGTATTTCGGAAATAATTAACCTGATGAAAATATCCTTTAAATAACTATATATTTATGAAACATATAAAAAAAATAATAATTGCTTTAATATTATTAGGATTATTGGCAGTTTTCTATAGTTATGAAGTTTGCAGGGTCAATATACATTGCAAAGCTTTTGTTAGAAGTATGATTCTAGAGAATTCTGTGCTGTCAGTATTTCTTGATGATAAAAAATCTAAAGGTAATGTTATTGCACCTCAAGAAATTGTAGGTAATGTTGAGTCATTTAAAAATTCTTCTCAGTACAGAGAAACTTTGGAAATACATAGTGCTCATAATTCAATTTACGCTCATAAGTTTGAACTTCCTTCTCCTCACAGATATGGAGCTATAGCTACTTTTAAAGATACTTTTATTTTTTTAGATGCTGTTGGAAAATTATTTTTATTTGATAGAAATAATAAAAGCGTTAAGTTAAAAGAAACTTTAACACCAATACTAAATTTTAATAAAAAAGAGTTTGAAGAAAATTTTGGAGATAATGAAGATTTAAACACAGCATTTGCTGTAAAAGGACTTGTTGTTTTTAAAAAAAATAAAAAAAATTATTTAGTAGCAAGCACTCTTGCTTATGATGTAGATAATAATTGCCACACAGTGTCTGTTTATAAAAGTGAAATTTTTGAAGACGATAATAATTTTGCAATAAGCGATTGGAAGAACATTTATAAGTCAGTTCCATGCTTGGTATTTAAGCAGGGTGGAACTGCATCAGAGCCTGGTGCTGTATTCAATACAATATCCTCAGGCGGCAAAGTTCAGCAATATGATGATGACTCTATACTCTTAACAATTGGGGATTTAGAGAATAATGGCCTCCAATCTCCTGACTTAGTTCAAGATATGACAACTCACTACGGAAAAATAATAAAGATCAATGTCTTTAATAAGAAAAACAAAATTTTCTCAATCGGGCATAGGAATCCTCAGGGTCTGTATATAAATAAAGATAAAAATGTAGTGTTTGAGACGGAGCATGGTCCGTGGGGTGGTGATGAGGTCAACATAATTAAAGAAAATAAAAACTATGGTTGGCCACTAAGAATATTTGGAGTTAATTATGACGTACACTTACATCGCTGGTTTTTTGACAAAAGCGATAGAACGCATTCAGGTTATGAAAAACCAATAATGAGTTGGGTACCATCAATTGCAATATCTAATCTTATTCAAATAAAGACAGATCATTTTAATTACTGGAAAGACGACCTTATAGTTTCATCGCTGAAAGATGTTTCATTGTATAGACTTCATCTTGATAATTATAAAGTTATAACTATAGAAACTATTTATATTGGCCAAAGAATTAGAGATATAATAGAGCTTGGTAATGGGGAAATTGTTTTATTAACAGAAGATCCTAAGGATTGGAATGACAAAAAACACTTTATAATTTTAAATTATTTTAAGCCACTTTAAAATATATTGTTAATTTTATTATATTGCTTGCAAGTAATATTTAGAACTATAAAACAAAATTTAATTATATAGCTATGTACTGGATAATTTCTATATTCAGCCATATTTTCTTTATATCTATTTTCTACACAATGTCTATTCAATTAGATATGAATTACATTAGTTTTTTTGGGAATATTGTAGTAGGGGCTTTAAGTTATATGTCCAATTCTGCCCCAATCACTCTTGATGGTGTTGGAGCTGGAGAAGCTTCCTATAATTATTTTTATAAAATTTTTTTAGAAAATCCTGGGTACAGTAATTTGGCTTTTGGGAGTGTATTTTTCGTTGCATATCGTGTGTTATATACGTTTATTTGTATTCTATGTGGGTTTTCATTTATAATCTTAGGTAAGCCAAATATAAAATTCACTAATGATAGTTATACGAAACTTTAGGTTTGTAAACATATGTTAAGAAGTATAGATAAAAATTATTTGTCAAAAGCTATTAAAGATTTTTGTAAAGGTACCTCTGTAACAACTGGTAATTTCTCTTATGTAGCCCCAGGCTCGGTTCAAGATCTCGAGTGGAATCATATGGATCAATCTCACAGACCTTTTATTCACTCTACTTATAGTGACGAGCTAAGAATATCTATTGGTGAGAATTTTGCTAACTCACTTACTAAATGGGGTAATTGGCCTTTTTTTATTAATGTAATGGATGTAAGAGTTAAGGAAGGACAATACTACCAAACTTTTACTATTGGCGGTCTAATATATCTGCATACAGTAATAGAAATGGGTTTTATTGATGACAAAAATAGTTCTCTAGAGATAGAATGGCATATTTCGTCACACTGGATTTTGAAACCAATTCATAGATTTTTGGACAGTAAAATTTACGACCTTAATGTAAGACTTCAGGACGAAGATTATGTGATTAGAAGTCAAAGAGCCTTGTTAAGAAAATACGGTTATAATTTTAAATCTGACCCACCTGATTTTTATAGCTCTAATAAGTTAACTAATAATACAGTCTATCCAATTTTAAAAAATCCTGTAAAAATTAAAGCAGAAGAATTTCCTGATACTAATATAATTAATAATCAAGAATTAGGTCTATACAAGTTTGGAGAAAAAGAAATTTCTTTTCTAATTAAAAAAGTCTCTAGTAATGAATTTTATATCTGGCCTTCTGTGTGCCCTCATGAGGGAGCTTCACTTGAAGATGGTGATTTTTGTGAGGGTAGGGTAACTTGCCCATGGCATGGTTTAAATTTTACATGCAGTAAATTATCAAGTGAAAAAAATATTATTTCAAAATACGGTTTTATTTACAAATTAGAAAATGGGTTAATTACAATATCTAACGACATAAGCTAAGATTATATAATTATTTTAAAAAATTTAAATATGTAAGTTCTTAGTATTGCCAAAAGAATGCAGCTTCCATTATAAAGCACTCTCATTTTACTCTCACCGCCTATACGATCTGGCTCATCTCCAGCAATTTCAAAAATCTTTAATTTTCTATTGCATGCGACCATTGATGTTAAGGGCTCAAAAACAGGGCCCACTAAAAACTTTTTAAATTCAGGGTATTTGATAATTGATATATTAAAACCTCTGTACATTACTAGAGAGTCTGTTATCGGGTAATTTCCCATAAACCTTATAAGCTTAGTAAATATAAAATTGCCAAGTGCAGTAATTAAATTGTCATCATACGACTTTGCAGGTGGTAGATATCTTGAGACCACTACTAAATCATATCCTTTTTGCATTTCACTTACCAATTCAGGTAGTTTCTCAGGTATGCTATTTCCATCAAGGCTAAATTCAATAACAGTATCAGTATTAAGAGTTTCGATAGCGTCTATTACAGCCTCGCTCAAACCTTTTCTTATTTGAGACATAACTCTAATGTTCTGTGAGTATGCGTATTCTACCGTACCATCATTTGAACCTCCATCTACGACTAATATGTCATCAAATAAATCTTTGTCTATTTGTGGATATATCTCTTTGAAGCCATCTATTTCATTAAATGTAGGCAATAGTAATGTAACGGTAATTTTATTTTTCATGAAATGATTGTATCATAGATTTTTATTTATCAGAATTAACTAGATAATTTTTATAGATTTTCTCAAGTCCTTCAAGAAGGCTTATGGATGGCTTCCAACCAAGTTTAAGTATTCCTGAAGAATCAAAAATTTTTTTCATTTTACTCTCTAATAAATTTATTTGAAAACGTTATTAAATTTTATCATATAATAAATTGTGTATTTAAATAAGTGTAGGTTAAAATAAAATTGCCAAAATTTTTTAAAAGGTATAATTTACTTGAGTAATATAAAAAATGAATTAAGTTATATTTTGTTAATGATTGTCCCCATTATGTCTTTCATGTGGCATTTTGAGAATACACACCTGCCAATTTCAGATAGTGTTGATTATCTGAAATCAGCATATTCAATATATTTATACTATGAAAATAATGATCCACTAAATTTTCTAATTTCAATCTTTAATGAAAGAGGGTGGCGCCCAATAATATTTCAGATATTTTTAGTACCCTTTTTAATAATTACATCGGGAAATTTATTAGCATCCGTTCTTTTAACACATTTATTTTTTAATACACTCACAACTTTATTTATTTTTAAAATAATTTCTTTATTTGCAAATAAGTTTTCATCAACAATTACAACACTTATTTTATGCTTATCTTTTAATGTTTTTTTTGGTGGAGAAACAATGCCACTTTTTTCTGAAATATCATTTATTGCTTTCTTAACAGCGACTATATACTTTCTTTTAGACAGTGATTTATTTTTAAAGAAAAAAAACTCCATATGGTTCTCTGTATTTTTTACATTAACAATTATGACAAGACCAATCGAAGGTTTTTTATTTCTTTCAATACCTTTTATATTCTTAATCTTTAAAAGATATAAGATGTACGTAACTTATAATGAAATAATTAAAGGCACAACGTATTTAATATTTTTTCTATGGGTTTTATTTATCAGCAGAGTTTTTCCAGAAATATCTAGTTCAGTAGTTAAAATTGGACCACCACATTCAGAAGAAATATTTTTATATCTTACTTTCTTTGTATCATTATTATTATCTGTTCAATTACTTTTATTATATAAATCAAAAAAAAATTATTTTGATATAGGTGTTAGTAAAAACACTTACTTTTCAAAATGTATGTTTTTCTCAGGTTTAAGTTTGTGGATATGGTACACACCAAGATTTGGTAGTTTATATAGTTGGGTTTATGCAACCTCAATTGGCGACCAACTTGACTATATGAAACATAATAATCATTCAACTTTAGATCTATTACATAATTCTATAAAAAATAATGGCGATGTAATTATTTACCTTTGTTTATTAATATTACTAACTGTCTATATTGTAAATAAAATTAAATCTCATAAAAATATTCCTAAAATTAAAAATTATAATGAAAGGTTTGTTAATTTAAATATAATTATTCTTACTGCGGTCCCCGTCCCTATATTATTATATTTATTTACTTTCCAAACAAGTTATAGAAAAATTTCTCCAGTAATAACTATCTTACTATTATTGATTTTTATCCATATATTTA
>TARA_B110000008_G_scaffold154312_1_pt1 | contig 19519 bp, 3 predicted proteins | sample TARA_B110000008 | Tara Oceans TARA_B110000008 (sample SAMEA4396496) | marine metagenome | biome: Westerlies Biome; feature: [DCM] deep chlorophyll maximum layer (ENVO:01000326); material: water (ENVO:00002006), including particulate matter (ENVO:01000060) such as... | depth 40 m
GTATTTGCTGTTTTTGGCGCACCGGAGGCGGGCACTCCGTTTTCAGAAGTGTCCGCCTCATCGCCGGAATCTTCCCAGCCGTCGCTGCTTTCGCCATCCGACTCATTCGCTTCCGATACGCGATAGGCGTCGTTTGACGGGTTTGAGAAAGTCACCAGGGTACGTTTTCCCAGTAATGACATGGTGGCTGGTTGTGTTTGGATAGACGTCGTCGAACTCTGTATTGCTTATTCTTAAGAATATGTGATATTTAAAACATACCGAGTTCATAAAAGTACATATTATTTAAAAGGGTGAGTCATTTAAATATTTAAACGATTTAAAAAAAATTTAAAATTAACCTTCCACTTTGTGTCCTACCCAAATACATATACAATCATAGTCATGGCGTCTCTTTCGCACAACGACCAGAGCGTTTCCGACGACGAGTATGCGTCGGAAGACGATAATTTGCTAGCGGAGCTCGAACACGACCTTCTCGGGGTCCAGAACTTTCATTTTAAGAAAGATCGGGTACAACTCGCGGAGGACTTGACCACGGTAAATTTCAATCGAAGTGGTGGCGGTCTGTGTAATTTCCGAGATGGAAATATTCTAGGAAAGCACAGCGGCATCAAATTTCCGCAAAAGTTTACAAATGCTGAGCGTATTCGGACTGGCATATATCTCTCGCGGGATACGCCCCTGGGCGACGTTTCTTGCGTGCCTATACCTAGATTTGTCGATAGTCGTTTTACAGATTCAGACGCACGTTTGCGCGAAACATACGAGACACGCCGCAATGAGTGTTGGGTCGTTCCTCGCGAACTCGGTCCTTTACTCACTATAGATTTTAAGAAAAAGGCATGGGCATTGAGCAAAAATTACAAGGAACTGTGCGGCGAGGCGTGGCCTAAGTTTGTCATGGTGGCAACAGCGTATATGCCAAGCGGTGAGTCAGTCTCTGTCGTTTCGCCAGAGTTTGAGGTAAGAAGTAAAGAGCAGAGCGATAAACAGGCTGCTGCCCGAGGCCTCGTGAATCCACGCAAACGTAAGCGTCGCCGCACAGCAGAAACAGAAGCATGTGAAATTAAGCTTAGGGCCGTAGGTGCAAACATTGTCCAAAAGAGGAGCGAAATTCAGGACGCGAAAAGGATGTACGCTGAGCATATTTTATGCTACGAGTTCTTGTGCAAAATACTTCAAACGTGTGGCTCGGAGACGGTCACAAGTTTGGCGAACAAATGCGCACACCAACAATCTCAAATTGCAAAGTGGGATATCGAATAATCTACACATGTGCAAATTAAAAATCGGACGTAGTGTAGATTTTCAGATCACAAGTATGCATATTGACGAAGTCGTTGGGCGAATTATAAATGAATTTTATAAACAGCGGGGCTCAAAACAAAAAATTATGTCGCGACACAAGTTACCATGTACGTTCTGCCAGACATTAGTATCGCCAACATGGCGACCCGGACCGTGCGGCACGTCTTCTCTATGTAACGCGTGCGGCTTGCTATATATGACACGGAACGATCGACCGCGAATGATCGATCTTGTGATGTGCGAAGGACGCGCTGTTTGGATGCAACGAGATCCTGAGACACTTCAGTGGAAACAAAATAAAGTGGCAAATAAGAAAGATCATAGAATTATGCGTTGGACTAATCAAGAAGAAGAAAGACATCATTTCGTAGAAAGTAAAAAAAGAAAATTTATTGACCTTTAAATTTACAAACATGCTAAAGTAACCGGATCGCCAGTAAAGAAAGTTGCGTTCGCTGTGTGGAAACCAGCTGTATATACGCGAGAAGACGCAACCCTCACAAGATCGTTTCGATAATATGCAGAGGTGTCAGTGACTGTATCTGGTATAGGCACGCTCATAATGGTAATTTTACATCGGTTATATGACCATGCATATTGACACGAGCCCTCTATGTGTCCTATATCGCCTTTGTCCCACTCTGCCACCAAACCATAACGATATAAATCGCTAATACCGGAATTTCGCGTCACCTTTCCTAGATTGATTTTATTGTTGATGACCATACGGAGCGTAGTATATGATCTATCACTTACGACGTAGACGAGCTGCCTTGACCGAGAAATAAGCCAAGTTTTCATAGTCCCGCCGGCGGTAAATCCATCGACCAAAACCGAAGGGCTGAATTTCCCATATCCGGTACTTAGCAGTATGCCACTGGCTGGACACGGATCACACGCAGCGGCGGCCTCGCCAAACGTCGTTCTTCCGTCAGCACAAGTCTGACAGGCAGTTCTTTGACTGTTCGACGTGGTTTCTGCTTCACAATCGGTACACCCTGTCGCCCATGTGCGGCTCTGAACATAAGTACCATCCGTGCATTCGTCTCCTTCTTCTGACGCTCTACACGTGGAACCACCACGACATTCGTGACAGTTTGAGCGCCCTAGTGTATTTTGATACCAGCCGGACGGACACTCCTTGCAAACGTCTGACGCTCCACCAGCGCTACTATATTTGCCCTTTTGACAAGATATACACACTTTTTGCCCTTTGGATGTTTGATACCATCCGGATGGGCACTCGGTACACGCCGCCGACGAACCGTGCTGATCCACGTACCTCCCTGGCTCGCACTCATTACACCGAATTGCGGCAGATGCGACACTAAATTTCCCTGGTTCGCAATCCTTACAGCGTGTTTGACCGTGAAACACGTTGTATTGACCTGGCATGCATTCGGCGCACAAAGATTGGCCCTCATACGGTTGGTGAAAACCTGGAAAACAGTCCATACAAAATGCCTGCGCAGTATTGTATTGGTATTTGCCAGCGGCGCACTTTTTACAACTCAATCCCTGCTGTGCATCCTGAAAAAAGCCCGACGGGCACTGCCTACAAAGTGGTGAAGCTTCCTCGTCCTGGTAATAACCGGGCGTGCACACTTGACATTCAGGCCGGTTTGCCTCGAATGTCGTCGAAGTGTAAAACCCTATAGGACAATTCGAACAACCATTCAGTTTAAACTGACCGGGCTGACAAGACGTACATAACGGCAGGGCTTCGTCGGCCCAGTCGAATATCTGCGCTTTGCTCTTCTCGTACCAATCCCAGTCGTTTTCGGGGCTCTGAGCAATTGAGTTTGAAGTCGAGCACGCGCATGATGAATCTTTCACACCGACTGCTGTGAGTTCTTCTACTTGCTGACAAATCAAATAGCAGTCTTCTAGAGATACAAACATACCGGCAGTGATTGGTTCGGCTTCTAATGAAGGGGGGTAATCGTTTGGCGTTGGTTCAAGGGCAATGTTTTCAATCTCGTCGAATGAAATCGTGAGTTTTATCCCCGTTGACCTGTCCTTCATATCCAGAGTGCTTTGTTGTGCGATTTTTCGAAGGGCTGACTTTGCGTAATATTTCATTTTATTTTCAAAACAGGTCGTACAGGTGCCCGACTCTGGCCCTGTAATCGAACTTCCTGGACAAAAAAAGCAGTACGAACGAACAAAATGGCCGAATACGTTGTCGTTCGTTTCGCCATCGCGGCATAAATATTGAATCGGTTGGATACACGTTTGTGGTCCTTTCGTGCTCCAGAACACAACTGTCGGGTCAATGTTGGGCATATACGTACACCCCTTTACGCCATTTTGTCGGACAAGAGTAGCAATGCCCAATTTTTTGGCCGCGCTTCGGCATGATGCTTCCGATGTTATTTCTATCATCGACTCTGTTTCGCAAGTTTGACCAGTGGCAGTTTTCTTGTACTCGTATGTTGGTTTCATGTGTACGTACGGTGCGTCCAATATAGAGTCTATGGTATCCATTGATGTTTGTGGTAATTGGCCATACATAACGCGTTCTAGATTGGCGTCCTCCCCAACATCTGATGTGAATGTGCCTGGTCGGCTGGAAAACCCGTATGGACAAGACAATACAGGCAAAAATTCAGACCGTGCGTACGACATATGCTTATCCATACTTGGAACGTGCACAATAGATTCAGGTACAAGCGCGCAGTCTTTCATCATCACACCCGTTTCATTGGCTTGGTAATACCAAATGGACGTCTGTTCAATAGCCCGTGGGAAATTCAACATCGGCGTTCTAACATTGAAAATGCCAGAAATCTTTTTCACGCGCCCCTGTGGACACGTAGAACACGACGCCGAACCGACTGCGGACCATTCGTTTCGATCACAACGTATACAAACTTTATCCACGAAATCAAAAGGCCACGACGTAGTGTCAAGCGTTTTGCACCCTTCTTCGATTGTTTCCGACTTTGAACACTGGACCCCGACAACTGAGCGAGTTACACCCTCATTTGGTTGGTAGTACCCTGCTGGACAAGCTTCTTTGTACCCGACACCATCGTGCTCCGAGCAAAAGTGTCCTTTGGGACACCACCCACCCAAGAATGGGTCAAGACCCTGTTCATACGAGGAAGTTATGTAATCTCCGATTGTTGACATCGTATTGTTAAGGCTAAATGTGAAGCAGGTATCAAAACGGTTGAACGTTGCTTCCGGTAGTCTATCCGAACCATGTCCAAATTTACGTTGGAACAAACGACTACCTGGCGAGTCGACAAAAGTGTCGCACATGTCATACGCTGCGCATGCGCCAACATTTGGCGGATAGATCCGATAAGGACTATTCGCATCGGGTACAGGAAGATCGCCATTTAAGACGGTCCAAACAACATGCGTTTCATTCGAAAACGAGGCATAGCCCTTGCCATTGGAGGCTAGTTCGGCATCCGAGGCAGAGTTCCACAGCTTCAAAGTCCCGTTCGTAGAAACCATGTCGTCTACAGACCCGCCCAAATACGTTTCCGAAAACACGAACCATTCCGAAGGTTCTGAATTCTTTGCACAACCCTGCACCGACCCGGCGTTTGACATTGTCGCCAAGCCTTGGCATGTGCGCTGGTTCGAAACAAGCGTATGGGTATCTGCATCGCCCATAAAATGCACTTTTTCTTCGTCCGCATAGTTGTAAAAGTCGCAAACGCCAACGCCGTTGCATTTGCGCGAGGATGCTCCAAACGCATTATCCCACCAAAATGATTCCGCATCGTTTTCGTTGTCTATTTGGACACTTTGAGACCGAACACCCTTTCCGAAAAGACCAGGGCATGCTCTACACATATTCCTAGGAACTCCGTAAAACTTATGCTTGTTGTACGGCCCATGCTCCTTAAACGACTTTTCCACAATATCTGCGTTTTCCGAAAAATGGCGGTTGTTATTCGCCAGAGTCATCGTTCCAGCCGGCGGCTCCTCGTACGGAATCCGTATATTCGGTTCTAGGAGAAGATCGCGATCAATCCAGTAATCTTGTTGTTTATTTACAATATCCGTGATCAAAGGGAGATCCGTAAACCGAGAGTACGGGACGGAATTTCGGACACCGTAATAAATGTAAGGCTGAAATCCATTTGGACAACACATGTGGTCCGTGCTAAACGTAATCGACGAACATATGCACTTTGTAATCGGCAAATACACCGTCTTTTGAGGCGTGTACGTGTCTTCAATGGAATAGCTGTACGTGTATGGGTGTGCGACATTGTTGCAACGCCCCCCGTTCAGGCATAGACCGCATTCGTACTGGCAATTTTCCCCGTGAAAGCCATTCTTCGTCTGTAACATGTCGCGAAAACTCTCATACTGGCCGTTACGATTCCAAAAACCAACACGGGTATTGATATTATTTTCATATTTACCCACGCAACGTTGGCACGTGTTTTCGTACGCGTTGGTAAGTCCGTATCTCTGAAACCACATGTGGCCTCTTTCTGGTGTATACTGGTTTAGTTGCAATACAAACGACGAATATTGCCGGTATTGGATAATGTAGTACAGTGGACGATACGTAGTCTCTGATTGTTCCTCGTCGCCGTAGCTGGAGCATATTTTACCTTTGGGACACATGCGCACATCAACGACCGCATTTTCTCCTGAACTATCCAATTTACTGTGACCCCCACAATAGCACAATCCGTTGCCATTCTTTCCAAACCAACATTTGCCATTTCCGCTACACATGGTAGAATCGTGCACACCGTCGTAATTTGCACAGCCTACTGTACAGTCTCGAGTTGCAAACCCGCGTCGACATTCGTTGCACAACGGACCGTCCCAAAACCCGTTACGACTGTCCGAGTAGCACGAACAACCAGGGCACAATAACACCGTGTTTGGACGTACCTCGCACTTCTTTGTATGTACACTAGACGCCTTAGAGTCTGGTTTCATCCCAAACACATACGAAACCATCCCATCCAATGAAAAGCAATCGTTCGCATTTGTGGCGGCGACCGGGCTCATGCCATTGTCGGGACATGTAACGCATTCGCTTTGACCGACGAGGTTCTGGTATGATCCCTCTCTACATTCAATACACACGCCCATAGACTCCATTTTACCCGTTGGACACGCGATACATTGTGCGATAGATTCAGATGCTTCATTTTCAGTGTACGAACCCGCGGGACATTCTCTGCACGTATCAAGACCTTCTTCGTTTCCATATTTGCCACTCGGGCACTTATGACACGCACCCTGGCCGTATTCGGGCTGAAAACGACCTATTACGCAGTTCTTACAAGTTTCGGAAGAAACATCGTCCGCAAACATACCTGGCGAACATTGTCTGCACGAGGGCGCAGCCGATTGATCTTGAAAAAGTCCAACGGCACAGTCTTGGCACTGCACTTGACCCGTTACAGAAAATGTGCCGGGGTGACACGCAATGCAGGCCGCGCCTTCTTTCCTATAGCCGGCCGCACACTCTTCACACGCACTCGCGTGCGCGCCTTGCGTGATGCATTGTTCGCACTCTGTTAGACCCCGGCCTGTATTGTAAAACCCGACGGGGCATTCTTGACACGGAGTCGATCCGTCACCAAAACGACCTATGGCACATTCGTCGCAGACAGTCTGTGAAGCGAGGCGATACTTGCCCGGCGCACAATTCACGCACTGGCCACCCTCTATATATTTGCCGGGCGCACAGTTCGTACAATATCCGTCCAGAATGATGGTCGACGAAAACTCCTCAAGATCTGCACACGTCCGACATTCCGTTATCAGAGAATGTCCAACCGAACGCGTAGTTTTCCCCTGTGGACAATCTTTACATTGATCTGTTCCAGTAACGTCCGCATATTTTGCAATGGGGCACAGTGTACAACGCCCGCCCGTGCCAAACGATCCGGTTGTGCAATCTTGACAGTCGTTACCCGAACGCCGTTTTCCGTCTTCGCACGTTTCGCATTCGGTTCCGTTGTTCGTTGAAATGTCAGTCGATGAACACGGAAGACAATTTGGCATTGAACCGTCGTTAATGTATCCAGTTGGACACTGGGCGCATGAACCCAAGGCATTGAAACGCCCGGGTTCGCAGCTTTGACACGCAGTGTTCGAGTCACAGACGACACAGTAAGTAGAGCCCATTCCAATCTTATTTGTATATTCATTGTTCGAAATATCGCATGACCGACATTCGCTGGTAGAGAAGGAATACTCGCCTTGGGCGCAAAATTCACATTCTGAGCCCGCAGAAGAAGAGACTTTTCCAAATTCACAGTCTTCACACCCGCTCCCCGCAGCGGCTTGCTTGCCGGCTGGACACGCAACGCATATTCCACTGGCCGTTTCTTGACCGTGTTGGCAATCCTGGCACTGGCCGTACACATCTCCCCTACCGGATGGACACAACGCGCAAGATGACGAGCCATTTCCGAAAGTGACATATCCAGATGGGCAGTCGGTACACACAGCCAGCCCCACGCCAGAGTAGGTCCCACCAGCGCATGATTTGCACTCGTGTTCGCCTTCGTTAGGTTGATAGCGACCAGAAGAACAATTCGTACACGAAGAGTCCGACACACGCATACCAGCGGGACATATACAGGAGACATGTTCGCTATCTGGTTTTGTCTCGCCGTCACATGCCGTACACTCCGACTCGTAGTGCTTTGAGCGCGCTTTACCTGGGGAGCAGCTCACACACGTACCGTTTGACACCGTTTCGCCGAGGGGACAACCTATGCACGTCGAACCGTTATGTAACCACTCCCCGGGACACGTAACGTAGCAATTTTCAGAGCCAAGCGGACTAACGAGAGGCGATTCACAAGCAAAACAACCGCTTGCGTTTCCAAAGTGGTTGAACGGACACGGCTGACATGCGCTTTGGCCGGTATCCGAGGCAAAAAATCCGGCTGAACAGTCTAAGCATTCGCTCTGACTGTCTTCGGACTGTGCGGTATTGACAGGGCATGGTAAACAGACATTGTTTTGTTCGAAAGTTCCTGCCCTGCATGGTTGGCACAGCGACCCGTTGACCATAGTACCATTAGGACATTTCATGCACGTGTTTGCTCCCTCTGGTACGGTCGATAGAACACCAAGTCTGGAGAAAGCGGGCACGTGTCGCGCTGGACAGGCTACACACGTACCTTGCAATTCGTACGAGCTTGAATTACAGACGCGACACGTACCATTGGTTGATTCATAACCAGTACAACACGGTCCGGTTGTTGGACAGTCTAAACAATTGGTCGAACCAGCATTGTCTTGATACTGTCCACGTGGACATGTAAGACAAGAGATGGATTTAGGCGAGGGTTGAAACGTCAATGCTCTACAGGGTGCACAATCTGACATAGACGTGTTTCGAAAAAATCCTGGAATGCATGCGACACACTCGTGGCCGACCTTTTGTGTGCCTGGCCTACACGCACTGCATTCATGGCCGCCGTTCAAAGGCTGAGACCACCCCGACGGACATTCAGAGCATTGTGTTTGTGCTCTTTCTGCACTGAAGAAGTTTGGGGAACACTCTGTACATTCGTTTGCTCCGCCAGAAGAAAAAGAACCACGAGCACAATCAAAGCATGACAATTCGCCCTCGAAAGGCTGATAAAATCCCGAAGGACAGGCAGCGCATATACTACCATTAGTATATGCACCTGGGCCACACGCTCGTGCGGTAGCTAAAATCAATACGATCAATAACATTAATTCTTACGATTGGCCTTAAATACATTTGTTTTTTTACCAAAATATAACATTTACCTATGACTAAATTATGTGATCCACAGTGCATTTTTTTGGCACGGGTCGTCAAGTGACAATCTGGCATTACTATTATATTTGTCGAGTTTAATCTTCGTTGGGTCTGTAATACCTGTATATATAAGACAGACTTTCGTGTCTTCGGAAAACGCAAATCCGTAGTGTTGCTTTTCCGCTTCCTCGTAACATTCAATTTTAGTTTGGATGTGTGGTTTCCTCGTCCAACAGTGGGTCCATATACCATGACCAACTTCGACAGATCCAGTGTCTTTGTCCACAGCGAGTTGAATGTCTACGTTTTGGATGGGTATGTCATACTCCTCGACAAAATCGACCTTGGGATAATTGGCCAAACCTGGAAGGACTGGTTCACATCTGTTATTTTTGCCTTGTTGACCCTTGTAAAACAGAGACATTTTCTCAAAATAGTCATATTCACCGTCCAGATCAAACAGAGTATTCGAGTTCACTTTGGGCACGTTCGTGTATAGCGAAAACAGTGTTTCTTGGTCCAGATTTGGCCATCGGATAATTCCCAAACACTCTGGGATGGCATCACACTCCAGTTCTGCCTCGTTTTGTAGGGCCAACGGTCGGTCGGTCCCGGTGTCGGGAGATTTTACATTGAAATATTTTCCAGATATTTGTCGGAGTGTCCTCCTGTATTTTTGGTCATACCGCGGAGCCAGCCATATCGTGTTGTTGCTCGATGTAAACGTGTCGGCATGTTTGTACAGACGCCTGTTGACCATTTGGCCCTGGATGTCGAACGACACCCTGTCCAAAGGCCCTGTGGCGTTCACGATAACCACAGCATTAATGGAAATCTCGCAGTGTTGTAATGTCCAGTCCATGTCAACGACCACGGTCATTCCGTTAATTTTGTACGTGTCCGTTCCCTTTGAATTTCCATGGACGTAGATGGCCTCAAAATGGAAAAACGGCGCATCCATGCGAACGTCTAAATTCGACACAGTTTTATCTGTATCCGACTGTGTTTCAAGTGAACAGTCCTGAGAAACACACTCGAAAATTTCGAGGGCCTGATCTGATAGGTACTCGGTAGTGACTTTGCGCAGTAAGGCCACTTTGAACCCCGATCCGTCCCGAACAATTCCGGCGCAACGCCCGGGCGCATACGTGCGGCTTTCTTTCAGGTCGTGATGAACCACGTGAAGACTATTTATGTTTGAGCAAGTCTGTGCGGCAGCGTTCCACGACGTAAACGTCACATTGCCAGTCTGGACATGGGACGAAAACGCGGCGGACTCTTCCACGTAATTTCCAAGTTCACACGTGCTGTAGAACTGGCCAAGAGCCGAGGAAAAATGCTGCCTATTCTTACTTGTGAGTATGTCCATGTAGGTCGTTTGGCCAAAGTTGTAATCGTCAATTGTGTGGGCTTGTGTCCCACAACCACCGTGAAGAGAACACGTGTGGCCATTTTCGTCGACGGGACACTCAAACTGACAAGCATCGCCCGTGCGGCCAGGGTTACACGTGCAAGTGCCGTCTCGCTGACATAGACCGTTTGACGAACATATCGAATTTAAATGATAGCCATCATATCCCGGACAAGTTGTCTCGCACCCGTCTCCTCTGTACGGGCTCAAAGACCAGTGTAGATTAGCAAGAGCATTGTCTGACGAAGCAAGTACAGACTTTGCAATGTCGCAGGTACATTGACACGTAATTGCACATTTTCCCCTTCCACTACATGGCAGTTTCGTGTACGGTGTGAGCCCGGGGCATTCTTCTGACGCTGTCAACGAACAGTGCGACGGCGTATACTGGACAAAGGTTGATGTTTGGGACAGCATGTTTGAAGTAGGCCGAACTTCCGGCATGACAAATACCTGAATAAGTGCCTGCCAAGACGTTGTATTTGCCGCCGAAAATAGCGGAACGAATATATTCGATGTATCATAAATCCACTCTTCTAGATGCATGACGACTACAAATGTTTTTACAGCGTCTTTTGATGACCATTGCATGTCTCCGTACTCGTTTGATATGCGCAGTACGAACTCAGTCTCGTTCCATTGCCATTGTAGGGTAACCTGACCAATTTCAAAGTCTATGTTTTGTACATAGTTCTCTTGTGTCGCGTCGAAATGACCCATGAAGACGAGGCAGCGTTTGAATATATCCCCCTCCCAGCGAACGGACACTTTGGATGGGCTGGACACTGGCGTATCGCTGAAAAAAGATGGCGGCAACGACGACAAAAAATCTAAAAATGGATTCTGGGGCTCAGAACCTTCAAGTAGCTTTACAAACGACTCGCCGAGTAAATCTGACATTTTATAACGCATTAAAGTATCCGTGTACATGTACCAGCGAGCCTGGTGCATGTAGATGCGTGAGACAGAGTCCAATGCCAACTGTTTCTGAGTTTGTGTAGTACCAAGCACAAGTTCTTGCAGTGAGATATCGTCTCCGAGTGTCCATAAAATGGATTTGTGAACTCGTTGAACAATGTCGGCTTTGGTATTTGTGTCGATGGTACGCCACTCTTCAATGAAAACGCGGACGTCTATAGGAGGATTGTCGAATAGCGCAATATCAATACCAGATACTTGAAGACTCGTATTCGTCTTGGAAAGTTGACAAGACATTTTTACGCCGGCGGGTGCCACGTACCCAATGGTCAAATCGTCCACCCTATTTGACTGATTCGATATAAACGCAGACGACCATCCATTTCTGAATGTCATTCCATATCCATTATCAAAATAGACAGTTGCCCCTTTGTTTGACAGTGCTTCCATCCAAACCCCGCTGGCATTCATATGGGTGGTCTGTGCGACAGACCATTCCGCTGACCGCGTAGGCGTCTCGTATCGAAGAGTGTACATCGTATGCTTGCCAAGTTCGGAAATCAATACGAACAACTGATCGAAAAAGGAGACCATTGGTGCCCAAACAGCTCCGGGAGGCGATATACCAGTCGTTCGGACTACAGACCAGTCCACAAAGACAATATCATAAGGGTGCCATGTCCGTCTTTCATACGTGATTTTATAGACCTTGGAGAATATTTCGACGGTTCTTGGGTACGAGTACTCGCCACCGTACGCGTACATGGTGTTTAGATTACGCTTGGCAAAGGTCATTTTCTGTTTCGGTCGCTCAGTCTCGCCGCTTTGTCGAACCACGAGCGGTGTATTTTTATCGTTATCAAACGCGTAGAGGTTTCCTCTCGCAAAGCAAAAATACCAATCTTCGTGAACTTGGATGCGAGTACATTGGCCCCAAAGCGGCGGGTCCACTTTTTTCAAAGTGATCGTATCGTTCACCATATGTACACCTTCCATTTCTATGCCCTGATCATTATGCAGGTACTGCATATTTCCCTCTCCCGGCCAACACAAGTCTTCGAAGACTCGCAACATTGTATCTATATTCTCATGGATGCGAACGCGTACATCAGTGTCGGGACGGGCACGGTTCTCGAAATTACCTTCCGGGTCTTGTGCGGACCGGAGGGCTTGCATCATCAATGTTTCATCCGATTCATACAGAAATCTGTCAGGATATTTCCATTTGTACACGCCTCGCTCCGACTCAAACGCCGTAGTGTTATAAGAGATGTCGTCTAAACGCGTATTGTAGCGCATAAAGGGTGGGAGAGCTCTACATATCCCGTTAAACGAGTCACATATGCCGTTTTGAGAAGTCATCTCGTAGCCATATGTACCATTATTGCACCTGTCACAGGGTATGGAACAAGAGGTGCCCGATCCAAGTGCACACTGACACCTACCGTCCATCGTCGGCGATGGACCCGTGAGCCATTCTGGAACAAGAGGACCTGAAAAATTTGACCCAATGCGCGTCTCTGAACTGGTCAGTTGTTTTTCAGACTCCGCTTCGATTTCCAAGGGATCCACAGCAAAGCATTGGCCATTTCGACCGGAACATGCTAACTCTTTCCCGTTGGATATGCCAGAAGGACACGTCAACTCGCATGTGGAACCCGCCACGCCGACATTTTCTTCCGCGTCACATTCACATACTGTCTTTGAACATATACCTGGAATAGACCCTGCAGACATGTCGTAGCACCATTCACGCCAGTCCGAACGGTTTAGCGTGTCCCTAAGCGTATCGTGACACTGTGCACTGCATTCCGAGTGGTACAGCTCTGGTATTTGAATGTGAGGACCTGAATGATACGCGTCCTGCATCAAACAAAAGTCCGTAATGATTAAATCGCCAATTCCACAATTGCACCCGGGCGGAATATAAGAAGAATCGCCAGATGCGTTTGTATATATGTCTAAAAATGATTCTCGCTGCTTGCAAATACCCTCTGAATTGTTATACGTCGAAAGCATGTCGCCTATTGTGTTTACACACTCTGCCGAGCAATGCTCTTCGTACACGGATGTTCGTTCGAAGCATTGTGTAAACCAACCCGAGTTTACTTTGGGGCATGACATCTGAGCCTGGTCAAAAATATCCCACGAACTTTGGCATATTTCGCCGAGATCGAGTTCAAGTCCTCCTAGAAACGGCACGCGACCAAACTCAGTGTCGAAAGATTTCATATATCTGCAGAACGCGGTCCAATTCGTCTTGGCATATTTTTCACCGTCACAGCCTGTGGGAATGGGTGGAGATATATACTCTATGTGCCCGCCACACAGACCAAAATCGTGCGCTTTATATGTGCACGGTTGACCATAACATACTTTGGATTCGTACCCAGGCAGGGCCACCCACGTCGTCGCGATACTATTGCAGACACGCGTGGCATCCGGTTCGAACGGGATAAACGACTCTGCGAATGAAGTGTGCCATCTGCTGTGAATATCCTTTAAATCAGGTAACGTACATTCGGGCGACGGGATAACAGGCTCGGCGCGTAATGACCTCCACCGCGTTGGCAAAGCGTTCGTCGACTGTGGAGGCCGAGATGTTATTTCAAAGTGGCTCATTCGGTGTGAATGCATACTATGCAATAAATGACGTCCGTGAACGCATTCTGAATCTTCGTGGCATCGCGTTGCATGTAGATAACAGTGGCGATCGTCGTCGGACCATGACCACTGATGACAATCTTTGTGGTTTGCACACGCGGCGAAACATTCATGTTTATCGTGATTCGGCATGTCCTTGAAATGCTTCGCTGCAGACATGAAATGGCGTCTCAGTTTTATTCCAGAATGCACTGACGTCGTCCCAGAATATTGCTCCGAGTCTAGAGCAACCGACCAACGCCATTCCTGATCAAACGACGACGCATTCGAACCAGTTCGAACCTCAGTATAATGCTCGGCCTCTATTGACCAATACCACCACTCGCCAGACGGCACCGGGGCTAATCGAGTCCCCTCGGGGCCCTTTAGAGATCCATCTTGGACGTACAGCGATTTTGCCCAAACGTAAACCGATACAATAGACGTATTTTCCTCGTTCAAAATGCGCATAGACAACGCCTCTCCGTCGTCGTCGGGTATTTTGGACCATCCAGAAATTCGGATATGATCATGTTGGCCATCGAGGTCGAATTGAATGGCACTGTTATCAAAAGAATAGCCAGATCTTTTTACACCGTGTGCATCAAAAGTCCAGTCACCCAATCCTGTGCGATTTTTATTCTTTTCCAACACTACAAAGGACCGACCTTCTGCAGCTCGCATGGCTTTGTCGTATGGCAAGAATTGATCTTTGCCATCTACGAGTAAGGCGGTTATGGAAGCACTGCCGTAGAGAGATGTTATTTGGCAATTTGAGAACGGTGTAGTGACGATTATTTCCGTGTCGCCCTCTACCGTGAAAGCACCACAAGTAACACGAAGACGATCCTGTTCCCCCGTGTGAATGCTCATGTTGTTGGCAACTGTAGGACTAGAAAACTGTACACTGTCTATGGTCAAAACTTCAGCTGAAAGTCGTTTTGCATCTCCAGACCAATGCGATGAAAGCCCGAACGGAGCCTGTATATTCAAATATTCCCCAACAGTTTGGTTGGCACAATAACTGTACCAGTTGAAATTTTCATTACACTGCTTCAAATTATAGAACGAAACCTCAGAATCGCCCACCAGTATCGCGTCCGACCATGCAATTGTCACATTCTCTCCCATATTTCTATATGCTCGTACCACTTTACTTTCGTTTGATACTGTAATTACGGCAGGGATGACAAAAGATTCAGACGCGTTCGTAATCGTGAGTATACCGCGCACGCTAAGCTCGCCAGAGTACGCGTCGCTGGTATTGCTATGCACATGCACTGCTACAGTGTCGTGCCAATCACAATAATATGTTGTCGATTGCACAGAGAGCGGCTGCCAAGCGTGGCCTCCTTTCGCGCAGCGGTTTTCCTCTCTGTATTTGGATGGAAAAGCAGAAGTGCATTGCACAGACGCCGTCGCATCACATGAACTCGAAGCGTCGTCGCACATCAAACACGAGTCGTCGGGGTGACAAGCTCCAAGGTCACAAAGCGTCGGCAGCGGTTCTGGTCTTGGGATCCACGGTGCTTTTAAACCGTCGACACAGCTTTTATGAAATTCTTCCTCAATGTCCGCTGCCGACCACGCCGTTTGGCCCCAACGCTGCAAAAGGACGTGTGGGGTCAGTGAACACCCCAGCGTGCGCTCAGGCCACAACTGGAAATCAACTCTGTCAAACTCCGCGACAGGTTCGTCTGGACATTCTAGTGTCCAGATTTTTTTGTTTGTGAATGAAATGGTGTCTTTTTCATCCGTAGATTCGTCCCATTCACCGTCTACGCCAGACGATCGGTAAAATGATTTGCACTCCAGCGAGACTTGTTTCACTCGGACCGAAGCTTCGGCTTCCGTAGCCCATATCGAGTCCATACCGTTCGGACACACAACTATCCATGGCAAAAACCAATTTTCCTTGTGTTCGTACGGCGTGTACCATTCCGGTACGACGTGGTGTAAGTGATTGGCACAATAGTCAGACGTGGTGAAATCGTATTGGCTGCATTCGGGACCTGCGTTCACAATAGAATCTAAGAAAGACGCGCGCAGTTCCGCAACGGCTACGTCTTGGTCAAATACACGTATTATGCCGTTTATATCTATGTTTCCGGGTGTCGTGGGCTCCACCAATTGTGGGTTTTTACGATTTCGAAACATATGGCAATTATAAAACAATTCCATAGACGTCATTTCGCTCTGGTTTCTGAGGTTTCCGGCCGATATTCCACAAAAGTCTGCCCAGTCATCACCATACGGAGAATTATTCTCGCAAGGGGGTTCGGTTATGCATAAACTTTCGAGCGAATTTTCGTACATGACGTCGGCACATGTTTTTGCCCTACAATACGTTTTTGTGGTACATGTCTGATTGTCTGTCACTTGGCAAAAATTAGGACACGGAGTGCTCGCCTCGTCGCACTTATCGTCAGTGTGTTGGATATGTTCCAGCGTTTGGTCGAAAATACAGTCGGACTGTGCATTGCAAGTCGTTTCCATTGTATATTCCCAACAGACTGGCACTTTCTCATTTCTAAACTGTGCTTCATCTGCGAATGAATGTTTACCACAAACGGCGTCTACCGATGTCGGTGCCATAAGAACATCTAGCGCCGACTCACACCAGGTCTTATCACCGTCATAAGGCGACATGAAAAATGTTTCCACGGCCTCGCGACATTGGCCCTCTTGTGCATACGCACACTCCACGGTGTTCAGAATAGGCGGATACCACCCGTTAAGCATGTTTACACAAAACTGGTCCCATTCTATGCTGTGAATAGAATCAATGCATTCGCTCGACTCTGCACACGTGTAGTGCCCCGGAGACTGTGGACCAGAGCTGAAAAAACTCATTCCGTCCTGCATCAAAGAGTCCCAAGGCGTGGTCAAACGCGCGCAAAATGCACCCTCAATATCCTGACAATCGTCGTCTTCGTGACAACCTCGCTGAAAACCATAATCGTCCACAGCCACGCCGGTCGAACACGAACCTCTATTTGCACAAATCTCCTCGTTGTATCTTGGACAATGGAATTCGCAAAAACGACCATAGTAGTCAGGAGCCGGCGGCGGTTCGACCTGGAAGCCCCTCTTGATCAATCTTTGACGAGTTTCAGACGTATATGTGTCGTAAGGAGTACACTCGCATCTGTAATTGTCCGTATACGGATTAAACCATAGTTCAAGATCGTTGCGAACACATCGTCCGTGATCTGAGCATTTGAGCCCGTTTGGACCAATGCACTGTATATTACAGAATTGACCCGTTGTTCCTTCCGAACATTTGCAGCGCCCGTCCGCAGAGCATGTGCCCTCGCCAGAACAGACGCTACAATCAGCGTCGGGTTCGTAAAAAGTCTGATTGCCGCTCACTGTCGGAACACAGACATTCTTTGCGGACGTATCGCCCATCAACCCGTAGTCTCGTGTTGTTTCAGACGTCTCGAAATAAATGCGTTTGTTCTCTTCGAGCTTCCCAGACGAAGCACAATATTTAGAACATCTTTCCGAACTTGACATTGTCGAAGGATACCAGTTCGGTAGGCATGTAGCACAATTCTGTTCCGGGTCTAATGTGTCCAATATAATTCCAGTAGAACCAATCTGTAAAGTATCGCAATCACATATAAAATTTGTCCCATCAAACTCGTCATTACATCTTCCGTGTCCAGAACACGTACCGACCTCGCACGCAACAGAGCAGTGTGGAACGCTCACGTTTGGAATGGACAGTAGTGGAAAGTAGTCGGGCACGCAACTGGCACAAAAGGTATCTGGATCGGTACCATCGCACACACATGCGACATACTCACTGTGCGGACTTGTTTCCAATGAACATGCGCCATGGCCATTACAGCCAATATGTAAACCCAGCGTATCTGGATCCGGAGTATATTCTTGTGCAGGGTCGCAGAATAAGTGGCACATATCGCCGTACCAGTGGTCAATACAGCTTTCGCAGGCACCACCAGCGAAATGGACTTCCTCAGAACTCGTCGAGTAATCAAAGCACTCACAAGTTGCATCCGCAAGGCATCGGCCATGGCCGGAGCATGTGAATGACTCCGAACAAGAACAATCAGCACCCTCCCATGAGCTAGAACATTCACACGCGGCTTTATCATTCAATAAACTGCACTCGCCGTGGCCAGAACATTCCGATGGAAACGATTCGTCTCCGGGGCATTTGTGTTCGCAAAACTCGCCAATCCAGTGCGTATTGCAGTCGCATGTCAGTACACTAGCGGCGTTATAACCACACGTACCGTGCCCCGAACACGGTAGTCCGTTACCAACGGGCGCAACGCACGACTTGTCACAATTAGAGCCATACCAGCCAGACTCGCACAAGCATTGTAACTGACCGCCAATGGAAGCACACTTTCCCTGACCCTCTGGGCACAAAATACCGGCATCAGAGCATTGCAGCGAACACTGCTCGCCCGAGCGTGTCGTAAAAAAGCCATCGTCGCAATCACACTGGCCAGTAGACGTGCAAGAACCATGACCATTGCATGCATTACACTCACCACCTCCCGCACTCACTTCCAGACAACGCGCCGACGCTGACGAGGCGTGTGGCATGCATAAAGTGTTGCATTTGGGACCATGGTGAGAATATACACCGTCTACGGAGACACACGCACCTCGGCATTCGGTAGGCGTGCGATCTTCAGCATAGCATTTGTCACACAATAAGCCTGTCCATTTCTGATGCGATGGACAGCGACAGCCATAACGACTCGAAGAATTTTCAAGTATGCTGCAAATGCCCAAATGTTGGCAGTTGCATTCTTCGCAGTATTCGCCGCTAAAGATGCCCTTCGTATTGTCACAATTGCACTTGCCGTTGGACCATAATGAATCATGCTGACAGGGAGCCAGAATACCATGAATGTATTCGGCTAAAAAATCTGTAGACAAGGCTAATAATACAATTACCGAGGCAGTCACAATACCACATAACCCGTACACCGGTAGTGCTGGCATAAATATGTAATTGATGTTTAATTATATACTATACTTTCGATGAAAGAATATCCGCAACTTATGTGAAAAATACCACCAAGAATATATAACGGCGCTGTAAAGGACTAATGTTTGATCTTCTACAGGCGTTGAAAGATTTGTCGACAAGTGTTATTTGTGCTGGTATGGCACAGCACCAGTATTGGTCGCGACCGATTCTTACCATGCTCTTTTCGTTGATTAGTTTCGTCAATACAATATTTGTTTCGTATTCTGTTCTTTATGTGTATTCGTGGTCTGCATATCATTTTAAAGACTCGATCGTTGCGTTTGGGCTGTGGGTCTTTGTTTGGACCATTTGGACAGCTCCGTCGGCACCCGATCCTGGGAGGTGGCCAATTTTTTTCTGGGGTATTGTTTGCTGTGAATTAATATGTACCGGATGTCGTGTGTTTTCATATGCGAGATTATTGTGGATCGCAAAAGTTTCTAAACGTTTAGAAAAAAAATCAGCCGACCAGCAAGAA
>TARA_B110000008_G_scaffold119511_1_pt1 | contig 19385 bp, 11 predicted proteins | sample TARA_B110000008 | Tara Oceans TARA_B110000008 (sample SAMEA4396496) | marine metagenome | biome: Westerlies Biome; feature: [DCM] deep chlorophyll maximum layer (ENVO:01000326); material: water (ENVO:00002006), including particulate matter (ENVO:01000060) such as... | depth 40 m
CCGCTCCTTTTCGAGGTGGAGCTCTTCTTCCGGAATCTCGTAAACATTTGGGGCGGAAAAACCTCGGGCGGCGACATGAACTGGACCAAAAGCGATTCCACGGGACGCAGGGGTACCGCAAAATATTTTCTCTTTTGGTGATCCTTCCGCCATTTACTGGAAAGGAGCCTGACGATTTCAACTCGTTCGGTCAATCACAAGCAAATGGAAGGGAACCCGACACTAAGCCGTTACGTTTTCCTCAAAATCTCTTTCGATTAAATCCCCGAGAGCAGTAAGAGCCTCGGCCTCTTGGTCACCTTCAGTAATTATGGAGATCACTGAACCATGCCCCGCAGCTAGCATCATCAGCCCAAGAATACTCTTTCCATCGACCTCATCATCGTCCTTTTCCACGCGAATATCGCATGGAAAACTGTTCGCGATTTTTACGAATTGTGCGGCGGGCCGGGCATGGATTCCAAGTTGATTGGTGATGGTAAAATCTTTACGGGGCATAAATACGTCTGGTGACGTCGCCATTCTGTATTCCGAAATCACCCTCGCAAAGATAAATATTTCACAATGAAATCTCTTGATGCCGATCGTCAGCCTGAGGACTGATGGGGTTTTCTTGCAAGGGAACCTCAGGGCTGCAGCCTCTAAATAAGTAAGTTGATAGAAGTTATTGGTAGGTTCATTGAGGTCATGTTCTTTTGGTTGGAATTCGCTGGATAAGACAGATATATTGAATATTGGTGTTTTGTGGGGGTGAAAGATTGTCAGATATTGCTTATTCCATCAGCTTGACTTTCGCTCGCGATAAACGAAAAATCTAGTCGTGGAAAAGCCGAGGATTCCTGGAAAAACCATCTATCGACTTTCGATCTACCATCGTTGTCTAGGACGATTGGAGGATAATTCGATTGAGACTGTGAGTTCATCAAGTCTAGCCAAGGCGGCTGGTGTGAATCCAGCCCAGCTCCGCCGTGACTTAGGGTATCTCGGGACTTTTGGCACTCGAGGGCTGGGATATCCGGTTATTGAACTTGCCGAGGCGATTCGTGTGGTTTTGGGCCGGGAGCAATTGCAGCCGGTGATTTTAGTCGGGGTTGGTAATCTCGGAGCGGCGCTGCTCCGGTATGATGGCTTTAAAAAAGAGGGGTTTGAACCAGTTGCAGCATTCGACACTGCTCCTGAAGCTGTGACTCTTCGGGGGATAAATGTCCCGGTCCATCATGTTGACGGGATGCCGACTTTTATTAGAGAAAACAAGGTCAAGCTGGCGGTTCTTTCGGTGCCTGCAGCGCACGCTCAAGAGGTTACCAATGAATTAGTCGATGCCGGGATCCAAGGAATTCTGAGCTTTTCACCGACCGTTCTTGAAGTGCCTGCTTCGGTCACAGTGAACAGTGTTGATCTTGCTCTTGAGCTAGAGCAGGTCAGTCTTTTCACCAAGAACGATGGTGGGGCTGGCGGTGATGCAGCGTCTATTTCCTAGACGCTATTGTTTAGCAGCCTGATATCTCAAAGATAAATCGTCACATTTTTTTTGGTGTGCGATAAATTTAGTCTCATTAGATGGATCATCTTTGTTAAGTGAGGCTAACACCGCTAGTTCGGAGCGGGCTTTAATCAGAGTCGTATTGATGGAAGCAGCCTTCCACTTTTTGAGGCGTCCAGCTAATTGAGATCTTTTAACCATAGTCTTTGTGACTACTTCCTTTTCCGCTGCCGAGATCTTTTCGTGATCTTGAACAGTCTTGTTGAGAACTTCAAGTTGCTTTTCGATCGTGAGGATTTCGGTGTTTGCGCCCTGTATCTTAGCAAGTTTTACGTCTTTGTCCTTGGTTGTCTGGTTACTTTGCGCGATGAGTTGTTGATGTTCGGTGGTGAGTTCCTTGGTTCGCGCATTGAGCTGGGGTATTTCAGCATTTAGGTTTTCGATCGAGGAAGCGTGGGTCACAATAAGCTTATTGAGATCCGCTAATTTTTCAGCATATCGCTGTACGACTTGTCTTGCTAGGCCTTCGATTTGCTCGGCTACAATCAAAAGATTTCTGGTTCCGATATTTTCGGGGTCTCTGTTCGAGGCCTCCCGCTTTTTGAGCGTGTCTTGAGATGCGGCCATAACGGTCCGATCTGCTGCAATACGCTCTTGTTCCAGTTTTTGGCTTTCGGCAGTTAGCTTTGACCTTTCTTGCTCAGTTTTTATTTTTTGTTGGATCGTTTCTTTGATGTTTTGTGCGGTTTGATCACGATCTTGGATTTTAGTCTCAATCATCTGCTCGAGTTCCTCCAATCTTTTGGAGAGGGCATTGACTTCCTGCTGAAAATCGGTCGACTCCCTTTTCAGAATTGAAATCGTTGAAATAGGGATTTTGAGTTTTGCAAGAACGGCTTTTAATGCGAGGTCGGCAGCTGTGCTTTTTTCTTGGTGCAAGATGAGCTCAGCTTCAATGGCCTTCTTGTTTTCAGAGATGGAAATAATACGTTCCTCGATTGATGGTGGGGTTGTAGTGAGTTCTCCGACTTTTTGGAAATCTAATGTATTCCAGACTTCGATTTTTCCATTCCAGTCAGCCGTGAAGTAGCGGCTACCATCATGGGAGAAAGCGACTTCAGTTATCATTTCTGGGAATGGTTGGGATTGCTTTTCAAGGGTGAGGTCTGCCTTCCAAAGTTTGACGAGGCCGTCGCGAGTTGAGGAAATTAATTTACCATTTCGTGCGTAGTCGAGTGCTAGAATTCCCCCGCCTGCGGCTGTGCCTCTTTTTATCTCCTTGCCTTGATTCATGTCCCAGAAACGGATTGTTCCGTCCTCTGAGGCGGTCGCTACGAGATTTGAGTCGGCCCTCCACTTGATATCGACAATTGCTTTTTGGTGACCGCGGAGACTGTGAAATTCGTTGCCGGTTGCGGCCTCCCAAATCTGAACTCCACTACCACGACCACCTGTTGCAAGAAGGACTCCGTCTGGGGAGTAGGCGATTGCCGTAACCCAGTCAGTGTGCTTTTTGATGCTTTTGAGCTGTTCGCCCTCTTGGGTGTCCCAAAGTTTGACGAGTCGTGAAGGTCCCCCGAGTGCAATACCTCCGAGATCGGCCCTTAGATCAGCAGCGAGAACCGAATCAAATTCTTTGCCCATTGTCATTATTTCTTCACCGTTGGTGATATCCCAGGTGGCAGTTGTTCCTGATTTCCCACCAATCCCACCACCGGCGATTAGATATTTACCGCTGGGATGAAAGGAAATGCTTTCAGGGTTTCCTTTTGGAAATGGAAGAACGCCAATCAATTCGAGAGTATCGGAGTGATAGAGAAGGATTTGCTTCTGTCCGGTTACTGCGAGCAGGGGAGCCCATGGACTAGCATCCATATCTGCAACGACGGTTGATCGTGTTGGTGTGACGACCGGCTCAAGAAGCAGATCCTGAGGCATTGGTGGTGGGCCTTCTGGTTGCTTTCCGGTTGGGATTGATCCCAGAGTGAAGGCTGGTTTGGGTCGTTTTTTTGCTTTCGACCCCTTGTTCTCAAGAAGTCCTCCGTCGATCCAGATTCGGATGAGATCAGCATCCTTCTTCACGATTTTATCGCCCTCGGGTGGCATGACTGGTTCTTCAGTATGAACGGTTACGGTAAATAATTTTGAAGAACCACCATCTCCGGAAAGTGCAATTTTTCCGCCCGAACTTCCAGCCAGGGTTCCGGTGTAGGTGGAAAGGTCGAGGTCACCTTTCTTCTTGTCGGGATTGTGACAATTTAGGCACTTCGATTCGAAGATCGGAAAGATGTGATCGTCATATGTGATCTTATCTGCCGCACCAGATAAGTTCACGGAGATAAGGAAGATTGGTAGAGATGGTTTCAACATCCGGAGCGGGGGATCAGTGGTTGAAGAGATATTCCTTGGAGTTGAGGAGGGCCCAGAAAATATCCTCAAGTACTACCAATTTTTCTTTTGAATCCTTCGCGTTAGCAAGAGTGTGATTTAGCTTTGAGACCTCGGCTTCGTTTGGATCGCGGGAAAGTGTCTTGCGATAAAGAGATCTCACGATTTCTTCAGGTGGAGATTTATTGGTGATCATCTTGTTGATCACTTTTCCACGAATGATGCGATTATGCACGGAGTCGCCATTGAGGAGGTGGAGCGCCTGAGAAAGGTTGGGTTCCATTTTCACTTCGCATGAGCAAACGGTCTTGCGTGTGGCGCGGCCAAATGTTGTTAGAAAGTAGGTCGATGTATTCCCGTCCGCAATATTTACCGCTCGCGCTCCAAGTGGAAGCCCACGGAATTTATTTGGGGTATCCGTCACTTGAGCCAAGGTATCGAGGAGAACTTCGGCGCGGAGTCTGCGAATACGAGATTTTGAGAAATTCGTTTCGTCGCTCTTATTGGTTTCGTTAGCTTGAGTCGAAAGTTGATATGTGCGTGAGGTGCAGATGTCACGGACGAGCTTTTTCATATCAAAGTTATACTCCGTAAACTTTTTGCCGAGTGCCTCGAGCAAAGCTGGGTTTGTTGCTGGATTCGAAATGCGGACGTCATCGACCGGGTCGACAATACCGATGCCGAAGAAGTGAGACCAAATAATGTTAGACACGTTTCGAGCAAACCAAGTATTTCCGGGCTTGGTCAACCACTCTGCTACTGCTTTGCGGCGTGTTGTTCCTTTGATTTCAGCTGGGCCGTCGCCTAGATAAGTTGGAGTTGCATTTTGGTTGGTGACGGGGTGTTTGATCTCTCCTCCACCGTCATAAATGATCATGTCAGTTGGATCCTCTCCTCGTTTGCGTTTTACTTGGGTGAAAAAGGAGGCAAAACCATAGTAGTCGTCCATGGTCCAGCGATCAAATGGATGGTTGTGGCACTGAGCGCACTGAATCCGGGTCCCCATGAAAACTTGCGCGACGTTCTCGGTGAGTTTTTTGATGTCTTGCTCTGATTTGAAGAAGTTGGTCGCCGGGCTCTCATAGGAACCACCGGTTGCGGAGAGCAGTTCACGAACAATTTCATTAAAAGGGCGGTTGTTGGCGATTTGGCCACGGAGCCACTCATACCATAGGAGAGCAGATTTATAGGTGACATCGTTGCTATTGTTCCCGGTGGTTCGAATTTGAAGGAGCTCAGCCCACTTCATAACCCAAAGTTCGGTGAAGTCCTTGCGCTCCAGAAGTTGGTCCACTAATGCATCACGCTTCCCTGGATTGGTGTCGGAGACAAAAACCTTCAATTCCTCCTCAGTTGGAAGAAGCCCGATTATATCGAGATAGACACGCCGAATGAAAATCTCGTCGGAGCAGATTTCGGATGGGACAATCCGCAGCTTGTGAAGTTTCTCGTGGACATGATTATCGATGTAGTTGAACTGCTTGAGCTTTGGCTGGGTATATTTCAATCCCTCTGGGATGACAATTGCCATGGAGCCCTCGGTAAAAGTGTGAAAACGGGCCATGAGGAATGCTTCGCCCTGAGTTTTTGAACTGGTGACTCCCGAACTTGCATCGACGGAAATAGAGTTGTCGTTTGAAGAAGTGTAATTCGAGAGTGTGGAGACGTCGCGATCTGTGCCATCGGAGTAGGTGGCTTTGACTGTTAGGGGGATTTCTTTAGCCGAACCCTCGAGAAGAAATTCTTTGGGCTCGACCTCAATTTTGACAGGCAACGCAATTTCGGCGGGGTCATACTTTGCCCCATCTTTTATCCATTCGAGAAGAGTTGAGTGAAAAGGAGAGTCTTTTTCGAAAAGCTTTCCGCCCGTATGAGGCACTGTGCCGATGGCCTTGGTGAGCAAGAGAGATTCTTCTGGAAGAGCGAGATTGATCCGGCGTCCTGCGAACTCTCGGGTCACCCGTTGGTAATCACCTTTAGGGTCATAGCCAAAAAGCGAGATCATGAAGCCATCTTGTCCCCGTGCGGAACCATGACATGCTCCGGTGTTACAACCAGCGGCAGTGAAAACAGGAACAACGTCTTGTTGGAAGCTTATGCGTCGGTCCTCTACTGCGCTCTTTATGACGACAGGAATGGTAAGTTCCTTACCCCGAAAGGAAATTTTTATAGTAGTAGCGCCGTCCTTGATTGGAAATAAAGTTGAGCTCTCAATACGGGTGAGTGACGGATCGGAGATCGTGAATTTAACGGAGGATGTAACATTGCGAGTAACAGCATTCTTGTCGGTTGCGAGGATGATGAGGCGGTGAAAGTCACGCTTTGTTTCAAGAGTGATCGAGGTTGGGTAAACCGCGATCGAGGCCAGATCTGGATCAGGTTTTGAATAATCTTCCTTGGTCTTGCTTCTTTCCTGATGCTGGAGGGTGATTGTGTCATCCCATTTGGCGCCGTTTGCGATCCAATTTTTGAGACGAGCGACCTCTTCTTGCGTTAAAGGTTTGCGCTCCTTCTTTTTTGAGGAAGGTGGCATGAATTCATCATCGTCATGCGCTAGAAGGACTCGCCTTAGGAGCTCTGATTGGTCTGGCGTCTTTAAGTCGATTGGAGACCCGGAATCGCCGCCTTCGAAAAAGTTTGCTTTGAGGTCCATGCGGAGCCCTCCTTTGTCCTTTTTTTCGTTATGGCATTCGACACAGGAATACTCAAAAATATCGCGGACATTAGTGATAGATGCTGATGCTCCGAGAGTCAGTGCGGCGATGAAAAGGGAAGTTGGGAGCTTCATTGTTTTTGGGACTGACGAAGTTGTTCGAGGCGTGAGAGGGGTTTTTTAGGCACTTCTTTTTGCACTGCTTTCACCGGAGTGACTTTGGCTTCTGGCTTCTTTTTTGGGGCTGGTGGAGGAGGGTCGATTCTTAGGGTGCCTCCTTGGCCTACATTGTGTGGAATGGGGTAACCATCTTTCACTATGATTACCTGACAAAAAAGGTTGGCATGTTTGCCCTTGCGGGCGTCCTTGGTGACTTCAAGTGGGAATGTGACTTCGGCTGATGTAGTGGTGATCTTTTTCTCATTCGATTTCACCCCGTGTGGAAGGGCTTGAAGAATAACACGGGCTTCTCCTGTGAAAGGTTCAAGGTGATCTAGCGTGGCAACCACACTCGTATTTTTCCCAGGATTGGTCGCGGCCATAGCGATTGTGAGATTGACAAAGGGCTCGGAGGTTTTCAGATCGGCAAATTGTGAAGAGACTCTCACTGTTCCTTTGTCAGTAACTGCTTCTCCAGTGACCAGGATTCTCCAGTCGTTAATCGGAGCGTCGCCGGTGGCATTTAGGATGAGGCTCACTTCGTTTTTGCCTTCAGGGATTTCAACCTCAGTTGGAGCTCCAATTCCGGGCGGTTTCCAAGGAAGCTTCACTTTTATCTTCTTGTTAAAATCATTTAATCGATTGGCAGTGATTTTAAGGGTCATGGTGCCATTTCTCACGAGCGGCACTGGAGGGGCAAAAAGTTCAAGGTGGAAAGGAGCTTCTTCAATAACAGCAATCGAAACTTTTTCAGTGTCAGTGATATGGTAATCTCCTTGGTTGTTTACATAAAGATGTGAAATCTTTTCTGTAAATGGCCCTTTAAGCTTTGTCTTTGGGTCTTCGATTTCAAATGAGTAAAGTCCTCCTTTAACTGGAGCATCGGCTTTCGCCTCAAATAAGATCGGAAAGCTGCTCAGACTACGCGGAACGGTATAGGATTTGACTGAAATCCCCTCCGGAAGGCTGGAGGCATGAAAATCAATATCGCAACCGATGTTGGAACGGGCGATATTTGGGACAATTGCTAGACGATTTCCTCGCGGGACATGGATCATTTTGTGTTTTTGGGTATCAACCCGATCCGCTTTCGGGAGTGTCGCTGAAATTGATGGGGCACGGTTTTGAATCTCGATACGATAAACAAAATCTGGTCCGCCGCGCCTCAGTTGATCGCGAATTTCCAGAACATATTCTCCGTCCGCGGGGATTTCGTAATCGAGCCTACTATCTGGAATGCCGCCTGTTTGATCGTCATTTGCGATAAGATACTTATTGTCGGTGGCCTGACGGATTGAGATTAGACTGTCGAGTGGCGACCGGAGTTGGCGGGCCAAGACTTGAAAGCGTAGTTTCTCACCTTTCTTGGCGTGAAAACGAAACCAGTCATTATCGTCCTTGCTTGATAAAATTCCGTGAAAAGCAACTGGAGCTTTCGGAGGGTTCTTGAGTGGGTATGCTTGCTTGAAATTTTCGTTGGGCTCAGTTTCGTTGAGATAATTGAGAGGGGAGATGTGGACGCTGTTTCCAGATGGTGAACTTAGCCCAGCATCTTCTATGAAGGCTGAAAAGGCTTGGTCGTCTGCCTTGATCTTCTTCTTCAGGTCGCCTTTAGCATCACCGATAAAGGTGAATTCGATTTCTTCACCGGGCTTTGCTGCGGGTGGAAAAATGGCTTGCGGTCTGGGGAAGTTTCCAATGTGGAGGCGGTATTGTGAAGCAGTACTTCCTTCGTATGATGATTCTCGGACTACAACAGTGTAAGGGCCATCTTCGGGGATAATAATAGAAGCAGCGCAATCACGCTTTAGGAGAGGGGAGTCATCACTGACGGCAAGTTCGAATCGGTTTTTATTTAAGATTGCAACGTAAGGATCGAACATGACGCGCCCCAAGCGCATGGCTTCAACTTCGACTGAAAGACGTTGGCCTTTTTTGCACTGAACTTGATAGTAGTCATCGTCCTCCCGGTCCGCGACTCCCTGCACGGTCACGTTTAGGTCGACTTTTTGGGGCTCTTTGAAAGTGTTGTTGAGGTCTCTTTTTTTATCTTCGGTTCGAGCTTCCATGACCGTGGGAAATTGCCCTACCCAAAACGTGCGCATGTAAGTGAGGCCATCTTTACAGCGCAGCCTCATTGGATGTTCCCCAAGCGGGGCATCTGGAGCAATGGCAATGACTGCCTTGACGCTTTTTCCATCTTTGCTGGGTGTAAGCGATTTCACGGTCAGCCCCTTGTGATAGAGTAAAAGCTCCTGTGGCTCGTTTAGACGATTTCCATAAAGCTGAAGTTGAATTTCGGAGCCCAACTGGCCTCCACGAGGTTCCACACGAGAGAGTTCGGGGCTGAAGCTGTGCGCGAGAAGTGAGGAGATTAAAAAAAGGAGCAGCGTGCGAGCCATGACGTTTTTCAAATTAGGCTTTCTTAACGAGAATTTCGTCGAGAACTCGACCTCCGTCGACGATCTCGATGGGGCGATCTCCTGGAGCCATAAGCTCTTTGTCGCCCGTGATTCCAAGTTGATTGTAAACGGTTGTGGCAAGGTCTTGGATGCCGACCATGTCTTCTTCAGGTTCGCCTCCAAGAGCATCTGACGAACCATGAACGAGTCCGCGTTGTATACCGCCGCCGGCAAGACCGACTGAAAATACGCGTGGCCAGTGATCGCGTCCTCCAGTACCATTAATTTTAGGGGTGCGGCCAAATTCCGATGTCACCATTACAAGAGTAGAGTCGAGAAGCCCGCGTTCATCGAGATCCGAAATGAGAGCTGCGATAGCCTGGTCTACTGGAGGCATCTGACCCTGAATGCCATTTTTAATATTGTCGTGGTGATCCCATCCTCCTGCGGTAAGTGAGACGAAGCGGGTGCCTGCTTCTACCAAACGACGCGCGAGAAGCATGCGCTGTCCTGGTGTGTTCATTCCATAGCGATTTTGGACAGCTTCTGGCTCAGCTTTAAGATTGAAAGCCTCGCGTGCTTTTTGGGACGAGATTAATTTGTAGGCGTGTTGATAAAAGGCGTCCATCGAATCGAGGGCATCTGATTCCTCGATTGTCCTAAAATGATGATCGACTGTCTCAAGTAAGCTACGGCGGCGATTAAAGCGAGTGTCGTCGACACCACCCGGCATATTAAGATCGCGTACCTTGAAATCGCCGCGAGATGGTTCTGACCCGATCGCAAAAGGGCCAAACGCCGATGAAAGATATCCGGAGTTAGCAAACTCATTGGGAACAGAGGGGACGCAGACATAAGGAGGGAGATTATTATTAGGCCCTAATTCGTGCGCCACGACCGAACCCATTGCTGGATATTGGAGTGCTGGAGACGGCTTGTAACCGGTGAACATGTTGTGGGTCCCTCGTTCGTGAGCCGCTTCGCCGTGAGCCATCGAGCGAATAATCGTCATTTTATCGGCGATCTTAGCGGTGTGCTTAAGGTTTTGACTGAATTTGATTCCCTTGATGGAAGTGTTAATGGTGCCAAAAGGCCCTCGGTATTCGGTTGGAGCATAGGGCTTTGGGTCCCATGATTCTTGGTGAGCCATTCCACCAGGTAGGAAAATTTGGATGACCGATTTCGCAACGCCATCGCGAGTTTTGTATTGCTTTTGTTGCGCCTTTGCTTCCATCGAGAGGAATTGAGGAAGGGAAAGGCCTAGGCCTCCGAGCAGCCCGACGTGGAGAAACCCACGGCGTGAGAAATCATTGGAAAAGGGATTTCCTGGACAAGGGTTATTCATAATTTAACGGCGGGATTCTTTTAATTACGTATCTTTCTTCTTTTTTTAATCAATTTCACCTAAAAAAGTAGAAAAGTAGACATTTCCATGGACTGGACATTTCAGCTCCTATCGCGAGACTCTTTTCCGTAAAAGACGATGGGCAGCCCACAAATTAAAGGATACACAATTGAGGCCGAAATTGGTTCGGGGTCGGCTGGTGTGGTCTATCTAGCGATTCAAAACAAGGGTTCTCGCTGCGCGCTCAAGGTTTTCAATAGCATGTCTTCTAATCCTGGGCTGATGTCCGATCGAATGGCTCGGGTTTTTAAAGCTGGGGCCCAAGACGTTATTGTTCCGATTTTAGCAAAAGAATTGGAAGCTAGACCAGCTTGGGTTGCGATGGAGCTTCTTGCTAATGATGGGGAGGATGAAAACCCACTGACTGCGAAGACTCTCCAGTTTTCTTTCAAGCGCTACCTTGAAAACGACTCAACTTATCCATTCTTACAAAGCTTAGCGTCAGCGCTTGCAAAGCTCCATTCCGCGAGTGTCGCTCATGGAAACCTCAAACCTGGTAATATTTTTCTAGGTCAGGATGGGCGACCGCTTCTTGCTGATTTTGCGAGTGGTTTAATGCCAGGAGTTCACCGTCTGACCTTTAGTGACGCTCTGCTTTATTCTCCGCCCGAGCAACTCCGTTCACGGAATGGCTATGAAGGGGAGGCTGGGTATCGCTGGGACGTTTATGCTTTTGGCGTTTTGGCTTACCGCTTGCTTAACGGAGCCTTTCCACGGGCGGATAAACTTTTCCAGTGGCTGTGTCCATCTCCTGGAGAAAATCAACGACTTGATATTGATGCTGATCATGAAGGTATTGCGGAGGGTTTGGAGCAGCAGGGCGAAGTTTTATGGCCTCATGAAGCAGCTTGTGAAAAAGAGCGAGCTTTTCGCAAAGTGATAGACTCGTGTCTCGAGCTCGATCCTCGAATGCGCCCACTTAATATGCGCGAGGTAGCGCAAAAATTCGAGGTAATTGAGGTTGAGTCGGCCCAAAAAGAAGAGCGAGATCGTCTCGAGACTTTAAAGAAAGAGGCAGAGCAGAGATGTCGAGGTTTCTCCAACCGTTTCAGGACTGCCTCGGTGGTTGCTCTAATTTTATCTTTGGCTTGGGGAGGTGCTCAATTCTTGAGAGTCGAAGATGCTAAGAGCAAACTTTTTGATTACCGAAAGAGCGTCGAAGTAAAGGAAAAGGAGTGGGCCGATCAGCGCAATGCGGTAATCCAATCGGAGGGTGAGGCTATTGTTGCAAAAGAAATTATCGAAAAAGCGCTGGCGCAGGAAAAGAGTCTTGCTCGAGATGTGATTGGTTCAGCACAGAAAACAAATGAAAAACTTTTCGACTGGCTCCTTGAGGAGGGCGTCGACGGGCTTCCGGTTCTTGAAGCAAGAATCACGCGACTTGAGTTTCTTATCAAAGAGGTTGGTAAACAACTCGAATTTGTTTCTGGAAGCCCTGAACTTGCTCCACAGGCTAGAGTTCTAAAGCTGCGGCGTGCCGAACTGGGTCTTGCGATGGGTGACTTGGCAAAAGGTGAAGCCTGGCTCAAAGAAGCGATTGGTGATCCCAAGCTTCCTTCTGATTTGGCAGCTAAGGCGAAACTTAGATACCTGCTTCTTGCTTCAAAGTTGAAACCATCCAGCCTAAAAGAGGATCTTTCTGAGATTGAGGTTGAAATTTTGAGCCATTACGGGGGGGGCGGATCTGCCGAGATTCGAGTTAAGGCCGCGTTGTCTCTAGTTAAGGCCCGTGTCGCTGAGTCAAATGGCGACAATAGCGCAGCGCTAGCGGGCTATCATGAGAGCTTGAGAAGTTTTCAAGACCTCGAAAAACTCCATCCTGCTAATACTAATATTGGTTTTATGATTGGCCGGAGTTACCTCTCTGCCGCTGTTATTGCGGAAGAGGAAAGGGCTTCCGGAAATGCAGCTAAACTCCGTGGAGAAGCTGCGGCGGCTTTTGCTTCTTTAGCCGAAAAAAAGGCGAATTCTACTCCAGAGACTCAATATCAAATTGCCTCGGCTATCGCGTCTCAGGCGCTTTCATTGTGGCAACAGGGAGATTCGTTTGGCGCCGAAAAGCTGGCAAGGGAGGGGGTGACTCGCTTAATAGCACTCCAAAGAAAAATGCCTGGTGATGCGAGGATCGCGATCGATCTTGCAGCGCAACAGGGGATCATCGCAACGACGCTCCGAGACGAAGGGAAATCGATCGAAGCCCGGAGGCTTTTGATGGAGGGAATTACGTTGATCAAAAATGGGGTCACTGAATATACCGACAATTTTAGTGCTCGCTATCTACTTGCGTCATTAAAGTGGCAGCTCTCTGGAATTCTAGGGCAGCAGGGGGATGTTAATGAAGAGAATCGACTTGTTATGGAGGCTCACGATGAGTTGAGAGCTCTTCTGGGAAATCCCACAATGGAACGACCACGTCCCTCCGAAGTGCGGAAATCTCTGGCCTATCTTTGTGGTGATCTCGGACATGCTTCTGAACTCGGAAGGAAGAGGGAGGAAGCGATTGGTCACTTTCAGGAGTGCAAGCGATTGTGGCAAGAGTTGAAGCGTGATGAAGGTAATCAGCTGGAGGTTGAAGAAGGCTATCAATGGGCTGTTAATCGACTTGCCGAAATGGGTGTGAAGTAGATTTCCGAGGGCCTTCTATTTTTGATGTCGTTGCTGATCTTGAGAAGATGGTCGTCAATGCGATAGCTGACTGGGAGGTGAAGTATGGCCCCGCTTAAGCGAGTAGATCTTTGATGACGTGGCCATGGATGTCCGTGAGTCGGAAGTCCCGGCCTTGGTATCGATAGGTCAGTTTGCGGTGATCGATTCCAAGTAAGTGGAGGATCGTGGCATTGAGATCATGAATATGCACGCTGCCGGGAGTCCAGCGGTCCTTGGTTGGTTGAGGAAAGATGGGGTTTCCATCGGCATCTGCTATGTTGTAACCATAGTCATCACTCCTTCCATACGTGATCCCTGGTTTCACGCCGCCTCCAGCCATCCAGGTGGTAAAGCAGCGCGGGTGGTGATCCCTTCCATAATTCTTCTCGCTAAGTGATCCCTGACAGTAAGCAGTTCGTCCAAATTCTCCTCCCCAAACGACAAGGGTATCTTCGAGCATCCCGCGCTCTTTGAGGTCAGTGATTAGAGCAGCGCAGGCTTGGTCGATATCCTTACATTGTGATTCGTGCTCTTTGGGAAGATTTCCGTGAGCATCCCAACCGCGATGAAAAATCTGGATGTTTCTAACGCCACGCTCAGCGAGTCGCCTTGCATTGAGACAGCAAGCGGCAAAGCTTCCCGCTTGACGGGCTTCTTCTCCATAGAGCTTGAAGGTCGATTCCTTTTCGCTGGAAAGGTCCATCAGCTCTGGGACCGATGTTTGCATGCGATAGGCCATCTCATGTTGTTTGATACGGGCTAGAACTTCGGGGTCTCCAAACTGATCGTGCTGAGACTCATTGAGCGCAGCGAGGGCGTTTAGTTGAGCTCTGCGATCATTTCGAGAAACTCCCTTCGGATTGTTGAGGTAAAGAACGGGGTCCCCTTGGCTTCGAAGTAGGACGCCTTGATGTTCTGATGGTAAAAAGCCTGGCCCCCAGAGACGGTTAAAGAGGCTTTGCTCGCCAAAATTGGTCTTAGCATGCATCACCACATAGCCAGGGAGATCGTCGTTCATGCGGCCGAGTCCATAGCTTAGCCAAGAGCCGAAGCTAGGGCGCCCGGGGATTTGGCTACCAGTTTGAATGTAAGTGACCGCGGGATCATGATTGATGGCCTCAGTGAAGGTGCTGTTTATGACACAAAGCTCCTTGGCGACCTTAGCGGTGTGCGGAAGAAGTTCGCTCACCCAGACTCCCTGATCGTTGTTGTCATGCTTTTTGAACTCGTACTTTGAGGGACAAACGGGAAGGCTTTTCTGTCGGGCAGTCATTCCCGTAATACGCTGACCATCTCGAATATGCTCCGGTAGGTTCTTACCAAACATTTCCTTCATCTTTGGCTTGTAATCCCACATGTCATGATGGCTAGGGCCACCACTCATAAAGAGATAAATCACACGTTTTGCCGTAGCGGGATGGTGCAAGCCATTGGGGCTCTCGGGAGTTTTAGCTAGAAGGTCAGCCCCTAGTAATTGCGCCATAGTGGCAGTGCCCAAGCCGAGTGCGCTTCGCCCGAAGAGCTGACGGCGGGTCATGTTAAGATCGAATTCGCGAGCGGAGTCCATGAAGTTAAGGGTGTCGTAATTAAAAGAGGGAGAGGGCTACGTCGGTGGCGAGGACCGTTGTGGCGACTTGGGTCCAAGCAGCAAGTTCGGCAGGATTTAACTCGGAGTTTACTGGGGCTTCTCCGGTCGAAAGAAGAGCTTTAGCTTCCTCTGGAGAAGAGGTGTATCGCGTTTTCATGGTGGCAAGAAGATCAAGGCAGGCTTTGCTTTCTAGGGGTAGGGAAGGGCGGCAGGCAAGGATCTGGTAGAGTTGATTAAGTCGTGATTTATCATCCGGAGAGGATTTGATAAGTCTCTCAGCAAGCTTGCGGGCCATTTCAACCCGCTGGGTCTCATTAAGAAGAGCTAGCGACTGTAGTGCCGTGCTGCTACGAGAGCGCTTCACACAGCTGGATTCGCGGTTAGGAGCATCAAATAGAGTCATCATGGGATGCGGACTCGTGCGTTTCCAATAGACGTATAGGCTACGCCGATAGAGTTTCTCACCTTTATCTTGGACATAGTTTTTAGTGTTACTAGCAGGATGCATCAGAGCCTTCCAAAGCCCTGCTGGTTGATAAGGTTTTACACCTTCTCCGCCCATCGTCGGATCGAGAAGTCCGCTAGACCAAAGGCCGATGTCGCGAATCACTTCGGCATCAAGCCTGAAAGCTGGACCACGGGCAAGGAGACGATTTTTGGGGTCATCAAGATCCGTTCGAAATTGAGAGCTTTGTTTGAAGGCTTGGCTTGTCACCAAGAGTCGAAGGATGTGCTTTTGGTTCCAGCCCTTTTCAAGGAATTCCACAGCCAGCCAGTCGAGTAATTCAGGGTGGGTTGCTTGCTCTCCTTGAAGTCCGAAATCTTCCGGCGTCCGAACTAAGCCATATCCAAATACCCTTTGCCACATACGGTTTATGAATACCCTAGTAACGAGCGGCTGGCTGTCTGCCGTAAGCCATTGGGCGAGACCCAAGCGATTGCGCGGAGCGTCTTTAGGGAAACTTCCCATGGCCGCCGGAACGTCCGGCGTGAGGGGTTCGCCAATGGGGCTATGGTATTCGCCCCGTTCTAGAATTTTTGTTACCCTTGGTTTTGGCAATTCTTGTGCGATCAGGGTGGTTGTTGAAAATGATCTGATGGTATCTTGATCTTTACTATCGGAGGACGCTAATGCTTCCCACTCTTTTGGGTTGGCTGGGGCTTTCATAGCGGGGCCATGATCGTATTTATTGCCGTCAAGTGGGTTTTCTGCAGTGCTGTTGAAGAACGCTAGGAGGCTGAAGTATTCTTTGTGAGTGATCGGATCGTATTTGTGAGTATGGCATCTCGCGCATGACATTGTCATGCCCAGCATCACTGTTCCAAGCGTCTCGGTTCGGTCAAAGTTGTTTTTTGCCTGAAACTCCTCGGGGATCGCTCCTCCTTCTGAGGTGGTAGGGTTCATGCGAACGTAACCAGTCGCGATTTTTTGGGCGATTGTTGGATTTGGAAGAAGATCACCAGCGATTTGCCAAGTGATAAAATCGTTGATCGGGAGATTTTTGTTGAAAGCGCGAACAACCCAATCTCGATAGGGGTAAATACCTCGTTTATTGTCGAGGTGAAGGCCGTGAGTGTCACCGTAGCGAATGGCATCTAGCCAGTAGCGCGCTTGGTGTTCTCCGTATTTTGGAGAAGCAAGGAGCTTGTCGATGAATCGCTCGTATGAATCAGGAGATTTATCGGCGAGAAAATTTTTGAGAAGGGCAGGTTTTGGAGGAAGTCCAGTGACGACCAAGGCGGCACGACGAGCGAGAACTTCTTGTGAGGCCTCTTTTGCCAGTGAAATAGATGGCTCGCTGGTTGCTAATTTTCTCTTGATAAAGAAATCGATCACCTTCTCTCTCGGGATATCCTTACTTTTAGTCGGAGCAACAAAAGCCCAATGAGAGGCGTATTCTCCGCCTTGCTTAACCCAGCGGGTGAGAATTTCTTTTTCTTCTGTTGTTAAAGCTTTGCCGTCCTCCTCAGGTGGCATGGGGTCATCGTCATCGTGGATTCGAAAAATTAGTTCGCTGTTCTCAAGATCATCCGGGTCGATGGAACGTGTACCCTTGCGATCTCTTGTAGCAGCTTCGTAGCTATCGAGCCGAAGATCTTTTGCCTTTTTGGTATCTGGTCCGTGGCAGGTGAAGCACTTATCTGAAAGGATGGGCAGAACTTCGCGGGCGAAATCAATCTTCTCTGCACCGAGAAGAGCGTTAATGAGAAGAAAGCTGGCGAAAGCAATCGTTTGAGAGCATTTAAAAACCATGGATTAAGGTTTATTATAAGTAGAACAAGCCGTCGATCTATCAGATTACTCTTGGAGATTCGTGAAGTGATGACTCGTGAGTATCTGTCGTCAGCTTGGTCGGTAATAGACGTTAATAGCGAAATATTTCATCTAAGGAATTGCAGCTACCCCTCCTTTGATAGGGGCTATAGCAGTCTTTGATTTTGATCTTAGGAAGGAAGAAGAGAAGTGTTTTCTAAAATCAAATACAGAGTCTGAAGGCTTTCGCTTGCGGGCCGGCGAATCGGCTGTCAGTATTACATCATGAAATCGATTATTCACCTGGTCCGGTTTTGGATCCTGATGGCCGTATTGGGGTCATTGGCGTCCGGGGCTGAAGACCCACCTCCATTTTCAACGCCGGAGGTTAGGACTAGAAATTCTGAGGCCAAGATGATTGGGCTCGTTCACCTTTTTGGTCTCAGTGAGAGCGTCGTTAAAGTTAGGCTCTTTAGGATCAAAAAGGTGGGGCGATTTTCGATCTCAAAAGGACAATCCTAGAAGATCTTGAGCCAGGAAGAAAAACAGGTGCAGTGGGTCATCCGCGAAGCACCCGAGGGTTGGGAAGATCTGGTTCCGGAGGGAATGCCGGACATTCTTGGCCGGTTGCTCGCTCAAAGGGGTGTTCATCATGATGAAGTTGAGCGTTTTCTACGCCCACGTCTTGCCGAACTAACTGATCCTTTTGAGATTCCGGAGATCAATCTTGCTGTTGAGCGGATCTTGAGTGCGGTCGACAACAAAGAACGCGTTTGCGTATACGGAGATTACGATGTTGATGGAGTGAGCTCGATTGCAGTGCTTTGCAAAACACTCGAAGCGTATGATTTGAAACCAGCCTCGTTCATTCCTCGCCGGAGTAGCGAGGGGTATGGCTTGAGTGAAGGGGGGCTAAAACGTTGCCTCAATGAATGCGGCAAGCCTGACCTCGTGATTTCGGTCGATTGCGGAACGGTTTCAAACGAGGCGATCGCGATGCTCAAGAGTAAAGGGGTTGATACCGTTGTCGTTGATCATCACGAGATTGGTCCTGATGGGCGACCCGATTGTGTTGCCTTGGTTAATCCAAAAGCCTCGGGACATTCTCACGAATATCTTTGCGCAGCGGGGGTTGTTTTTAAGCTGGCACATGCATTATTAAAGAAAAGGCCGCTTGATAAGTTTGATCTGAAATCAGTGCTCGATCTGGTGGCGGTCGCAACTATTTCGGATATCGTTCCTTTAGTGGACGAAAACCGGCTCATCGTAAGGCATGGGTTACGGAGACTGGAGAACTCGGTCCGGCCGGGACTCCGAGCGCTCTTGAAACTCACTGGGGCTGAGGGGAGATTGAGTAGCTCTGATATTGGTTTTCGGATCGGCCCTAGATTGAATGCTGCCGGACGGATGGACCAACCGGAGCAAGCTCTCGCGATTCTGATGACGGATTGCTCAAACAAGGCTCTTGATCTGGCTGATGAACTGGAGAATTTCAATCGCAAGCGTCAACAGTTGGAGCAAGCAATTTTTGCAGAGGCGATGGCGATGTTAAAAGATAGCTCCAATGACCCTGTTATCGTTGTTGGTTCACGATCGTGGCACGCTGGAGTCGTTGGAATCGTTGCCTCTCGCTTGATGCGACTTTACCACAAGCCCGCCTTTGTGATTTCGATCGATAAAAATGGTATAGGGAAAGGAAGCGGTCGAAGTATTGCGGGGATTTCATTAGTCGAGGCAATCGGATCGTGTCGTGAACATCTGGTCGCAGGGGGAGGACATCATATGGCAGCTGGTTTGAGTATCCATGAAGATCTGATTGATGTTTTCCGCGAGGACTTCGTGAAATTTGTGAATGAAACTTGCGGTGGGATAGACCTCGAAGCTAAGGTGCATGTTGATGCCGAAGTTGAGCTAGGAGAACTCTCTCTTGATTTCCTGGCGAGCTATGAGCTCTTGCAGCCATTCGGAAGTTCAAATCCTCAGCCGGTTTTCATGGCTCGTAATGTTTGGCTCACCGAGCCGCCAAAGCGTTTGAAGAACAACCATCTACGCCTATCCCTACGCCAGGGCTATGATGAGCATGATGCCATTTTCTTTGGTGGGGGAGCCAACGAATTGCCGGATCCTCCTTGGGATATTGCATTTGCGGTTGATCGAAATGTTTTTCGTGGTCGGGTGAGCGTGCAAGTTAGTATTCAAAATGTGAGGGCTGCGGCCAGAAGTGAAAATGAATGCGAATGATTCGCTTCAATTGCTACCGGGCATTCGTGCTCAGGAAGTCGAGGCACTAAGAGTCGCCGGAATTGAAAGATTTTTGGACCTTATTGACTGGCTCCCCAAACGATATGAGGATCGACGTCGTTTTGATGCCTTTCCGGCTCAAGCAGGTGGTGGTTCGGTTTGTCTA
>TARA_B110000008_G_scaffold225974_1_pt1 | contig 19362 bp, 18 predicted proteins | sample TARA_B110000008 | Tara Oceans TARA_B110000008 (sample SAMEA4396496) | marine metagenome | biome: Westerlies Biome; feature: [DCM] deep chlorophyll maximum layer (ENVO:01000326); material: water (ENVO:00002006), including particulate matter (ENVO:01000060) such as... | depth 40 m
GAGGCGATCGAGAATCACTTTGATGCGCACTATGAGCTTGAGCACCGACTGGAAAAGAAGGGCAAAGAGACTATTCTGGGCACGGTTAAAAACATCATACCTAGCCATGTCACAGTGACCTCTGTTCGGCAGAGTGATGCGCTGGGACTGGGGCACGCGGTTCTCTGCGCTAAGCATTTATTAAATAACGAACCCTTTGCGGTGCTGCTGCCCGATGTTCTGGTGCTTGATCAAGAATCGCGGGATAAAGATTATAGCTTTGCCGCCATGACGGATGCCTGGAATGAGACCGGTATAGGCCAGGTCATGGTGGAGCGTGTTGATTCAGAGGCCATTGAGAATTATGGCGTTGCTGACTTGAATGGAGAGGCGAGCGAGCCTTTTAGAAGTGTGGCACTAAAGGGCTTGGTTGAAAAACCCTCCCCAAAGGATGCGCCTTCTAATCTAGCCGTGCTGGGCCGGTATATTCTGCCCTCTAAGGTACTGGATCTGCTTGAGACGACCCTTGCCGGTGTGGGTGGTGAGATACAGCTGACTGATGCGCTGGATGAGTTGCTTAAGCGTGACGGACTAAATGCCTTTGAGACCGACGCAGGCATCTTTGACTGCGGTAACAAGCAGGGTTTTTTAAGTGCGAATTTAGCGGTGGGTATGCGCGATCCTGACACGAAACGGTATATAAAGTCGCTGATTGAAAAGAATGATTGGTAGGGTTCGATAAAGGCTATTATCGCATTTTAAACGGTAGTTTCTGGAGTTTCTAAAGTCTTTAAAAAAAGAAACAAAAGTCCTCAAGAAATATTCAAAGTAAAGGCATCGATTAACATCAAATTAGAGGTTTACATTTGACGAATAAAACAAAAATTACTGTTGTGGGCTCTGGCTATGTGGGTATGTCTCTTGCAGTGCTACTTGCCCAGCACAACGATGTAGTTGTGCTTGATGTGGACGCTTCACGGGTTAAAAAGGTCAATAACAAACAGTCCACCGTAGCTGACGCCGAGATCGAAGCCTTCTTAGCTGATAAAGCGCTAAGACTGACAGCCACCCTTGACAAACAGATAGCCTATGAGGGAGCTAGTTTCGTGGTAGTGGCAACACCTACAAATTATGATCCTGATACCAACCGATTTGATACCGGCTCGGTTGATATTGTGGTCAATGATGCCCTAGAACTAAACTCAGATGCGCTTATAGTGATCAAGTCGACAATCCCTGTAGGCCATACAAAATCACTGCAAGAACAGCACAGTACTGATCGAGTAATTTTTTCTCCAGAGTTCTTACGAGAGGGTCGGGCCTTAAAGGATAATCTGTATCCATCGCGCATTATTGTGGGTAGTCAGTTAGAGGCTGGAAAAGCGTTTGCTAATCTTTTGGTGGAGGGTGCTGATAAGAACGATATTAAAACCCTATTTATCCGTTCAACAGAGGCTGAGGCAGTTAAGCTTTTTGCTAACACCTTCCTTGCCATGCGGGTATCATTCTTCAATGAATTAGATTCTTATGCTCTGGCCCATGATCTTGATACAAAGAGCATTATTAATGGTGTGTGTCTGGATGAGCGAATAGGCGAGGGTTATAACAACCCATCCTTTGGCTACGGTGGCTACTGCCTGCCTAAGGATACCAAGCAGCTTTTGGTAAATTATGGTCAGGTACCTCAGACGCTGATCCAGGCGATCGTGTCATCGAATGCTACACGCAAGGATTTTGTTGCGGACTCGATTATTAGTATGAATCCTGGGGTTGTTGGTGCTTACCGGCTCGCAATGAAAAAGGGGTCGGATAACCTCCGTGCTAGCGCTATTCAAGGGATTTTGAAAAGAATAAAAGCTAAAGGTATAGAGGTTGTCATTTATGATCCAAACTATCAGGGAAAGAAATTTTATAACTCCAAGATCATAGATTCATTGGAGGAATTCAAGGATATTTCAGACGTTATCATCTCTAATCGGATCAGTAGAGAGCTAGATGATGTCGCTAACAAGGTATTTACAAGAGACTTATTTGGGGTTGATTAAATGAAAGTATTAGTAACGGGCGCCGCAGGATTTATTGGTAGTCATCTAGTTCATCACCTTGTCGCGAGAGGTGACGAGGTTTTGGGCTTAGACTGTATCAATGATTATTATGATGTACGAGTAAAGTATGGGCGCTTGAGTAGAGCTGGCATTGATACTTCGTCGATTGATTATGGGAAAGTTTTACTCTCTAATGCGCATACAAACTTGGGATTCATAAAGTTAAACTTAGAAGATAAAGAGGGACTAAATCGACTATTTGAAGAGCAAAGCTTTGATGCTGTTTGTAATCTCGCGGCTCAAGCAGGTGTTCGATATTCTCTGACAAACCCGGAGGCGTATATTAATTCAAATATAATAGGGTTCATTAATATTTTAGAGGCGTGTAGACACAATGATGTGAAAAACTTAAGTTATGCATCTTCATCGTCAGTTTATGGCCTTAACGAAGATTTACCATTCAGTACTGACCATAACGTAGATCATCCTATTTCACTCTACGCCGCTTCTAAAAAGTCGAATGAATTAATGGCCCACACCTACTCCCATTTGTATGGTATCAGGACAACGGGATTGAGGTTCTTCACAGTTTATGGTCCATGGGGTCGCCCGGACATGGCGCTGTTTAAATTTGTCAAAGCCGCTGTCGAGGAGGAGGCTATTGATGTGTTTAATAAGGGTAATATGGTCAGGGACTTCACTTATATTGACGATATTATTACCGGGATTATCCGGGTTATCGATAAACCCGCTACTGGCGACAGACTATGGGCGGGAGGCGCCTCCAGTTCTTCGGCGCCTTATAAGGTTTATAATATTGGCAATAATAATCCAGTCAAATTAATGGACTTTATTGAAGCAATTGAGCAAAAGGTAGGTACTAAAATTAAAAAAAATATGATGGAAATGCAGCCGGGTGATGTTCCTCAGACTTACGCCTGTGTGGAGGATCTTGTTCGTGATATGGATTACAAACCCTCGACCTCTATCACTTACGGCATAAGCAAATTTGTTGATTGGTATCTAGATTTCTACGATGAGAGACAACAGTAATGTATAAAATTGGTATTATCGGCCTCGGTTATGTAGGTCTCCCATTGGCTCATGCTTTTTCCGAGAAATTTAAGGTGGTAGGTTTCGATATAAACGAGAGTCGTATAGCAGAGTTGGAGTCTAACCAAGACAGGACTGGAGAATTAAGTGAAACGCAGCTGCAAGAGTATTTTGATAATGGAGGAAAAGTATCTTCCGACGTGCCTTTTTTGGCCGAGTGCAATGTCTACATTGTTACAGTTCCTACCCCCGTTGATAGTAGCAAGCGACCAGATTTAAGTGCCCTACTAGGAGCAAGCAATACTATTGGGGGTGTGCTTTCAGTAGGTGATATTGTCATATATGAGTCTACAGTTTATCCCGGGGCGACTGAAGAGGAATGTGTTCCAATTCTGGAGAAGACGTCTGGGTTAATATTTAATCAAGATTTCTTTTGTGGGTATTCACCGGAACGAATCAACCCTGGCGATAAAGTACACACGGTTAAAAAAATAAAAAAAATTACAGCTGGCTCAACAGTCGAGATAGGCAAAATAGTAGATAGCTTATATGCTCAAGTCATAGATGCTGGTACTTATTTGGCCTCTTCAATTAAGGTCGCCGAAGCTGCAAAGGTTATAGAGAATTCTCAACGTGACATCAATATAGCTTTCGTTAATGAGCTTGCTATGATGTTTGAAAAAATGGACATCAGTACCAAGGATGTCTTGGCTGCGGCAGAAACAAAGTGGAATTTTATGTCATTTAAGCCGGGGCTTGTTGGAGGTCATTGTATTGGAGTTGATCCTTACTATCTCGCCCATAAAGCTCAACAGTTGGGTTATTACCCGCAAATGATTCTCTCAGGCAGGCGAATAAACGACGGGATGGGTTCCTTTATTGCAACACAATTGATAAAGATAATGACCCTAAAATCACTCACGATTTTAGATAGCAAAATACTCGTTCTGGGTATTACCTTTAAGGAAAATTGCTCAGACATACGAAATTCGAAGGTGATTGATGTTATTGAAGAGCTTAAAACATTCGGTGCAAATGTTTCTGTATGCGACCCCTGGGCTTGCCGAGATGAGGTAAAGTCTCATTTGAATCTTGATCTTCTTCCTATTAATGAGATAGATATTTCAGGGTATTCTGGAATTGTATTGGCCGTTGCGCACGATCAGTTTTTAAACTTAGATTTGCATCTTTCGGAAGACCGAGTACTTTATGATATTAAGTCCCAGTTGCAAATATCGGATAAGACTCTCTAAGTATTATTCTAAAAAAAAAGTTCTGAGTAGTCGAAGAGCTATCGTGTTCCAATTTTAAGGGTATAAAAGTGTGATAAAAAATCTCTGGAATCATTCAACTCGAATATTAATTACGAAGAGCTTCTTAAGTTGAATATAAATAACGAGGATAAAAATACTATATAAGTTTTAGATATTCTCTAGCGCTATGGTTTTTTGATCCTTATTAGTTAATGTTAGTGTGGGTAATTTTTTTCGTCCAAAGTATGGTGTTAATTTAGAAAGGGGTAAATAAAATGGAGTATCGTAAAGAAATTGAAGAAAAAGGCTATGTGGTGTTACCTAAACTGATAGAAGAGAAAGCCTGTAATGATTATAAGGTTTTACTAGAGGATAATCATGAGATCTATGCACCAAAGTATGCTGGAAACACTGGATCTGCTGGACATGGATTGGATAATAAATCATTAGAAAAGACCGTCTACAATCTTCATAACAAAGATTTGTCTTTTTTCGAGCTCTTTGAGCATCAAGAAGTATTGAAAGTTTTGGACTTTATGTTGCTAGAGGGCTCTTATAAAGATGCTGAGCCTTACTACCTTTACAACAATATGGCTAGGTGCCCGCTTTTAGGGAGCCCTGGACAGCAACTTCATTCAGATAGTCGGCTTCCCGGGATTAACTATTGTATTGTCGCTAATGTTCTATGGGCTTTAGACGATTTTACATTTGATAATGGCTCAACCCGGATTGTCCCTGGGTCTCACAAAATTAAAGAGTTCGCTGAGGATGGTAAGATTTATGACGAGGAAATAAGAGTAAATATTAAAAAAGGAAGCGCAATAATTTTTGATGCAAACCTTTGGCATGGGGGAGGCGCAAATACAGATGGAGCAAGCAGATGGGCTTTAACTTTGGGATACGCAAGGTGGTTCATAAAGCCTTCTTTTGACTACATGCAGAACACGCCTATTGAAATTTATAATCAGCTATCTCCAGAAAGGAAGAGGCTTCTGGGCTTCGACTTAGCTGCACCAAAAGATGAATTCACGAGAGTGAGGAGTCGTGCTCCTTCTCCAGAAGCCCCACAAGATTATTGGTTACCCAATTAAAATGTAATAAGGTGAAAATATGAACGCAAAAATTATAGAAGATAGTAAGTTCGGATTTAAAAGAGTTGAACCCGTCCCTTCGCAGGAAGAAGTGGAAAATTTTTATGCTCAAGAATTTTATGATGCAAACGCTCAGTACTTTAATAATTCAGCCTTACTGCTTCAACAAGAGCAATCGGATTTTTTTAATTCAAGATGGGAAGCGATTTATGAAGAACTCCAGTCTTTTTTTGGGGATGAAATCCTAGATAAATCTGTCTTTGATATTGGCTTTGGCTTTGCTCAAGCACTTAAATATTTGAAAAACAAGGGGCTTACAGTTTCAGGTCTAGAGCCTTCCAAGGAAGGTGTCGACTATGCAAGAGAAAATGGCATTGAGGCAATTCATGGTGGAATAGAGCGTTTTGATCTTGTTAACGACAAGTCCGAGATTGTGCTGTTGTTAAACGTGTTGGAACACCTTCGAGAACCGGAGCAAACACTGCTTGACATTAAAGACAAGGTCTTGTCTTCTGATGGGATGCTTGTCATCGATGTCCCGAATGATTTCAATGATTTCCAAATAGTAGCAGATGCAGAATACGATCTTAATGAGTGGTGGGTCCATCCCCCAAATCACATTAATTACTTTTCACATGACTCACTCCAAAAATTACTGAAGGGCTGTGGCTTCAAGATTATTCATTGCACGTCTTCATTTCCGCTTGATATTTTTTTGTTGTTCGGAGATCAATATATTGGTAATCCGAAGTTAGGCAGGGAGTGTCACGATAAGCGTGTTATGTTCGAACAACTCATGGAAAAGCATGGAAAATCAGAAAAACTGAAAAAGTTTTATGACGCTTTATCAGGTTTGAACTTAGGTCGTTCAATTTCTGTTTATGCAACTCCAATTTAATATTCTAAGCATTTGTGAATAATAGGTAGTAGCAGATATTTGAAGCCGAATATGAGAGTTATGTGTGCGAAGCGAGCGCCTAAATAACGGCCTCTCAAGCTTTCATTAAGACGATACCTCAAATGTTATAAAAATCTCTAATTATGTATAAGGTTGTATAAAAGTGTTCGATAATAAAACAATTCTAGTCACTGGCGGAACGGGCTCTTTTGGGCATACCTTTGTTTCTATGACTTTGAAAAAGTATAATCCTAAAAAACTTATTATTCTTTCCAGGGATGAAATGAAGCAATGGGAGATGGCTAAGCTGTATGCCAATGACCCCAGAGTCCGCTTCTTCATTGGAGATATCAAAGATCGGGATCGAATGTATCGCGCGCTAGATGAAGTCGATTATGTTATCCATGCAGCAGCAACGAAGATTGTGCCGACTGCTGAATATAACCCTTTTGAATGCATTAAAACCAATATTAATGGTGCAATGAACCTGATTGACGCTTGTATAGACAAGGGGGTCAAGGGGGTGGTGGCGTTGTCGACAGATAAGGCTAGTAGCCCTGTGAATCTTTATGGAGCAACTAAGCTTGCTTCAGATAAACTGTTTGTTGCTGGAAATCACTATGCTGGGCGAAAAGATACACGTTTTGCGGTAGTTCGGTATGGCAATGTTATGGGCTCTAGAGGTTCGGTTATTCCATTTTTTATGTCTATTAAAGATCAAGGGGAAATACCCATTACTGACAGTCGCATGACTCGGTTTATGATTTCTCTCGAGCAAGCGGTCGAGTTGGTGTGGCATGCCTTTGAAGATATGGTTGGAGGAGAAATTTATGTTAAAAAAATTCCATCGATGAAAGTGACAGATCTTGCTAGAGTTATAGCGCCGGCTAATACGCAAAAGATAATCGGTATCCGTCCCGGAGAAAAGCTTCATGAACAAATGATTAGTTCTGAGGATGCATGGAGCACCTATGAATATTTAGAACACTTTAAAATTCTTCCTCAGATTCATGACTGGCATTTAGATTCTGAGCGAATTAAGGATGGTACAAAGGTTCCAGATGGATTTGTTTATGATAGTAATTCAAATTCTGATTGGATGAGTGATGAGGCCCTCCTCATTTGGATAGAAGAGAATCGAAGAAAAATTGGCAAAATGTAAATGATTCCATATGGAAAGCAAGATATAAACCATGAGGATATTGAAGCTGTAATCAATGTGCTTCAATCGGATTTTTTAACTCAGGGTCCAAAAGTTCCAGCCTTCGAACAATGTGTGGCTGATTTTGTCGGGAGTAAATATGGCTGTGCAGTTAATAGTGCTACTTCTGCACTCCATATTGCTTGTCTTGCGCTGGGTTTAGGTAAAGATGACGAGCTGTGGACTAGTCCTAATACATTTGTGGCATCAGCGAATTGTGGGTTGTATTGTGACGCTCGAGTAGATTTTGTTGATGTCGATCCTCAGACCTACAACATGTGTCCAGATAAATTGGAACAGCGCTTAATTTTAGCAAAGAAGATTGGCAAATTACCAAAAATTGTAGTTCCCGTGCATCTATGTGGCCAATCCTGTGATATGGAAAGAATTTTTAGGTTGTCAAAAACTTATGGGTTTAAAATTATAGAGGATGCGTCACACGCTATTGGAGGGAGATATTCTGGCTCTGCAATAGGCTCGTGTAAATATTCTGATATTACAGTTTTTAGTTTCCATCCAGTTAAAATCGTGACGACCGCCGAAGGCGGGATTGCGGTTACAAACGATAAGCATTTGTGCGAAAAAATGATGTTATTTCGCACTCATGGCATCACGCGTGATGAACAGGCAATGCAAGGAGTTCCTGATGGCCCTTGGTACTATGAGCAAGTTGACCTGGGTTATAATTATCGGATGACTGAGTTGCAGGCAGCTTTAGGTTTGTCTCAGATGAATAGATTAGAAGGATTTGTGACGACGCGCAATAGGCTCGCAACAAGATATGATGAAAAATTAAAAGAGCTTCCTATAGTACTTCCCTTCCAATCTGAAAATACTTATTCGAGTTTTCATCTTTATGTGATTAGACTAAATTTGGATATTATTGAAAAGTCACAAAAACAAGTCTTCCAAGAATTGCGTGATAAAGATATCGGAGTAAACCTTCATTACATCCCAGTCCATATTCACCCTTATTACCAGGCAATGGGTTTCAAGATTGGGGACTTTCCTGAGGCTGAAAAGTATTATGGAGAGGCTATTTCTATACCTATTTTTCATGGTATGAAGAACGGTCAACAGGACTTGGTAATACGTGCAATTACTGAGGTACTTGCTTGAATATTTGTATTATTCCCGCGCGAGGAGGTAGTAAAAGAATACCTCGCAAAAATATTAAACAATTCGCAGGTAAACCAATGATTGAATGGTCTATCGCTGCCGCGATTAAAGCTGATTGCTTTGATCGTATCATTGTGTCTACGGATGACATAGAAATTTCTAATTTTGCTGAGTCGATGGGTGTAGAGGTACCATTCATACGCCCACCGTCGTTATCAGAAGACTATACTTCTACTGGAGCTGTCGTGAAGCATGCCCTTGAATGGCTCAAGTTACCAGATATCTCGAAGGTGAATGCTTGTTGCCTATATGCCACGGCTCCATTCGTTACTCCCAGCGATATCTGTCAAAGCCTATCGATTCTAGATCCCCTTGTTAGCGATTTTGTATTACCCGTCACAAGCTATGCCTTTCCTGTTCAGCGTGCTTTGGTTGTCGATGAGAGTACGATGTTTTTAGAAATGAGAGAGCCGGCTCAATTTTCTAGTAGGTCTCAAGATCTTGAAGAGTCATTTCATGACGCTGGTCAATTTTGCTGGGGATTGGCTGAAGCTTGGATCTCAGGAGATACTCCATTTCAAAGAAAAACTCTCCCCTACAATCTGCCTAGATTTAGGGTTCAAGATATTGATACTTATGAAGACTGGGATAGAGCAGAATTGCTTCACAAAGCTTTGTATGAATGAGCATACTTTCGTTGTAAGAGTCGATTCGTCGTCAGAAATAGGAATGGGGCACCTTGCAAGATGTCTAGCATTGGCAAATTATTTAGTAAAGCTTAAAGCTAAGGTATTCTTTATATGCCGAGATCACTATGGAAGTGCTCATGAGTTAATTCTTAAACATAAATTTAAACTACACCTATTGAATGGTAAAGAAAAACAAGTAAGAAGCTCAAAGCCCAGTGATTGGTTGGGGTGCAGTCAGCTCCAAGATGCATCAGAGAGTTCTGCGTTTATAGCCAAGTACCCAGGTGCTCATGTTATTGTTGATCACTATGGTTTGGACTATCTTTGGGAAAGCAATATTAAGTGTGAATCTATGACTGTGATTGATGATTTGGCAAACCGTAGGCATCAATGCTCGTTGTTGATAGATCAAAGCTTACAAAACACCAAATTGGACTATGAGAAGCTAATAGATGGCAACTTTGATTTCATTGGAGGTAACATAGTCATCTTGCGGGATGAGTTCAGCTCAGGGCAAACATGGAAAGCGCCCGGAAGCCGAAAGGTCCTTATCTGTATGGGCGGGGCTGACCCCCAGAGCTACACTAAAAGGATTCTAGAGCAGATTGTTTTCGGTCACAAGAAGTATTCCGGACAAGAGGCCGTCAGTGAGATTAAAGTTATCGTCGGAGCTGCCGTTACTGATCACGAGGAGCTCGTGATTGTTGCTGACTCAACTAAGCTTAAAGTTTCGATATTGTCGACCCCAGATAATATTTCACAACTTATGCTTATGTCTGACCTGTGCATACTCTCCTGTGGCACCATGATTCTGGAAGCGTGTGCTCTTGGTGTGCCGTCAATTGGCATAGCTGTTGCTGACAACCAGCAAGGCACAGCTGAATTTCTTGCCAAAGCCGGTGCCATCGAATTATATGATTTCAAAAACGAGACGGATTCGAAAATCTATGCAGCAATATCCTCTTTGATTAATGACCCTAAAAGACTTTCTGTCTATTCAACAAAATTAAAAACTATGGTGTCTTCAGCGTCAAACGAGACGATAGCAAGGAGATTATGTGGAGCCTAAAGAAATTTATATTCGCTCATTTGAAGATTGTGACTTATTAGGGCTAACTGAGTTACTAAATGATTTAGAAAATCAGCAGCTGGTCGGCGGGTCCTTAGAGCCAATGAATAAAGCTGAAGTTTTAAATTGGCTTAATTATAAAAGATCAGATAAAGGGGCGCATATTTTTGCAATAATCTGCCGAGATGAGTTTGCGGGATATGTGCTGATAACGTCAATAGATAGAATCAATGGGCATGCAGTTTTTGGCATCAACATATCCAGATCATCACAAGGGCAAGGCGTTGGTGCGATTGTCATGGATTATGTGCATACTTTTTGTAAGGATAAATTATCTTTAAGAAAGCTTGTACTTTATGTCAGAGCAGATAACCAGCGCGCTATTTCCTTGTATAAACGACTTGGGTATAAATCCATAGGAAGTCTACTAAATCATATAAAAGTTAACGGATCATATGTTGCCAATGATGTTATGGAGGTGTTCCTATGAAGTGCGCATTTACTTCTTTCAGGAATAAAATCAGCCTTCAGATCTTCATCGCGCCTAAATAAAGTCCTAAGCATATTGCTGGCTGAGGAAAAACTAACGTTCTCACAAACACTATATGATAAAAGCTCTACAAAATGACTCTTCAGGATTGAATTCTCGTGTTGTGACAGTAATGACGTCGGCATTGGTAAAACTAGGATTCAAGGATTCAAGGATTCAGAAGGATTTATATTTATGACACTGGAACGAATTGGGACCTGCGCTATTATGCAGCCAAGCTTTTTGCCTTGGGCGGGATACTTCAATCTTATTGCAAATTCTGAACATTTTATTTTTTTAACGGATGCTGCCTTTTCGAAAGGCAGTTGGCACAATAGGAATCAAGTTCTGATTGGAGGTGAAAAAGCCTGGATTACTTGTCCAATTGAGCGAGCCGGGTTGAATTCGGCATTAGACAGCATTCAGCTTCAAGCAGGGAATCGGTGGAGGGAAAAAATGACAAAAACTTTGCTCCACAGTTATTCAAAGGCGCCTTTTTCAAACGAATTGACATTCATTTTGGATATCATTAATGAATCAGCTGACTTAAGCCTTGTAGAGTTAAATATTCAATTGATCAAGCAGATTAGTCTAGAGTTGTCTCTCCAGGCCGAGTTTTCCGAATCTAGAAGTCTTGATATTGACCTAGATCGCTCCAAGAAATTGGAGGCGTTGATTTTAAACAAAAACTGTACCAGATACCTTAGTCCAGTTGGGGCAAAAGATTATCTTTTTGAAGATGGTGTGCTCCCAAGCTCAACTATAAGTCTAGCCTTTCAAGAATATACTCCCGAAAGTTACACTCAGTTAAAGTCACAAGAATTTGTAAGTCATCTTTCTATTTTTGATATCGTTGCTAACTTGGGTATGCGTGAGGCTGGCCACTATGTCCTAGAGGGCTCACAGATCGGCGTTTGATGTTGTTGGTGATAGTAGTTCGAAAAAAATATTTTAGCATCAATAGTTTTAGCAGGTTAGCTTTAAAAGGGGTGCTGAAATGCAGCAAGGCTGCAATAATCGCTCTCCTTAGGTTGCAACTTGCTGAACGCCGAAGGCTAAGGTCGAAAAGTTTGATAGCGTCAACGGATTTGCCTTTAATTGCATTACGTTCGCTGAAATATTACGAGATCATAAAAAATGTAAATGGTTATTCCAAGGCTCTTGGTGTGTTTTAGATATTCATGCAGCATTATGGACTAAGTCAGATAAATATTAAGATTTAACTAGATAAGTACACTAGGAGATTCATGATGAGTCATAACTTAAATATAAAAATTGCAGGTCGGTCAATAGGTTCGAATTATAGACCCTACGTAATAGCCGAGATGTCAGCTAATCACAATGGCAATATCAATAGAGCGTTTAAAATAATCGATGAAGCAAAGAAAGCCGGCGCAGACGCAGTAAAGTTACAAACATATACCCCTGATACTATCACCCTTAATTGTGACAAAGAGGACTTTCAGATTAGAGATGGCTTGTGGAAGGGACAAACTTTATATGAATTATATAAAGATGCACATATGCCATGGGATTGGCATAAGCCGCTATTTGAACATGCCCGTAAGGCTGATATCACTATCTTTAGTTCGCCATTTGATGAAAGTGCGGTTGACCTTTTGGAAGATCTTAATGCTCCAGCTTATAAAATTGCTTCTTTCGAAACGGTTGATTTGAGATTAATAGATTATGTCGCTCGCACTGGGAAACCAATGATTATCTCAACGGGGATGGCTAGTGAAGATGAGATTAGAGAGGCAGTTGATACAGCAAGAACCGGGGGTTGCTCAGAGCTTGCTTTGCTTACATGTGTGAGTAGCTATCCAGCATTGGCTTCAGATTACAACTTGTCTCGTATTGCTGATATGAGAGAACGTTTTCAGACCGTTGTAGGTCTTTCTGATCACACTATCAACAATACCTGTGCCATAGGAAGTATCATGCTAGGTGGATGTATTATAGAGAAACATTTCACACTGGACCGAAACGGTGGTGGCGCGGATGATAGTTTCTCTCTTGAACCCAATGATATGAGCGATTTGTGCGTATCTTCACTAGCGGCATGGCAATCAATCGGTAAGCCAGATTATGGATTGAAGTCTAGTGAAAAAAATAATGCTCAGTATCGTCGGTCGCTGTATTTCATAAAATCTCTAAAACAAGGGGATATAATCGAAATCGATGATATCCGAAGTGTTCGTCCAGGCTTTGGACTTCCAACCAAAATGTTCGACTCTGTAGTAGGAAGCCAAGTAACTTGCAATGTGAGTTATGGAGATCCTGTTCGGTTGGCTGATATCAACATGAAATTAGATGTGAGCGAAGTTAATCCTAACAAGGATTAGTAGTAAAGCTTAATTATTTTAATATTAATTTATGGAATGCTGAACAGGTTCCTTTTTTAGCTAAATAATCATAAAATTTTCGACGTGACAAATTGATAAGGTCTAAATATGTTAAAAAAGAGTGAGGTAATGACCTTAATCCAAGTAGCTGGACTTGATGCGCAATTTAGAGAAAATTGCGGAAGCCAATGGAGTGATGGAGTTAACCAAATATCTGAAGTTCCAACATACTATCTTGAGCATTTAGTAAGTTATCAATCAATTGTCTTTAAATCTGTATCAGAAAATTTAATTGAAATTTCCTTGGTGTTATATAATGACAAACGGATTTGCGGGGTTTGGCCTCTATTTTTAGATTTTGATAAAAAAGAACCAATAAAATCAATCAATGATCAGTATGGTGGTATTGTAGTTTCTCCATTATTCATTGAAAATTTTCCTAAAAAGTCAGAACGAAAGGTCATAAAGGCATGTATTAAATTTTTAAATAGTCTTTTAATTAAATCTCAAGGAGATATTTGGCGCTCTTCAGAGTTGAAAGCAAAGGTTGATGTAAGTCAATGGCATCAATTGTGTCAAGAAAATGGTGCAGTCCTAGATAAGGTATGTTACGAGATGTATGTTGATTTATCCTTATCGATAAATCAAATAAGATCATTTATCAGGAAGAGCTACAGACCATTGATTAGCTCAGGGTTAAAGAAGTGGACTGTCTCTGTAATGGATCAATATTGTGAAATTACTTGGAATAATTTTAGGAGTTTGCATAAACATGTTTCCGGACGTGTTACTCGCCCTATAGAGTCTTGGGACATCCAACATAATGCCATTAAAGCTGGAGATGCATTTTTAGTTTATGTGTCCGATTCTGAAGGAAACATGGTTGGGGGTGGCTTTTTTGACATGAGTGGTAATGAAGGAAATTATAGTGTAGCCACTTATGATAAGAATTTAACGGATCATCCGCTGGGGCATATGGTTCAATATCAAGCGATACTTACACTTAAAGAGAAGGGCAAATCACTTTACTACTTAGGATCTCGTTTCTACTGTGAAGATCCGCGTGGTGTTTCGGAAAAGCAGGTTGACATATCAAGTTTTAAAGCTGGATTCTCTACCTTCATGGTTCCAAGAGTTGTTCTCGCGTTTCCTTCTCTCGATGAAAATAAGTAATACAAGCAAATGAAAAGCCATATTATTTTTGATTTAACATACCTTTTCTATAAAAATTAAGTTGATTTGAAATTATGAAATTGAAATACAAATTACATCAAATAAACCGTTTACTTACAAAAGAAGAAAAAACATCAGGCTTTAAATTACTTCTTGGTTTAATTGTCATGGGGTTATTTGATGTTGTCGGCATCGCATCTGTATTGCCGTTTATGTCAATTGCAGCTGACCCTAGCTTCGTTCAATCAAATGAAATGTTACTGAAAATATACAACTTTTTTGAATTTGATAACTACAAGGGATTTGTGATGTTCGCTGGTCTGTGTGTAATAGGACTTATCGTTATCTCTACATTTGTTAAGCTAATTACGACCCACGCACTGTATAAATTTACTTTTGGACGTGAGCATAGCATCAGTCTTCGATTGTTGACTGGATATCTAAACCAACCCTACAGTTGGTTTTTAAACCAACATAGCTCTGATCTATCCAAATCAGTCTTAGCTGATGTTCGAGAGATAATCGCACGTTCTATGTTGACTGTTTTTATGATTTGCTCAAATTCATTTCTAATTATTTTAATAATTACTGTTTTAATTCTAGTAGATCCTAAAATTGCTGTAACAGCATTTTTGTTTTTTAGTGCTATTTACACCGCCTTATATTTTTTTGTGAAACGAATTTTAGATAATATCGGAACTGACAGATTGACGGCTAATTCTGCTCGGTTTAAAACTGCAAGTGAAATCTTTTCTCTAATTAAAGAAATGAAAATATCAGGTAAAGAAAGTTTTTATCTATCTGCGTTTGGAAAAGCAGCGAAGCAATTTGTTGATAAAGAAATTACGATGCAGTCGATCAGCGCACTGCCTAAATTCTGTATTGAGATGATTATTTTTACAGCATTAATTTCGGTCGTATTGTTAAATCTTGCAGATGATGGGGCACTAAATTCAATTATCCCCATTCTGGCCTTATATGCTCTTGCAGGTTATCGTCTAGTACCTGCTTTGCAGGTAGTTTTTTCAAATATATCTTTTTTTAGAGCTTCGATTCCTGTTTTAGATTTTATTAGTGAAAAGTATACTCAGCTTAACGTTTCTTCAAGTCTTGATATTAGCACGAGTCGTCTAAATCTGAATAATGAAATAACATTTAGAGGAGTAAGTTTTCGATACCCAGAGGCTAAAATGGAAGCTTTGGGAAAGATTTCCTTACAAATACCAGCCAATAACATTGTAGGGATTATAGGCTCAACTGGAAGTGGTAAAACCACTTTGGTTGACGTCCTGTTGGGACTTTTGACTCCCGATCAAGGAATTCTAGACGTTGATGGAGTTAAGATTTGTGAAGCTAATGTTCGAGAGTGGCAGAGATGTATTGGTTATGTTCCTCAAAATATTTCTTTGGTAGATGAATCCGTCTCAGCTAACGTAGCTTTAGGGGAGGACCCTAAGAATATAGATATGGATGCCGTCATTTCTGCAGCAAAGATTGCAAATATTCATGATTTTATACTTTCGGAATTAGAGAACGGATATGACACCAGAATTGGCGAAAAAGGTGTTCGTCTCTCGGGAGGACAGCGGCAGCGGTTAGGTATTGCAAGGGCACTGTATAATAAACCCAACATTCTAGTTCTGGACGAAGCAACAAGCGCTTTAGATAGTGAGACAGAAAAGGTAGTCATGGAAGCGGTCAATAATTTAGGGCGTCAGATGACGATAGTTATTATTGCACATAGATTAACTACTTTAGCTAAAGCTGATATCGTGTATAAATTAGAAAAAGGACGTCTATGTTCTCAAGGGACATATGAAGTTATGTGTAAAAATACAACCAGTTAATGGCAATCCACTTCTCTGAAAATTATATTAGTTTCTCCTCTGCTCTTAGTCCAGGGCCATCGAAGCCATGCACTTCGTGCGAGGTTTCGTTAATTAATACGAAAATGGCGGCTATTCATACACTCACCAAAAGGCTCTATTGTCATATCAAATAATTGTCTTGTTTTGACGTTCTAGTGAGTTAATGGGACGATGTTAACTAGTTAGATGTCAGAATTTTTGAACTTACTAGTTCTATCGGCGGATTAGTTATATTTAGTAGATTAGAGAAAATTTTAATGCGCTAATTATAAAGATTTTTGAGTCTGCTTTAATTTGGAAAGATTTAGTTACAAATTTTTCATCTCTTCTTTTACCTATAATCTAGATAATAAATATTTATTCAATAAGTTCTGATTATTACTAGCGTGCTGTTCTTCTAATCGAATACACTCAAATATGAGCATATGTAAAAAATGATAAATAAGCTAATCAAAAGGCGTACCGCGGTTGTGTTTATCTCCGGATCGGCCGGAGAGTTAGATTGGGTTCTACCGATTTTGGCTTTTGCATTGAAGATAGGTTTCAATATCAAGATTATTTTTTTAACGAATCATGCTCGAAAAAGCGTAGAAGAAAATCAAATGCTTAATGATTTTATTTGTGACGGAAACGAACAAATCGAGATAGTTCTTTTGGGTGGTTATTTATTTGAGAGAATTGAACGCCTTGGCTACCTCTCATATCGGATTTTTCTTAAACTCAAGCTTGGTGATATTTCGATCATAAATAAAATATATAGCTTTTATGACTGCTTGCTTGAGAGCCTATTTATACGCCATTTGCCTTCAGATATTACACATTTGAAAAACGAAAAATATTTATTTATATCTGAATTCCCAAGTTTGAGAAGACCGAGAGATAATTGGATAAGAAAAAATTTTAGTAGATCTATTTTCTTTTATTGTCCTCACTCTCCTCACATCTACGCAGATAATTTAGATCGACAATATCCGGAGTCTGATGATATTGATTTTGATAAAGAGGCTTTTCTTCTGTTAGGTCATCCAGGAGATTTTTTTAAAGTTAACGATGGTAGAGAGTTGGCTGCGCCTAGTTTAGAAAAGGTATTCATCGGACATCCGAAATACTCCGCGAGCTGGCTTCATAGTCTGAGAGAGACCGCAAAGGTTTTTCGTTCCAACGCAGAAACTAGAGATGAAATTAAAATTCTTTTAGTAAGTAGGGGGTTTGGGAATTTTTTCGATGAGAATTCCCACAAGAAGTTGGTAGATTCAACAATAAATGTTATTCATAATAAAATATCGAAATATCGCTTGTTAGTTAAAAAACATCCACGAGAAATATCATCGCATTGGGATAAAGTAATAGATGGAAATCCTTCAGTTGAAATTGTCAATGACCATATTATGGAGCTTGCAACGAAAGTAGATTTCGTCATTACATTTTGGGGTTCTGGAGCGATGGACTGTTTTTCGCTTGGAGTTCCAGTGATAGAGTATTGGGATCCAAACAAGCATTCTAAAGGGCAGATTCCTGAGGACACGTCCTACACTACAATATATCGTAACCTAGGCATAGTTTTTCCTGCAAATACAGAGGAAGAATTAGGAGGAGCAATATCTGAGTTAGTATCTCAAAACTTTTCAATACCCTCGGACGGTTTACACCCATTTTTTATCGATTTGATGAATCGGTCTAATCAATGGGATCAAGTGATTAAGAAAATTCTATTGTCAACAAATCTTATAGGTCAATAAGACTCGGTGATGTACCATCGTTGACTGTTGTGGTAAATTTAAAATTTGGGTACGTGGCATATGAAGAATTTCGATATCGTGGTCATTGGCGCTGGGTTGTATGTGTGCGGTAAAGGCACATCAGGATTTGGAACTATCCTACCAGGAATATTTGAGTGGAAAAGGCAAAGCCAAAATATTGGAGATGTTCATTGTGTGGCAACGTCAGTTGAGTCAGCTCAAGAATTATCAAAAAAGGTATGCGATCTCACTACGAAAACCGGCGTTGACGTAACAGTTAAATCGTATCCGCAGTCCGGAGTGCGTGATCCTCTTTGTTATCGCGGGGTATTAAGTAATGTTGATAAACCAAGTTGTGCGATTATTGCTGTTCCAGATCATTTACATCACCAGATAGCTAAAGATTGCCTTGAGGCAGGGTTGCATGTTCTGTTAGTTAAACCCCTCACTCCAACTTTTGCTGAAGGTAACGATCTGGTAAATATGGCACGAAAACTTAATCTCTATGGTGCTGTTGAATTTCACAAGCGATGGGATAAGTCTAACTTAATTTTGCGCGATAAAGTGCAATCTGGAGAGCTCGGTGTTCCCTTAAATTGCTGGGTTGAATATAGTCAGCGAAAGTCCATACCACTCTCCAGTTTTAAAGAGTGGGCTTCTCAAACAAGTATTTTGCAATATCTGGGTGTTCACTATATTGATTTAATTCTATTCGTTACTTCTGCCAAGCCTAAAAGAGTTATGGCAATTGGTCAAAAATCTGAAATCGTCAAGTATGGCATTGACACTTATGACGCAATCCAATGCGTTATAGAATGGGAGCTGCCTGATGGGGAGCTTTTTACCGAAACTATCCTGTGTAGCTGGGTTGATCCAGAGAGCAGCACTTCTGTTTCCGACCAAAAAATAAAATTTGTCGGTTCAAAAGGCCGATATGAGGCTGATCAAAAGGAGCGAGGAATCAGAATGAATACAGATGAATTTGGGGTTCAGCACATTAATCCAGACTTTTGTATGGCATATGGGATAGAAGACGGTAATGTGCATTGGCATGGCTATGGTATTGAGAGTATTACTACTTTTCTTACTGACGTTGTGGCTCTTGAGGCTGATAAAAAATCACTTTCAGAGTTACAATTTGAAAGACCAAGCTTTGAGGTGGCTCTAGTTAGCACCATGGTCGTCGAGGCTGCTCATCATAGCCTTCAAAATGGGTCGCAGTGGGAGCTAGTTGAGGAGCATAAATGAGCCGACTATACTCAGAAGAAAATTACGTCCATGATTTATTATTTACTAACAAACTAGGCTACT
>TARA_B110000008_G_scaffold239893_1_pt1 | contig 19308 bp, 16 predicted proteins | sample TARA_B110000008 | Tara Oceans TARA_B110000008 (sample SAMEA4396496) | marine metagenome | biome: Westerlies Biome; feature: [DCM] deep chlorophyll maximum layer (ENVO:01000326); material: water (ENVO:00002006), including particulate matter (ENVO:01000060) such as... | depth 40 m
CGGTCGCCCGCGCGTCCGCGCGCGCCGCCGCGCGCGCCGCGCGCGCGAACGCCGCGGTCGTCGTCGTCGCCATCGCGCGCGAAGTGACGCCAGACGCAGTCGCGCGGGACGGACTCGGACCGACGCGCGACGCCGCGCGCGCGCGGTCGACATGGTGCGGCGCGACGACGACGACGCGATCGACGCGCGCGACGACGACGGCGCGCGCGCGCGCGAACGATGCGCGACGACGACGCGAGCGCTCGACGAATGATTGAGAACGCGATTGTGAACGCCGCGACTGACGACGACGACGACGACGACGACGACGACGACGGACGCAGTCGAAACACCACCCCGATTTGATCATGTGCAGGAAGATGCCCGGAATATCCATCGGACGGTTGTGCGAGAAGTGTGCGTGCGAGCGAGGCGACGCGAGAGGGGAAGGGGCGCCGCGGCGAGGCGGCGGGCGCGGTTAGGGCGCCGAGCGACGGACGCGAACGAAGACGACTGACGATGATGATTGGAAAATTGAACGAATAGGCGATGGGAAGTGCGTGATTTGTGATTCACACGTGCGCCCGGCGACGCTGGTGCGGGTGTGCGATGAGTGTAACTACGGGACGAATCAAGGGCGGTGCGTGATTTGCGGCGCAGTCGGCGTGAGCGACGCGTACTATTGCAAGGGGTGCACACTCATGGAGAAGGATAGGGATGGATGCCCGAAGATTATCAATCTCGGGGCGGCGCGTACGGACTTGTTTTACGAGCGGAAGAAGTACGGGTTTAAACCGCGCGATGGGTGAATGTAGACAGACGTTTAATATGAGTGTATCGAGTTGTAGCTACTGGCGCGTCGAACGTCGCATTCGGACTCGCAAACCTCCGCTCGCGGCAACTGGCTGTTGCGCTGAAATGATGCGCGGATACGGAGTCATGCGTGTGATAATCTCGTCGGCGTCCACATCGCGTTCATCGGTGGGCAAATTATCAAGTAAATCGTCCTCAAGCTCCTCGGCACACTTCGCGAATGCGCTTTCTTCGCCGTGGAATATTTGGGCGTTGATACGAATGAGCTCGATATCGGAACGAAATCCACCAATCTGCCGATAGTACGCACTTTTTAATCGTTGCATGACGAGCTTCAAGCTCATGGGCGCTGGGACGACAGAGCAATAATTCGTCATTGCGCCGTCTGCTCGAGCGAAGCGTTCGTTCGGGCCGATGGCTTCGACGAAAGCCGCAAATCTCGAGTTTCGAATGATTCTCTGCACTCGAGCGACCAAATCTTTCGTCACGCTTGCACTGAGCGATGGATAGTTCTCATCGACGTTCGCAAATTTGGCCTTTTGCGGCCCACGCGATGTTGAGGCGTCTGAAAACGACTTCGCGTGCTCCTTTTTCATCGCCTCGTCGTTGTACAGCTCCCAAAAGCTATGATTCATGAACTTATCGTCTTCATTCTGCACGTTCAAATACTGCACGCATAGCGTGTTCCACGGTGACCCAGTCCATTTGCCTTCATTGCTTTGTGCGTCGTGAACCATCCCGTACCACGGCGACATGTCGCCGAGACCAGTGTCGTCCCACAGGGCCGCGCAATAGTCGCCTCGTTTCCACGAATGTTGCTCTGCCGTTTGATAACGTGAAATCGGAACAAGAAAGTCTGGTGTATCACTTTTCTGGAGTTCGACAAGGAACTCTTTTCCGTAATCACCACAAGCAGGATCAATGAGCTTCAACTCGAGCAAACAGCGCGTTTCGTAAGCGCCGTCGTCGGATATCATGTAACGCAATGACGAAACGGTACAAGGCTCGACGAACCGCATCGATGTAAGCGTTTGCCACGGTGCCTCATCGCGCCAGTTCTTTCCCGTCGCTTGCATGCGCTCGTAGTGGCCTTGGGCTACGTACACCAACTCATCTCCCAGTTGCGGAACGTACATGCCGACAATAACTTCCTCAGCGCACAGCCAAGAGTACGCATCTAACAGACGGATATCGTGGCGAGACGTCACTGACTTTTTTACTCGTTTCGCAGGTCTCTTACCTTCCTCTTCCTCGGAAACGTCGTCGCTCTTGACCTCGTCAGGATCGATCCCGAGTTCTTCGAGCTCCCGGCGGCGTCTGCGAGTGATTCTCGCCGGCGCGTCTTCTTCTTCATCACTCGTCGATTCGTACGCATCTACGCCTAAACGCTGTGGTTTGCGATGCTCTCGAGCACTTCTGCGAGTCGCGCGATCTTCTGAGTCATCTGATTCTTCTGACTCATCCGAGTCGAAACGGCGCGCGCGCCGCCGCCGACGCGAGCGCACAGCGCGATTTCGGCTGCGTGCTGAGCGTGCGCGACGTTCTGCATCGGTATCGTAGTCGGACTCGTCTTCATCATCAGGTTCTTCAAAGTCGGCGTCACTTATGTTGTCTTCATTCACTCCATCGTTCTCGTCGTCGGACATTCTATACATGATCTCTTGCATCGGCATCGTTTCGTCTTGAGCAGTCCACGGACCTTGCACGTCTGTCGGCGCTAGTTCGGCTAAAGTCGGGGCTTGCACGACGACATCCGGCATCCCCGAATCCGCTGATGGCAAGCACGCTGCAACCTGCCCCGATTGAAACGCCGACTGGTAAGGGTCGGGATACGGATCACCCATGGCGTCGCAAAGCAAGTTTCTCGGGTACGCTTCGTGAAGGAGCGCACCGGTGGCGAGCTCTATCAAATGCCCGCCCTCGCTTCGACCGAGCGCGTCATCACCCACGAACTCCGTCTGCAAGAACTGCTCGTACTTCGCACGAAGTAGTCGCACGCTATCGCCAGTGCCGAAGACGGAGAACTGACCGGATAAATCAGAACAGATGATGGATGTGCCGTCTGGATGCCAATTGCCGTCGACGAGTTTGGTGTGGTACTGAGATCCATCAAAGACACGAAGCGCGACGCCTTCAACAATATCCCATATCACGGCTTTACCATCGTAACTCGCACTCATCACCAATCGAGGATCTAATGGATTGGATTGAATAACGTACGTTGCGGCGGTGTGTTCGCGCATCGCGTGTCGCAACTCGCCAGACGCGACGTCCCAGACGCGAATACTTTGATCTCCCATGGAAGCTATGACGCGCGTGTCATCGGTCGACCACACGGCGATATGCATGTTTGGTACTTTTGGCGCGCGCCTCGAGTACTGCTGTGAGGTAATAGCGCCGATGCGTTGCTGTTCCCGCAACGCAGCGGCGTCTTCCGGCGTCGTCAACGTCGATCGAAGCACCCAAGACAAGCGAGCGCGCCCAGGGAGAGACGCGCTCGAACTCGGCACCCATATCCTCGCCTGCCCGTCCTTGGACGCGGATAACAGCATGTCACCCGAGTGTGAGAAGTGCACCGACACCACATCGTTCAAATGCGATCCAGATAAGGAAATCTTCTTCACCGCATTCTCCGTAGGAGAACAGTCTCCAGACGAGCGCAACTGTTCTAAATCAAGCTTCCACATAAACACCTTGCACATACTCGTACCGACGGCAAACGTATCACCGACGTCGTTGAACGCACCACAGACTATTTGACACGCCTCGCCGTCGCGCTCTGCGCTCGCCTCATCCGCGATTGCGTTGAGTTGCGCGCCGCGAGTGCGCATGCCCGGAGACGTTGCTTCATTCGCCATCGCTGCCAGAGGCATGACACCATGTTCTACCACTCTACCGCCGGTGATTGCCCCTCCGTTCACGTTCAAATCTATCACCATTGGTTTCACGTCGTTCGAACTTCGTCGAGCGCTCCATAAACGAACTGTGCCGTCGTCTGCCGTACTCAACAACACGTGCGGCACCGATGGACAAAAGTGCAACTCGGTAATCGAACGCGTGTGGCCAAGAAGCACGGCGATGGGCGCGCCACTTTCCAAGTCCCAGGTCCGAATACTTGTATCCGTCGACGACGAAGCCACGATTTCCTCTCGCGAATCGATCGCTACGTACGTAATCTCCCCGACGTGCCCTCGACACGCCGCGCGAAGCAAACCGTTGTACGCGCACCAAATTTTTACCAACCGATCGTCCCCACCCGTCACCAACCGTCTTCCGCTCGCGCTCAGCACCGCGCAATACGCCGCATCTCTGTGCGCGCGAAGCGTGCGAAGACAATTCATATTCTTCGCGACAGTCTTCGTCTCTGCCAAAGCCTCCACCCGACAACCGCCCGTCGCCGCCGTCTCGCGCATCAAAGTCCTGACTAACGCCCCTCGCAAACGCTTTTGCCCCTCGGCGCGCGCGCACACCGAACCACCACCACCTTCATCTCTAAAATCGACTCGTCCGTGCGTCGCTCCTCGCGCGCGCGCCACCGCGCGCTCTAATGCGTCCTCCGGCACATTCGCGAACGCGCCGCGCGCCAAATCCTCGAAACTCGCATCGTGCGCCTCACCGAACACGTCCAGCCTGCGCGGGAACGCCCCGCTCGCGCGTGCGATGCGTTCGAAATCACTCGCGACGCTCGCGAACGCGCGTCCGCGCCTGCGCAAGTAGCGCGCGACGATGAACGTTTCCAATTCGGCATTGACCGATGTCGCGCCGTCGTCGTCGCTCGCACGCGCCGACGCACCGCTCGCGCCGCGCGCGGCGTCAGACGACGACGGCGCATCTTGCGCTTCGTCCTGGCGCGCGCCGCGCGCGCGAACGCGAGACGCCATCGCGCGGCGCGCAATGCGGACGCCAACGTCTCGTCACATCGCGTCGCGCGCGTTCGAGCGCGATGTCGCCCGCGCCGAGCGTGCTGAAGAAGGAAGAGGAGGCGCTGATCACGCTCATGAAGGAGCGCGCGCTCGTGCGATGCAAGACGGCGCAGCGGACGTACTACGAGTGCGTGAAGGGGCGAACGCTGAGCGTCGCGTGGGCGTGCCGCGAGCAAGCGCGAGCGATGAGCGCGTGCCTGAGCGAACACACGAGCGATGCGACGCTGGAGACGATGAAGGCGCGATGGACCGAGGCTGGGAAGCCGTCGATCGCGGATCGGGGGAAGATACCCAAGTGTTTCGATTGACGACGCCGGCGAGCGGCGGCTCGAGGCGCGCCGCCGCCGAACGACGCCGAGAAACGCATCGCGCGACGACGATCGGGCGAAGCGAGTGTACACTACGTGGATTGTAATTTAAATGAGCGCTCTCACCGAAACGCGCGACGCGAAGGCGCGAAGGCGCGTCGCGTCGCGTTCACGCGAAGTCGCGGACGCCGCGCGCGCGTTCTGGATAAAGCACTTCGGTGTCGTCGCCGCACTGTTTCGCGCGCGCGTCCCGAGCGTCGCCCCGAGCGAGACGAGTCGTTCGCGTCGCGCATCATGCAAGCTCTCAGCGCAGCGCCCGCGCGAACCGCGCCCGCGCGCGCGGCGTCTGCGCCGTCGCGCCGCATGACGTCGACGAAAGTCTCCGCCGCGAAAACGCACCGTGTGCGCGCCAGCGCGGCGCCGGCGGAGCGCACGATGGAGGAACGCATGGAAGGACGATCGACGTACGCGCCGGAGAGCTACACGGCGATGTGCATGGACGCGTACGCGAGCGTGAGAGATTGCCTGAACGAAGGTAAGACTCTGATCGAAGTCGAGTTCCCGGCGATTCCCGGCGAAGACGCGGATTACAAGGCGGCGTCGGACGTGTACATCGATGCGAACGTACAGTACGCGCTGGTCGTGGCGCAGAAACTGAACGCGGAGATGGGGAAGAATGTCGACGTGTTGGTGCCGGACGGGATCGAATACCGACGAGCGAAGAAGATTTTCGAAAACGCGTTGGGTTTGTCGAGCGCGGGCGTGCGGTTGAACGTACTTGATGGACGTAAGAGCAGTATGTTTGGATCGGCGTTCGGTGATATGCTTGGAGGTAAAGGTTTGCGCACGCGTAAGGAGGAAGAAAGGGATAATGATTTCGACTCGGCGGATGTTTTCATCGTCGTCAACTTGAGTACGATTGAACTCGAGAGCTTGGAGAAGTTTGCCGACGAGACGGCGAATGGCAGACCGCTCATTGGGTTGAACTTGCAGTTAGACACGCTCCGGGCCGATCTTGGGTTGTTTTCGTTCCCGGAAAAGGCGCTTCACTACCGATTTCTGTCCCGGTTCACGCCGGCGTTTTACTTGCGCACGCGCAACTATTCGCGCACCATTAATGTGTCGCCGTTCGTCATCAACTATTCCGGTGCGATTTTCCGCGAATACCCGGCGCCGTGGCAAGTGATGATCAAGCAAAACAATGGTGTGTTGGCGTGCGTGGCGGAGAACGAGGACAGATTTACGCTCGCGGAGGCAAAGGAGGAAATGCTCATCGCGCTTGGCATCAACGATCCCGACGACAGCCCGATGAAGAAGCTTCGCAGCGGTTATAAGACGTCGACGTGGTGGGAAGAAGAGTGCGACGACGAAGAGTCTGACGCTTGGCGCACGTAATCGAATCAATTGTAATCTCCCCTATATTACACCTTCAATCTCGCTTGCCCGCCCGCATGGGCGTCAAATCACCCGACGACGCGCTCGTTTGGAGCAGCCTCGTCGTTCCAGCGTCGTCTCCACCGCCACCACCGATCGCTGGATTAGTGGTGTTTCGAAATCCAAGCGACGATACCTGCCCCATTTCCGCCATTTCGGACGTGGAGGACGTCCGAGGTATCCTCGGATCGGACGCCCCCGGTCCTCGTATCGTCGGCGGAGCCGTCTTGAACAACGCGTTGAACCCCGCCGTGCACACGCCCGCGAAAACGACGAACCCGAACAATCCCATAACTAACAACAACGCCACCCCCAACACGTGCCCCGGCGTCAGCGCGCTCGAGTTTTCTCCGCCCCCCGTCGTCACGTCGTACTTCGCCTCCGTCACCTCGCCGACGCCGCCGTCCTTCGTCGCCGCCGCCTTCACCGTCCACGTCCCGATCCTGCGTCGCGAACCGCGATCACCGTTCACGCGTCAGTCGTTCGTTCTCCGCGTCTCACCGTCGCCGTCCGCGCCGTCGCCGTCGTCTCTCGTCGCGTCTCGAACACCAAAAACTCAAACGCGCGCGTCCAATCCTTCGCCGCCTCGCCTCGCCTCGCCTCGCCTCGCGCACGCACGGCAGCGTCACCTTCCCCTCGTACGTCTTCGTGTCCTCTTCCCCGATCGCCGGCGTCGCGCCGTTCAGCGTGTACACGATCGTCGTCGCCGCGCCGTCCGTCGTTCGCATCGCGACGCGCAGCGTTCGCGTCGCGCGCGTCCCGCTCGGCGGATCGAACGCGACGCTCGCGCGCGCGCCCGCGGCGAGCGCGAGCGCGACGACGCACGCGACGCCCGCGCGCGCCGTCGTCGACGCGCGTCGACGCGCGCGTCGCGCGTCCATCGCTCGCGGTCGCGCGTCGCGCTGTGCCGCACTGTCCCGCGCGTCGCGCGCGTCGCGCCGCGATGCCGACGCGGTCGCGCGCGTACGTCGGGGACGTCGCGTGCGTGGCGTCGTTCGGCGCGCGCGGGACGCTGCTCGCGGGCGCGGGGGCGTCGATTCATCGATTCGCGCTCGGGACGGATGGCGCGCGCGGATGCGGCGCGAGCGGCGCGCGACGCGTCGCGAGCGCGGCGGTGTTCGAGGCGCAGGGCGTGCGCGTGCACGGCGTGCGAGATTTACGAGACGGGGAGACGTGCGCGGTGTGGGGCGAGCGCAGGGTGCGAGTGATGCGGCTGCGGGACGGCGACGGCGACGGCGACGACGGCGACGGCGACGGCTGGACGGCGGAGACGCCGCTCGCGCCGTTCGCGGCGTGGGTGCACGACGTGCGCGGAATCGCGGATGACGACGGCGCGCGCGGGCGCGCGATGGCGATCGGATTCAGCGATAACGCGGTGGAGCTGTGGAGGCGAGACGCGGAGGGCGACGGTTGGACGCGCGCGGAACGCGTGGAATGCGAGTCGAGATGTTTGCTTTATACGCTCGCGCTGAGCGCGAGCGAGACGTGGGCGGGGATGACTGTGGCGGCAGGAACGATATTTAACGACGTGCAGCTGTGGTGCGTGCGCGATGGGGCGGTTCGCGTGAAATGCGTCGGGCACGAAGGATCGTTGATGCGCGTGCGATTCGGCGAAGACGGAGACGTCGTGTACTCGTCTTCGGACGACAGAACGGCGCGTGTGTGGGACGTGCCCGAGAACGCGATGGATTCAAACACGTGCGTTTCCGTTCGCCCGAGCGCGGTGCTGGCTGGTCACGTCGCGCGCGTATGGGATTGCGTGCGCGTCGACGGCGAACGGCCCGTGTACGCCACGGCGGGGGAGGATTGTACGGTGCGCGTGTGGGATGCAAATAACGCTCGTGGTACGGAGACCCTCGAGCAAGGCGTCACGCGAAGACCGCAGTGCGAGCTCGCTGTACTTCGAGGCCATCGTGGACGTGGTATATGGCGCGTGTGTAAACTAAAAGCGTTCAACGGCGACGTCGTGCTCGCGAGCGCCGGCGCCGACGGCAGCGTAAAGATTTGGAACATGAGCGATTGGACTAGCGCAAGCGCGGGACAGAAAGACAGCATGGCGCTACACGAAAGCGTGACGCCGTGTCCCGACGGTAAGCTTACCTCGGACGATGCCGCAGACTCGACGGACATCGAAATGCACGAGGAACCCGCTGAGAGCGCTTTGTCGAAAAAGCGCAAAAAGAAGAGCAAACGCCGCAAGAGCTTGTTCGGCCCGAACGACGAGTACATTCGCGCCGTTCGCATCGCTCGATACGGTGTGATATACGTAGCAACGAACTGCGGAATCTTGTATCGCGTAACGATATCATCGAAAGGCGCCGCGTGGGTGTGGGAGCGCGTATGCGAGAGCGCGTCGCCACTCATGTCGATGAGTGTCGAACGGACGGATGATTCGGACGTCGTCGCCGTTTCTGATTTGGAAGGGATCATAAAAATTGCTCACATTTCGTGTCACACGGGCTCGTGCACGAATTTGATTTCCTTCAGAGCGTCCGAAACTCGTGTTTTGATGGATGTGTTCTTGAAGAACGGGTACGTGTTCGCGTCCATCGTAGGCGGCGTCATCAAGTGTTGGCGGCGCGACGAAGTCGAACAGTGCGTGTTCACTTTGCGCAACCCGTACAAACATCGAATATTGGCGCTCGACTATTCCGAAGAATTGCAAATAGTCGCCGTCGGCGATCAAAAAGGAAATTTGTGTGTTTTCGACGCGAATACGAAAGCTGATGATCTCGTCGTGCTGGCGAAGAAGTGGTCGGCGCACGAAAAGGCGTCTTCCATTAACGCGTGCGAAATCCATCCTGGTCCGGTGTTCATGACAGGCGGACGAGACTCGAACGCGTGCTGTTGGAGCGTTTCCGGAGATGGTGAACTCGTGTTGGATACGAAATGGACTGCACCGTCGAAAGCGAGTGTGCTCTTTTTATCCGCCACCGCAAACGGCGATTTCTCACGCGCGGCTGGATTTCGCGAGACGGACTTTGTCGCGTATTCCGTAAGCGATCAACGTCAGATGATTCGCATACCTTGTCACGCACAAAATGTACCGCACGACGTTTTTATGGGTGACGGCGATCGCATCATCTTCGTGCATCGATACAAAACGTCGCTTCACATCTCGATGCGGTGGTCCGAGCAAGACGTCGTCGAGGACAAATCCGGCGCGCTTTGGTCTCATGGGTAAGTATTTCCCGACTCTTTTTTCTCGCAGCGATCCAGTGATCATAACGTATGTAGTAATGTGAGGTGGCGCATCGAGCGTCCTACCGGCTCGTCGCGTTCGTCGCGGACATTGCCCCTAGCTCACTAGATGACGGCGGTGTAGCGACGACGAGCGACGAGTGACAATCATGAACGCAGAAGGCAATTATGAGGATCGAATTCACATTTTTCGCTTTAAAAGATCTATGTACGAGACAAAGACTGACGAAATGCACACCCGCATGTAGACGTGAGATACACACGATACGCTTCGTTCCACCTCCAGGTAGCGCAGAGAACGCGCCGCTCGGTGTCGTTTCCGGCGCTGAAGACGGAACAATCATGCGGTTGCTTTACGATGCAACGCGACGAGATGGCGCACGTGTGTACTCTCCGAGCGATATTTGCAAGCATCCAGGAGGGCGAACGGTCAAATCGTTGAGTATTTACAAAGAGAATGACCACTCGTACGTGTTATGCGCCGGAGGCGCGAAAGAAGTCTTGCTCGCCTTTCGTCTGACGTGGTCGCGCGACAAGACGGGTGCGTGGGACTTCAAGTCCGCCGCGCTCGTCATACCAAAACCGGAAGATAAGCCAGGCACGCGAGCTTGGACCAAAGGGTGCGGGTACGTCGAACCGAGGGCGGAAAGTGACCAGCGAATCATGGACGTGGCCACGTACGCGCGCGACGGGGAAATGCGCGTACTTTACTCGACGAGTCTCGGTGCCGTGACCGTCGTCGCCATGAGCGAGATAAATCGAGCATGGCGTATGATTTCGTCATTGAAACATCATTCGTGTCCAGCGCTCGCCGTGGACGTGCTTGAACGCTCAAGGGTTTGGGCGTGCAGCGGTGGCACCGACGGTGGCATCGCCGTGTGGCTTCTCGACGATGCCGAAGTTGTCGCTCCCGTGTGCGTGATAGAACGCGCGCATCAGTCCGGCGTCAACGCCCTATGTATATCACATACGTCGGATGAAAACGTCTTTATCATCGTCAGCGGTGGAGACGACCAAACTTTGCGCGTGCAAGAGTTTCGCGTCGACGACGCGTCGGCATCGCCGAGTCGCCTCGCCGAATTCAAGTTTTCGCACAGCTCCGCGATGCGAAGCGTCTGGTCCGACGGCTCGCGTATCATTTCGACAAGCGTCGATCAACGAGTGAAAATATGGGACATCGCATCGCTCGACGCGCGGTTGGAAATTGTTCCTCGCGAAGGCGTCGTGACGCAAACGCCCGAACCAGAAGCCATCGACGTGCATCGCGCGCGAGACGGCGCGCTCACGCTCGCCGTCGCCGGACGCGGGTTCGAGTTGTACGACATCAAAACATAGCTCAATAGAATAGCACGGTAGTCATGCTTTAGATAGGAGGAGAGGCACACTCGCGATAAAATTATTTCTCGTCGTCCATCACAACAACCTTACGCCGACTTGGACGACGTGTACGCCGAAATCTTCGCGATCGCGTGCAGCATCGTCACGAACCCGATGAAGCACACCGACATCCCAAGCACCACCACGGGCGTGATCTTCAACCCCGGGCTCTCATCCGTGTAGAATCGCAACAGACTCCCCGAACCTTGCGGCGGTCGTCTGACGTTCCCCTCCCCCGAGTTCCCCGCGTTCGCGCGTCGTCGCACCGAACCTACCGCCGCTCGACATCGCGTCGTCAGTCATCGCGCCGGACGCGTTCGCCATCGCGCGCGACGCGCCGCGCGCGTCCACCGCGCGCCTCGCGTCGCCCGCAAAGTTGTTTCACATTCACGATTCCGCATCCGAGATCGTTCGCTCGTTCCTCGCGCGTCGCCGCGCGCGCTCGCGCGCGCGCGTCGCGGCATCGCTCGACCGCGTCGTCGCGCCGTCGTCGACGCCGCGCGCGTCGAGTCGTCGCCGTCGCGCACCTGACATCGTCGAACGTCGAGCCGTCGATCAGTGCCGGTCGCGCGCCACACGACGACATGCCGCGCTCGCGGCGCGCGGCGCTCGCGCTCGCGCTCTGCGCGCTCGCCGCGCGGTGCGCGACGACGCGCGCGTTCGTCCTCAACCTTCGTCGGGAATCGACGGAGTGTCTGTACGCGGTGCGGGCGCGATGATCGATGCGAAGCGACGCGCAGAGTTTCGCGTCGCGTTCCAAACGACTGACGACGACGACGACGACGACGACGACGCGCAGACGCTGCGCGCGGACGATACCGTGAATTGCGATGCGATGGACGTCGTCGTGCACGCGCGGTTCGTCCTGCGCGAAGGGACGGACGTGGAGGGGACGCTGCGGGACGCGCGCGGCGCGGAGGCGGCGCGCTGGACGTTCGACGAGCGACGAAGCGACGGCGACGCGGACGACAGAGGACGGGCGAAAGAGATCGAGGTGAAGACGCGTGGATGCGGGGATTATGAGGTGTGCTTTCATCACGCGCGCGGGAAGTCGAAGGAGGCGAGGATAGAGGTTGATTATTTTCAGGCGTTGCGCGAACCGTCGGCGAACGGCGACGACGTCGAGGCGAGGATAGAGGACGAATCGGAGAAGGCGAAACGTGAACGCGCGAAACGATCGACGAGCGAGGGACTCCGGACGGATGGCGTGTTGAGCGTGTCGAGCAAGGCGTCGGGGTTGAACAATTGGGTGCAGCAGTTACGAGAAGAGATGAATTATTTACGCGTGAGAGCCGAGCGACACAAAAAAACGGTGGAATCGAACGCGCGACGCATGGTTCGCACGACTTTCATAGAAGTCTGCGTCCTCATCGGCGTCACCGGGGTACAGGTGATGACGGTGAAACGATTTTTCGACGTTCAGACGCGCTCGCACGAGCGTTTCCGTACACAATTCGGCGGCGCGTCGTCCGCGTTCGCCGGCGGTTTCGAAGCCGCCTCGCGCCACGTCGCCGGTCCGATGGCGGATGCGTTCTCATCCGGCGCCAACGCCGCGCAGCGCGGCGTCGCGGGTCTCTTAAAATCAATCGGCCGCTCTTCCGCGCCATCGCGCGCGAGGCACGATTACCACCTAGGATAGTCGGTCGATTCGTCGCTCGCCGTCGACTGAAATTCAAAAAGTGCCCAGTCGTCGCCCAGTCATCCATCTCGTCGCGTCCGTCCCGCACTCGCGCGCGCGCCTCGCCGCGAACCGCGTCCCGGTCGCCGCGCGCGTCGAGCCGCGTCATCTCGCTCACCACGCGCGTCGCGCGCGCGCGCCGCGCGCTCCCGACGTTCCGTCGCGCGTTTTCAATCCTCACCGGCGTCGACCTCCCCGCGCCGCGATCGCGCGCACCGCCGTCGTTCGGCGCGCCCGCGATGACGGAGACGTCGTGTAAGGGCGACCACGGGCACGAGTACGACGTCGTCGTCATCGGCGGTGGCTCCGGCGGGCTCGCCGCGGCGAAAGAAGCGGCGAAACACGGCGCGAAAACGATGTGTCTGGACTTCGTCAAGCCGAGCCCGGCGGGGACGACGTGGGGACTCGGCGGGACGTGCGTGAACGTCGGATGCATCCCGAAGAAGCTCATGCATCAAGCGGGGATCCTGGGAGAGTCGTTCAGCGATGCGCGGGAGTACGGGTGGAAACTCGCGAGCGAAGGACACGATTGGGGGAAGATGGTGGAACAGATTCAAAACCACATCGGGTCGCTGAATTTCGGGTATCGCACGACGCTGCGAGAGAAGAACGTGACGTACGTGAACGCGTACGGACGGTTTAAGGATAAGAATACGATCATCGCGACGAAAAAGAATGGACAAGAACAGGTGATCACGACGGATAAAGTGGTCATCGCGGTGGGAGGACGACCGTCGTATCCCGACGCGCCGGGGGCGAAGGAATGTTGCATCACGAGCGACGATATTTTTTCCAAACCCGAGGCGCCGGGGAAGACGCTGTGCGTGGGCGCGTCGTACATCTCGCTCGAAACCGCTGGGTTCTTGACCGCGCTTGGGTTTGACACGGCGGTGGCGATTCGATCGATTCCGCTGCGTGGATTTGATCAAGAAGTCGCGGAGAAGATTGTCAAGTACATGGGCGAGCACGGCACGCGCTTCTTACGCGATTCGCAACCGACGGCGTTCGAAAAGCAAGAGGATGGCAAGATCAAAGTAACGTTTGAAAACACCATGTTCGGAAACACGTTTGAGGAAACTTTCGACACCGTCGTGTGCGCCGTCGGAAGAGACGCGGTTACGGAAGGCTTGGACCTTCCCGCGGCTGGCGTCGAGTTCAACCCGAAGAACGGTAAAATCGCGTGCGTAGACGAGCAAACCAACGTGGATAACATTTACGCCATCGGCGACGTGCTCGACACGCGCCAAGAGCTCACGCCCGTAGCCATCAAGGCGGGTGTGCGGCTGATGCGACGCGTCTTCGCGGATACTCCGTACAAGGAAAAGATGAACTACGACCTCGTGCCCACGACTGTCTTCACTCCGCTCGAGTACGGCACGATTGGCATGAGCGAAGAGCTCGCGGTGGAGACGTACGGCGCGGATAATGTCGAGTGCTACGTGTCTTACTTCAAGCCTTTGGAGTGGACGTTGAACCACGAGGAGCACAAAGGCGTGCCCGTTCGCGGCGACAACGCGTGCTACGTCAAGCTCATCACCAATTTGGCTGACGACGAGCGCGTTGTTGGTTTCCATTACTTGGGACCGAATGCCGGGGAGGTGACGCAAGGCTACGCCGTAGCGATGAAGATGGGCGCGACGAAGAAAGACTTCGATGAGACGGTCGGCATTCACCCGACGGTTTCCGAAGAGTTTACGATTCTCGAAATCACGAAGCGCAGTGGCATCGACCCCACAAAGAAAGGCTGCTGAGGATAAGTCAGCCACCGTGCGCGTGGAGTAGAGTGGAAACTGGGGCGCATTTTGCCCATTCGGCTCTTTCCATACGGTGGCTCGCTTTCGCTATGAAACACGAAAGCTCTCTCTGCGCAATTCGATCAATGAGGAAACCAGAAACAGTGACGATGAACGTCGTAAACACACTCAATGTGTCGATGTCATTTGATGAAGCTGGTTTCATTCTCGAATGTTCATGCGAACACGATTTCTCGCGCAAAATCTATTTTGCGCGACGAGCGAAAGATCGCTTCGCGAACGCGAGAACCATGATTGAGATGCGTTAGGGATCAACAGCAACGATCATTGCATACTTTGTATTACAGACGTTTACAGACCTACGTCACACGCGCGCACCCCCAGCCTCGACACTAATTTACCCCAATACCATGCGAGCGACGCGAGTCTTCCACTCCGCGGGCGGCGAATACACTAGGGGAGGATCGGTGATCAAACCAAACCCCAAAAACCCAAGCCCGCGCGTCTTTTGTAACACAGGCTTTTCGCGTTGGAAACAATCGACAGAGTATCTGCCGTGGTATCTGCCGAAACCACTTTCGCCGACGCCACCGAAGGGTAATCCATCGTGAGCGCAGTGCGTCAACGTGCCGTTGACGGTGACCCCGCCGGCGTGTGTGTTATCAATTAATATACGCGTCTTCGACGCTGTTCGAGAGAACACGTACATACTGAGTGGTTTGGGTTTCGATCGAATCAAGTCAACCGCCTGACCGAGAGTTTTATACGGCAAGACACACAAAATCGGCGCGAAGAGCTCCGCGTTCATGAACGGTGACTTTTCGCTGGCGCACTTTACCACTGTTGGTTCAACCATGCGCCTTGTGACGTCATATCCTCCGCCGCATATGATCTGATCGCCCTCAACGCCCGATTTCGCGTCGTCGAGCATCTTGCCAATCTTTGCCATCCGAGATGCCGGGTTAGGACCACCGATGCGCGCCATGGCGCCATCGACGGACGCGTCCGGAACGAAGCGATTTGCCCATGTCTTACACAACTCCATGAAGCGGTCGGCGCGTGATTCATGACAAATCACGTACTCTGGTGCGATGCATTGTTGGCCGCAATTGATTGTGCGACCCCACATGCACTGCTTCGCCGCTATGTTGAGGTCCGCGCAATCTGTGACGACGACAGGATTCTTTCCTCCTAGCTCGAGCACCGTCGGCGTCAAATTTTCGGCAGCGGCGCGCGCGACTATCTTCCCCACGCTCGTGGATCCAGTGAAAAATATCATGTCAAACTTTTCCTTCAGAACGGTCTGCATGACGTCTATTCCATCCCCTTTCACCTCGCTCCCTACGCACTGCACCACGCGCGGGTCGCAATACTGCCGCAACAACTTCACCAACAATGCCGTCGACACCGCACTTTCGTTCGATGGCTTCAACACCACAGTGTTCCCAGCCGCAATCGCGCCAGCCAACGGCACCAGACTCAACATGAATGGGAAATTCCAACTCGAGCACACCAACGCGCAACCGCGTGGCTGCTTCTCCGTCCACTGACTCGAAGGCCACGTGATCAATCGCTGCGTCCACACCCTGCGTCTCCCCGTCCACGCGCGCAGGTTATTCACCATCGCTTTAATCTCCGATCGAGGCAGTATCACATCGTAATACAACGCCTCCACGCCGACTCGAGACAAATCTTCTCGCAGCGCCGCCAACATCTCGGCTTCGTGCTCGCGAATCATCTTCAGCAGCGCCATGAGCTGCTGTCGCCGTTTCTGCAGCGGGAGCGACAACCCTGCCGCGAAACACGCGCGCATATCTTCACACACGTCTGGGATCTCGCTCAGCGTCGGTCCGCGCGCGACTTTCGCGGCGTCGTCGACGAATTTCAGCGTCAATCCGGGCAGTTGAAAGTATTGCGATTTCTTCGCGTACACCCCCGGCGTGGCGAAGAACCGAGCGATGAAGACGCATAGCAGCGCGACGATCACGGCCAGCACGTCGATTGCCACCTCGCCGTTCTCTTCGACGTCGTAAAAAAAGTCGAGCATCGCGCGAGGGCTCACGCGAGCGCGCGAGTGCGGCAATCTGTCAAAGCAAAACGCGACTACGAGCGAGAGGCGGGGTCATCGGTTACATATGAATAGCTGCGTCTAGATTTACAAAATCATCGCGGCGTGAGCGATGTGACGATGCGTTAGTTTTTCGCCGCCTTTTCCGCTTGCGGTCGGCCCTCGACGCGTCCAAACTCAGCGACGGTGCAACCGAGCGCCTCGAGATTTTGGAGAACGTACTTGTCGTCGACCGACGGGAACTCGGCGAGACCGGTGGGCAAATGCATGATGCACTCCAAAACGATATCCTTGCCGGATCGGTACTCGTCCATGTGACTCAACGTCACCCCCTTGGAGCATAAGAATTCGGTGATTTCGTTCACCACGCCCTTTTTGAACGGCACGCTCATCGTCGCTTTTCGCACATACGGCAAGAGCGGGGACGTCTCGCAGTACGGACCCTTGATGTCTTGCACCGTGTTCTTCGCCGGAAACACGGAAAAGAAATCAAACACTTGTCCCTCGAATTGCTTTTTAAGCGCCATCGGGTCCACGTTCGTCACCAAGAACATGTTCGAAGCCCGACCGCCGAGTCGGACGTTGCGCGACTCCTTAATCTCTGCCCCCGACGCTTCGATCATGCGGTGCACCTCACTGACGGGTTTTTGAGCTCCAATCATCGTCACCAGAAGCGGCGCGTCCGCGCTGGCCGCGAACGCGCGCGTCCCCGCGACGCGCGTTCCGATGGTTTGTCCAAGACTCATCAGCGCGTTATCCACAAAAGACGCGCCCTCGGCGCGTCGCAACGCGCCCGCGGCGCGTCGGCACGCGTGACGCGCGGCGTACATAATTCGATGCGCGCTTTAAGTCGGTTCGGGCGATCGTCGTCGCGCGCGCGCGTCGCAGAATATCGCGCGTTCGACGAAGAAAATACCCGATTGAGCCCCCTCTCGAACGCGACGATCCGCCGGAAAACGCGACGCGCGCGACCGCGCGAGGACGAGCGCGCCGGCATGGCGCTCCGAGTGTTCGCGTCGAGATGTGCGCGCGGCGCGGCGCGCGTCTCGAGCGCGCGCGCGTTCGCGACGTCGCCGTCAACGACGGCGGACGAACCGCCGACGACAGCGGACGAAGCGTCGACGTCGTCGACGCATCGCGGCGAAGCGAAGACGGCGAGCTTCGGTTACGTCGAAGTCGACGCTCGGGAGAAGGAATCGCTCGTCAGGGGGGTGTTCGAGCGCGTGGCGCCGTCGTACGACGTGATGAATGATTTGATGTCCGCGGGCGTGCACAGGCTGTGGAAGGATTACTTTGTGAGTAAAGTTGGCGTGTTCGCGGGGATGACGCACTTGGACGTCGCGGGAGGGACTGGGGACATCGCGTTTCGCGTGCTGCGAGCGCTGCAGAGAGTTGAGCGCGAGGCTGAGCTCGATGGCCAGGTTTTGGATGCGAATACGCGAGGTAAAGTCGTGGTGAGCGACATCAACCCGGCGATGTTGCGCGAGGGGATGAAACGAGCCACGCAGCGTGGGTTGAATCAAGAGCAATTAACCTGGCTGGAGGGCAACGCGGAAAAATTGCCCGTCGAGGACGAGTCCGTCGATGTGTACACGATCGCGTTCGGGTTGAGAAACGTAACGGATACGAGGGCGGCGATCGCAGACGCCTACCGATGTCTGAAACCCGGAGGAAAGTACATGATTTTGGAGTTCAGTCACGTCGAGAACGAAATTCTTAAGCAAGTGTATGACTTTTATAGCTTCAACGTGATTCCAAAGCTCGGTGAGCTAGTCGCACGCGATAGAGGATCATATCAGTACTTGGTGGAAAGCATCAGGAAGTTTCCACCACAGGAAAAGTTGAAATCCATGATGCGAGACGTCGGCTTTAAGCACGTGAGTCATGAAAACTTGACCGGAGGTATGGTGGCCGTACACACCGGCTACAAGACCAAGGATCAAATTTAGCATTTCTTCAGTTTTAAAACAAGCAAAGCATTTTTAAAGCGACGCTTCGGAATCGACGAATGCGAAAGGATCGAAATCTTCGTCGTCAGCCTCCATGGCCAACGCGCGAACCTCATTCTTGAGTTCTTTCTTCGACCTTTTAGTCGTTTTCGCCTTCTTACGCGCAAGCGGTATTGCCGTCATCGGTCGCTTTGAAGCGATGGGCACTCGCTCATCCGGCGGAGACTCTTCATCTTGACGAGGTTGAGGCCGCGAACGCGCCCGCCGCTTGCTCGAACCGAGATGCGGCGTCGGGAGTGCTTCTTCTCTTTGAGAACCCAATGATTTAGGACCCGAACGCTGCTTCGATCTCTGCTTGGGTGGTTTGGGCACTTCAAGTTCCTCATCGACAGTCTCACGCGAACGTCGTAGCTCTTCGCGAAGTTCGTTGATCGAAGTCTCGAGCAAATCAATCTTTTCGTTTTTCGCCGCAAGCTGACGCGCATGCTCCTCGTCCTTCTTGTTGATCCATTCTTTGTTTTGCTTCGTCAGCAATTCTATTTGCTTTTCCATTTTTTCGTTCACTTTGGTTTCGTGCAGTTTATTCGTCGCCTCGTGTTTGCGCTCGAGAGCTTCGTACTCCTCTTTGAGTCGCGTTCGAGTCGACTCGATTTCAGCCGTCAAAGCTTCGATTTTTTCACGCTGTTCGGCACCAGACGTTTCAAGCTTTTTATTTTGAGCGTGAAACATCTCACGTTCTTCCTCGGCGTGCTTCAGTTTCATCGCTAGATCGAGCTTTGCCTCATCTGCTTCAGCGATTTTCTCCCTCATTGATTCGACTTGTT
>TARA_B110000008_G_scaffold11760_1_pt1 | contig 19283 bp, 9 predicted proteins | sample TARA_B110000008 | Tara Oceans TARA_B110000008 (sample SAMEA4396496) | marine metagenome | biome: Westerlies Biome; feature: [DCM] deep chlorophyll maximum layer (ENVO:01000326); material: water (ENVO:00002006), including particulate matter (ENVO:01000060) such as... | depth 40 m
GCCAGTCGCGCCGGCCGCGTCCGCGCCGGCGGTGCCGCCGCCGATCAACTTTGCGGCGATGGCGGCCAAGCCCGCGGCGCCGCCCGCGCCCGCGCCCGCGCCCGAACCGGTCGCACCGAAAGCCGCGGAAGTGCCGGCACCCGCGCCGGCGCCGGTGAAACCCGTGGCGCCGACGGCGGCGGACATTTTGCGCAAGGCTCCCGAAGCGCCCAAGCCGCAGCCTCCCAAGCAAGAGGAAGCGCCCAAGGCGCCCGAACCGCCCAAGCACAAAGTCGTCGAGGAGCTCGCCGAAGCCGTGGCTGGGGTGCAGCTCGCGAAGTCGGAATCTGTCTCGAGCATCGGCTCCGACGCTGGCTCTGACGTTGGATCCGCCGCCGACGTCAAGCGCTCGCGCTTGCCGCCGCCGATTACAGACTTCACCCTCGCGGCGAAACCTGCCGATGGCAAGTACACTGTGGATGAGCTCAAAGCCATGCGCGATGCCCCGATCGCACAAACAACGCCAGCGAATTGGACCGTTCCTGATGACATTGACTACTGGCCCGTGCCTGGTTTCATTTGTCCGCCGGGAGTGCAATCGTTCGGTGGCGGTCGCGGCGGTGGCGGCGGTCGTCGAGGCGGTGGAAGCCGCGGTGGCGGTGGTTACGACGGTAAAAAAGGAGATGATAAGTGGGCGCATCGACAGTTGCCCGCGGGCGAAGGTGGTCGTCGCGGCGATCGTCGCGGTGGCGGCGGATACAACCAGTCGCAATATCGCATCCCAGCAGGCGAGCTCCCGAAGTTGCACAAGACAGATAACAAGTACGTCATTGGTACCGTGGACGATGAAGAACAGAAACGTCAGCGTTCGTTCAAGGCGATTCTCAACAAGCTTACACCTGATAACTTTGAGAAGCTTCTCGAGAAGCTTCTCGACGTCGGCATCACCGAAGCCATCACTTTGGTCGGACTCATCGGACAATTGTTCGAAAAGGCGCTTCAAGAGCCCACCTTCTCTTCTTTGTACGCCGAGTTGTGTCGCGTGCTTTCTGATCGCTTCTTGAGCGAGGGCGTAGAATTCTTAGATCCCGCTGCGCCGGAGGGACAACAAGCTATCACGTTCAAGCGCGTACTTCTTAACAAGTGCCAAGAAGAGTTCGAATCTGGCGACAAAGCCATCGCCAAGGCTGAAGCGGGTGACGATGAAGACGACGACAAGAAAGAGGGTGAAGAGGGTGAAGAAAAGTCCGAGACTGAGAAGGAGCTCGAGGATGGTGAAATCGATGAACCGCCAAAGCCGAAGACTGAGGAGGAGCTTGCGCTCGAAGAGCGACGCAAGCAACTGAAGAGAGAGGACAGACTTCTCCAGGCGCGCAGACGCATGCTCGGTAACATTCGTTTCATCGGTGAATTATTCAAAAAGTCAATGCTCACCGAACGCATTATGCATACGTGCATCATGAAGCTTCTAGGCGAGGGCGAAAAGACTCCGAACGAGGAAGACGTGGAGGCTTTGTGTAAGCTCATGACTACTGTTGGCGGTCAACTTGATCACCAAAAAGCCAAGGCGTACATGGATGCGTACTTCCGCCGCATGGAAGTGTTGAGCAAATCTGAAGAGATGTCTTCTCGTCATCGATTCATGTTGCAAGACGTCATAGACACTCGCGCCAAGGGGTGGCGCGAGCGTCGCAAGGAAGAAGGCCCGAAGAAGATTGAAGACGTTCACCGCGACGCACAACGCGCAGCCATGGAGCAAACGCGCCGTGCCGGCGGTCGCCCCGAGCGCACTGGTTCATTTGGTGCCATGCCGCGAAGCGACAGTCGCCGAGGCGGCGACTTTGATCGTCCCCCGAGCCGTGGCGCGCCACGAGGTGGCGACGATCGATCAGGCGGATTCCAACGCACCGAATCGCGAGGTGCATTCGGCGGTGGCGATCGACGTGGTGCGGGTGGTAGTGGCGTGCGCGACGAGCGCGAGCGTGGGGGAGGTGATGTCAGAGGCGGCGGCGGCGCACGCGAGATGGACGCTCGATCGAGCATTCCGCAGCCGCGAGGCACACTTTCAGCGGCTGAGTCTAAGCCTGCGGCGGTACCTGTGCCAAAGGTGGCGACGGAGGAGAAGGCCATGGTCGACGACGCAGCTTTCATTGCTGAGCGCAAGAAGACGACGGAGTACTTTTATGACGATAAGGACACCAGCGAAGCCGTTAAGGTCATCGCAACGTGGGACCCGCGACGCATCGTTGCGTTCATCGAATACTTCTTGACGACGAGCTTTGAGCGTCGCGACATGGACTGGGAGGCTGCGTACGGGCTCGTTCGCGCGCTCGCCGCCTCTGACGGCCCGATGTCTGGCGCTCAGTTGATTGAAGGTTTTGCGCCGCTCTTCAACAACATCGAAGATGTCATGTGCGACTTGCCCAAGGCTGGTGACCACATCGCCGCCTCTCTCGCTGGACCAGTCATCGATGGCTCTTGCACGCTCGCCTCCCTCGCCGATGCCCTTCGTAAAGCCACGCCGGAGGGGGAAGACCCCGGGTACATCTTAGCCGAAGGTTTCGCCCTCACCATCTTCGCTCACGTTCTCGCCCGCGTGCAAGCGCTCGCCGGCGACGACACCGACAAAATGCCCGCGTTATTGAAAGCTTCCGGCGTCAAACTCGCCGATCTTCGCGGCGAGGTGGACAAAGACGACGGCGCCGTCGTCCCCAAGCTCGTCGAAAAGCTCGGCTTGCCCGGCGACATCGTCGCGTAGACCATCCCGCGTCGTTGCGATAATCACTCTTTGACTTAGAATCATCTCATCACCAGCGCCCGATTCCTCTCCCTTCGTCGCGCGTCGCCGTCGCGCGTCGTCGTCGCGCGTCGCCGTCGTCGACGAAGAGATAAGACTCGGGCAAAAAGTGCAAAAAGTGCACTTTTTCGGGTATTTCGACGCGCGACAAACACCGTATTACAAATGCCCAAACAGGCATCAAATTTGTTTATCGCACGAACGTTATCGCCGCGCTGTCCCCGACACCCGCGCGTGACGCGACACCGCCGCGCGCGCGCGCGCGACGCCCGTCCGCCGCCCACGCGCGCGCGACGAGCGCACGACTTTCCATCGACCGCGCGTGACGCTTCGCGCGCGCTCGAACGCGTCGATCGCAGCGTGAAGCGCGAGAATCGTCGAATCCCGCGTGACGTCCCGCGAAACACCCGCGAGGGCGATCGCGAGCCGTCGACGGTGCGCGCGCGCGCGACGCGAACTGCGTCGATCGAGTGATCGTGATCGGTGGCTTGGATATCGCGCGAGCGATCGCAAGCGTTCAGGCGGTGATCGAGCGCGAGATGGCGTCGAGGGACGAGCTGACTCGACGAACGAGCGCCACGTTGGACATTGGTCCTCGAGCGCGCGAGAGGGACGCGCAAGAACACCCGCTGGTGAGTCATCCGGGGGCGATGCTGCAGAATCTTTCGGTTCGTTCGAGTGATGACACGCGCGTGAGAGGGAATGAGGCGCGAGGAGGGCAGAAGAGTGCGCTCGCGGCGAAGACGGACGCGTCTTCGGAGCGAAGGCACGTGTCGCCGGACAGCGCGCTCGAGACGACGGGGACGTTTGGGTCGTTCGAGAGTGAGGATGGAAGCTTGGAAGATGACGATAACCGAATGGATGCGGCGAATAATAAACGCGTGGAAAGCATGACGGATTTCATGAATAGCGCGCGAGAGTCTCAGACGAGCGCGCAAACGATGGCGAGCGCGGATTTGACGAGGAGCGGGTCAAGGCAACAAATCGATCGGTTGCTCGACGAAGCGATGTCGATGTTTCATCGCGACGGACCTTTGGTCAATCCACTTGAACGCTGTGCGAGTACGAGCTCGATGGAGATGCGTATGCGATTCGTGTGCGAAGCCAAGGGCTTCGACTATGGGTTGTTTTGGGAGTTTGACGAAGACAAGAAGTCGCTCACGTGCGTGTCTCGAGTGTGCATACCAGACGCGAGCGGGATAAGTTTATTCGTGGACACGTCATTCACGATGTTTAAGCGCTTCAGTATGGGTTTTGGGATGCCAGGAAGGATTGGCTACACCGGAAACTACGAGTGGCACGAAGACATTCGCCAGTTGCCGGCGTGGAGCTTCCAACGCAAGCGTCAAGCCGAGCAAGCCAACATTCGAACCGTCATCGGTGTCCCATTGGACGATGGCATCGTCGAGTTTGGTACACGATCCGTCGCTGATCATAATGTCACCAGCGTGCAGTACATCCAAAAGCTTTGCCAAGTGTCCAAGAAGTGAGAGACTTTTCCACCTCAGCGCTTTTGTACCATATGTGTCATGGCTTCCACAGCACCCGATTTCAACATTTATTTTGTCCCGAAAGGCACTCACGATCGCTTGAAGTCTTTCTCATTTATCCAACTGTTCACATTTTGTATTTTCTACCCATTTTCCAAAGAAGTGTGTCATCAGTCACACTTCTCTTGAACATGAAAACATTATTATTTTTGGCGGCCTGATGTCTACACCATCTCATCCGCTCGACCACACCGTTTGCGATTTATCAACGTTTTGTAACAACAAACAAGCGGCGATCAATCTATTTGAACTTCCTTCGTTTACATCAGAGCTACAGCTCATCCTTGACGAGTTCATCCGCGGCGGGCGCTACTCTATCTATGAGAGCGTTGAGGATGGTCTTTTCGCGCACGCGAAGTTCCACTGCCAGCGCGCTCCGACGCATGTCTCTGAGTTTTTCTCGAACGCGCTCGCGCTCGAGAAGTTGCATGTCATCTCGCTCGAGTGCGGCGGCGAATTCTCGCATGGAATCACGCATCGTCGAGAGCGCGGCGTCGTCTTGCTCGAGCGAAGTCGGGTAGCGTTTGAGACGCGCTAGTAGGACATCTCGTACACCGTCACGACGAACATTCTTAGGCACACCATCGCCACCGATCTCCACGGCACGACCACTCGCGAGCTCGGCATACGCCGAGAGCATGTCCAAAGACGACTCGCTCGCCGCAGACGGTACGCAAACGCGCCAGGGGACGTCAAAACCAGCCTTGCGAACCTTCTCTTCGTTTCTTTTCTTCTCTGGCGTGAGAACCATCAACACACAATTACGCGTTGAGTTTGTATGCACGTCTGGTAAGTACCCGAGATGCTGCACCGACTCGCCATTGTTCCAGCCGCCGAATCGCTCGCAAAGTTCTTCGCCCGGAGCGTAGTCTCGCTTCGCGTACACCACCACCTCATCCGCGTGTGGATCGTACACCGCGAATCCCTCGTCATCGACGATGTCAGTTTTATCAGCATCAACATCTTTGCCGCACTCTCGAATCATATCAATCACCGGAACGAGCGCCAACCCATCCTTGCCGCTCACCCGCGTCGCTCGCGCGTGCGCCACCGTCCACGCCCACCGCAACGCGTACAACGATCTCGCCGCTTTCCCGACGAAAACATCCGTGTAAACGTCAAACACTCGCACGCGTAGCGCGTTCCACACCGTATTCAACAACTTGTACTCATCCACGATGTCCACCTCGTACGTATCGCTCCCGCGCAACTCCTTCGCCGTGTCGTCGCTCCAGTGCGTCGGCGTATCGAATTCCCCCGGCATCGTCCTGAAATATTCCGCGAACGCGCTTCGATCGCCCAATTCATACCGCTCATACAATAAGCACACGATCAGCGCCATCTTATCGTCGTTCCCGTGCTCGCTCCGCATCGACGCCAACGCCGAGCCCAATCCGCCCGGCGCCGTCGCGTCGTACCTCGACGGATGCAGCGTCTCGTTCCACCGCACGCGCGCGTACGCCTCCATGCGTTCTACCGGCGCGTGCGTCAGCGCGAGTCCGAGTCGATCGCTCCCCGCGCGTTCGTCCGCGACGCGCGCGCCGTCGATGAGGTCGACACCGCCCCGCGCGATGGCGTCGTCCAACCATCTCGACGCCGCCGCGCGCCATTCGCGCGCGAGACGATTTGTGTCGACGCCGACGCGCCGTCCCGCACTCATCGTCGCGCCGCGCGACGACGGCGACGCTCGAATCGCGCTCGAATCGCGCGCGCACGAAGCGCGAGGCCACCGCGCGCGCGATCGTCGACGCGCGCGGACGCGCGGACGCGCGGACGCGTCGCGATGGCGACGTCCCCGTCGACCGCGAGGTTTTCCTCGGCGAAATGCGCGCGTCGCGTCGCGTCGCGCGCGGCGCTCGACGCGCGCGCGCGCGCGCGACCGGTCGGACGCGCGATCGCGCGTCGATGCGCGGCGGCGCGCGCGACGGCGGGCGCGAACGGCGCGAACGGTGACGGAAGAGACGGCGCGGAAACCTCGGGGACGACGAATGCGAGCGGGGACGCGAGCGCGACGACGGACGTCGCGCGCGACGCGGACGCGTCGTCGGGCGACGCGGACGTCGGTGATGGCGCGACGGCGACGGAGGCGACGGGCGAGGGCGAGATGGGGCGAGAGACGTCGGCGCCGGCGGACGCGAACGCGCTGGCGCCGAGCGCGGCGAGCGGCGCGAGCGCGAGCGGGAAGAAGACGAAATCCGCGGGAGGGAAAAAGAAGCGATCGGGCGCGAAAAAGAAGAAGGCGACGGTCGGTCAGCGAAGCGGCGGTGCGGGGACGGCGATGGAGGTGGATATGACCGTCGTCGGCGCGGCGGGCGCGGCGCTCGCCGTCGTCGGGTACTTTGCGTGGACGAAGTTGAAGGGCGGCGGGGGGAAGGCATCGTCGCCTGGGGACCGCGGCGCGTTCGATGGCGGTATGCCGTCCATGGGCGCGACGAGCGATGACGTCCCGGTCGCGAGTGGAGTTGGAGAGGACGGTATGGACGGGCCGGTGTCCGTGGCGCCGAAGCAGCAGCAACAACAGAAGAAGATCATCACGCGCGAAGCCAAGCGCATGCTTCGCGACGTCATGGACGAACTGCGACGGGTGCAAACAGTCGACGCGAGTGGTAAGAATCTCGGTGACGAAGGTACGTGCTTCATCGCCGAAGCGTTCGCGTACAATAACGTGGCTACGTGCGTGGACATGAGCGCGAACGGCATCGGCGTCGAGGGCGTCACGGCGCTTTGCGAGGCGCTGAAGTGTAACGACACGCTGACGATGTTGTCGCTCGCGAGTAACTCGCTGGGCGACGAAGGTGCGAAGGTGTTGGCGGACTATCTCAAGACGGATGAAAAGATTACAACCATCAACTTGAACGCGTGCTCGATCGGCGACGAAGGCGCCAGGGCAATCGCCGAGGCGCTCAAGACGAACACCACCATCACTTCCCTCGAGATGAACAACAATATGGTCGATTACGAAGGTTCAGGCGCGCTCGCGCAGGCGTTTGCGCAGAATAGCACGGTGGAGTTGCTCGCTCTGAGCGGCAACTACGTCGGCACTCTCGGCGCCGCGGCGCTCGGCGCCGCGTTCAAGGAGAACACTGGGTTGCGCTCTCTCCAATTGAACGGAAACGACATAGGCAACGAAGGTTGCATCAAGCTCTGTGAGGGACTGGCGGCGCGCAAAGATAAAATTAACAACTTGGACCTCGGCAACAACTCCATCGGCCCCGAAGCAGGACCGGCGCTTCGCGATTATCTCAAGGACGACGACGCGTTGACGCATCTCAACCTGTACATGAACGAGCTCGCAAACGACGGCTGCGCCGCTGTCGCCGAATCGCTCAAAGATAACAAGAAGATAGAGCTTCTTGATATCGGTGGGAACAACATCGGCGCTTTCGGCGCCGAGAAGCTTGCTGAAGCGTTGCGAGACAACGAATCCTTGGTGACGCTCGAACTCGGGTACAACCCGATCGGTGTCCCCGGTGGCAAGGCTCTCGCAGAGACGGTGAAATTTCATGGTAAATTAAATACCATGCGTATGGGCTGGTGTAAAATTGGCAAGGAAGGCGGCTTCGCATTCGCGGATGCGATCAAGTACTCGAGCTCGCTCGCGGTGTTGGATTTGCGCGGCAACGACCTTGGCGACGACGGCGTTGCGGCGCTCGCGCAGTCGCTCGGCGTCGTCAACGAAGTATTGACCAACCTCGACCTCGGTTACAACGAAATCAAGGACAAGGGCGCTTTCGCTCTGGCGCAGGCGATCAAGAACAATGCAGACGGTTCCTTGCAAACGCTCTCCATCAACAACAACTACTTGACCAAATTCGGCGAAGTCGCCCTCACGGAGGCGGTCGAGTTGGTTCAGGAAATGAACGCCGATCGCGACCTGTACGTGCAGTTCTAACGCGTTCGTAGAATCCCATGCTCTTGAATCTGCTCTTAGCTCGCACGACAATCACAAAACGAGTTGAAAATGAAAACTGACAGTTATCGAATCAATCAAGCTCACCACCTCACAACCGGGCATGCCGTCGACCAGAGTCGTCTTTTTCAGGCACGCGCAGTCGGAGTTCAACGCTCGACACTTAATACAAGGCCAACTGGACCCACCGCTTGACGAAACCGGACTCGAACAAGTCGCGCTCGCGGCGCCGAGAGCTGCCGCTGCGCACGACGACGCCGTCGCGGTGTTTAGCAGCGACCTCCGCCGCGCCAGCGTCACCGGGCGGGCGATCGCAGACGCCCTGGACTTGGCGCTCATCGAAGACGCGAACCTGAGAGAGCGTCACTTGGGAGACTTGCAAGGACTCGAGAGGGCTTCGCTCGCGACGTCGGTGCCTTCGGCATTCAAGGTGTGGAAGTCGCGCGACCGCAACGCCGCCGTGCCCGGCGGCGGTGAGTCGAGCGCGGGAGTGGACGCGCGATTGAGCGCGTTTTTCCAAACAGTAAGCACGGGAAACTACGCCGGAAAGAAGATCATCGCCGTGACGCACGGCGGCGTGCTCGGTCGGCTGTTCGCCGGCGGCGCCAACCGCGAGGAAAAGCGTCTGTGCCAGATGCGACGCGGCGTCGGAAACTTCGCCGAGTGCGTCGTAGACGCTTATGACGACGGGACGTGGAGGTGTCATTACTCTGGATGGGCGTCGGGGCGGTTTTTAGAGGATTCTGAAGCGACGCTTCAGGCGGACGACGTCGCCTGATGATGAGCCAGAGCGGAGCCCCACGCGCGGCACTTCCCAGCGCGCGCTCACGATCGCGCCATCGACGCTCGTAGTCGAATAACGATGCACGCGTCGTTCGCGCGAACGATGACGCCAGCGCAAGTCTCCGGGCGCACGACCGTCGCCGCCTCGCGCCGCGCGGCTTATCCGTCCCGCTCGCGATCCGTCATTCGCGCCCAAGTCACGACCGACGCCCTCATCGAACGCGCGAAAACGCTCACGGACGACTTGAAGGCGATGAACACGAAGATGCCGACCATTCGTCGCGTGGTGGCGGGGAACCGGAACGATCTCAAGGCGCTGCAGCTGTACCAAGACGCGCTTGAGGGTCGAGCACCGAGCGAAGACGACGAAGACGCCGTGCGAAAACTGGAGAATACGCTCGATGATTTGGCGACGTACGTGCAAGCGAAGGCAGAAGAGGAACAGTTTTGGGAGGGGCGGAAAGACGTGGTGACGTCGAGCATCGTGGACAACGCCAACTTGACGGATGACGAAAAGCGCGAGGTCTCGGGCATGGTGGCCAACTTCACCATGATGGGGGTGCAGGCGGGAGTTTGGAACGCGCTCATCTTGCTCATCGGATTCGTCAGTCTCGTGACGTTCGTATTGCCGAACATTTAATTCATCGTTGTAGTAATTTACACGGAGCAAGCTCCTTTTTGCGCTATGCTGTCATCGGGACTGTACCTCCCGTGAGTTCGGCTCTCGCGCGCATGGCGGATCGAACAACGTCTGGAGATTTGTCATTCGTTACGCATTGCTTTAGCGCATCTTCTACCGCTGACTTTACCGGCGTATGGCTCGCGAGCGCGAGTAAGGCTTCGATAGCGTCGAGCCGAAGCGCCGTGGAGGATGAGTCGCCGGCGGCAGCGACGACGACTTCAAGAAGAGGCTCGACAGCGAACGAGGCCACGAATTCTTTCGAATCTCGAACGATACGCATCAAGCCGACGACTGCCTTCAGACCTTGGCGTCGACGATCTTTGCTTAACTCCGCATCGAGACTTGCGACGCAAAGCTCGGCGCATAGCGAAGCATGCGGACGAATTGCATCGAGAGATTTGAAGCGATTCAGCACAGTCGCGAGAACGGTCGTTGCGGCAGTCGCTGTCATCGACTGGGATTTCTGACGCTTCTCGGCCTCGTACTTAGCTTCGTTTTGGCGTTCCAAAGATCCTGCGGCACCGACGCCAGAGTCGATGTCATCGACGGGCGCAGGCGCTGCTTTTAACGCGCACTCCACCACCGGAACAACTTTCGCGATAATTTCCGTGTCAATATCGCTCTCCGTTGACGCAATCGCGACGAGTACTGCATCAACAGCATCCAGAGCGGACTTGCGGTAATCAGTCTTAGCTCTTTGACTCTCGGTGAGCAAAGCATCCACCACAGCCGTCGCGTCAATTTGTCGTGGGCAAGCGCTCGTCAATGCCGCCACCGCATCAAGAACGGATGTCTTCCCTTCCCATATACGTCCAGGAAGCTCGGCCAAAAGTCGTGTCATCACATCATCAGCTCTGGTCGCGATGACATCTGCGGACGCGCGCGATATTGCGGCGAAAACTTCCGCGCCTTGCTTCTTGCGTTGCCACTGCTTCGCCGCCAAGTACTCAAATGTTATCGCGAGAATTTCGTCAAAGTAAACGCGAAGGCTTGCCGAGACGCCGCCCGAATTTTCTTCCCACACTTCACTCCACTTTTTCTTACCGGCGTCGATGGAATCATAGGAGCCGACGAAAGCGAGGGGAAGAACAAGAGTTTTTTGCGGACTCAACGCATCGGGCGCGTTGCGCGACAGCTCGAGTGCAAGCTGCGCCGCAACAGCACGTTCAGTTTCGGTGTCGCTCTTGAATAAGCGTGCGATCTCTTGCGCTAAAGCATTGACTCCGGGCTCTTCGGCGTACCGCGCGATGGCGGCGATGGCGGAGATGAAACTCGTTCGCACCGCTGCCGATGCGTCATTCACTGCCGACGCCAAAAGCATCTTGAACAGAGTCGCGGCGTGCGGTCGCACGAGTCGACCGCGTCGCATACACAAACGCTGAAGAAAACGACCCGCACCCGCTCGAGTATTGAGGCCCACGCCCGTTCGCAACACAGAGTTCATAGTGGAAACGAGCTCTTTCATCACGTCTTCGTCAATGTGCGCCATGAGAAGGTCGAGCGTCTCGCCCATCGGACTTGATTTCGCCGCGCGCAAACGCATCGCCTCCAACTTATCACTTGCTCCCTGTCCAAACGACGCGGCGTGCTGTTCGATGTAATTCAATCTCGAGTCTTCCATGCCCGAAAGCGATTCTAACAGCGTTTTCACGATTTCAGCGATGTGTGGTCTGATGGCGTCGCCGTCGGCAAACTTGACCAATTTCATGATGACATCCATGCTAAGCGCTTGCACCTCCTTCACCGTGGAAAGTAGTCCGCGCTCAAGCATGATTGGCAAAACGATACCAATTGTTCCCTTGACTTCACTTGGTCCGCTGTGGTGGGCGTCGCATAGGCGCAGTGTCAATGAACGCACCGATCGGCACAAACCTTCGCCCGATATGCGCACTGTTTCTTTGATGTCGTCGATGACGCGTAGGCACACGTCCCAAATTTTCTCCAAGTAAGGTTCGATCTCTTTGAAAGTTCGCCCGGACAATATTTCACTCAACGCACTTGCACTCGATTGACGCGTCCGCCAAAGTCGACTGCCAGACTCACGCAATAACTCATCCATGATGGCTTCAAAGTGCTTGTCCACGGTTGCCTTTGGCGAATCCACCAAAGACACCCAGATGCCTCTGACTGCCTCTTGCATCTGTGGATTCGGATCGTGCATCATCCGATAAAGTTTTGGCACGAGCTTCTCCAAGTGTGGCGTCACAGCATCACCCGCGCGCTTCGCGATGGAGGCAAATCCGAACGCGGCACCTCGAGATGAATTCATCGCGCGCTGATGGTTTGCGAGATCCATGAATTTGTAAATCAAGTCGGGCTGCCCTATATCCGTTACGACGCTGCAAAGCTCCTGGTACGTCGTGAGAGAACTCTTATCGCTATCACCACTTCTCAACGCTTTATCATCGAGTGCGATGGTACCTTCTTCGAAAACTTCAGCCTTGTCGTCGAGCTTGATGTGACGCTTCTTTGGCGCGACGCCGTTGAGCGTGCCCATCAGCGCAGCGAGAAGTTCCTTCTGTTGAACCTCATCGCCCATGTCGTACAAGATGCTCATCCCTCGACTCGCGAGTTCTTGTGTGAGATCGTTCTGATCACCCAACAAGGATCCAAACGCTTCCTGAACGTCTTGAAGCATCGATAACAACCGTGGATGGTTGTTCGTGTGCGTGACGAGAGAAAGCAACCAGACGCACGCAGCGCATCTCTTTTCGACACGAGCGCTGTAAATGTACTGGTTGAAAATTGCGTCGAGCACGGCGCGATGGACGTGCGCACGCGGATCGCTCGCTTGATCGTACGCCGCAACTCGCGCTTTAATTTCATCAACATCCATACCGACGATAGAGGCACCGTCATTGCCTTCAGAGGCGAGCGACTTCATAGCGGCGTTAAGCGAAACAAAAGACGTCGTGAGCACGCGATCGGCGTCGACATCGACGCCCCCCCACGCACACGCAACCGCCTCACCTATGGCGAACTGTGTGTCATCGTGTTTCACCTCGCACATCGCAAGAAGCCGCGGTAAAAGCGCAGATGCGGTACTTTCACTTGCATCCGTGAGCATGATGTGTCCAGCGGCTCGAGCGCCTAGCTTGGCGACGTGTGGATCTGTGTTTTGCAGAACGCCACACACTGCGTCGAGCGCGTCCTCGATGATATCAGCGTGCAAGGGCTTACGTAGTCCTGCGTGACCGATCGCTTCCGCCGCGACACTCGCCAAGTTAGCTTCGGCACTTTGTCCTTTGCCTACTTTCTTTGCCAAGTCGACAAAGGTTTGAATTGCGCGCAGCGCGTCGACATCCGGAATCTTTCCTGAACCTACGATGTAGCCAGTCGCGCTTAATGCGCCCTCTTGGTGCTCCAGACGAGCGCCACGTTCGTCTCCTTTACACAGCGACAGAAATTCATCCATAAAAGGTACCCTCGCATCGGCCTCAAGATTACCAACAAGAACGCCGCAAAGTTTGGCGGCGCGCCGACGAGTCTCTGCATCTGTGTGAGACACGAAGTGTCTCAGACGCACTAGAATCGCATCCGCGGTAGCCTTTTCGCTGAGTAACGCTGGTTCACGCTCGAGCAAGTCTATGAAACTACGTAAGGCTTCGCTCGCGAGGGCTGGTCCCGACGATTTGACGAGGCACCGGTTCAAAAAGTTGAGGTAGAGCTTCACGTCGTTCGCCTCCAACTTTCTCGACTTGGAATAATCGCTCTTTAAACACGCGTTCACGAAATCCAGTGCACTTATCATGGCGTTCTCAGGCAAAAGCAAAGCCGCGTGTAGTGCGGGGTCGACGTTCAAGCCAGGAAGTTTGATGACGAGATACCGAAGTAACGAAGACGCTGGTGGGTGCTTTTCTAGCACGCGAGGCGTCTCGCCTCGACAGAACGCCAGATATTCCATGTATCGATAATGGTCGCTTGTTAAATCCACAAACATCGCGTTCTCATCCACCCACGAGCGCGCGGTGACTTCTCGATCGCACCCGTCCCAGCGCTCGATGTGTAAAACCGCGTCGTCCTTTGTCTTGCGAGTCGCGCTCGGTTGCAAACCTCGTCGGCCCAGCGTTTGCATCTCGTGCTTGGCGTCCCCCGAGGCTAAAATGCTGGCATACCGCGACGGGACGTGTGAGAACGGAAACATTTCAGTCGCCCATTGCGCACCGACGAGACGCTTGACCTTGTTATCATTGTCCTCGATGGCACTCAAAATCAATTCTTCCATTCGCGTTTGTACGTACGTCGACGGCGAATCGCGATACGCCGAAACTAGCGTTCGCGCCGCCTCTTGCACGTAGGATTTCACGCCATCTGGTTCGCTTTCTAACGCGTCGAAAACTCGCTCGGCAAGCAACACGTCTCGATTCACGCTCGCTTTGTCGCGCTCGGCGAGCTGCGAAAGTGCTTGATAGCAAAATCCGCGCAAAGTTTCTTGCGCAAAAGTCACAGTCTGATCTCCCTCGTTCGAGCCGTCGGTGCGCGAATCTAAAATTTCGAGCATACCATTCATTAACGAAGGGGCAAACGCGAGTAATTCCTTACTCGTCGCGTGAGTCAGCATCCATACGGTAAACTGCATGCCGCACGCCTTCAATCGTGTCGTCGTACCGTCGCCGTACAGGCACATTTTCACCGTCTCGAGATTTTTCGGGAACGCGTCAGCCGCCGCCATGGATCGCGTGAGCAAATTCATGATTTTTAATTTCACCGCCGGCGAGGCGGGCAAGATGCGAGACTCCACCGGCACGTCCAGCGATGAACCGAGGAAGAGTTGGAATAATTCGCTCGTCGTTGCCCCGTCGTCCAAGTTGACAATCGGCTTGTTCGTCTCCCACGTACATCGTCGCTTGAGTAATTCTTCGCCACGTTTGGATACTTCATGATCACCATCACACGACGCGATGAGACAATGCGTGAGCATTTCCGCCCCACTCACTAAGAATCTACTCTTTGTCTCGCGCTCCTTCTCGACGCCATCGTCGACGCCCGCGTCGTCCATATCGATATCTGGCACGGGATCGAGCACCTCCGCGCTCGCTATGTATTCAAGTAGCTTTAACTTTCGCTTACCTAACGCCACCGGCGTAGGTGGCGCTTTCCCTTTCCCTAAAATCCGTTCCACCGCGCTCGGCGACAGGCTCGGCGGCGCGCTCAACGTCGGCGCCTCGACGCTCCTCTCGGCGTCTTCTCGCTGTGCTTCCGCCGCCGCTCGCAACGCTCCCTCCGGTGCTCCTTCAACCCCGATCGACGCCCCCGCCAACGCCGATAAATGCGCCTCCAAACGATTTGGTGTCGTCCTCGCGCTCGTTCCCACGGCGTTCGGCGAGTACGCGAAAAAATCTCTCGCGCGTCTCAAAAACAACTTCCGATCGTCATCATCGCTCAAAAATTCCACATCGCGCCTCGGATCTCTCGTCGAAAGCTCCCCCAGCGCCTGCATCGCCATTCGAAACACCATATCCGCCTGTTCACTCGACCGTCTCGACGCCCCTCGACACGCTCGCGCGATTTGAATCTCCCGCGTCTCCGCGTCCGCCCTCTCAAACGCCTTCTCCGCGTACACCAGCGCAAAATTCCGCACCATCGCGTTCGTCGTCGTCAAATACGCGTCCACCATCCTCTCCAGCGGCAACCCGATCGTCGTCGTCGCGTTCACGCGCTTATTGATGTGTCTCAGCAGATCCATGATTTTCGCGACATTGTTCGGATGCGTCGTCGCGAGCGCGACGATCGCGCTCGGCAGCAGCTTTTCGAGCACGCGCTCCAGCGCCGCGTCGTCCGTCAGCGCGAGCGACGTCAGCGCGCGCTCGATCGACGCGCGCTCGTCCGTTTCGGTCGCCATTCCTTCGCGCGCGACTGTGACGCGGTCGCCCTCGATCGTCGACGCGGAATACAAACCGACGAGTTCGACGCTCGACGTTGACGTTTCCGAGGCGCGCGCGGCGCGAGATCGCGACGCGCGCGCGCGGATTCGCGGCGCGAAGACCGAAGCGCGCGCGCGAAAAAAAACGCGGCGCGCGATCCGAGCGCGACGACGACGCGACGGCGCGCGCGGGCGCGGGCGCGGGCGACGACGATTCGCGCGATCGGCGCGCGATCGGACGAAATAAGTCGGTCTCGGTCTCGCGCGAGGACGCGCGTCGCGCGGGATGGGGGCGGGAATGTCGACGCGGGACGCGCGCGCGAGGGACATCGCGGCGAGCGCGTCGACGGGCGGACTCGGGCGGACGCGGTCGGGGCGACGACGGGAGCGGGGAGGGGTGGACGTGCCGTCGAGGGGCGAGCGGTGTCTCGTCGTGACGCGCGGCGCGGTCGATTGCGCGCCGGCGCGATCGGACGCGGCGCGATCGGACGCGGCGCGGGAGAGCGCGCGAGGGGACGGGAAGCTGCGAGCGGTGGTGGAATACGATGAAGATGGACGCGAGGGAGGGGATCGGGTGCGATGGCGAGTGGCGCGTCCGACGGCGGCGGAGGCGGAACGGCGATCTCCCGAGTTTCAAGCCTTCGTGTGCGACGGGAAGCGAACGAAGATTGGATGGCGATTCGTGATGCGCGCGGGTGACGATGGCGTCGCTGATTCGGTGTCGGTGTACGTGCAGAGGTCGCGCGATGCGGCGCGCGCGCACGCGGTGGAGGCGGCGTTGAGCGTGACCTTCATCGGCGCGGCGAACGACGAGCGGCACTTTGAGACTTTCTTCGATCGCAGGTTCGACCGCGAGGGTGATATGTGGGGAATCAAGCACGTGTTCAATCTTGCCGACGACTTGCACGCGCTCGGAAACCTCGACGACGAATTCGTCGTCGAGGTTTGGATGAGCGAGTTGCGAGTCTCGCGACACCGATCGAAGCCGCCGCCCCAAGTCGCGTCGAGCGTTCGCGTTCTGTCAAACGACTGTCTCTTGTTCGTGCTCGAAGATTTCTTGAGCGAAGAAGAGGGGGATCAATTGATTGAGATCGCGCGTCCAAGTATGCAGCGATCGCGCGTGACGGACGGGAAACTTTCGGAAGGTCGGACTTCGACGTCTACTTTTCTCACCGGGGCTCGGGCGCACGACGATTTGGTTCTCGAAATCGAGCGCAGGATTCAAGCCGCGATTCGTCTGCCGTTGATCGTCGAACGACGAAAAAATGTCAAGGTCATGTATCAACACGAACCGATGCAAATAGTTCAGTACGGTCCAACTGAGCGATATACGGCGCATTACGACAACAGAGCGGGCAGTCTCAAAAGATCGATGACGTTCATGTGCTATCTTCAAGAGCCTGAAGAAGGCGGGGCGACGTTCTTTCCGAAGTGTGTGCCGCTTTGTGGGTGCGATTCGACGACGCTTGGGATTCGAGTGTTCCCGAAACGCGGGCGAGCCATCTTGTTTTGGAACGTGGGAGAAAACGGACAAGAGGCGATGCGATCGCTGCACGAGGCGCAACCCGTAGTCTCCGGCAAAAAAGCGATCTTCACGCAGTGGCTTTCGATTTCGGAAGATACGTAGCGACGTGTAACCCAGATGAGTCGTTGTTGATGATTTTGTCTTGTTTATTAAGTCGCTAGTGGTAAAACTTGAATTCGTTCGAAGTCCATCGGACTGAAAAAGAGGCTACTAGAGTACACGAGAGCTAAGAGGAATGAGAGTCGTGGAAGATGTTAATCTTTGTTCTTCTTGCTCTTCTTCGAAGACTTTGGAGAGTCGCCTTCGCTCTTACGCTTCTCTTTCTTATCTTTCTTCTCCTTTTTCTCCTTCTTCGTCGCATCCTTATCCGGATTGTACGAACGCGGCGCGGTGAGAAGCGCCGGCGCGTCCGCGTTGCGGTCCTTGTCGTGCTTCTTTATGTCTCCAGACATCTTCTTGACGCCAGAAGCTTCGCCAAGCGTCTTGCCTTCAAGCTGTCGTAATCGTGCCTCGACCTTTTCGCGCGCTTCAACGCCAATCGTCGCCTCGGAGGATTCCCCAAGAGCGTCGACGCGAATCGACAACGCGCACTTCGCCGCCAAGACGCGAGAAATTTTCCCCTTGAACTTGGGCGCCGCTTGGCCGATGAGTGAGGCATGATAGATCAAACCATACTTTGGAGTTTCATGCTTGGTCTTGAGCGCGCGGAAAAGAGCCTTTTCCGCTCCCAAAATTTGCACCGTAGACGCCGGGTGCTTGGCGAGGTTCATCAACGAACCCGCGTGGGAGATGAGACGAGCGCCGACGAGTTCGCCGACGAGCACCGTCAGGTTGGGCGCGATGGCGTTCATTCGAGCCTTCAGATAATCGTACAGTTGCGCACGGTACTCGCTCAAGGAGATGACTTGGTCGGCCAACTGTCCAATGTTGCTCAAATCTTCTTCGGAAATTTCCGTCCCCATGGAAATGATGGCGGCGTCTTTTACCTCTTGTTCGACGTCTTCATCGAGAATACCAGAGAAGTCGATCCCCGCCGCCTTCGCGCGATCACCCATGAGTTTCGCAGCCTTGGCGTACTGCATGTTATCCGCGATGATCTTCGTGAGCTCGGGGAAGTGCCACCCGTACCACTCGCGCACGCGCATGGAATACGTGTTCAATTCCTTGTCGAGTTCGTCGAGCAAGCCGATGGCTTGAATAACCATGGTATCAACCTTATCCGGAGAAAACTTGAGCTTATATCGCGACAAGGAGTGAGACAAACCCAAAGCCATCGGCGCGAGATCGGCATCCGTCAACCCTCCGATCAACTCGTTGAGCTGGTAACGCACGCCGCGCATGAGTTCCATAACCCCACTATCGGCGACGCAGTTAATACCCAGCTTCTCTTTGATCGCCGCGCCGAGTTTAGAGTCCGCCACCGCCAAAGTCTCCCCCTCGGCGTGTTTCGACAAAAACTTTTTCAAGTTCTTCCCGACTTTGGAATCCACCAGCGTCGCCGCCGCCGCGAGCGCCTCCGTCGTATTCTCAAACTTACTAAACGCCTTCATCGACACCATCTTCTTCGCCCCCTCCACCGTGCTGAAAGCATCTTGCAACTTCTGCGTTCACGTTCGCGCGCGCGCGCATCGTCAGTCCCTCGTCCTCGCGTCGCGTCTTCCTCGCCAGCCAATCCCCAATTCGCTAATTCCCTCGCGAATCGACTCCCGTCCTCCGTCCGCGCGCGCCCGCCCGCGCGTCCTCCCTCGCGTCGTCCCGCGTCCACGACCGTCACGCCCCTCGCGCCTCGCGCGTCCTCGACCGCCGCCCGCGCGCGCGTCGCGCGTCCCACCGCCGCCGCGTCGATCGCGCGCGCCTTTTCGCACGCGCTCGCGTCGCGTCGCGTCGCGTCGCGTCGAGGCGTCGTCACCGCGCGTCGTTCGCACCTCCGCGTCCTGGAGCTTCTTCTCGCCCTTGACCTTGAACAGCGAGTACCCCGCCGGGGTCTCGAACAGCAGCAGCATCGCGCGCGCGCGTGTGCGACGATCGGCGGCGGCGGCGGCGGCGTGGTCTCGTGGACGCGCGGTGTACACACGGACCGAACACACCGCGCGCGGGAGATCTGTTAGATCTGTTAGATCGCGCAATACGAGATCGAGACCCGCATCGTGGGCGCCGCGAAGCGCATCAATGAGACACTACACACGGAACTCGA
>TARA_B110000008_G_scaffold200730_1_pt1 | contig 19172 bp, 25 predicted proteins | sample TARA_B110000008 | Tara Oceans TARA_B110000008 (sample SAMEA4396496) | marine metagenome | biome: Westerlies Biome; feature: [DCM] deep chlorophyll maximum layer (ENVO:01000326); material: water (ENVO:00002006), including particulate matter (ENVO:01000060) such as... | depth 40 m
CTATTTTGATTCTATTTGAATATTTATTGGATATAAAATTCGTTGAAGTAGATTCAAATGAAAAGGTAAAAAGAGTAACATTTTTGAATAAGTTTACGAATGACACCATAATAGAGTTATTCGTTTCCAATAAGACACAATCTAGCTTACGGTTAAACCCCGTATTTAAGAAGTATGATCCAACCAAAATAGTTTTAGTGAAAGAAGACATCCCCAATAGCTATTCTATGGTGAAAGAGATAGACCTCAATCAAGAGACAAATACATACAAATCATTATTGAGTGATATAAAGAAGCATCTACTTGAAACGCCAAATGAATATATCAATGATAAAAAAACAGTGGTTAAAAATATGAATAAATTACGAAAAATACTTCGTATAAAATGATTATGATAAAATTGAAAAATAATATCATAATCAATATAAAAATATACTAATAATACAAATAACCATGAGAAAGAATAAAACAAAGAAAAGACAAGACAAGGTTATAACCAACAAAAAGGATGGAGAAATTATTCAGTTTTTGAAAAAACACGTAAACCTCTTAGACGACAAATATGATAACAAAAAGATGTCTGATTATATATTTAAAAAACTGGTTCAATCTAAAAAAGAGAGCGAAACCGTCTTCCACGAACAAGAGTTATTTGATATGAAACCCATTGATTGTCCTCGTGGCGCATTTTTTACCCCAATCATTGAAAAATATATCAATGATACATTGCATTATCAGTACGATATACGTTTTACCTTTAAACATATTGATTTTTTTATTCACATTGTGTTTCAAGGAAAGATACATATACAAAAATACATTGATTATATAAAATGGATTATTTGTCTTTGTCTTTGCGATACAAAAAACAATAGTAAACAAACCATTCAAGTAACCTTTTATTTAACAAATATGGAAAAAGCGATACCTATAGATTTCCAAAATAATATACAAGTGGAACATATAAATAGTGGGTTTTCATATTGGAACCATGAGTTACAAGAGAAAAAGATATATATATATCGCAAAGAAGAATGGTTGAAAGTGTTTATTCACGAATGTTTTCATATGTTTAACATGGATTTGCCGGAATATATTCAAGGCAACACGGAACAATTTAAAGAATTGTTTCATATCCAATCTGAATTTATAATCAACGAGTGTTTTGTGGAATTTTGGGCCCGTATTTTAAATTGTGCATTATTTACTTATGGATTGAAAGATGACATGAATACAAGTGAATTCCATACACTATTTTCATTAAACTTGAACATTGAACGTTTGTTTTCTTTATTTCAAGCGTGTAAACTATTGAATCAATATCAACTAACCTATAATGATATCATAGATGAAAAAACAAAACACATTTGTAGATCAATTTATAAAGAAGAGACAAATGCATTTAGTTATTATGTATTAACATCCATATTGATGGACTCCTTTCCAAAAACATTAGAATGGTTTGATGTTCATAATGATAGTCTCTTCCATTTTAAAAAATCAGAACAACAAATACAAGATTTTTGTCGTTATATCAAAGAACGTGCAAAGGATTCTAAATTAATTCAATTATTTAACTCTTTGAATGTTCACAAACTAAAAGAGTTAAATAAAATGAAAATGACTATATTTGAAATTGATTTATAGAAATAAAATAGTTACATGATCCCATTTTTGCACTCTTGTTCGCTTGTATATTGCGGAGAACAAGAAACGTCATCTATTTTTAACCCGAAACCAATTTCATCTTTATCATAGGCATTACAACTGCTGTCATGAAAACACCATACTTTGTCTAGGTTTCCGGACATGTTGTCTAATGCCGTATTACAATTGTCCTTAGTGTTATAAAAATAGGTCGAATCATTATCAACCGTACAAGATTCATAGGTCATCTTCGTACACTCGTTATCCTTTGTTAAACAGTAAATCATGTCCTCGGCGGTTAACAACGTTTTAGTGTCTACGGATGGGGATGACGTTGTTGTGGTACTTGAAGATACATCGGTATTACTTGTAGACGAACTACTAGAGGATGGTCCACCTGAGGAGGATGAAGATTCACTGGACGATTCAGTTGTTAATATCATCAATAAAACAATGACAAGTACGAGTATGCAAACCACGTATAATATGGTATTTAACATATATATAGTACAAAAGATAATAATAAAAGGGAACAAATACGACACAAAATACGAAACGATAAAATGAAACGATAAAATGAAATATAAAAAGAAATAAGGATTGATTCTATATGTTTAAACCGTATTTATTGCCCATCAGTCGTCCAATATACCAATCAAACAAGGTACCAAATCATCTAATACCAGAACGACTCTCAACTATAACTTTATATGCAACAAACCATACAACTGAACCCACCAATTCATTATATCAATATGACGCGCATAATTATACATTGATAGACGATCCGTTATTTCATATCATGACAAATCCTTGTATCATTTTTATTTTTGTATCCCTATATAGCATTTGGCTCGGGGGATTTACAAAACGACAAATATACGACTATTTGAACCAAGAAGATCAAAAATAAAATTGAATACCATTTAAAGTGATTGTTGTATGAACCAATAAACATGTCTGCGTCCATAAATATCGTAATGACCGACCATGAACCAAAATACGTCCTCTATTTGTATGTAGATGCCACAAATGGCGCTCTTCAAGACTATAAAGACAAAATTGCGAAACACAATGAACGCCTAGAAACGGATCCTCATCCTGACAGTGGGTTTGACTTGTTTGTACCCGAAGAACAAATCATGTACGTAGATCGTTCGAATAGTATTGACTTCAAAATCAAATGCGAAATGAAACGACTGGATGATAACACGCAAAATACATGGAAACCCAGTGCGTTTTACTTGTACCCGCGTTCAAGTATTTCAAAAACCCGCTTTCGTTTGTCAAATAATGTGGGAATTATTGATAGTGGATATCGTGGAAATATCATGGGTATGTTTGATGTTATTTATAGCCACGGCATCCTCAAATGCGGTAAATTGACCCGCATTCTTCAAATTTGTACTCCCACATTGGAACCTTTTAAAATTGTATTGTGTGAAAGCGATACTACCATGTCCACCACATCTCGAGGACAAGGAGGGTTTGGATCAACCGGTGGAGTATCAACTGTATAAAAATTGAATTAGAAATAAATCTATTTACTATAATAAATCACACCAACATGTCTTTGGAATTGTATATTGGTCCCATGTATGCGGGAAAAACAACGAAACTGATTCGCATGTTTCAAGAAAATAAATCATCCCAAAAGGTCGTCATTGACTTTTCATTTAAACACCATAAAACAATACAAATAGCAGACTTGAAAAATCACAATGATGTCAAATTGCCGAACGTATATACAACTCAAAATTTAAGTGTATTGGTAAACGAATCAAGGTATGAGAATCAAGATTTTGAGTATTATTCTAAATTCTCCACCACAAAATACATATATATCAACGAATGTCAGTTTTTCCCCGATTTGAAATACAATGTGTTGTCTTGGATAAAGAAAGGAATTCATGTCTACTTATATGGACTGGATGCCGATTATAAGATGGAATTATTCGGACAAACCACCCTGCTTATTCCGTATTGCAACCATATAGAGAAACTAAAGGGAATCTGTTCTATTTGTAAGAATCCATCTATTGTGAGCTATCGCACCACCAGTGATACATGCGTTTTTCTACCCAATGCGGAATATATTCCATTGTGTTTGAAATGTCGCGATTCAATGTAACTCGCAAGGAAGACTCTGGTATAAACCAGATAAAATACGTTCAAATAATAAATAATATTTTTTTTATTATTTAAATGAAGACAATTAGTGAAAAGTACGATTCCCTTATCCCTTATTGTAAATATCTATATGTATCTAGTCATTTTTTCCTAATTCCTACGTTCTTATCCATTTATCAGGAACGATATGACGTGTTATGGATATATGTTTCTGTATTAGCCACATCTATTTTGCGTTGGGGAAGTCCAGAAGTATTAATCTATCAATACTTGGATCATAATTGGGTAAAATTTATATTTTCTTATTTATTGGTTTGTTGGGTATTTGCATTCATTGAAAATAAAAATGATTTTTTTCATTGTTTGTTTGTATTTGGTATTTTATGGAGTATTTTATTCATATTTATGATAGAATGGATTTTTTTCTTATTTTTCATTACAAAGCAATGTATACCGTTACACATGCTATTGCATTTTTATACGGTAATTGGATTTGTTTTGTTGATGACTTATGATTTTGACTTTACGCAACCATTGTATTCTCTTTTAACATTATTATACCAGTTCGGGCAACAACTTAAGAATGTCGTGGGCTGGAAGAATGGGTAGTTTCATCAATTCATAGTTTCCGCAGTCATTTTCGGGATGAATTACCACAAGATGGAGGTCACGTACGGTGTTGTCATACTTTGTCTCCAAAATGTACTTGTAAATATTCAGTTGGAGGCAATAATGCCAATAATTTGTATCATGAATGTGACTCAAGCCATCAACCAAGCATCGCTTATGAAAGTTATTCACCTTTTCAATATTTTTACAGCGCTTCCAGTCATATATACTGAGACTACCGTCGTCTTCGTTAATATATACCATATCAATAGAACCGGCTAGTTTATGATCTTCATGATATACATTCCATTCTGTGCGATAGGGAACCAAATGGTTATTGTCTTCTAAAAAGTTTGTGAAATAACGGTGTTCTATGGTCTCCTTGTAGGAATCAATCTTATCTTGATGGATTTGGTTATAATGATATTCAAACATGGCGTGCATAGCTGTACCCATTTTTGCGGCCTCTGCCCCGTTTTGTTTCCACTGAAGTTTGATTTCGTTTTTGGTCATACCGAAATATTTGGATTCATTCCATTTTGGCGAAGCCATCATGTTGTCGATAATTTTATCGGCATTGAATTTTTCAAAAGCTTTGTGAACTATGGTGGTTACCGAAGTATATCCCTTTTCTCGTTTGATATAGTATATGTGTCCTCTTTCTTGAAAAGCAATATGACTGTCGCGCTCGTGAGGATAAATGTCTTTCAACAATGAACTCATTTTATAGTATTCTAAAATACGTTTAAGCGGTTAATGAAATCAATTTTTATACATTTTCTTCACCAACTTCTTGTGTGATATTTTCATTTAGAGTTTCTACAAATTCGTCAATGATTGTATTATCCAATGCCATGTTGTCACTTACTAAATTGTGAATGATCTCTTGTTTCGTGGGATTTCGCACCATTTCACGCTTGAAGTTATCTACAAATTCCTGCATTAGTTTCATTTTCATGGAACGGGCTTGCTCTTCTGAGGCATCGCCAATATGTAGGACCACATCATTGACCATCTTCTTAAAGTTGGTATGGCGTTTTTCGGTTTCATCTTCTTTGAATAAGGACATTTCAATCGATTCTAAAGCATCGCAAATTTCGGGTTTCTTCAATTGCGCAAACATCCTTTGTTTCTCGGGATTTAAACTATCGTTAAATGTTTTATCGAATAACCCAATGACGGATTTATCAATATTTGGACTCGTTTCCATCAATCGGTCAAACTCTTCCGTACAAGATTTTAAAAAATCATGGACCATTTGGCGCTCTTGAGGTGGTTTTGCGAGCTCTACTCGTATTTTACGATAAAATTTATCCCACGAAATGGAACTAACCCGATGCGCTTCATTTAATTCTGATATTTTTAAAAATTGCTGAATCGTTGTTATAATACCTGCTATAATATTCACCAATCCAACCCCCATGGAATAGTATCCTCGATATTCCAATGGAACTCGTTCTTGAGCGAAATTAGCTGTTCCTGTTAAAGTACTCATTATAATTACGGGTATGGTAAACATGGCGTTCACTTTATTGAATATATTATGACTTTTTGCATGAAGCCAACGATAACACATGGCTTTATCACCCCAATCGACTAAAATCTTTTCATGGTCTTTTGTCCAATACACTGCTTTTGAATGCGACCCTAAATTTTTATCATCCATTATATGTATATGGATAAAAATATTTCAGAAACTATCAAAGTTAGTTTCGATACCTTAAAAGAAACTCGCCTAAAAATTAAACAAGCGTTCGGTGAAATTGACAGCATTAAAAACGACATTAAGCAAAATTATATCCAATATATTCAAAAGGAAAGTGAGAACTTTTTCGGATTGGATTCGTTTCATTTTCAAAATAAGGCAATTGAATTAGAATATACAAATATGCTACAATTGTATCATTTTATTGACAATCGTATTTACGGAGATTACTATAAACTATTTATTATGATACATGAGAGTTTGAAAACTCAATTGACAACTCAGCAAGTGTATAAATTAAAGGAACTACAACATTTAGACATTTATCCACTTTATAAAGACCTAGAACCGTTCAAAATATACGAATTTGACTTAATCAATCAAATACATCAAGATATTATTTTAGTATTAGCAAGTGTAAAAGAAATGGTAACCGAAACAGAAGCATCCCTAAAAGATCACCAGAAGCATTTGAAGTTGGGCATGAACATTGACAATTATGTGATCAATCAAGAATACAAAAACAATCATTTAAAAATGAGCAATGAATTACACGAAAATTATCTATATGTATTTCATAATTATCACCAAACATGGTTGCATAAATATTTTGAAAAGATAGAACTATTTTATAAACAAATTTGCCACCATAAAGAAAATCAAGATGAAATAGAACACCCCAATATTGATGAAACTACTCATCATATTGTATCTTTGGACTTAAATGAACCCGTTCAACCATCTACGCCTACCCAAGAAGAAGAAGAAGTTATAACAACACCACAAGAGGAACAAAAAGAACCACCCATTTTTGGACCATTGCCACAAGAAGATGTTTCCGTAGTACCCAAAGCGGAAGAAAAACAAGATCGCGTACTAGAACCAATTCCGGAAGAAGAAGAACATAATCCACCACTTGTAGAAGAACCTTGTGTACCCCTAGATGAAGAAAACAAAGACACCCATTCTGAGTCAGAAACAACATCACGTAAAAACAATCAGAAGAAAAATAATAAGAAAAATAACAAGAAAAAATAATTGACAAACCATGCTATTTTCGCATATCGGCGAGGAATTGTTTCTTGAGTTTCGGTATATCGAACGACGACAATGACTTATTTGCGAAATACAAGGTAGAAAGATATGAATATATATTGATGGCTAATTTAACATGGGTGAATTGGGTTAAACGACCTCGGTGTTTCACTTGACAAGGACACTTCTTTTCTTTCATTGTAGCAAAGAATCGCAATAAAACATAATCGTACACAAAGACAAATCCATATCCGATACTAATCATTATATAGATGCGCATGATCAAATCCATTTTATCACCACCACCAATCATGTGTTTCCTCCATAGTTTCGTAAAGTAAAAACAATTATAAACCAAAAAGAGAAAGGAACTATAAAACAAAAACTGAAACGATTTTGTTTTTTTAAAGCCCTCTAATTTTTCACACGAACAAGTATTTTCATTCAATTTATAAAAGACATAAAATGCATATGTGTAATATAGAATAAATAAAAACTGAAGAATAATCAACATCATCATAAATATAACATAACATAACATTATATTTATGATTACCGCCCCCATTTTAATCGCATCTATGTAATGGGTTCATCTATAGCCTCTATATGAAAATCCAACGATACTCATAAACGTGTCTAATAGCAATACCGGTACAAACCATGTATTTTTATGATAAATTAAAAGAGAAGCAAGTAAAAAGAATAACCCGTGAAAAGGACGCAATTCATCCCACCATATTTTTTTGCGAAATGCACCGGTTTTTCGGGCTTTGGTAAGAAAGAAGAAAAGACTACCTATACCTAAGACTCCGTAAAATGCGGAAAAGAGTAGTCGTAATCCACGGCGTGGTAACGAGATATAGGCCACAGCAATGCACGCACACCGAACCAATATACAGATAAAATAGTAAAACAATATCTTCATTATACATATATAAGAATACAATTCATAAATATAATTCATAAATACCCGTAAAATACAAATAAATAAAATATAAAGTAAAACCTTCTATCATACAATATATTACCAATTGAGCATGGTATCGCTTTACTACTTGGCATGGTTATCCATGAGTGTTCCTTATTATATAAAGTGTAAAACTTGCAAATACGTTCATTATATTTCACCGTATCAAGCAAAGTGTAGGCGGTTTGTCTTTCTCAATAACCCGTATATTATGGACGATAAAAATAAAGAAGTAGTAGAACTGGATTTGTATTTGGACATTGAAATTGCGCGAAATGATAATGGTATTTGTGGAAAAAACGCAACCTATTATGAACGCCGTCTATATTAATAAATCAATGCTTTTGCATACGGATAGTTATCAAGAAGAATTTTTTTTTGTACGATTCCAAGTCTATATGTACTACATATTTCTACATCGTCTATGATTTGTTGTCCCAATGTGAAATCCATATGACTTATTTTATGATTTGAATCATATTCAATCACCGTAGAAGATAACACAAATTTTGACACTTTCATTCTACTTTTATTATAACAACACATTTCTGTGGAAACATCAATATCTAATTCGTTCAAAAGAATCTCTACCATATATTTCATAAATAAGGTGTATTCATCCAAGAAGATATGCAATATATGTTTCATTTTGTTATTCCAGAAACGATCGTTTAATAATTTTGCACTATTTCGTATATTCATTTCGTGTTGTATATTTTGTAAATCGGGATGTTTGCATAATAAAGAGTATTTGTTATCATGTATGGTTTGTTGGGTCATACATGGTAAAATATGATGGAAAAATATATCTTCCATGGGTTCCGTATATACAAACAATATTATTTCGAGTTCTAAAATATATAAAACCATTACCATTTTGTTTTTTTCACACTTATTTTTGGCGCACTACTTTTCTTAATATATGCATTAGGGTCGTAGGCTTCATCTTCGTCGTCCGACCCCATATTTTTAGACAATTCCCAAAACTCTTTGGATCCTAACCTAAAATCTTTTCGTCCTTCGGCTTTGTACCAAAATATTTGGTCTTGTAGTTTATTGGATTTCACGTTGTTATTAATCACAAGGCATTCGAAATTTTCCGTACATTGATCCATGACCTGACAAAAGGATTCAAATGTGGGAAACATACCCGCATAGTTTTCATAAATACGTTTTCTATTTGCAATGTACGGTTCTCGTAATATAAAGACATAGTCAATATTTGTACGCAATGTAGGCGGTATTCCCAGCGGGTATTGCATGGTGATAATAAGCATGACCTTCCAATGACGACCATTCATGAAAAGCAACCGCATCATTTTATCACGGGACCAAGTGTTATCATATAAACAATCATCCAATATTACAAACGCACGAGGATCAATATTGGACTTTTTATACATTTGTATTTGTTTATTCACTTCTTTAAGAACCACTTTTTGTCTTTTTAGAATATTTGTGATAATAGATGTATTGTATTCATCATGAATGAATAACTTTGGAACATGACTACTGTAAAACCCATTTCCAGCTTCTGTTCCAGATATAACCGTTCCAAGCGGAATGTTACGGTGGTGATATAATAAGTCCCGGACTAAAAAACTTTTACCAGTGTCACGACGACCAATCAAAACCACAACGGGTCCTTTGTTTTCTTCTTTTTTGAATGTGATATAATTCATATCAAACTTTTTTAGTTCTAATGTCATATAGAAAAGAAGGCATATTTAAATCATAAATATAAAACGAATAAACGAAATATAAGTTAAAAGCATTATTCTTTATTCTAAAATAATACAATATGGATCAAAGTTTATACGCCGACTTAAATAAGTTGAGCAATGACGAATTTAAGGATATTACCATGAAAAGCCCGCTTCGAGATTATTTAGATGTAGACTTTGAAACACAAGTTCTTTCTTACCAGGAAAGAAAAAACAACAATGTCTTTAAAGTAAAGACAAATACAGGAGAAGACAAGGATGTATTTATCAAATATATCACCCTTGTGGATTTTTTGAAATTTTTAATTGGAAAATATAAAAACGAGGACTTAACCACGTTGCCTTGCGAAGGCGAAAAAGAAAATCAATCCAAATATGAGAAATATATTAACGAACCAAATAATTATGCCTATGTAGATAGTTTGTTTTATTATGCATCTAGTGTGTTTTCAAAACAACACAATTTTCCACACGGAATCCCTTGTTATGACCAATTCATTTGCAAAAAGAAGAACTGTAAAATTAACATTGCCGATGATTTGGAATATTTATGTGATTCTAATTTTTTCAATGAAAATATTAACAAACTATATTCATTTGAAGATTCAAACATATCAGATTTATTTATGACATCTCAAAAAGACAAATTAACCATTTGCGAAGATCAAATTTCATTGGATAATATTGAAGAAATACAAATTGACAGTGAAGAAAAAAAATCGTCGTTATGTGATATATCATGTTCGGAATGCAATCCCTTAATGTGTAATGAAAATACGAATACCATCACCGATATAAGTAATCAAGAAGAAGGGCAAAGTAACGAAGAAAATTCACAAAGCGACGACGAGGACTCTTACAGCGATGATTCTAAAAGCGATGTTGTTCATACGAGTGATGAAGATGAAGATGACGAAGATGACGATGACGACGACGAAGATGACGATGAAGATGATGGCGAAGATGGCGATGAAGATGATGACGAAGATGGCGAAGAGGGCGAAGAGGGCGAAGATGACGAAGATGACGAAGATTACGAAGATAGCGAACAAAGTGATGACAGTGAAGATGAAGAAGATGTCATTTTATATATTCACGAAATTCCTACACAAGTCGTGGTACTTGAAAAATGTGAAGATACATTGGATTCGCTTCTTGAAAAGGACGAATTATCCACCGAAGAATTAGAAAGCGCCATTTTTCAAATCATAACCATCTTATATACCTATCAAAAAGTATTTCAATTCACACACAATGATTTACATACAAATAACATTATGTACACAAATACAAATAAAACCCACCTTGTATACACAATCAAGAACAAGACCTATAAAATTCCCACCTTTGGTAAAATCTATAAAATCATTGACTTTGGGCGGGCGATTTACACCTATCAAAACAAATTAATGTGCAGTGACAGTTTTTCCACCAATGGTACGGCCTATACACAATATAATTTTGGTCCGTATTACAACCCGAAAAAACCAGTATTGGAACCCAATTATAGTTTTGATTTATGCCGATTGGCGTGCAGCATGTTTGATTTTATTTGCGACGATATTCAAAATATTCAAAAGTATCGCGATGCGACTCCCATACACGATGTGATCTTTTCTTGGTTGTATGACGACAATGGTCGCAATATGTTGTATCGGTCCAATGGCGAAGACAAGTATCCGGGCTTTAAACTATATAAAATGATCAGTAAAATCGTACATCAACACCTTCCAGAAAATCAATACGATCATCCTTGTTTTCAGAAATTTATTTCCACACAAGAAGAAATAAATCACGATACAATGATTGTTGCGGAAATAGATAAAATGATTGTTTGATATATACTTCATTAGGAATCATATAAGTCTTCCTTGTGTTTCTCCAAATAGGTAATCATTTGTGTCTGAGTTCTATTCAAATAAGAATTCGCCAATCTGGATGAATTGCATAGTTGCTTCCATCTAGGAGTAGGAAATCGCAAATGGATACTCCTACATAGGGGAAATAGGGCCATGTAAAATATAGATACAACGCGCATTATATCTATATTTTGAATGTATTTATATTTTGAATTTATTTATATAAATTGCGAAGTTAAAAGGTCGGTTCATTCGTAAACACTTGTGTTTTTGTAGATTCAAGAAAAAAGAGTTGATCCTTGAAAATGAGGATCAAATATACCAACCCAAAAAGCAAAACGCAGTCTTTAAATAACGATTTTCGTACATATTTCTTTTCGTCTTCGTTTGTATTCATGCGATTAAGTGCGCTTTTTAAAATAAAGTATAGACACGCAATAAGAAAACTGGTAAACAAATGATTCTTTAAAAATTCCATTTACACTAAATGTGTATTTTTTAAAGAATCATTTAACGAATTAGAGTTTGATTTCTTCAATACCTAAATCAATTACGTCTTTTTTTGGTTCAGGGGGCGGAGTATCTTCAATAGGTAAAATATTTAAATCAATGGGAACTATATCATTGGATGGTTCAATTGAACTGGAATTATTTTCTTCCCCAAACTTCAGGTTTATGGATTCACCAATGGTGATGCTTTCATTGTCATCGTCGTCATCGTCGTATAAAGACGCGGGTTCTGGTTTGGATTCAAAATTAATGGGTTCGCTTTTTTTTTCTTCGTTAATTGGGTCATATTTTTCTACATTATTATCAAAGCGAATCGATTCCGGAGAGGAACCGAATATATTTTCATCTTCTTCGGGTTTGTTGACTTTGGGCACAGTTTCTTCTACAGGTTCTTTCTTTTTATCCACAACCTTTTCTTGGGAAACAATGCGTTCTTCTACATCTAGTTCTTGGGTTTCATCCATATATTGTTTTAATAATTGATCGATTGGAATATTGTCTCGGATGGTATTCATGATTGAAATTTGTACAATGTTCTCAAATTCCCGGTTGTTCTTTTGCTGTTCTAACGGCGAAATGTCTACTTGAAATAAGTATATATTTGAATATAACTTGCGAGCAATATTAATATACACGTTATGTAAAAATGCGTTAAATTGTGGAATATCAATATCTATTTTTTTGCTCTGGTTGTTGGTTCGCACACAGCTTAAAATTTTTAATTGAATCACATGCACACACGTGATTAAATCGTCCAAATACTTACATTGGGAGGTTTCCACAATTCGCGTACATTCTGTTTCAATCATATTTTGATTCCATTTGGGAATGCGTGATAAAAAGTTTTGAAATGTCATGAGATATTTTTCGGGCTCTTCGTTTTTTTCACATAATTCAATGGATTCGTTAAAGATGGAACGAAAACCATCAATGACATGACCACATAAGATGTTCATCAAACGAATAGACCACTCGTTTTTGGAATCATTCAATAAATTCGAATTATAATCTTCCATTATACAATGGGGAAGATTTGAATTTTTGATTTATTACGAAAAACATTCAAAATATAGACTATGTCTAGGATTTCGTTTTTGAATTCCTTTCTATAGTCTTCAAAAATAAAGGCAACTTCGTGAAACCGTTCGTGATTTTTGTATTTATCTAATATTTCAAGAGCAAAAAAACGTTGTTCGTAAAATTGACGAGCTAACATAGGTATATGACTAAATGGAAGAACTCCTAATTTGATGTCATCGTAGGTTTTCATCAAAGTGTTGTATTTATGATAACGAAACGTATCATACAACCGAAATGTTTTTTTACAAGGATGATTTACATTTACATATATTTGAACGAAACGAGAACAAATTGGTTGTAATAATTTATGTTTATTTTCACATAAAATAATAAATCGCGTGTGGCGGTTGTATTGCTCAATGGTTCGTCGTAAACAGTATTGGGAATCATAGGTCAAATGTTCTGCATATTGTAAAATAATGGTTTTGAATTGCAAATGAGGTTCATTATGCATGATTTGTTGTGCAAAGAGTTTGATATGTTGTTTCATATATTGTATGCCATTTGTATATAAACAGTTAATCCACAATACGTATTTGTTATAATCTTCTTGGTTTGGATATACATAAGAAACGAAATATTTACACAGCTCTTCTTTGCCTCCTAAATAGGGACCGTGATATAAAATATTGGGAACGTTTTTATTTTCAATCAAAGCCTTTATTTGTTTTTTTTTACTATCCATGAATGTTTAAAACGGTAATTTTTTATATATGTTTATATATTAAGACATAAAGTGATTATTCATGAAAAGCGAAGATTGTGTGTTTCGTAAATTGTATTTATTTCATCAAAATATTAAAATGAACCAAATCCGTTCATTGCTTGAGACGATATATAACCTGTTTTGTTTTTCTACATTTCCCTATTTAGTATACAACCAAGAGAGTTCAAACCGGTGTGTTGAGAAATACAACAGTGGTAATTGTATTGCATTTTGTTATTTCATTAAAACCTATTTACAAAAAAATTACAACATCAAGAGTTTTATCATAGGAGCAAGTGTGCCAACTATCTTTAAAGTTCACGGAACTCCTCATATGTGTCATTGTGCCATCATTGTGCCCATAGGGTTGCACGAATTTTATCTTATTGATTGTGCATTGTATTTCCTAGAACCCATGTATTGTTCCTTGAAAGAAACGGATGAAAAAAGTATACGTTTATCCGATGTATATAGTCATCAAACTTCAACGGTTTGTTATCGTTTAAATAATTGTAGTAATTGTCGATTAGACGTAGATTATAATCAACAATTGCCGGATAAAACTCTGTGCGTTTCGTCTTATTTTGACACTAATCCAGAGGATGAATGGAATTATTATTTAATGGAAATAATGAACCCAGATGATAACATTGGGTATAGTTTTTTGAAACATAAACCAGAACCATTTATGATGTATACCATATTTGAAGATGACATGGTTAAATTAAAATATAAAATTCAATTTAAACATGGAAAAATAACCATTGCAAAATACCCGGAAAAACTGATTATCTATAATGGGACTACGTTGGAAAATAATAAACAATATATGAGTATTATTGAAGAATTACATCCTTATTTTTTAGATTACATGATAAAGCCAGAATCGTCTTAAACCGCACTTTGTAAAGAATGTGTATATGGGTTGGATTTAAATGCTTTTAAGATCGACGAATCGATTGTTTCTGGATTTTTATTTACATATTCTTGAGGCATGTTTGTGAAAGAACCTAACATATCCACGGGGTTTTCATGAACACGGGGTGCATAATAAGGAGTTTGTCGGTCATTACATAATTCCTTGTTTGTTTCATACATTTTGACTTTATTGTTAAATAAACTCATATTGCCATTTCCGCGAACATTACACGCCGATAATTTCGTAATATTCTTTTGATTGTATTCAGCGTCATAATTTTTAAGCGCATGGACCGAACTTTCCGCGGGACCACTTTGACTTTGGTTCATGGTACTTCTTGTGGTGCTTGTTAACAATGGTCGGGTGTTCATGTAAGCGGTACCGTCTTGTTTTTCTACGTTCAAGTGTTTCATGGATAACTTACCTTCATACATTTCACGATTGGTGGTAGATACTTTTTCATTTGGGTTAAATACAGTGGGTTGCTTGTATCCTCCATTTAGATTTCCGGACGGGTTTGAATTCGTGACCACATTGGTTTTTTTGCTGTGACGTAATCCCTTGACCAACGGCTCTACGACATTTGAAATCAACCCTCCAATATTTCCAAAATGGGAATCACTTGTGGTAGAACGATTGTTCTGGAGAGATTGAAAGGAATGTTTCCCATAATTTAATTCATTGGTGGGGTTTTCTCCTTGCATGTTCATATTTCCAGGTGCAAGGGCTCCTAATTGTTGTTTATGAGATTCCATGTATTTACCCGAAACATAGGTTGGTTGATCTAATCCACCGCGGGCACCGTAATATTCTACGCTCGTTTCCGGTCTATTTTCGTTGGTCATCATTTGTTGAGGTTTTTGCATGGGATGGGGCGTTCCATTTGCTTGGGCCATCATGCCAAGGTGGTTATCATTTGAAAAGGTGAGGTCGGGCAATTGTTTAACCACTTTACCTTGTACGCCCCGTTGGAGGGGTTTAAGTGCCGGCCCCATATGATCACCCAAACAATATTCTAATTTAGGGTTATTTTTTACCCGCAATTCATCCACGGTTTTGGGAGTATACATTTCCCGATTATCATTATAATTGTTTAACCCTTTATTAGATAGTTCGTCGTAAGCCATACCAATACCAGGAGTATCACGGATTTCTTCCCATGGTTTTGTATTCGCGTGTCGTTGTGATGAATTGACCCGCGATTGAAGAAAATCGTTTTGATTTTGATTTCCATACACATTTTGCATATTGCTTTCTGGTTTGAAGAAAACCGCCGTTTCGTCTTTTTTAATATCATATGTTCCCTGCCCCGTATACCCATCCAATATACTTGTTTCTTTTAAATCCGTATACCCTCCGGATTTGTTGCTATAAAATAGATTCATATTGTTATGATTTAAGTCATCGACATTCATTTTATTACCCGCCAACGTTTGGAAGGATTGACCCGTTTTTTCGCGAATATCCTTTGTATAATATTTATCTTGATATTGACTTAAGGTTTGTTCATTATTTGTATTGTTTTCTGTTTTAGATAGAGAAGGTTGTACTTCATTTGATACAAATAGATTTTCTTCATTCTCGACCTCATTTAAGAAAGAAAACCCTTCTTTGTCTTTCTTTGTATCTTCTTTTTCATTGCTCATTAAATAAGCAACGCCTACTAATAATACGGGAATCGCAATTTGTGCCATATAAAGTCTTACTATATATAAGATTTTATATTTTTTAAAGATGATTTATATTATAATAATCTTTTTCTAAAATATTTGTATCTAAGTTTGCTAAAAAAGGCATTTCCACATTCTTTTGCGGGTCTTCTAATAAAAAATCGCTGCGATTGTTTTTCGTGGTTCGTACCATCCAAGCCGGATGCGACGCTCGAGACTGTTTCGTTATATTTTTAGACAAAGAGGAAGGCCTTATGTATTGTTTTAACATTTGAGTTTTCAAATAATTATTTTTCGTTAAATTATCGCGACACAACACGCGATCCATTCCGTGTAATTCCGCCTCAATATTTACCATATTTCTACAAAGGGTGGTGCCGTTTTTTTGCATGCGTACATAAGGATCATCCACAAATAAACTGCTTGTATTTGTATTACCCGGAACATTAAAGGTATAATCATTGATGGCGCTTGTTTCTAAATTTGTTTTTTGAATCCGATTTGGATCATCATGAAAACGAGTAAAAGACATATATAATACTTATGAATATTATATATATTAAATATTATGAAATCCTTTTCTAACGTCCGGGTTGTGAAAAAAAGGGCGTGGAACATACAAAGGTTCTTTTAAATTATTTGTAAATATTTCCTGCGTATAAAAGTCCTTTTTCTCTAATGCCGGACGAAAAGACGCACCTTCTAAGTTACAACTCCGTATACCACGCAACCCGCTTTCTAGATCAATTGGATTATATGAAAAATGTTTCGCGTTCATGTGGGATGGTATGGAACCTAATACAAACATTTGACATGGATTCTTTTGTTCGCTGTACACATTGTTTATTCTATATTGAAGGGCATCTTTGTTTTGTTTTTTTTCACAAGCATATTCATAGGGTTGATTTAAATTGTGAGTACTTGTCATTTCTATATATAAAGAATATAATTATTGTCTATTTAATTGCATTGTAAATCCTTGTTTTTATAAATTTCACGCGAAGGTAATCCGCCCCGAATCCATCCTTTTACGGCGCTTTCTTCCACTCGTTGATTGGCGTCACTTAAACTGGATTTTAATTTTTTGTGAAAAGGATACTCTTTAATATTATTTTGGCATTTTTCCGTTAATAATATGGAACTTTTCTTTTCCTTAAAGGTGTCGCCAAATTTAAGGCTGTTTTCCATACCCACGTCTACATTTCCTTTTCCCAAATAAGGAATTGTTAAATAAGACCGTTCTTGGAGATTAATTTTCACATTTGTATTTGTTAAACTTGATTTGAGCAGTTTGGTATTTTGATCTACGACACTTCCATTTGGACCATATTGATTGCTTGCTTTCACGTTCATGGTTGGGTAATTTGAAACCACCCCCATTGCCTTATTGTAATCCCCGTTTAAATTGGTGAGTACATAGGATGCTTGCTCATTGTTCATGATTGTATCTTGTGTATAATTGTATGGATCTTGTCCAATACGGCCCATATTGTTAAAGGTAAAATCAACAACTCTACTCATAATTATTATATAAAAGATATATATTTTTTAAAAAATGTATAAAAATATATATTAAAAGACAAAACAGATTCGTTAAAAGTGATGAAAAAGAATATATCCAAAATATGAGACAACATGTCCGAGTGGTTAAGGAGATGGACTTGAAATCCATTGGGCTTTGCCCGCGCAGGTTCGAACCCTGCTGTTGTCGTGGGTGATTTTTTTTAATACATTTCTTGTAAAAAATGTATTAAACCATATCAATATATTTTCAATGGCTTCTCGGTGTGTAAATCCCCATAACAATATTTCAAAAAGTCATCTTGGGTGTTTGGAATACTTGTGCTGGGGTTCATGTGAAATTGTCGCATGGATTGTTCGAATTCCACTTGATTGACATGATTTGTGAAAATCTTTCCAATCTCTTTATTGTCCTTGTTGTTGTCGAGCACAAAATCTTTCGCGCTCTTATTAATTGCTGCTTCTTGGGTCTTACTATATTTCGCCTTGAGTGCCGGTTTATTTACGTCTCCGCTATAATCGCTCATTAACACATTATACAACGGGTTCTGTTTCGTAAACTTATCATCGTCGCTATGCAATTGGGTCTCAAATGACTCTATCATCGATTGTTTTGTACCACGATATAATAGAAGAAGTCCCAAAATCAGAACAATACCAAATAAAAGAATTAAGTAATTATTTAATACCATGTAACCTAATATAGAAATAAGTATCACAAACCGAGTAGCAGCATTGAGTTTATCTTCAAATGACATGCTCTCGTAGGGCCATAATTGAAGGACTTTGTCTTTTCGCAGTAAAATAGATGGCTCATTAAACCAAAAAGAATTATTCATCTTTAATTACTCTATATATATATTTAATTCTTCTTTTTTTTTCCTTTATTTTTCTTTTTTTTAGGGTTTTGTGATTTTGGTGCTTGGGATATTTTGGATTTCTTCAACGGTTCATTTGGATTGCTATTTGCGTCATTCCACAAAAATGTCTCGGCGTCAATATTTGTAAATTCATTTGCTTGTGCGCTTGCTTGTGCCGCTGCCTTTTCTTTATTGCGCGATAGTTTTTCTTGCATTCTTTCCTTGGATTT